>Ga0302326_10000032_pt1 | contig 343807 bp, 273 predicted proteins | sample Palsa_T0_3_FD_202264 | JGI IMG/M metagenome (GOLD analysis project Ga0302326, IMG submission 202264) | Peat permafrost microbial communities from Stordalen Mire near Abisko, Sweden - Palsa_T0_3 | ecosystem: Environmental > Terrestrial > Soil > Palsa > Peat permafrost | place: Sweden: Abisko... | reverse complement strand
GTGCAAATCGGCTGTAACGATTTGCAAGGCGCGGACTTATCGCGCCGTCTTTTGCACGGCTCGATGCCAAAACCAAGTCTGATCGACCCGGTTTTGATGGGAACAACGTCTTGACGGATCACAGGTGGCCCACTCCGAATTGCCCGAGGCCCAAGTGATCAACGCGGTCCACCAGCCTTGAACCGCTGCTTGGAACGGAGGCTGCCAGACTGCTGGGACACCCGTGGCGAGCGTTCCCGGAGTACATGCCGTTGCAGCGTGGGTCATCGTGTCCGTGCAATTATTCATACTACCGTTGCTATAGGCGTTTTGTGGAGGCTCCACATCGTCTACGGTGCTTCCGCAGTACCCCTGGCAACTAGCAGGGTTTCCGCAGAATGCGACATCTTGGCTGGTTGACTCAAAGACCCAGGGCGGGGTATCCGAGTTCGTCGTTGGGTTAGATACCGCGCGAGCGTCGATATTAATGATGCAGGGATGACCGCTGCCCCTCCCTGGAAGGCTAGCTCCGCACCAACTATAGGTGCCGCCACTAACGTAAATGTAAGGCGATATCGAAGTATAGAACGTTCCGAAGCTATAAGGACACGCGCTGGAATAGGTGCTGCACGGATTTGGGCAGGTAGAACACCAAGTGATGGGAATTGTCACGCCGTCGATGTAGGGAGTATGTCCGAGAAATTGGACGGGATGCCGCTCCCGGTGGGAACGTTCCAAGCGATTATGTCAATCTGGGCCGAGGCGAGGGCCGAGCAAAACAGAAGAAGAGCTATCATAGCTATCGGTTTCATCGCAGTCTACCTCCGCGTGAGATAGGGAGCCTGGCCGGAATGCTTTAAGGCCCAGTCTAGCCTCGGCGCGACCATTGTCAATTGCAATGACTCTCTTCCCGTTGCCATGCGTGGTACGTACTCCGAAACAGATCAGCCCACGGTGCGGTCCTGGAATTCTTCGTGCCACGCCATTTGGATGGCTTCAAGCTTGCCTTCGTTGGAAGCTGCGGGATCGTCCTTGAAATCGGGCAAGGCGGTCACGTAGCGGTGCAGATCGGTGAAGCGGACGGTGAGCGGATCGAGCTCGGGATGAATCTCGGAGAGGAGGATGCCGATGTCTTCGGCGTCGTTCCAGGTGAGAGGTTTGGGCATGGAGAGTTTCCTCAGTGAGTTGAAGTTTCAAGGTTTCAGAGTTTCAAGGTTTCAAAACCAAAGCGCTTACCGAGCGAGACCATGTGCTGCGGTTTTTGAAACCTTGAAATCCTTGAAACTTTGAAACCTGCTTCTAGTGATGTTCTTCCGAAATATAATTTCGATTCCAGGCGGGGATCTCGACAACAACTTTACCCGGCTTCGCAATCTGCACCTGGCAGCCGAGACGTGAGTTTAACTGCAAGTCGGCGGCCATGTCGAGACGGTCAGCTTCGTCGTCATCCATGGGAGAAAGATTCTCCGCACCCTCTTTGATCCAGACGTGGCAGGTGGTGCAGGCGCAATTGCCGCCGCAGGCGTGGTCGAGCGTGACGCCGTAGTTGAGCGCGACGTCGAGAATCGACTCTTCCTTGCCGTGATCTTCGTAGGGCAGCTTGCCGTGCTCGAACTGCACGGTTTTGCCCTCGGGCAGGAACGTGATTTGGACTGTGTTTTCGCCGGGGGCCGGAGCGTCTTCAGTTGCGGTACCGGCGCCGTGTGTTTTTTCTTCCGCCATTGCTGCTCCTGTGGGAGATTGAGGAATTGGGAAATTTAGTAATTGAGTAATTTACAACGCCGCTATCGTGTCCAATGGTTTTAAAAATTACTAAATTACCCAATTACCAAATTCACTCGAACTCTGCTTTCGCCATAGGATGGGGCGCGGTGGGGCCTTCGCCTAGGTCGGCTTCATCCATGGTCTTGCCTTTTAGCGCGACCGAGACGGCGCTGTCCATCATCAACTCGGCCAGACGCGTTGTGCCCTGATTCAGTGCGTCGATAGCTTTGCGGATGGCCTGATAATCATCCTCGGCGTTTACCGCGACCAAGGCCTTCTCCATCTTGGCAATCTTCTTTTTTTCGTCGGTGGTGAGGTGTCCCCACGCCGGGCTCTTCTTGCCCTTGTCGAGCGCGGCTAGGATAGTCGCGGCTTCGTTGCGCGCTTCGATGACCTGGCGCTGCCGGAAGTCTTCTTCCGCGCTGTCGAAAGAATCGAGGATCATGCCCTCGACCTGTTCGTCGGTGAGACCGTAGCTGGGCTGGACCTGAATTTCCGACTCTTTGCCGCTGCGCTGCTCGCGGGCGGAGACGTGCAGGATGCCGTTGGCATCGATCAGGAATTTGACCTCGATGCGCGCCATGCCCGCGGCCATGGGGGGAATGCCTTTGAGATCGAAGCGAGCCAGCGAGCGGCAATCCTTGGCTAACTCGCGTTCGCCTTGTAGTACGTGAATGGCGACGTTGGCCTGGCCGTCGACTTGAGTCGTATAGTGCTGCGTGGCCGACGCGGGGATGGTTGAGTTGCGCAGAATGATTTTGTCGGTGACGCCGCCGGCAACTTCGATGCCGAGCGAGAGTGGCGTGACATCGAGCAACAGCATGTTCTCGGTTGCTTCAGAGCCGCCGCCGAGAATGTTGGCTTGCACGGCCGCGCCCAGCGCGACGACTTCATCGGGATTTAAATCGGTGTGCGGCTCGCGGTGAAATAGTTCCTTGACCAGAGCGCGAACTCTGGGGATGCGCGTGGATCCGCCGACGAGGACCACTTCGTCAATTTGTTCGGGCTTGAGGCCGGCGTCTTTCAGCGCCTGCTTGCAGGGGCCGACGGTGCGATCGATGATGGGCTGAATGAGTTGTTCGAACTGCTCGCGCGTGACCTCACGCAGGTAGCGCTTGCCGCCGGACAATTCAACGTCAAGCTTCACCGAAGACTGCGAGGAAAGCGCGATCTTGGCTTCGATCACGGCTTTGCGAATGGCTTGCACGGCTTCGGCGTTGCGGCGGAGGTCGAGAGCCAGGTCGCCGAGGGTGTCGTCGAGGGCGATGGTGATCAGCAGATTATCGATGTCGTCGCCGCCGAGATGCGTGTCGCCGTTGGTGGCGATGACTTCGAAAATGCCGTCGTGCAGCTTGAGAATCGAAATGTCGAAAGTGCCGCCGCCAAGGTCGTAGACGGCGACAATGCCATTTTGTTTTTTGTCGAGACCGTAGGCGAGAGACGCGGCGGTGGGTTCGTTGACCAGGCGCAGAACTTCGAGGCCGGCGATGCGGCCGGCATCTTTTGTGGCCTGACGCTGGGCATCGTTAAAGTACGCCGGCACGGTGATGACGGCTTTCGTGATCTGCGCTCCAAAGAAGCGCTCGGCGTTGCGTTTGAGCTGGCGAAGAATCAGGGCAGAGATTTCCGGTGGCGTAAAGGTTTTTTCGCCGAGCTTGATGCGCAGCACTTCGCCGGCTTGCAGGTCTTCGGCTAGGCGGAAGGGAAAGAATTTCAATTCGGCCTGAATGTCGTCAACCCCACGCCCCATCAGGCGTTTGATCGAATAGACGGCGCGATCCGGAGTTTCAATCAGAGAATCGCGGGCGGCGTTGCCCACCACTGGCTGGTTGTTGCTGTCGAGCGCAACGACCGATGGAACAAGATTCGATCCGTCGTCGCCGGGGATCACGACAGGGCTCTCCCCTTGCATAAAGGCCACGAGAGAATTCGTGGTTCCCAGGTCGATACCGACGATGCGATCAGAAGACATAGTTCTAAATGCAGAAGTTAGAAGTAAGAATGCAGAAGTAACGCCCGGTTTTCACTTCTGCATTCTTACTTCTGACTTCTGACTTATGCTTCCAAAACTTCGGTTACGTCTCGAACCAAATTCCGGATGTAGTTGCGGCGGTTCAGTACGTCCACCATCTTGTCGCGCTCCTGTTTGCGCTCTTCTTCGGAGACGGGCTGGCCGTTTTGCTCACGCTGAATCATTCCATCCCACATCTTCCAGCGATACTCCAACTCACGCAGGAGCGATTCTTGCTTTTGTTCCAGATCGAGCTTCTGCCGGCCGATTTCTTCGATCAGGGCGGGATCGTCCTCGCCCATCTTCTTCTGCATCCGGAGCTCGTCAAGCTGCATGTTCAACTCGAAGACTTCTTCCAGCAAATCGGGCGGAACGATCTGCTTCTTGACCTGTCCGGTGGAGCGGGCTTGCTCGGTCGCCGATTTCGACTGCTCTTCCAGTTCCACGCCTTCCAGCTGCAAAAGATACTGAGTGCGCCGGATCGGGTCTTTCAAGGTGCGGTGAGCATCGTTGAGCAGGGAGCTTTGTTGCAGGCTCCACTCCTGCTCCTGGCTGCCGGCGCGGGCGTTGAGGTCGGGATGCAACTTGCGGCTCAGCTCGTAGAAATCCTTTTCCAAGGCGGCCACATCGAGATTCAGCTTGCGCGGCAAGCCGAAAAACGTGAAGTAGTCCACCGGCGCGGGAGGCTGAACTTTGCCGCAGGCCTCGCAGAAATGCACGGCGCGCATAGTGCCGCACGACCAGCAGGATTGAGTCTCCTCTGGGGCGGGTTTCGCGGTGATCGTGGTTAAATTCGTCATACTTCAATAACACCTTACGTGGGGCCGGGCGTGCCGCTCTGGAACAACAAGCTTCGTGGTGAGCTTTCTCGGACAGGCCTGCCCTGAGCTCGCCGAAGGGAGTGTCCGAGCCACACGGGCAATGCCACACGAGCAAGCCTCAAGCGGAGAACGAAGTGCCGCAGCCGCAACTCTTCGTGGCCTGGGGATTCACGAAGACGAATCCCTGCTGCATCAGCGTTTCCTGGTAGTCCAGGATCATGCCGTGCAGGTAGATGAACGACTTCGGATCGACGAAGACGCGCACATCGGCGAACTGGAAGATGCGGTCGCGTTCGCGCGGCTGCGTGTCGAAGCGGACGTTGTAGCTCAAGCCGGAGCAACCGCCGCCCTGCACGCCGAGGCGCAATCCGCCCTGCTCGGGCGAGATGCCTTCCTTGACCATCGCGCTGCGCACTTTGGACAGGGCTTTTTCGGTGACTTGAATGCCCTTGGCGGGTGCGGCTTGCGTTGCGGGTTCGGTTAGCGTTGTCATTGTTTCCTGACGCGGTCCCTCAGCGGCTAAAGCCGCCATACATATGAGACGCTTTCGGCACCCTTCGACGCGCTTCGCTTGCTCAGGGCAGGCTCAGAAACTAAAGTCGTGCCCTTCCAGGTCCCTTCGTCCCGTTCCCCGGCGGCGCGACCGAAGCCGCGCCCTCTCAGAGCTCGGGGCACGCGAGGCGTTACTGTGCTACCGCAGATCGAACCGGCTTTGCGGCTTCCTGCTTTTTCTTCCAGTCGCCGATGGCGGCGCGGATGGCGTCTTCGGCCAACACGGAACAATGGATCTTCACCGGAGGGAGCGACAGTTCCTTCACGATGTCCATGTTCTTGATGGTGAGGGCTTCATCCACGGTCTTGCCTTTGACCCACTCGGTGGCCAACGAAGACGAGGCGATGGCGGAACCGCAGCCGAAGGTCTTGAACTTGGCTTCTTCAATGACGTTGGTTTCGCGGTTGACCTTGATCTGCAACTTCATGACGTCGCCGCACTCGGGTGCGCCGACCAGGCCGGTGCCAACGTCAGCGCTGCTCTTATCCATGGAGCCGACGTTGCGGGGATTGTTGTAGTGATCGATTACTTTGTCGCTGTATGACATGTTTTCTCCTGAATCGTCTGACTTTACCCCAGGGGCTAAAGCCCATTAAGAACTCTGATCGCACGGCACGACTAAAGTCGTGCCCTTCCCAAAATCCAGCGCTAGTGCGTTTCTCCAGCCCATTTCACATCCGCCAGGTTGATGCCTTCCTTCGCCATTTCGTAGAGCGGCGAAAGTTCGCGGAGGCGCTCGACGGTTTCGATGACGCGATCGGCCACGTAATCGACTTCGGCTGCGGTGTTGAAGCGGCCGATGCCGAAGCGGATCGAACTGTGCGCCAGGTCGTCGCCGGTGCCCAGAGCCTTCAATACATAAGATGGTTCCAGAGTCGCGGAGGTGCAGGCCGAACCGCTGGAAACCGCGATGTCGTTGATGCCCATCAGCAACGATTCGCCTTCGACATAGGCAAAGCTGATGTTCAAGTTGCCCGGCAGGCGGTGCTCCATGGAGCCGTTGATGTAAGTTTCGTCGAGACGGCTCATGATGCGGTCGCGCAGGCGATCGCGAAGGCCACTCAACTGGACCGCTTCGCGAGACATTTCTTCGGAGGCGATGGCGCAAGCCTTGCCCAGGCCGACAATGCCCGCGACGTTGAGCGTGCCGGAGCGCATGCCGCGTTCGTGGCCGCCGCCATCGATGATGGGAGAAATCTGCACCCGCGGATTCTTGCGTCGGACGTACAAAGCGCCGACGCCCTTGGGGCCGTACATCTTGTGGCCGGAGATCGACATCACGTCGATATTCTGTTTATTTACATCAACGGGAATCTTGCCGATGGCTTGCGTGGCGTCGGTGTGAAAGATGATGCCGCGCTCGTGGCACAGCTTGCCGATCTCTGCGGTGGGCTGCACTACGCCGATTTCGTTATTCGCGGCCATGATGGTGACCAGGATGGTCTTGTCATCCATGGCTCGCTTCAGCTCATCGAGATCGACCAGGCCGTCTTTCTGCACCGGCATGTAGGTGACGCGATAGCCATACTTTTCCAGGCGCTTGCAGGTATCGAGCACGGCCTTGTGCTCGGTGACCGCGGTGATGATGTGGTTGCCCTTCTCGCGATACATCTCGGCCACGCCCTTGATGGCGAGATTGTCGCTCTCGGTGGCGCCCGAGGTGAAGATGATTTCTTTGGTGGTGGCGCCGATCAGCCTGGCGATGCGCTCACGCGCCGTCTCCACGCCCTCTTCGCCCGCCCATCCGAAAGAGTGATTGCGGCTGGCGGCGTTGCCGAACTTTTCCATGAAATAGGGCAGCATCTCCTCCAGCACCCGGGGATCCATGGGGGTGGTGGCGTGGTTATCCATATAGATTGGCAGCTTCACTCCCTGAGGAGCCGCATGCTGCGTAACTGGAAGTTGCTGGGGGACCTTTACATCCGTGCTCATAATTGCTTCTCCTACCTTTGTCTACCGCGCGATCTTTTTCTTCGTGCCAGTTCTTCTTGCTAGATGATGGTTACCAATTCCGCCGGTTTCGCACCGGTACTCTCAGCCGCTTCCGGTTCTTCGCGCATGTGAGAAATCTTGATGCGCTTCAGCACTGCTTCGATGCTGTCATTTACCTTGCGCAGCGGTTCGCGAATATTGCAACGGTCGCTCTGGCCGCACTCCCCGCGGACGGTGACGCAGGATGTGATGAACAAAGGGCCGTCGATGGCCTGAATTACTTCGAAGGCCGAAATCGTATGCGCGGCGCGGGCCAGCCGGTAACCGCCGTTGGTGCCGTGCTGCGAATGCAGCAAACCAGCCTTGGCCAGGCGTTGCAGGATCTTGGCCAACGCCTCGGGCGGAATACCGAATGAGTCGGCAACATCTTTGGCGCTGGCGCTACGGGTTCCCTCATGGGCGTGGTCGGCCAAGTGCTTCATGGCCATAAGCGCGTAATCCGCTTTCTTGGTTAACTTGAGCATTTGATTGCGAAGGCCAGTTTCCGACTGCCGGTTGCGCCTGCTATCGAACTCCGACCAGCCGAGTCGGAGATAATTACGACCTTTTCCGTCGTACTTCATTCTACGTCCAGAGCCCGAAATTACGCAAGCCCTCGCAGCCAACCGCAAGAAATTCCATTGAATGGTAACTGGTAGTGATTGAATGGTTTAGGTATTCCCGATGCTTTTGGTCGGAAATCTGGAACGGGGGATTGATCCGTGATCGGGACCTTGCCGGAAGCAGGGGGAGGAAATTCACTCCAATGTAACGCAGAGGACTTGACAAGTAGCGAAGCGGGGCTAAAATACCGGGAATTCCCTGAATCGATCCCTCCGCGTGATTCCATGAGGGCGACGCTTCCGGATTTATGACTTCAAAGCCGTTCCCGCACCCGCAAAACGCAGGCCAACAACCTTGCAAGCACCCGCGCGTGCAAATCGTGAGCCGCGAGGAAGACGCCGAATTCGTGGAGTGCCTCGAGTGCCGCGAGATCTTCGAGTCCAGCGAGCTAAAGGACATGGGCATCGAGGAAAGCACGGAAGGCGAAGACCAGGAATCCTAGGCGCGAGGCATAAAGCTGCCGCCGCAGGTCACTATGGTAACCACTTTGCCCGATTCCGGCTTGGTCCGTGCGAGAAGGTTCTGCTAGTCTGCGTCCGGGGGCGTGCATTCCGCACGTTGCAAACTCATGCCTGCCGTAGCGCTCGTGGTGGATGACTCGATGCTGATCCGCTACACCGTTTGCCGCTCTCTGGAAGAACGCGGCTTTGCGGTGGAGTCGGCCACGAACGGCGTGGAGGCCTTGCAGATTCTCGATCGGGTTCGTCCTGACTTGATCGTTACCGACATGCAGATGCCGAAGATGACCGGCAGCGAGCTGATCACCGCGCTGAAAAAGAACCCGCGGACTGCCGACATTCCCATCATTATTGTTGCCGGCCGCGCCAGCGGCTTCGACGAAAAGGAAAAGCGCGCCGACTTTGCCATCTACAAAGACATCGACATCCAGGCCCAGCTCGAAAAAGCGCTGGATGCAGTGATGGGGAAAAGCCACGGGCAAGGGGCGGGGAAGTAGACGGCAGCTGGCAGTTAGCAGTTAGCAATTGGCCGAAGTCTTCAAGCGCGGGCTAGCGCAAAACCAGGCCTGCTTCCGCCGAAAAATCCATGGCCGCAAAATCTTTTGCCAGGAATTTAGGATAGGCTGCGGCTGCAATCATGGCGGCGTTGTCGGTAGAAAGCGGCCGCGACGGAAAATACACGGGCACACCATCCTGGGCGCCCTGCCGCTCGAATGTCGCACGCAATTCGTTATTCGCGGCTACTCCTCCCGTGACGAACAGTGAAGCTACATCGCAGGCGCGGGCCGCGGCCAGGGTTTTACCCACCAGGTCTTCGACGATGGTACGCTGGAATGACGCTACCAGATCCAGAGTGCGCCGATCGCAATTCGCAAGATAGTCTTCCAGCTTCGGCTTGGGAATCTTCGCCAAAGCCTTGCGGCGGATCTCGATGGAAGCTTGCATCTCGTGAACCTCAACATAGCGCAGCACGGCGGTCTTGATGCCGCTGTAGGAAAAATCAAAGCGCGGCTGATCGGTCTCCACTTCTTTGTATTCGCTGGGGTCTTTTCCGCGATGGTCGCGGCGATCGCGATGCTTGATCTGCGCGGGTGGAAATTTCACAGCGCTGGGGTCGCCATGCGGAGCCAGCCGGTCGATGATGGGGCCTCCGGGATAGCCCAGGCCGAGCAGCTTGGCGACTTTGTCGAAGGCCTCGCCGGCAGCATCGTCGCGAGTGTGGCCGATGTTTTCGTACGTCCAGCCCTCGCTCTTCTGAGCGGCAAGATACAGGTGCGTGTGTCCTCCGGACACGACCAGAGCGAGCACAGGAAATTGCAGCTCGTGATTGCCCTTCTGGCGCTCTTCGAGCAGAACCGCGTGGATGTGGCCTTCGAGATGGTTGACCGCAAGCAGCGGCTTGTCGAGGGCGAAGGCCAGAGCCTTGGCATAGCTGATGCCCACCAGCAACGCTCCGGCAAGGCCGGGACCTTGCGTGACCGCGATGGCGTCGACCGAGTCGTAAGTCTGATTGGCCTCAGCAAGCGCTTGGCGCACAACGGGAACAATCGCCCGCAGGTGTTCACGCGAAGCTAGCTCAGGCACGACTCCACCAAAAGGCTGATGGGTCGCGATCTGCGAGGCCACCACGTTTGAGATAAGCTGCTCACTCGAGCGCACCACGGCCGCAGCGGTTTCGTCGCAGGAACTTTCGATGCCGAGGATGTAGGCGTCGGGCATGGGAATATAGTATTCCACGTCGTACTATATCCCCGTTGGAAACCCCTAGCCGAATTCCGAACAGACACGCAGCAGAGGATGAGGCTTCATTTACGGGGTGTAACGAGAGCACCGAGCGGGAGCCGGTAAGCTCCAACGCTGCCGTACTCAATTCATTCCTGCAGAAGTACGTGGACGTGGCCCGGGATCTGTCCGTCTGTAACTACGATGTCCGGTTTTCCATCGCCGTTCAAGTCGCCGACGGCAACGGAGGCGGCAGTTATCCCGCCGTCATGAAGAACAATGGGAGATCGGAACGCGCCTTTACCCGAATTCATAAACAAATCAACCGTTCCATTGAATTCGTTCTCGGTAACCAGATCGAGCTTGCCATTCAGGGTGATGTCCGCGGCAACGATTAGGCGGGGCTCGTCGCCGTACGGATACTTTCGTTTGACATAGCCGTTGGGCGACGATTCGAAGACGGTGACATTGCTGCCTTCGTTGTTGACCGCTTCGTCCGCCGCGGCGAAATCGGGAATTCCGTCCCCGTTAAAATCCGCCGCGACCAGCGCGATGGGCGGCGTTGCGACCAGATAGCTCGACTCGAGCGTGAAGGTAGCGTTTCCGTTGCCGGTCAGAAGCTGGATGGTGTTGCCTGCGTTGTCGGCTGAAACCAGATCGAGTTTGCCGTCGCCGTTGAAATCCGCCGCCGCGAAGAAAACGGCATTGGAAGCGCCAATCGCGCTGCCAAGGTTGAATGTGCCGTCTCCGTTGCCCAGCAGCAGGCTGCCCGAGGCGGTGTCCCCAACGGCGATGTCGAGCGCTCCATCCTGGTTAAAGTCGCCGGTCGCCAGAGAAAATGCGTCGGTAAACGGACCATAAGAAACCGGAGGCCGCAAGGTTCCGTCTCCGTTGCCAAGCAAGATACTCACCCATCCCGGGCCGCCTATCGAGCGATTTCCAACCGCGACATCGAGATGGCCATCTCCGTTGAAATCGGCCAAAACTACAAACTCGGGATAGCCGCCTGCAGGGTAGGTCACAGCTTTTTGCAGCGTCCCATCTCCGTTGCCGAGTAGAACGGCAACCGTACCAGAGACATCCGCGTTTGCGACTACAACGTCGAGCCGGCCGTCGCCGTTCAAATCGCCGAGCGCCACTCCATTGGGCGCCGGAGCTCCGGTCAGGTACGGAACAGGCCGTCCGAATTTCTGCGCCCATAGCGCCGTCGAAAAAATAGTCCAGACGAACAGAACTAGGGAAAAAGTGTTCCGAGGTCGCATAGACACTCCATTTAGCGAAATCTCGAACTACTGTAGGGGAGGACCTGATCGACGTGACCAGGCTCACCAGCGATCAAGCGGGCATAGTATGGCATGGGATAGAAGGGTCGTCAATCAGGAGCAGCCTATAGCCAGCCCTTGGTCCTCGCGAGGCGGGAAGCTTCGACGCGGTTGCTGGCGCCCATCTTGCTGATGGCTTCGGAGAGATAGTTCCGGACGGTGCCTTCCGATAAGCCAAGTTCTGCGGCAATGTCTCCGCTCTGCATGCCTTCGCCGGCGAGCCGCAAGACCTGGCGTTCGCGATCGGTGAGCGGGTCCATCTCTCCCCACGCTTCGGTGGCAAGGTCGGGATGGATGACGCGCAATCCCTGCTGCACTCGCCTGACAGCATCGGCGAGTTCCTCGGCGCGCATGTCCTTCAACAGGTATCCCAAGGCTCCAGCTTCCATGGCGCGGCGCAAATATCCGGAGCGGGCGAACGTGGTGAGAATGATGACGCGAGTGCTGGTACGGCGGCGTTTGAGCTCAGCGGCTGCATCAAGCCCGGTCATGAGCGGCATCTCAATGTCGGTAATGAGGACATCCGGCTTGTGCGTGAGCACGGCCTCCAGCGCCTCTTTGCCATTGCGAACCTGAGCCACGACGGAGATGTCGCCTTCGATTTCGAGCAGGGCGGCAAGAGCGCCGAGCACCATGCCCTGATCTTCGGCGAGGACGACGCGAATGGTTTTGCGGCCTTCCTTCGAAGTGGGATTCAATTGGCACAATCCTCGGTTTTCGGCGTGACTTCTTTGAGCGGGAGGATGATGGTGATTTTGGTACCGGCCTGAGAGTCGCGGCTGAGCGTGCCGCCCAGCATCTCGACGCGCTCGCGCATGCCGCGCAGTCCGTTGCCTTCGTTTTGGAAGCCGCCGCGGCCATCGTCTTCGATCTGGAGGCGGCACGAACCGTTTTGCTGCTCCAGACGCAAACTGCAAGAGTGAGCCCGGGCGTGCCGCACTACGTTGGTGACGGCCTCCCGGACCGCCATGGACAGCACGCCTTCCTGCAACGCCGGCAGGGCGACTTTTGCGGCCTCGCATTTCACAGCGAGGCCGGCGGTCTCGAGCGTGGACTTGGCTTGGGCGAGTTCGGCTTCCAGTCCGCGAGAGCGATAGCCGCGGATCGCATCGCGGACTTCCGACAGCGCGTGGCGGGAGATTTGTTCGACCTCGCGGATTTCGGTGCCGGCGCGCTGAGGGTCGCGGTCCATCAGCTTTCCGGCGAGTTCGGATTTCAGGATGATCACCGAAAGCGTATGCCCGAGCACGTCGTGCAGATCGCGAGCGATGCGTTCGCGCTCGGCCACAGTCGCCAAGTGCTCGATTTCGTCTTGAGCGCGAATCAGCTTCTTGTTCGTCCGGTTGCGCTGCGCGAAGTGGATGTTGCTGGCGCCGACCACGAGCGCGAGGCCGTTGGCGAAGAGCAGGAACCAGCCGCCAAGATGGAAAGCCCACCACGTCAGCCCCGCCGCCGCCTCGACCATCAGCAAGAGCTTGATGCCCGCGGTTTCGTCTTCCACGACGAAGGGGCCGCAAGCCGCGGCGAAGATGAAGAATGTGGTGGCCCCGCCGTTATACTTGGCAAAGGCCACGCCCAGGAGAACCATGGCCGCAATGTGAAGCAGGCCCTGCCTGCGGCCCACCCAGAAGATTCCGAAGTACAGGACCAGGAAAGCGGCTGTCCCCAGAATCGTAAAGAGCCACACTCGCGCGCCGGCGTGACTCTCGATGGGGTCGATGAAAAAGAAGCCAAAATAGAGGAAGGAATAGACCGCCCATGTGTATTCGGTGTTCTTCGGCAGGAGTCTCATACGGCGATCGAACCTTGATGCACGATACGGCATTGCCCGAGCCGCATTCCGATTCGTTCGAACATCTCCACCATTATCGTCTATTCCCGGTCAGTTCCGGCTCCGGAATGTCGCCGCCGCAGTCGCGTAACAAACCAGCACTGCCGCGGGAATCAGCACTAGCAGCCAAAGTACGGGAGCGTAGAGCGCGACCAGGCCTAGGACCATCAAGGCCATGGTCGATCCGTATCCTTTCTTAGTGTCGGCACTCATGATACTTCGCCTTTCTGCGTTCAAGTTCGCGGGCACAATAAAAACGACTGAGCAACGATTCCTTCCTAGCCGTACAGCTTTCCCTGGTCACGCTGAAAGCCGATGCGGGCCACGCCCAGGCAGATCAGAGTGAAGGCAAGGAGGACTTCCCAGTGGGTGGCCGCCGACTCGTGGCGTCCTGCGCCTACGATCCCCAGCGCGAGTTGCGACAGGTGATAGGGCGGGAGGGCCAACGCGATCTGCCTGACCAGCTTGGGCAGAAACATGTACGGCACCCACAATCCGCTACAGAACGACAGCGGCAGATAAAACATGTTGATGACGGCTGGAGCGGAGTTTGGACCGGCGAAATAACCGATTGCCAGTCCCATGGCAGAGAATGGGAGTGATCCGGCGACTAACGTCGCAATCAGCTTTGCCATTTCAGTAAGCGGCAACCGCACTCCGCCGAAGCTGATGCCCAACACCAACAGCAGCGAAACGACGATCGCGCTGAAGATCATGCTCAGAACAACCTTGGCCGCGAAGTAGGCGAACGGCGGCATGGGGCTCGCCCGCTTCACCTGGAGCCATCCCAGCCCGCGGTCGGCCGCCAGCCCGGACGCGGTTCCGAACAACGAAGCTCCCATCACTCCGAACGTGCCATAAGTCGCGATCAAGTAGGTTGGAACACTCGTGCCCGCGATCGCTTCCTTGGAGTTCAATACCAGCCCGAACAGTACATAGAACATCAACGGAAAGCTGATCACTGACGCCGTATACACGCGCAGGCGAAGGTTTTTCAGAAACTCATACTTCGCTTCCTTCAAGTAAATGGTTGCGGTGTGGCGAGTGGGGCGCGCGATCTGCGTGTGGCTCAGAGCGGTTGCGGTTGTACTCATGATCGGTTCCTCGCTTCATCCGCGCGTTTGCGGATAGAACTAGAAATTCGTGAATCAGTTCCTACGGTCAGTGCTTGCGCCACTATCCTGCGTGAGAGCCAGGAAGGCTTCTTCCAGACCCGCGCTTGTGATCTCGAGCCCCGAGAGCGTAGGGTCGCGGGCCAGCAAAGCGCGGGCCACAGGCTCGGCTTCTCTGGCATGGATCTCCACTCCCTCGCGGTCTTGCCTGGCATCGTTCACACCTGGAATCTGCAGCAGATCGGCAACACCGAGCGCTGTGATGCAGCGAATGCGCTTGCCGCTGGTCTGGGCTTTGATCTCCGCCGGCGTGCCTTCCGCGGTGATGGCGCCCTGGTTGATGACGGCGATGCGGTCGGCGAGAGCGTCGGCCTCCTCCAGATAATGTGTGGTGAGCAGGACGGTCTTTCCGCGGTCGACCATGCGGCGGATTTCTTCCCATAGCATGCGCCGGGCTTCCACATCGAGCCCTACGGTCGGCTCGTCGAGAAAGAGCAGGTCTGGGTCTCCGCAAATGGCCAGAGCGAACAGGGTTCTTTGCCTTTGCCCACCGGAAAGATCGCCGAACTTCCGATCGCGCAATTTCTCCAGACCCGCAGCAGCCAGCACTTCCTCCAGGGGCAACGGTTTTGGGTAATAGCTGGAGAATAAGTCAATGTGTTCGCGCACGCGAAGGGTTTCCGGTACCCGCCCCACCTGCAGCATGGCGCCGGCGCGCATGCGATTCTGCAGATTGGTGGGATCTCCGCCGAACACGCGGGCGTGGCCGGAATCGGATTGAATGAGTCCCAGCAGCAGTTTCACCGCGGTTGTCTTTCCGGCTCCATTAGGGCCGAGCAGTGCCACCACTTGCCCCGCACCCACAGTGAAATTCACACTACGGAGGGCGCGGACTTCACCATAGTTCTTACTGACGCCTTCCAGGCTCGCCACTACAGTGCCGAAGCCTGCACGCTCGATGCCTGGCATTTCTTCCAGAGTTGAGATCATAGGAGCTCTCTTCGCTTGCCTGACCGGGCCCTCAATTTGTCCCGGTGAATGCATGATGGCTGAGTGGCGGGCGGTACGCCAGTGCTGTTCATCACGCCGGTAGCGTGACAAATGTCATGACGGTGGAGGGGCGAATTGCATGGGAAAGGACGCTGATTCCACAACCGGACGAAGGGTCCCCGGATGAGGTTTTTGCGATTTTGGGCTTCGTTTGTTACGAAATCCGAACAGATGCTCCCCGCTTGGGCAACCGGGAACCTAATATGGAGTCGGCGCCTTTCGGGTGCAACCATAGCGATTCCCCAGGTAAGACGGGGGGAAGAGGTTGTTCGCGATTCGTAACAAAAGCCGATCCGTTCAAATTTCTCACAAATTCATGACACGCAAACGCACTCCCTGCTATGATGTCGGACACTTCATTATGATGTTCTCAAGTTCAATGGAGGCCAGCCATGCTCCCAGCCGGTAAGAGTCTTCGCACGCTGCGCGAGAAACTCGGCTTGACTATGCGCGATATAGAAACTTCCAGTGCGCGCATGGCCGAGAAGTATCGCAACGAGGAATTCTCGATCCCTCCCAGCCGCTTGTCAGATATTGAGACTAAGGGTGTTTTGCCCAGTATTTTCCGGCTCTATACGCTCGCCGTCATCTACCGGCGCGACATGAGAGAACTGCTGTCCTGGTACGGCGTTGACATGAACAACATGGCAGCGGATCTCGGGATGATCGCTCCACCGCGGTCGCACATCTCCGAAACTCTCTCCGGATTATCTTCCGTGCAAATGCCAATCCGCATGGATCCGGGCTTCGATGACCAACGCACGAGCAATCTGGGGAGGATGGTGGAGCAGTGGGGCCTGGTGCCCTTGTCTTATTTGGCGCAATTCGCCCACACCGATTTTACCTATGGCTACATTGGTCACCAGGATTTCACCATGTATCCGATTCTTCCGCCCGGCAGCTTCATCCAGGTCGATGAGGCCAAGAATAAAGTCGTGGAGGGATCCTGGCGGTCGGAATACGAGCGCCCCATCTATTTTGTGGAAACCCGGGATGGATACACTTGCTGCTGGTGCAGTATGCGTCGCGATGACGTGATCTTGCAGCCGCATCCGCTATCGCCGGTGCCGATCCGGGTTCTGCGCCATCCCCAGGAAGCTGAGATCATCGGCCAGGTGGTGGGAGTCGCTATGAAGCTGACGGAGTGGCACGCTTTTGGTTCTTCTCCAGGCTCGAAAGCGCAATCAGCACTGAATTAAGGTGGCTGGCGGAAACTGTGTCCTGCGGTGAGGGGAGCAGTTCGTTCCCCTGTTCGCGCATGCCTTCGACGTAAGTCGCCGCGCTTTTCTCGCTGCCTTGGCTCGATTCGCGCAAGTCTTCCACCAGGTCCGATATTGGAGTGCGCAGCACGGTCGATAGCACTTCGCTGTGAGCCGCCTTCAGGGCGCGGTCCGACGATTCTTCCCCGTGCACCAGCGACATGCCCCAGTGTTGGTAGCCGCCTTCGTGGCGGCGCAGAGAGCCCAAATAGGCGAGTTTCGCCAGCAGCCCGGAAATGGCGGCCAGCGTGGTTTCGCGAAGATCCTGTAGAGCGGATTTCAGCGTCATGAACTCGTTTCCTAGGAGTCGAAGTCTTAGAAGAGTCCGCCGAATGTCGGCCTAGTCACAAAAATACCACGTTCAACCTCAATGACGAAGAGAAACCCTAATGAGATGGACGTCTTATTCCACAGTTGTGACTCCTTAATCCTTGCAGCCCCGGAAGAGGCACGGTATAGTGCCAAGCGACGGCCATGCTGCAGCCGCATTCATTTCTGTGGCACTATCTGTGGGTCGGGCCTCACGTTCTGCTCGTGGTTTTGGCTGTCCTCGCCTGGCGCCGGGGACTCCACAAGTTCTTCCCAGCCTTCTTGTTTTACCTGGTTTACGAGGCTCTGCAGGGGCTCACGCTTTATGTGCTTGATCGTCTCCCCTCAGTCAGCGGTGATAACTACTGGCGTGCCGACATCGCCAGCTTGTTTATCGAAGGATTGGTGAAGCTGGCCGTCATTAGGGAACTGTTCTCTCATCTCGTCCGCCCCCGGCCATCCGTGGCCAGGCTCGGGAGTCGGTTGATCGTCTGCACGGGGGCGGTTCTTGTGGCGCTGGCGGTGGAGGCTGCCGCGCATGCTCCGATCGCCAATTACGCGATCCTTTCGCACGCCCACATCCTCGAAGAAGTGATCTACATAACCGAGTCCGGCCTTTTGTTATTTATCTTTCTCTTCGCGGCGTATCACCATCTGATCTGGGACAGGACGGGCTTCGGCATCGCCTTAGGATTGAGCATCTCTGCGTGTGTTGGTCTTGGCGTTTTTGCAACTTGCGCGAACGGAGCTCTCTTCAAAGGGCGCTATCTTCTCGATTTCCTCGATATGGGCACCTACCACGCGTGCGTTCTGATCTGGTTCTACTACCTGCTGCCGTCAGTCCGCCCGCTCGCCGCCTCAACCGAGAGCGCCGCTTCCGTGAAAAAGGCAAATGCGCCGACTCATCCGGCAGCTCGAAGGCTCCGGCCAGCGTGGTTGCTCGCGCTTCTGCAGAGCTAGATTGGGCCTGCGACCTTGTTACGAATTCCGAACAAGATACGGGCCGTCCGTGCTCTGTTCGGTTAGGCAGGCACCGTGAAAGTATCACGTTTCGCTTTTCCAAAACAAGGAGAAACAACTGTGAAACGCCTGCTACTCGTCGCTGCTGCAGCCCTTCTTTTCCTGAATACACTGGTAGTTCCAACGATAGCCCATGCCGATGGCGGAAGTGGCGGCGGCAACTGTTCCGGCAGTACTGGCTTGTGCAAGCCGTAAGTCGAGAGGCAGTTACAAAAAACGAACGCAGCTCACGAAGGTGTTGCCGACTCTGCCGTTCGGCGGTATAGTGCCGAACGACGGTTATGCTGCAACCGCATTCACTTTTGTGGCACTACTTGTGGGTCGCACCCAACGTGCTGCTCGTCGTTCTTGCCTTCCTGATGCGAAGGCGTGGACTTCACAGGGAGTTCCCGGCTTTCTTCTGTTACGCCATTTTTGAGGCGGTGGGAGGAATAGCCATCTATGCCATAGACGTGAGTCCGTCGATCTCCGGCCCGGTTTATTGGTGGAGCTACTTTGTTTTCTTGGTCGTTGAAGTTTTCGTAAAGTTCATCGTCATTGGTGAGGTTTTTACTCACCTCTTGCGTCAGTACCCTCCGCTTGGCAGAACGGCGAAGGCACTCGTTAGTGCCGTCGGCATCGTTCTCGTATTTGCGGCGACGATCGTCGCTACGCACGCGAATCCCACGACGTTCTGGCTGATTTCCGCCACGCGCATTCTGGGTAGAAGCGTAAGTGTGGTGCAGTGTGGATTAATTCTTTCTCTTCTTATCTTCGCCGCTCACTTTCACCTGAGGTGGGACCGCTCTGTTTTTGGTATCGTCCTTGGCCTCGGTATCGTCGCCGGGGTCTATGTGGCCTATTGGGCCCTGATGACCGAATGGCTCTTTGGGCAGAGAACCTACCTTCTAGATTTTCTCAACATGGCCACGTACCACCTCTGCGTGCTGATTTGGTTTTATTACCTCCTCGTCCCCCAGAAGAGTGCCACTACGTCTGCGGCTCCTTTGCCCGAGAATAATCTCGACATCTGGAACCGGGAACTGGAGCGTTTACTACAATAATGAATCTGGCCATCGTCCTTGTCATTGCCGCTGTACTTGCGCTGAGTATTATTCTGCGCCTCGCTGTAACGCAAAGCCTGCAGGCCAAGAGAAGCGCCAACCTGGCCGGCGCGATCCGTCCAATCGACATTGAAGCGTTCCGCAATTTGATCAACCCTGCCGAGGACGAATACCTGCGGCGTCGTCTGCCGCCGGCGCAGTTTCGTCTGGTGCGCCGTGAGCGTCTGCGCGCCATGGCCGTCTATGCTCAGGCTGCAGGAAGAAACGCCGCAGTGCTGGTGCGCGTGGGTGAGGCAGCCCTAGCTAGCGGCGATCCGCGAGTTGCCGAAGCGGCTCACCAACTGGTGAGCGATGCGCTTCTACTCCGCCGCAATACCACCGTGGCGCTGGCGCGGATCTACCTGGCATTGGCTTGGCCGAACTCCAGGTTCGCTGCAGTGCGAGTGGTCGACCGCTATGAGCAGGTGAGCGGCACGGCGATGCTCCTGGGGCGACTACAAAATCCTGCCGTCCCGGTTCGCCTGTCCGCTCTGTCCTAGAGGTGTGACAGATGTCACAGACACCACAGCGGTGTTTGTGCGAAACTTTTGCCCGGCGTCTCCGTTTGCGGGTTAACTCTTACACCACCCCTTATCAGTCCCGCCTTGTTTTCGCTGCCTCTTCTGGTGTAAAAACCAGCGGGACCTAATCGCCCGGAATCTCGTGAACATTTCTGCCGCTCGCCGTTGGAGTTGTTTCTGCCAGCACCTTGAAGTGCCGGAGTCAGGGGACATTCTATGATCCGCAGGATCACCATGCACAGCCTGAAAGCCTTTTCCCTCTCACTGTTTGCCCTATTGCTTTGCTCCATCGCCTTGGGGCAGGGCGGCGTCGCCACGGGCGATCTGCTTGTAACGGTGAAGGATCCCAAGGGGAGTCTTGTGACCAACGCCACGGTCACGGTGAGCGACCTTGCCAAAGGCTTGGAGCGCAGCGCCACCGGCGACGGCCAAGGCGGCTACAGCGCCCGACTGCTTCCGCCGGGCACTTATACGGTCACGGTGCAAGCGCCCGGCTTTGGCAAGGCCGAAGCCAGGGATGTCGGCATCACGGTCGGCGGACTAGTGGAGCTTCCGGTTGAGCTCGCAGTGGCTACCGGCAAAGAAGTGGTAGAAGTCAGCTCCCAGGCGGAATTGGTGGAGACGTCGCGCACCTCGACCACGGACACGATCGGACAGCGCCGCATCGACAATCTGCCGATCAACGGCCGCAATTACATCAACTTCACGCTGACCGATTCGCAGGTGGTACGCGACAACGCCCCGAACACCGGTGCCGCGCCCACTTCCGGCCTAAACATGAGCGGCCAGCGCGCGCGCTCGAACCTGGTGAATGTCGATGGCGCCGACGCCACCGACAACTCCACCAACGGCGTGCGCTCCACCGTTTCTCAGGAGGCGGTGCAGGAATTCCAGATCATCACCAATAGTTACAGCGCCGAATATGGCCGCGCCGCGGGCGGGGTGGTCAACATCATCACGCGCTCGGGATCGAATGATTTCCACGGCGACGTCTACGGCTACCTGCGTAACCGGAATTTTCAAGCGGTGAACCCGTTCAGCACGGTTCCGAATCCCGCTTACACCCGCGTTCAGGCCGGTGCCGCTTTCGGTGGACCGATCAAGAAGGACAAGACCTACTATTATTTCTCGTACGAGGTTACGCGGCGGCATGAGACCGGATTTTCAGACATCGGCCAGGGCAACTTCGGACTGGTGCCCTTCGACGCGTCGCCCTTCTTTGGCGCTCCCGCGGGAGCGTTTGGGATTCAAGTTACGCCAGAACAGGCGGACTTCCTCAGCACCCCCGGACTGCCCTTATCTCTGCTCCAGGAGTACGCGATCACGACGGGAGCAGCCTCCGGCCTTGCCGTCAACGGCAGTTATCCGGCAGCTTTTGGGCTGTTAGTTGGCGCTCCCGGAGGACTGCCCGCTCCCACCAATGGAAGCAATCCTCTGGCGCAATTTATTACATCGTGCAACAGTTCGGCGCCGCTCTGCAACGGTGTTCCTACGTCTTTCACATCGCTGAGCTCGCAAGTTGGCAATTTTCCGGTGTTCGAAGGCACCAGCCTTTACTCACTGCGGATTGACCATAACGTGAACAACAACAACCGGCTGACGCTGCGGGCGAACGTGAGTCCGAGTACGGTGACGGGAATTGAGGTCAGCGGTCAAGATCAACCCTTCGGGCAAAACGCATACTCGCGCACCTCGCAACAGACATACCGCGACGTGAGCGGAGTCGTGAAAGACACATGGACCCTCGGCACCAACAAGGTCAATGAGTTTACTTTTCAATATGCGCGCCGCGGGCTTTCTTATTTCTACAATACGCAGATTCCAAGCGGCTCCGACCCTGCCGTAAACATTCCGGGTTTCGCCTATTTCGGCCGCGAGCCCTATTCCTACATCCAGCGAGTAGAACAGCGCTACCAGTTCACTGACAATTTCTCCTGGACGATCGGCAGGCATCAGACCAAGTTCGGCGTGGATTTCAACTATCTGCCTCTCACCGCGACGTTCACAGTGAATTACGGCGGAGTTTACGACTTCGGCTCTATCAGTGCTGCCGATCTTGGATTTTCCGTGACCGGCCTCGCCATTCCTGGATTAAACGCCGTGCAGGCTTACGGTGCGGGACTTCCCGGAGACTTCATCCAGGGCTTCGGCAGCCCAAGCGATTCATTCAGTAACAAGCCGCTGGGCGCGTTCTGGCAGGATTCCTGGCGGGTCAGCCCTAAGCTCACGCTAAACTACGGCGTCCGTTACGACGTCGAGTTTGCACCGCAGTTCAAGCCGCCGGATGCACTTGCGCTGGCAGGATACAACTTCCTGGGACTGCAAAAGGGAATCCAGACCGATACCAACAACGTCCAGCCCCGCTTTGGCCTGGCGTGGGATCCGAAAGGCGACGGCAAAACCGTGGTCCGCGCCTCCTACGGCATCTTCTATGACCATCCGCTGCTCGGCCTCTACTTCCTAGGAGACGCTTCCGACGGGTCCACTAGCGGCCAGTTGGCGTTCGCCGGAACGGGAGGGTGCAGCGGGGCCGGCAGCCCAAGCAACCTAAACGCAATCCCGATTTTTCAGGGACTGCCCATCAACGTTCCCAGCTTGGCCAATCCCTGCGCCGCTTCTATCAACCCAGCGGTCACCAGCGCTCTGGGATTTCTTCCGAACCAGCAGCAATTTCAAGCTTTGAATTTTCCCCAGTCGATTTTTCTCAACCAGAACTATTTGAGTTCTTCGTCGCCCCTGGCGCTGGCCTTCCAGCCCTTTGGCTATCCGCAGTCCAAGAACTTTGTCTACGCCTATTCGCAGCAGGTTAATTTTAGTATCGAGCGCGATCTGGGCGATGGTTTTGCTTTCAGCCTGGCCTACAACTTCAACGGCGGGCGCCATCTCAACCGGCCGATCAACGCCAACACGATCCGTGGCGATCTGATGATCGACAATTACGAGACAGCCCTGGCGGCTGGCCAAACTCCAAGTAGTCCCTTTACGGTGAGTGGCTGCGGCCTCGCGGGCACGACTCCTTACGTCGATTCCTCGCTCATGAACTTCTTCCGTCCGTCCGGGTTGAACCCGTCGGTTGCCGCTTTTTACCTCTCAAGCGTACCGGGCGGCGCAGCCTGCGTGGGCCTGGCGCAAAGCGTTCTGCAGAGCTTGGTCCCTCAGGGTTTCAATGCCAATTGCGATCCCACTTCGCTCGCCAACTGCGTCCCGTTCGGCGACATGGACGCTAACTACTCGAACGGCAGTTCCGTGTATCATGGTCTCACCGCCAACCTGCGCAAGCGCTTCAGGAGCCACTACGAATTTCTGGCTTCTTACACCTGGTCCCACGCCATCGACGATTCGACCGATCTACAGTCCACCCTCACGCCGCAGGACAGCTACTTCCCCTCCGCGGACCGTTCCACGTCCCTGTTCGATCAACGCCAGCGCTTCGTCTTCAGCGGCGTCTACCAGTCGGGTAGGCTTGGGGGAAATGGCTTCAGCAGCAAGTTCTTCAGCAATTGGACTTTGGCTCCCATCATCGAGGTTGCGTCCGGCCGGCCTTTTAATATCATCACCGGCAACGACGACAATCTGCAGCTATCCTCGCTGACGGGCCGGCCCAACACTTTCGTCAACGCGGGATGTACCGCTCTTGGCTATCCTTCGGTACCGTCGAAGTACTCTCCAACGGGAGTTTTCCAGGAACCTTGCGGCGCGGACTTCAACGGAACGCTCCAGTCTCTCGACGGCAACCTGGGCCGCAATGCCGGCCTTCAGCCCTGGACGATCTTCAACGACATGCGCGTGGCCAAGCGGATTTATTTCAGCGAACGCTACAACATGGACTTGATCGCCGACATGTTCAACATCGCCAACCGGTATAACGTGGCCGCTGTCAGCCCGCTGTTTACCAACGCCGGCCAGGCCACGGCGGCTTACGATCCGCGGCAGTTCCAGTTCGCGTTGAAATTCAACTGGTAGGTTTGGTTTCTAAATCGGCCATCGTCTGGATTCCGTGACTCCACGGAATCCAGGCCATACGCTGCTGCGGATCGCGCTACGAAAGCCCGAAGCGGCGGCCCCGCCGCTAACCGGGTGCTACACTTTCCTTTCACCATCCTTGGCGCTTGCCCGGAGTTTGTTTCCCAATGTCCCAACCCTATACACCAACGCCGCGGACCCGTCTGGTCCGCGAAGCGGAGCGCGCCGTTTATGATCGCGAAGCCGCGTATCGCATCCTCGATGAAGGATTTCTTTGCCATGCCGGATTCGTCGCCGACGGCCAGCCTTTTGTGATTCCCACATCTTACGGGCGCAGAGACGACAACTTGTATATTCACGGCTCCGCCGCCAGCCGCATGTTGCGGCAGATAAAGGACGGCGTCCCGGTCTGCATTACGGTTACGTTGCTCGATGGACTGGTGCTCGCGCGCTCCATTTTTAATCACTCAATGAACTATCGCTCGGTGGTGGTGCTGGGAAAGGCGACTTTGGTGGATGATCCGGGGGAAAAACTCGAGGCCTTGCGGCTGCTGTCCGAACACATAATTCCCGGGCGTTGGGCGGACTCGCGGCAGCCTAATGAGCGTGAACTGAAAGCGACGTCCGTGTTGCGCGTTCCAATCGAGGAATTCTCAGCGAAGGTGCGGGTCGGGCCGCCGATCGACGATGAAGAAGATTATTCTTTCCCCACTTGGGCGGGCGTGGTGCCGCTGGAAATGGTGGCAGGCGCGCCGATTGACGATCCGCGGCTCGATCCGGCGCGGGAGGTTCCGGCTTACGCGAGACAATACAACCGAAAGCCATAGTGGAAAAATGCTTGACTCCTTGGGTAAAGACAATTATCTTTACTGTAAAGAATAAAAGTAAAGATGAAAAACTCCAGCACAATCAGCAGTAAGGGCCAGATTACCGTCCCGCAAGAGATTCGCAAACGTCTTGGGTTGGAAACCGGCGACCGCGTCGAATTTGTGGTAGAGGAGGGTCGCTACGTGATCCGGCCGGCCCGCTCGGAACCCAACCCCTTCGAAAAGTACATCGGAATCTTGGGCCCGTTCCCCGGCGGGGAAGAGGGGATAAAGGCCTGGATCGACGATATGCGAAGCGATAAAGATTACGAATGAGGACGGCCCTTGACACCAACATCTTATCCCTATTCTGGTCGGGAGGACCGTTGGCCGACGCGATTGCCGCTCGGTTGTCGAAAGTTCGCGCGGAGGGAGCGCTGGTATTAAGCGCTCCAGTATTCGTCGAGCTTTCGGCCATTCCCACAGGCGACCCGCAGCGCGTTCAGAAATTGCTCAGGGAGATGACCATCACAGTCGATTTCGACCTTGGAGAAGATGTCTGGCAATTAGCGGCGGCAAGCTTCGCGGCTTATGCTATCCGCCGCCGTTCCGGTGGAGGTCAGCCAAAGCGCTTGCCGGCGGACTTCGTAATCGCATCGCACGCGCTGCTGCAAGCCGACAGGCTGATGACCCGCGATGCCACGCGCTATGCTGTGGACTTCCCGAATCTTCGTCTGATTTGAGTTCGCCCGGAACAGGAAACAGCTCACCTCGCTGCAAAGGCAGAACGCCGCAATTCCCAGACTGAACCCCGGAGCAATAATTTATTTAGCGTTTTGGCTATGCGTCACTTGACTGCGTGTCGCCTCGGATTATAGTCGCCTCATCCACGGAGGTGCGGACGTGAAAGCCTTGGTTGCCATCGGGATTCTTGCAGCTACGGTCGCGGCACATGGGCAGGAAACACCGAATGTTTATCTGACATCGAAATCGGTGGGCAACAATTGGAACGCGTTTCGCGACCAGTCGCAGGAGATGGCGAAGGACTTCGCCAAGGCTTGCCCAGAAGTACAAATCACAACGAGCCGGCAGGACGCCGATTATCAGGTGAGCCTCAACCACATCGAGGCTGGCTTGTTTGTGCGTGACAATCAGATTGCGGTCGAGGACATGCTCGGTACCGTGCTTTCGACCAAGGAAAAAAGCAGCATTAACAGCGGGGTCAAGGGAGCCTGCGCCTTGATTCTCGCCGACTGGAAAAACCCCAACAGACACCCGGCAAAGGCTGGTGAAGGGAATAAATGCTGAATTCCAAAGGGGAGGTGTCATGGGTTACGCGGAGGTTTCCGACGACACGCTGACCATCCACAGCGAACGCGCGAGCGCGATGCGCTTTCGAATGATTCTTGCGAGCCGGGAGCTTTCTATGATTCGGCGGGCCGGTATCGCAACTTATATCTATACGAACGATGCTGACCAGAGCTTCGTGTACGACGTAAAGGCGGGGCAGATCGTGACGCAGCAAGCGACACAGGCACACAACTAGCTCAAACGCTCGCCCCGGGGAATCACGGAATCAGCAGCAGCTTGCCAGCTACCTTGCGGGCTTCCATGTCGCGGTGCGCCTGCGGCGCGTCTGCCAGCGGATACGTCTTAGCGATCCGCAGTTTCAGCTTGCCCTCCGCGATCATGCCGAAGAGCGCGCTGGTGCGGGCCAGCAGCTCCGCGCGGGTCGCGGTGAAATGCGCGAGCGTGGTGCGCGCCATATAGAGCGACCCTTTCTCTGACAACCTCGCCGGATCCACCGGCAGCACCGGACCGCTCGACATGCCGTAAAGCACCAGCATCCCGCGCAATCGCATCACGTTCAGATTCTTCTCGAAGGTTGCTTTGCCCACGCCGTCGTACACCACTTCGACGCCCTTGCCGTCTGTCAGACGCTTCACTTCGGTTTCAAAATCATGCTTGGTGAAGACGATCAACTCGTCCGCGCCGGCCTCGCGCGCCAGTTGGGCCTTTTCATCGCCCGAAACCGTGCCAATCACCCGCGCACCGATCGCGTGCGCCATCTGCACCAGCAGGAGCCCGACTCCGCCTGCCGCGGCGTGAACCAGAGCCGTCTCTCCTGCCTTCAGCTTGTGCGCATCGTTTGCCAGGTAATGTGCGGTCAGGCCGTGCACCATCGAAGCGGCCGCCTGCTCGTCGTTGATCGATGCTGGCACAGGCACCAGATGCTCCTCCGCCGCCACCACGAACTCTGCGTAGGACCCCAGCACCCCGCTCCACGCCACACGGTCGCCCACTTTCACCGTTTTGGCCTGGGCGCCAACCGCAACTACAACTCCGGCTCCCTCCTGTCCGGGGATGAACGGCAGCGGCGTGCGATATCTGCCATCGCGGAAGTAGCCATCAATCGAGTTCACCCCCGCGACCGCGACCTTCACTACTGCTTCGGCAGGTTTCGCCTGAGGAACTGGAACGTCCTGCAGTTCCATTACCTCCGGCCCGCCCGTGTGGTGCACGCGGATCGCTTTCATAGTTTTCCTTGTAGCGCCGCCGTCCCGGCGGCTTCCCGCAGCGGGGAAGCATTGGCACCGTACGGGTAGACTCGCGATGATATAGCCGGCAAGATGCCGGCGCTACAACTTACGGTATCAGCAGCAGCTTTCCGGTGGTCTTCCGTCCTTCCAAATCGCGATGCGCCTGCTGCGCCTCGGCCAGGGGATAAGTATGTCCGATGCGGAGCTTGAGCTTTCCGGCAGCCATCATGCCAAACACCGCGCCCGACCGTGCCAGCAACTCCTCCCGCGTGGCGATGTAATTCCCCAGCGAGGGCCTGGTCAGAAACAGCGATCCCTTTTGCGTCAGGACGATGGGATCAAACGGCGGTACCGCGCCGCTCGATCCGCCGAACAGCACCATCATTCCTCGAGGCCGCAAAATGTTCAGCCCTTTCTCGAATGTTGTCTTGCCGACCGAGTCGTAGACCACATCCACGCCTTTGCCGCCGGTCAGTTTCTTCGCTTCAGCTTCGAAATCGGCTTGCGTATAGAGGATCACGTCATCCGCGCCCGCCTCGCGCGCCAGCTTCGCCTTTTCCTCGGTCGAGACCGTCGCAATCACACGCGCTCCAAGGTTGTGCGCCATCTGCACCAGGATCAGTCCCACGCCGCCGGCCGCGGCATGAACCAGCGCAGTCTCTCCGCGCTTAAGAGGATGGGTATCGTGCGACAGATAATGCGCGGTCATCCCCTGTAACATCGCAGACGCAGCCTGCTGGTCGCTAATGCCCTGTGGAACCGGCACCAAGCGGTCCGCGGGCTGAGCCGCGTATTCCGCATACGAACTCAGCAGCCCGCTCCAGGCTACGCGATCTCCCACCTTGACTGACTTTACGTCAGCTCCTACGGCGGTCACCACACCCGCGCCTTCCTGTCCCAACACAAACGGCAGCGGCGCTTTGTAGCGCCCCTCACGGTGGTAGACGTCGATAAAGTTCACGCCCGAGGCAGCCAGTTTGACCACTGCCTCATTCGGCTTCGGCTGCGGCACCGGCAACTCCACCACTTCCATCGCTTCCGGTCCGCCGACTTGTTTGACTTGAATGGCTTTCATGGCAAGTTGGATTCTTCTTTCTAAAGAAAAGATTCCGGATGGGCGAATCGAGTTCTCCAGTTCTCAGTTCTCAGAAAAGCAAACCGTCCGGGCGCGCGTGGTTAACATTACTGGGGCAAATAAACGCGCAGGGACGGGGCGGTTGATTTTACTGAGAACTGAGAACTGGGAACTGAGTACTGAGAACTGTTCCTCTGTTACACTGTCCCGTCCGCGCCAGGAGCCTCTTCGTCATGGCCGAAAAGATACCGCAAACTTTCGCCAACCACACCCGCTGGGATCCGTTGTATCACTTCTTCGCGTTGCCGGTCTTTCTCCTCTTGCCGCTCGCCGCCGCAGTCCACTTCATCTGGCGTCCCAGCCTTCACTTGGGATTGATCTTCCTGATCGCGGTGGCTGCGGCAATCGCGGTCTTGCGAATTCGCACGTACTCGCTCAAAGTGCAGGACCGGGTGATTCGCCTGGAAGAACGCCTGCGCCTGACTGCGCTTTTATCTGAGCCCTTGCGCTCGCGCATTCCGGAATTGACGGAGGGACAACTGCTCGCGCTGCGCTTTGCCTCGGATGCGGAGCTGCCCAAGTTGGCCGAGCGCGCACTTTCCGAAAAGCTGTCGCGGGCGGATATCAAGAAGGCGATCCAGACCTGGCGTCCAGACTACTGGCGCGTCTGACCGATCTTGTCGAACGGCGGACTGGGAGTCTGAAGCCAAGCGGCTGGGGCCGATCGATCACTGGCAAACCGCTCCCCGGCTGTCTGAATAGTCAGGTTTAGGTAACCAGACGGCTTGGTGCCGAAGGTAACGGTGGCGGGTCCTTTTCGGCGTTGACCCGAGGGCGACCGCGGGGTACGATTTTTGATAGAATTCACCCGGCATTCATCTTAGGGAGCAATCCGTATCTCGTTGAGAAATATGCGAGTTGCAAAACTCCAGGTTCGGATCACGGTGCGGATCGCGCTGCTGGCCGTCACGGCCGTTGCTGGTACTTCGTGCCAGACAGCCCAGAAGCCGGTTTCGTTGCTGCCTGCGAGAACTGCTCCATCTTTAACAGCTGGCACATCCCCAGCTTCGGCGTCTGCGCCGCAGCGTGCTCCGGCGAGTGCGCCACAAGCCGCCGCTCCCGATCAATCGCAGGTCCGAGCTCAAGCTCCAGAGGCCAAACCAGAACCTCCATCCCCCGCACCTGCTCCCGACTTGGTCGGCGACCTCGTCGCCAGGGTGGAAAAGGACTATCAGGCGGGATTAGACGCCTACCAGGCAGGCCAGACTGACACCGCCAAACAGGATTTCGACAGCGCCTTTAATGCATTGCTCGAAAGCAACCTTGATATCCGCTCCGACGGCCGTCTCGAGAAAGAGTTCGATCGCATCGTGGAGGGCGTCAATCACCTCGATCTGGGTAACTTGGCGTCCGATTCCGAGGCACAGAAGTCCGAACCCGCGCCCATCGATGAAACCAACGGCATCACGCCGGCTGCCGATCCCAACGTAAAGGCCAAGGCGCAAGCCGAGATCAAGTCGACTCACTCCGACCTGCCGCTGATGATGACCGACCAAGTCGCTGGATATATCAGCTACTTCTCCAATCGTGGACGCGGCAGCTTCGAGCACGCCTTCGCCCGCTCCGGCCGCTACCACGACATGATGGTTAAGATCCTGAAAGAGGAAGGCGTTCCGCAGGATCTGATCTACCTGGCCCAGGCCGAATCCGGATTCCAGCCGCTGGCGGTTTCTCGCGCAGGCGCTCGTGGTATTTGGCAATTCATGGGCAGCCGCGCCCGCGGTTACGGTCTGCAGCGCAGCCTGTGGGTGGATGACCGCCAGGATCCCGAGAAATCGACTCGCGCCGCCGCCCGTCATCTGAAAGATCTTTATAAACAATTCGGCGACTGGTATCTCGCCATGGCTGCCTATAACTCCGGCCCGGGCACGGTGCAGGCGGCGGTGCGGCGCACTGGGTACGCCGACTTCTGGGAGCTTTACCGGCGCAACGTTCTCCCCAAGGAGACTCGCAACTACGTTCCCATCATCCTGGCCGTCACTATCGTGACCAAGAACCTTTCGCAGTATGGGTTTGATGATGTCTCGATGGACGAACCTGCGGCCTTTGACACCGTAACCGTCAACTATCCTGTGGATTTACGCCTCGTAGCCGATTGCGTGGATGCTACTCCCGCTCAGTTGCAGCAGTTGAATCCCAGCTTGCTGCGTCTGAGCACTCCGAAAGAAGGCGCATTCGACCTTCATCTGCCTGCCGGAAGCAAAGATCAGTATCAGACTGCCATCGCTGCGATTCCGTCCGGTATGCGCCTGTGGTGGCGCTACCCCAGGGTTCATTCCGGCGACACCTTGGTTTCGTTGGCGCGTAGCTACCGAACCACTGCGAAGTCCATTGCCGAAGCCAATCATCTCGACGGCGCGGAACTCCAAGCCGATGCCAAAGTAATCGTCCCGGTCGCGCCCGGCAAGCATCCGCTCAGCGATACAGCCACTTATGCCCGCCGGATTACTCGCTACAAAGTCCGTAAGGGGGACACGGTCCAGACCGTTGCCGAGAATTTCGGAGTGCCGGCTCAGATGGTCCGCCGCTGGAACGGTCTGCGCGGCGACGGCCTGCGCGGCAGAACAGTCCTGGCCCTGCACCTGCCGGTTACGCCCAGCAACGAATCGGCTTCGGCTCCCTCCTCCAAACCAGTCCGGCACGGTAAGGCCGCGCAGACGGAAACCGAGGCCTCGGCGGGCACGGCCGTAACCGTAGAGGACGAAGACACCTCAACCCAGGCCAGCCCGGTTCATCACAGGGTGAAGTCCGGCGAAACTCTCTACTCGATCGCCACTACGTACAAGACCACAGTGGCTGCCCTGAAGCGCTATAACGGCAACGTGGCCACGCTCCGGCCTGGCATGATCCTGATCGTTCAGCCCAGCCGCTGATCCCACCGCCGAGCTTCCATCGCCAAAACGTAGGGTGTAATCAGAATCTTCTTCCATTCCGCGGCCCCGTGTGATAACAGGATAGTCGGGCCGCATGTGACGACAGCCCTTGCAGTCTGCACCAAACGTCGTGCTATAATCGCGCGCCGTTCCAGCACAAGTTTCGGGTGGTCTTTTAATTTCTCGTGCCCGGCAACCTTGCGTGGCCTTTATTGCGCCAGGAGCCAAATTAAGATCAGGAGGAGCAATGACGTTCTACGATCCCACACTCTACGGTCGTGATGATGAAGAAGAATTCGGCGACAGCGGAGCCTACAGCGAGTCGCTCGAAGAAGATTTCGAAGAGGAGGAAGAGGAAGAGGAAGAAGCCGGCACTCCAGAACCAGCGCTGGGTGAGCCGGTGACGCCTGCTCCGCCGCCCCCCGCGCCCAAACCCAAACCCGCTGCTCCCGCCGGTGGAGGCGGTAGCCCCAAGAAACCGGTTGCCAAAAAGAAAGCACCCGCGAAGAAACCGGCCGCCAAGAAGCCGGCGAAGAAGGCCGCCAAGAAAGCTAAGAAACCCGCAAAGAAGGCGGCCAAGAAGCCGGCGAAAAAAGCCAAGAAGCCAGCGAAAAAGAAAGCCAAGAAAGGCCGGCGGTAGGAGCACCCACCCTGGCCCGTTTCTCATGACGCATTGCTAAAGCCGCGGCCCTTGGGGCCGCGGTTTCTTGGTCCCCTCTCCCGCCACCAGCCCCTGCCGATTGGTAGCTCGTACCTGCTACTTCTTACTCTGCACCGCTGCCCGGCACTTCCCATACAACTCCAGTAGATGGGTGGCATATTCCTCCGGCTTCGATGCCGAGCCCGTCCCTTGAAACCCAACGCCCGATGAAGTCGTCCGTCCATACCCGGTAGTCATCGCGACAAATTTCATCAAATCGAGCGCGATATCCTCATCGCGGCGCGCACTCGCATGCAAACCCGGACCTTCTTCCATGAGTCCTTCTCCTGAACCGGAAATATAAGGAAGCTGTTCCTCGTCTTCTTCCATGTCTTCCATGACGCCCACTTCCACTCCGCCCACGATGATAGCAGGGTCGACATCGCGCCGTCCGGAGTGTGCAACCTCACACTGTGTCGACGGTGAACGATTCATCAGTCGGCAGTTGGTAACTGAAAATCTACCCGCGCCGTTCGCCGCAACCGGACCATCAGCCAGACCGAAGCCACAAATAGCAACGGAGACGAATAGAACCCGGGTGCCGGACGCGGAAATGTCACCGCTGCCACCGTATGCCCGAGGATGGTTCCGATCGTATGCCCCAGGCCGTTGAGAAACATGATGACCGCATACGCCCACGCCAGCGGCCGCAAGCCGTTCATCCCGCGCGCCGCCACCGGAGCCAGGCAGAAGAGCAGGCCGCATACCAGGATGTGCCCGATCAGATATTCCCGCAGCTCGATCGTGAGCGCGGGAAACCAGGCCCAGCGCTCATGCAAGATGGTCACAGTTGGGTTATAAACCGCAAGAAAACCGGTGGAAGCTTCATCCACGATGTGCAGCGCGAAGGCCACGCACAGCGCAAACCACGCACTGCCGAAACCCGACGCGGAGAGTGCGGCAGGAGCTTGCCTCATGAAAAACGCCCGTCACCCGAATTCTCAATCACCCCACTGACAATTGGCAATCGAAAACCCGCCCCAGAAGGCGCACTGATGGGCACCGTCAGTCCGCCCGTTTACCGTGCCACTTCGCTCATCAGCGCCAGCAGATTCCCCTCGGAGTCGCGAAAGAACGTCATCCACAAGTCGTGCGTCGGCATTTTCGCGATCAAGTGCGGTTCGTCTTCGAAGCTTACGCCGCTTTCCTTCATTTTTCCGTAAGCCCCTTGAATGTCAGGCACGGCAAAATACAGCACCGAGCTGGGATGATCGAACTCGGGTTTTTCCGCCCGGTCCAGCATCAGGCGCACTCCGCCGCAATCGAAAAATGCCAGCCCCGGCGGCGCTTTGAAAAGCAGTTTCAAGCCGAGTTTGTCCTGGTAGAAGGCCGCCGCGCGTTCTACATCTTTGGCGTTAATGGCGATCTGGCCGAGGCGGGTAATTCCAACTCCGGTTGCGGTGGCGCTCATGTCCTTGACCTCCGAAGCTATATTAGTTAGCATAGCTAACTATAATCGATGGCAAAAGTCAAGTCCGAAAACGTCGAGCGCAGAAGTGTTGCATCCCGGCCGGCGGCCGTGGAAGCCGCCGATCGCCTTCATTCCGCCGCCATCCATCTGCTGCGCCGCGTGCGTCGGCAGGATGTGGCTTCTGGCATAGGCCCGGCGCAGCTCTCCGCGCTTTCCGTGCTCGTGTTCGCCGGCCCCAAAGCGCTAGGCCAACTCGCCGCAGCCGAGCAGGTCAAGCCCCCGACCATGAGCCGCATCGTTGCCGGACTCAAGCGTGGCCGCTTGGTAGAAATCACTCGCGATCCCCACGACGCACGCCGCATGCACATCCGCTCGACCGCCAAAGGAACGAGCGTTCTCCAGCGGGGACGCAAGCGCCGCATCGACTATCTCGCGGCCCATCTCGATTCACTCGCCAGAAGCGAGCTTGCTCGCCTTGCGACGGCCGCCGCTATCTTGGAAAAACTGCTGAGCAACTGGCGCTGACCTGTCCCGGCATGCACGCTGCTCTAATCCAGTTTAGAATGTCTGCGCCGTAGTCAAAATAAATTGAGGACGATCATGCCCCGAGTGTGGATTCTTCTTGCCGCTTGCATTTTTGCTCTCAGTCCGGACGCCGCTCAGGACCAGGACTTCAGCAAAGTCCAGATGAAGGTCGCAAAGGTGGCCGGTAACGTCTACATCCTGCAAGGTGCTGGAGGGAATATCGGCGCGTCGGTTGGCGACGACGGCATCGTAATCGTTGACGATCAATACGCCCCGTTAGCCGATAAGATTCAGGCCGCGTTGAAAGGTATCACCGACAAGCCGGTGCGGTTTATCATCAACACGCACTATCACCCCGATCATACCGGCGGAAATGCCTACTTCCAGAAGCAAGCCCCGATTATTGCGCAAGACAATGTTCGCAAACGCCTGGAAAGCGGCGGTGGGGGAGGCAACGGCGGTTCCATTCACATGGACATGAAACCCGCGCCCCACGAGGCGCTGCCCATCATCACCTTCGATCACGACGTCACCGTTCACCTGAATGGCGAAGACATCCGTGCTCTGTATTTTCCCGCCGGACACACCGACGGCGACTCGATCATTTTCTTTCCCCACTCCAATGTCGTTCACATGGGCGACGACTTCGTCACCTATGGTTTTCCGTTTATTGACGTGGAGAGCGGCGGCAGCATCAACGGCATGATCGACGCCGTGGCCCAGGTCATCTCGCAATTGCCTGCAGATGTGAAAGTGATTCCCGGGCATGGACCGGTCTCCAGCCTGGACGACGTGCGGTCCTATCTTGCTATGCTGAAGGAAACGCGAGACGCGGTGCAGAACGCATTGAAAGAAGGCAAAACGCTCGACCAGATGAAGCAGGCGAAGCTGCTCGATCCCTGGAAGAAGTATTCCGGAGATTTCGTCAACGAAGATGTTTTCCTGGAGACTTTATACAATTCGCTGACCGGGCAGAAAACCGGGAAGCTCATCAAGCACAATTGACGCCTGGGCAGCCGTACCATTTTTTGAAGGAGCCTCATTCTACTTTGCGAATGACACGCCGCGAATTTGCGCATTCCACCCTGCTCGCAGGCGCGGCCGCCGCTCTGCCCGCGGGTCTGTTCTTGGCTTGCACAGTGTCGAATGCTGCGCGCACGGCCAATTCTGCTCCTCTCGCCAGTTCGCACTCCATGCAGTTTGATCCTGCTTCCGAGATTTCTTTTCCGCGGAATTTCTTTTGGGGCGCAGCCACTGCCGCTTACCAGATCGAAGGTGCGTGGAAAGAAGACGGCAAGGGCCAATCGATATGGGATCGCTTCACACATACTCCCGGCACAATTAAGAACGGCGATACCGGCGACGTGGCCTGTGATTCCTATCATCGCTGGCGCGAAGACATCGCGTTGATCCGCGCGATGAACTTGAACAGCTATCGTTTTTCGATTTCCTGGCCGCGCATTCAGACTGTGGGCTCGGGCTCCGCGAATTCCAAAGGAGTCGACTATTACAGCCGTCTAGTCGATGCCTTGCTCGAGGCCCGCATCCGGCCCTTTGTCACGCTCTACCACTGGGACCTGCCGCAGACCTTGGAAGATGCCGGAGGCTGGCCCAATCGCGATACAGCTTCCCGCTTTGCTGACTACGTGGAGCTCGTCGCTCGCGCCTTGGGCGACCGCGTTTCCGATTGGATGCTGTTCAACGAACCGGCCGCGTTCACGTACAGAGGTTATCTGCAGGGCGAGCTTGCACCCGGGAACAAGAGCCTTGTCGATTTCCTGCGCGCTACGCACACCGTGAACCTGGCGCAGGGCGCTGGTTTTCGATCCCTGAAGGCAACTTGTCCCGCTGCGCGAGTAGGGACTGCATTCAGTATGTCGGCGTGCGAACCGGCGACGAACTCCGACGAGGACAAACTAGCGGCCGAACGCGCTCATGCCATCACTAACCGCTGGTTTTTGGAGCCTGCGCTCAATGGCCGGTACCCGGAGGCGTTCACATTCTTGCCGGAAACGGCCATGAAAATCAGGTCAGGGGACCTCGACAAGATGCGTGCGCCGCTCGACTTCATTGGAATCAATCTCTACTACCGCACCATCGCGTCGGCGCCCAGCGCGTTGGAGCGGATCGCGCATACGCAGCAATGGCTGTTCCCGGTGAAGATGGTGGGCGGCCAGCAAGGTCCGAAAACCGAGATTGGATGGGAAGTTTGGCCGCAGGCGCTCTACGAAATGGTCATGCGCATCAGCCGCGACTTCAACCGTCCGCAGATCGAGATTACCGAGAGCGGGTGCGCCTACAACGACGGCCCCGACGCGAACGGCGTGATTCGCGATACCCGCCGCATCGAGTATCACCGGCAATATCTGCAAGCGCTGGCCCGCGCTATCGCCGATGGCGCGGACATTCGCGGCTATCACGCGTGGACTCTGATGGATAACTTCGAATGGGCGGAAGGTTTCAGCCAGCGCTTCGGCCTGAACTACGTTGATTTCAAGACGCAGCAGCGCACCATCAAGGAGTCGGGACGATGGTATGCGAAGGTGGCCGCTGGAAATGCGCTGCCCGCAGTCGTTGCCTAAGCAGTAGCTTTCTGCGTGCCAATTCGAGTTCTGCAGTCTTGCGTTTCGCGCCTAGTTAGGAAGCTTCAGGCGGTCGCGCTCCTCGGCGAGCTTTCTCTGCAATGCCGGGTTCACCAGCGAGACCGGAACGTTCATATCACCAACTTTGAATTCCGTGGGCTCGAACGTCGCGTATCCATCTTTCGATCCCATGTGGCCGGAGATGGTGACCCAGACGTCTTTCCCGGCGATTTCGGTGAGAAACCGTCCGTGAACAACATCGCCCTCGTAGGTCACCTGTTGATCTTTGATGTTTGGCTCTCCACTGCCTGCGTCGGAATCCGGCGAGAGACCCCCTGTTCCCGCGGCGCTGGCCGCTCCGGCGGCCTGAGCCAGCAAGGCGCTAATTCCGTCAGAGTTGGAGTGAGCCTCGGCTTTCGGCTGAGGGCTGGAGGCAACGGTCTGCTGGTTCCGCGACGGGGCCGTCTGAAGATTTTGGCTGGGAGCAGAGACTGCTTCCGGCGCGGCCTGCTCAAACTGTTCCAGCTTTTGCCCAACCGACTGCGCCGGGGCGGCGACCGCTGTTGCAGTGCGCGGCTGTGCTACGGGAGCGGGCTTCTTCAGTACCAGAACAATAGCTACCACTGCGGCCAGTAGGGTCGCGATACTGATGATGCGGTCGAGCTTGATTTTCATGGAAGGTCTCGAACGGTCAGCCCGGAACACACAGGCCCACCATCATCGTATCGATTACGGGGGCGAGGAATCAGATTGCGGAAGTCATGCCCTCGGGATGGTACTTCGGTAACACGCTCGTCTGGATCCCAAATCCTCAGCTTAGCTTCCTGGTCAGCAGTTCATTCACCAACTGCGGATTGGCTTGGCCTTTGGATGCCTTCATCACCTGGCCGACGAAGAATCCGATCATGGTCGTCTTGCCCGCGCGGTATTGCTCGAGTTGTTTGGGATTCGCGGCGATGACTTCGTCGATGATTTTTTCCAGTGCAGAAGTGTCCGAGGACTGCTGCGGGCGGCCTTCTTGCTCGTAGACTTCGGGAAAATCCTTGTTGCGCTCGAAGCTTAGATCGTAGAGATCCTTGAGCATCTTGCCGGAAATGGCTCCGCTCTCCACCAGATCGGCGGACGCCGCCACGCCTTGCATCGAAATCGGAGACTGATCAATCTCTACTCCTTTGGCTTTGAGACGGCCCATTAGCTCGCCCTGCACCAGGTTCGCTACGCGCTTGGGATTTTTCGCGGCCTTCGCCGCAGCCTCGAATTGATCGGCCAGCGACTTTGATACCGTCAGGACTTGCGCATCGTATTCCGTGATGCCATATTCCTTCACCAGGCGCGCGCGGCGCGCTTCCGGCAGTTCGGGCAATGTCTTCGTGATCTCGGCCTTCCACTTCTCGTCGACCACCAGCGGCAGCAGGTCGGGCTCGGGAAAATAGCGGTAGTCGTGGGCCTGCTCTTTCGAGCGCATGCTGTAGGTCTTGCCTTCGTGCGAGTTGTAGAGGCGGGTTTCCTGCACGATCTTGCCGCCGGCTTCGATCACCTCAATCTGGCGTGCGATTTCGTAGACCAGCGCCTCGCGGATGAAGCGGAACGAGTTCACGTTTTTGATTTCGGCTTTCGTGCCCAGCTCTCTCTGGCCGCGGGGACGGACGCTGACGTTGGCGTCGCAGCGCAACGAACCTTCTTCCATGTTGCAGTCGCTGACGCCGGTGTAGAGGATGATTTCTTTCAGGCGCGTGAGATATTCGTAAGCCTCGTCGGGCGTGGCGATGTCGGGTTCGCTGACGATTTCGATCAGGGGCACGCCGGTGCGGTTGAGGTCGATGGCGGTTTTTTCGGCCGCGTCGGGAAAGCCCTCGTGCAGGCTCTTGCCGGCGTCTTCTTCGAGATGGACGCGGGTGATGCCGATGCGTCTAGTTCTCAGTTGTCGGTTCTCAGTTCTCAGTTTTTGGTTTCCGTCGTCCGCCTTCGACGCCGGTACCTCTATGTATCCATGCTCGGCTAGCGGCTTGTCGTATTGCGAGATCTGGTAGCCCTTGGGCAGGTCGGGATAGAAATAATTCTTGCGGGCGAAGATGGACGTCTGGTTGATGCGGCAATTCAGGGCCATGGCGGCCAGCGTGGCGAACTCGACCGCCTTGCGGTTCAGCACGGGCAATGCTCCGGGCATGCCGAGGCAGACGGGGCAAACATTGGTGTTAGGCGGAGCGCCGAAGCGAGTGGAGCAGGAGCAGAAGATTTTCGTCGCGGTCAGAAGTTGGACGTGCACTTCGAGGCCGATGACCGGCTCGTAGGTGGTGTGGGCGGAGACGGTCTCTGCGGTGGTCGGCATGTTGGGTGATTATACGGCCTTGCCGGATGGCCCCTGCGGAAGCTCTGAACCGCAAAGGGCGCGAAGAACGGCCGCAAAGTGCGCGAAGAAAGCGAGGCTGGCTGGCCGGGCTTAGCCTTCGATCTGGATTGAGAAAAATCACAGATCAATCTGCGTAAAATACCTGGAATCTTACAGTTACAAATCTTGATTCGGTTCGAATCTGGCTAAAATATTGAAAGTAAATGACTTGCTTGCAAAATATTACATTAAAAGGACTTAGCCGATTACGCTATCGCTGAAGTGCCGTGAAATCGGGTGCTCGGACCGTAAAATATTGCATTCACGGTAGTTATCTTATTGCTATTCTAATTTCAAAGATCAGATGCTTAGAGAGATAGGATTGCAGGTCTGAGAATTGAAGTCAAGGGAATTCGGGGCAACAATATAGCTGACTGACTTATTCTATTTTTACGGGGGTGAAACCGGGTGTTCTTAGCTCTGCCGGGAGATTGTGTAAGGCTTTGTTCAAGCCGTCAGCGTCGAAAAAAGGAAAATCCTGAAAGCTCTTTATGTTTGTCAGGAGACGCTTGAGTAAGAGCGGCAGTTCGTTTAGCTGCATCGGCCTATCTCTTGCGATCCTGACTTTAGCGTGCTTGTAGCTCCGATAGGCGAATAGGTCTGCGGCTTGTAAACCTGGAGCCGCTTCGCCGTTGTCCATCGTGAGGGACCCAAGTCGATGGGTCCATTCCGCTGTCTTGTCAAGCTTAAGCAGGTCAAAAAGTTCAATGGCATAGTGCCTGAACTGTTTGTGTAGATCAAAAATGTACTGCACGTGAAGACCGGGAGAGCAGGCGAGAGCAGGATTCACGATTGCAAATTGAAACGGCAAAAAGTAAGTCTTATTGGGCGCTCCGGAGGTTATCCACTTCTTCTGAGTGGGGTGATAATGACCGCCCGTCAGAAATCTACGCTCGTCGAGATTAAGTTTATTCCATTCACTCACAACCAGCGTTGCGTCTGTGGGAGCGACCTTTGAATCCACGATGCAGGTAATAAGGTCGTGGATGAATTTGTCTGCCTTCGCATCGCTCCACTTGGCAAAAACGCCTTTTCGACTATCGTCCTCATACCAAAAATCGGTACTATGAAATTCTTTCAGCGACGGTTCGTTCGCTGCTTTTAATATCTCTCGCCAGCGATTCTCGAATCGAGTCCATTGCTTCTCAGAACCCCAGTAACCAGCAATGACGCAAACGTGTGCGCCATCGTGGATGCCGCTCTCGTCCATGTAGGCTTCCACCATACAGAACTCCTTTGGGCCTGTTCTAAGATGAATGTGCCCTTCCCGATCTTTCTCCGAGGCGAGTGATTATTTGGAGCCACGCCGCTCGCTGACTTACTTCCCCATCACGATCTCGAAGTACATCAGCTCGGTGCCTTTGGCGTCGTCGACGCCGGTTACGTAGATGTGTGCGCGGGCGAGGGGGGCATCGATGTCTGCCACGTCGAAGAAGAGGAATCCGGATTGCGTGGTGCGGGGCTCGACGGCTTTGGCGGCGAATTGGGAGGATTCGATCTCGTCCAATTCTTTTTTGCTGAGAGTGCCTTTCACCTTTTTGTGGGGGACGGGAAAGGGCAGGGGCGTGGCTGGATTGGTGTTGGCTTTAGGGTTGGAGAGGCGGCGGGAGATATCGTCGGTTGAGATTGGGGTTAGCTTATCGCGGTTCGCCGTGGTTAAGGTCACCTGCATGTTGGCGATGGAGATGGGCTGATCGCCGGTGTTGGTGACGATGAAGAAGATGGGCAGGAGTCCGTGCTCGGCAAAGTCGACGGAGAAGATTTTTGCTTTGTCGGGAGTGTCGTAGGGGTCGGCGGCAATGGCGACTTTCTCGTCGGTATGGTCGTCATGCGCGGGATAGGTTTTTGCGGGCTGGGCTACGGGCTTGACGAAATCTTTGGCGGCGAGGGAGAGAGAGAACAAGCTTACGGCGCTCGCGGCGACAAGAATACGTACAAGCCTAGCTTTCAGCGCTGGCTGCATGGGTTCGATTATAGAGGGTAATGGCAATACCTTCATGGACTGATCCCCGAGACGCGTTCTAAAGGCCTTAACCACAGAGGGCACAGAGGCTCACAGGGTGGATCTGTGTTTACAATGGCTGGACTTGATCTCTTCTCTCTACAGCTTCCTTTACAGCGTGGCGCTCGGGATTGGGATGTTGGCGAGCCTGCCGTATTGGCTCTGGCAGATGGTGCGTCATGGAAAGTATCGCAAAGGCCTGGCGGAAAGACTGGGCGCGGTGCCGGCGCGGCTGCGGCTGCCGGGCGAACAGGAGCCGGTGATTTGGGTTCACGCGGTTTCGGTGGGCGAAGTGCTGGCGGTGGCGGGGCTGGTGGAGGAACTGCAGAGGTGTTTTCCGCAGCATAGGATTTTCATTTCTACGACCACCGATACGGGGCAGGAGTTGGCGCGCAAGCGCTTCGGCAAGAGCAACGTGTTTTATTTCCCCATGGATTTTGGGTTTGCGATTCGGCCGTATTTGCGGGCGCTGCGGCCGCGCATGGTGGTGATTGCGGAGACCGAGTTCTGGCCCAACTTCATGCGGCTGGCGCATGCCAGCGGCGCGCGGATTGCGGTGGTGAATGCCCGTATCTCGGACCGGTCGTGGCCGAGTTACCGGCGATTTCGGGGATTACTGCGGAGGCTGCTGGCGAATGTGGATTTGTTCCTAGCGCAGACGCAGGAAGATGCCGCGCGGCTGCAGGATATCGGGGCGAGTCCGGAACGGGTGCGGGTTGCGGGGAATTTGAAGTTCGATATTCCAGGACCTGCTCCGATGGCGATTGTCGAGAGCGTGCGGAAGTCGATCGCGGAGGGAGGAGCGGGGCCGGTGTTGGTTTGCGGCAGCACGGTGGAGGGAGAAGAGCCGCTATTACTGAAGGCGTTTGAGAATCTGTTGGTGCAGTATCCGCGAGCGGTGATGATTCTTGCGCCGAGGCACCCGGAGCGCTTTGCCGTGGTGGCGGCGCTGCTGGAGCAGATGTCGATACGGTTCTGCAGGCGGTCTCTCTGGAAGGGCGAGGCTTTGGGGAGTGGAGTACTTCTGCTGGATACAATCGGAGAGTTGGCGGCGCTGTATGCGCTGGCCGACGTTGCGTTTGTGGGCGGAAGCCTGGTGCCGCGCGGCGGGCATAACATTATCGAGCCGGCGCAGCACGGTGTGGCTACGGTGGTGGGGAATCATACGGAAAACTTCCGCGACATTGTGAGCTTGTTCCGGGACCGGGACGCGGTGAAGATTGTTGGTCCGGCGGAGTTGCCGCTGGTGTTGCTGGAGTTGCTGGCGAACGATGAGGGGCGGCGAGCTTTAGGACAGCGGGCCGCGGAGACCATGCGCGCGCAGACTGGAGCAACGACGCGAATGGCTGACGGGTTGCAGGAGCTGCTGGCGCGGCCATGAGCTGGAATCTGCTGGCAGGCATTTACGGCGGAGTGGTGGGAGCGCGAAGCCGCCTCTATGACCGGGGCTGGTTGCGGGCGGGGCGGTTGCAAGGAGCGGTTATCAGTGTGGGAAATCTTTCGGCTGGGGGTTCGGGGAAAACTCCGTTCGTGATTTTGCTGGGCGAGTTGTTGAAGGAGCGGGGCATTCGCTTTGATGTGCTCTCGAGAGGCTATGGGCGAAAGACTCGGGGAGTATTGCTGGTGGACCCAGGCGGGCTGCCGAGGGATTTCGGCGACGAGCCGCTGCTGATTGCCCGACGGTCGCAGGTTCCGGTGGTGGTGGGCGAGGACCGCTATGAGGCTGGGCGCTTCGCGGAGACGCGATTCGGTGAGCAGATTCATCTGCTGGACGATGGGTTTCAACATCGCGGGCTGGGACGAGATTTCGATATCGTGCTGGTGACGCCGGAGGATGCGCGGGATCGGTTGCTTCCCGCGGGACGGTTGCGGGAGCCTTTGCAATCATTGCGGCGGGCGGATGCGGTGGTGCTGGCTAGCGGAGCTTCGCCGGAATCGTTTCCGGTGGGGGACAAGATGGTTTGGCGGGTGCGGCGGGGGATCGTTACGGAGGGGGTCCCAGTTCGACCGGTTGTGTTCTGCGGGATTGCGCGGCCGCAGAAGTTTCTGCTGCAGTTGAGGACGGCGGGGGTTGATCCTGTCGCCGAGGCATTCTATCGCGATCATCATGCTTACACGGAAAAAGACGTTCACGATTTGCTGCAACTCCAACGGCGCAGCGAAGCCGGAGGTTTTGTCACTACTGAAAAAGATGCGGTGAATTTGGGAGGGTATCTTGTGGCGCTAAAGCCGCTGGCGGTGGTCCCGGTGAAAATGGAGCTAGCCGATGCGGCTAACGCTGTGGATACCATGCTGCGCGTGATCGAAGGACGGCGGCGGCGCTCGTGAGAAAATGCCGAAGAGGAAAGTGGTCAGTGGCCAGTGATCAGTGGCCGGCAAATTCCCTCGGGTTTTACTGGCCACTGGGCACTGACCACTTTCGCTGCGCAAAGAACGCTTGCTCAGGATGACACGAAATCTCGATGACGAAGCATTTGAAGGAAGTCGACCGGCTGCACAAGATTATTGAGGGGTTCCCCAAGGTCACCATTACGGTGCTGGGGGATCTGGTGGCCGACGAATTCGTTTATGGGGAAATCTCGCGGGTGTCGCGCGAGGCGCCGGTGCTCATCCTGAAGCACCGGGAACGCACCGTGGTGCCGGGAGGCGGAGCAAATGCCGTTAACAACCTGGCCGATCTGGGCGTGAACGTGCTGCCGGTGGGCGCCATCGGTGACGACGAGCCGGGACGGCTGCTGCTCAAGTTCTTCCGCCACAAGCGCATTCCGGTCAGCGGCGTGCTAAAAGACAAGAGTTTTACGACGGTCACAAAGACGCGCATTCTCGCGGGCATGACGCACAATACGCGCCAGCAGGTGGTGCGGGTGGATCGAGAGCCCGAGAACCCTCCCAACCGGCATTTGACGCGTGAGCTGTTCCTGGCGGCGCGAGAATATTTGCGAGCTTCGGATGCGCTGCTGGTTTCAGATTATGGGTATGGGTCGGCGAGTCCGGCGATTGTGAACGCCTTGCGGCAAGCGGGACGGCGCAGAGTTGTGCTGGTGCCGATGATCCTCGATTCGCGATACCGTCTGCTGGAATATTCCGGCGCGACGGCAGCCACTCCGAATGAGCCGGAGGTGGAAACGGCTCTGGGCGTACGGATTGAACAGGACTGGGAGAAGTTGACGTGCGCCGGACAACAAGTGATGGAGCAGATGAAACTGCAGTCGCTGGTGATTACGCGCGGGCGCGATGGCATGGTGGCTTTCGATCAGGGGCGGGCGCCGGTGGACATTCCGATTTTTGGTTCGGATGAGGTCGCCGATGTGACCGGCGCGGGCGATACGGTGATCGCGGCGTTCAGCGCGGCGCTGGCTGCCGGGGCGAGCACGGAAGAAGCAGCGCAGTTGGCGAATTATGCGGGCGGAATTGTAGTGATGAAGCGGGGCACGGCTACGGTTTCGCGTGAGGAATTGCTGCGCGCGATTGAACAGGCTCCGCCTTCGACTCGACCTCACTGATTTTCGATTGATAAATGGGAAATGACAAAATTCTGGGACGCCAGGAAATTCACGCTTACGTGGAGCAGTGGCGGCGCGCCGGTGAGAGCATCATTCTGGCCAACGGCAATTTCGATTTGCTGCATGTGGGCCACGTGCGCTATCTGCGTGCGGCGAAGGCGCTGGGCGGCAAGCTGGTGGTCGCGATCAATTCCGACGAGTCGGTGCGCGCGCTCAAGGGCGAGGGGCGTCCGATTGTGCCGGCGGAGGAGCGGGCCGAACTTGTTGCCGCACTTGGCGACGTAGATGCGGTCGTCATTTTTGCGGAACTTGACGTGCGTGCGCTGATTCACGAGATCCGTCCCGACATTCAGGCTAAAGGCACGGACTACACGGCGGAATCCGTCCCCGAGCGCGATACGTTGGCTGAGTACGGCGGGCGGGTGGAGATCGTCGGCGACGCGAAGGATCACTCCACCAGCGAGATTATTCGCTCGCGGCTCGGGCCGAGGCGGCCGTGAGTTTCAAGACGGTCGGCTTTGACGCCTCCACCTCCGAACAAAAGATCGATCGGCTGCTGATCGTGCGGCTCAGCGCCATGGGAGATGTGATCCATACCTTGCCCGCAGTTGGCGCTCTGCGAGAGGCATTTCCGCATACGTTCATCGGCTGGCTGGTGGAAGAGCGATGGGCCGAACTGCTGTGTGCGGCGGGAGCGCCGCGCCGGGGAAGCCGATCCACGCTACGGCCGCTGGTCGATGAGGTTCACACCGTGGACCTGAAGGCGTGGGGAAAGTCGCTGTTTTCGTTTTCGACTCTGCAGAGCGCCGCCAAAGTATGGAACGACGTGCGGGGTGCGCACTACGATGCCGCGGTGGATCTGCAGGGCGCGATACGGTCTGCGGTTTTGGCACGGTGGTCAAGGGCACGCGTCGTATATGGCGCGGCGGAGCCGCGAGAGGCTCCGGCAAGTTTGTGGTACACGCGGGGTGTGGTTGCCCGTGGCAGGCACGTAGTTGAGCAGAATCTTTCGGTTGTGGAGGCGATTGTCGAAGGCCGGAAACGGCCGCCTGCGGAGTCTTCTCACGATCCTTTTTCTGGCGATCTTCTTCCTTGCGATCTTCTTCCGTGCGAGCCTCAGGCGGAGGTGCGTATTGGACGGCGGCTTGCGGAAAACGGCATCGAAGACTTCGCGATTTTGAATCCGGGTGCGGGGTGGGGGGCGAAGCGGTGGCCGGCGGAGCGGTACGGCGAGGTTGCGCGCAAGCTGGCAGATCAGGGAGTGCGCTCGATTCTCAACTATGGGCCGGGAGAGGAAGAGTTGGTGCGAGCGGCGGAGGCTGCGAGCGGAGGGACCGCTCAAGCGATGAGTTGCAGCATCACAGAGTTGATCGCGTTGACGCGGCGTGCGCGGCTGTTCATCGGCGGTGACACTGGGCCGCTGCATCTGGCGGCGGCATTGCGGGTTCCGGTGGTGGCGATCTATGGGCCTACGGACCCGGCGCGCAACGGGCCTTGCGGGACCCGCAGTATTGTGCTGCGCAGGGCGGAGAGCGTGACGAGTCATGCGCGGCGGACTGCGCCGGATGAAGGGTTGTTAGGGATTGGGTGTGAGGCGGTGGTGACGGCTGCCAGGAGGCTTCTGGAGGGGGCTTTGCCTAGGAGACTTCAGGACTGAAGACGGTAGTGGCTCAATTTGAATATTCAGCATTCTATTTCGGCGTCATCCTGAGCGGAGCCGTTCTTCAGGCGTAGCGAAGGATCTCAAGCTAGCTGGTATTTGTGGGAGATCCCTCACGCGGCTGAAGTACGCCACGTTTCGGGATGACGCCGTCATCATGGGAGGAAATTCAAACTGAGCCACTACCCTGAAGACCAAGTCCTTTGCTGAATCGACGTGGCGCGGCCTCCAGTCGTGCCCTTCCCGGAACCATTTATGGGATGGCTTCTAACTTCCGTTCCGCCTGGCGCCTGTGGTTATCTGGCGCGGCCTGCGGCCGGTACGAGGGACGCGGTAGTTGTCCTGTTCTGCTTGCGCAAACTATTTCTCTTCCTCTCTCTTAACTTTCCACCGGGGCATGTTCTAATATCGTCGGCAGCGATCTAAGTCCAGCCAGATACAGGGTTTTCGAGTCCTCAAGATATCCGCCATCGGTGGCCAGAGGCTTGCTTATTCCAAGGCAGCCCGGACGTGCAATTGGTAAGGCAAAGCGACACGTTTCAGTGACAAAATTTGTCACTCGGAACATTCACTTGGGACAGGGGAGTCGCAGGGGAGCCAGAACTGAAGAGTCCGGGAAACGCAGGCAGGACAGACAACTATCTTATGAGAACGAACCTCGCTACCGTGCTCGATCCGAACCGCCGCAGCGCCGACGCTGGAGAATTTGAATCCGCATTGCGCCGCCGCATTGTCGGTCAGGACCAGGCCATCGAAAAGGTCGCTGAAATTTACCAGATGTTCCTGGCCGGGCTGAACGCTCCGGGCCGTCCTGTGGGCAACCTGCTTTTCCTGGGGCCGACCGGCTCGGGAAAGACTCGCGTGGTGGAAGCCATGGCCGAGTCGTTGTTCGGCGATGCGCATGCCTGCATCAAGATCGATTGCGCCGAGTTCCAGCACTCGCACGAGATTGCGAAGCTCATCGGTTCACCTCCGGGATACCTCGGACATCGGGAGACGCATCCGCTGCTCACGCAGGAAGCGCTGAACCAGTGGTTCACCGAGAAGCTGAAGCTTTCGATTCTGCTGTTCGACGAGATCGAGAAGGCCAGCGATTCGCTGTGGCAACTGCTGCTGGGGATTCTGGACAAGGCTACGCTCACGCTCGGCGACAATCGCCGGGTTGATTTGTCGCAGTGCATCATCATCCTGACCTCGAACTTGGGCGCCAGCGAGATGACGAATCTGGTGGACGGCGGTTTTGGCTTTGCACCGAAGGCGGTGGAAGTCGACAACAACTTCGACGATAAGATTCAGCGCACTGCGGTGGAAGCGGCCCGGCGGAAGTTTACGCCCGAGTTCATGAACCGCATCGACAAGACGGTGGTCTTTAAGACACTGCGCGACGAACATCTGGAGCAGATTCTGGAGATCGAACTTGGCATGGTGCAGCAGCGCGTGCTCATGGCCGCCGGCACCAATCAGTTCGTGTTCAATTGCACGACCGGCGTGAAGCAGTTTCTGCTGAAGGAAGGTACCGACCCGCGCTACGGGGCGCGGCATCTGAAGCGCGCGATCGAGCGGCACCTGGTTTTCCCTCTGGCTAACTTGGTGGCCACGGCACAGGTGAAACTGGGAGACTTTGTCCGCGTCGATATGGCTTCGGAGAATCAGATGATCTTCGTCAAGGAAGCCGAAAACGCCATGGCTCCGGTTCTGCTGGAGCGCTACGGCGCGGCTGCGGCCAACATGCCCGCGGTCCGGGCGGCGCGCACTGTGGTTAACGGCCGCCGTGATTTGGGTGCAAGCCCCAGCGCGGAAAGCAAGTAAAGCTTATTTCGAATTAGTCGGACTCGCTTGACCGCATCTCGCGAGCCTCGTGGCGCCGGAAATTCCGGCGCCTTTTTTCTTGCCTGGAACAGGACATACCCGACAACAGTAATTGCGGAATGCATGGTAGGAGGGGGACAGTATCTTCCTACTGGACGGCTGGTTAGTGGTAGTCTTTCTATGCCATGAAAAATCTTACGCGCCGCCGGTTTGGCAAGACTTTGGCCGGCACGGCCGCTGCTGCTTTTGCTAGTTCCTCCCTGATGCGGGCTGCATTTGCTCAACTGCCCGCTGCGAGCCTGCTGTTTCCGCCGAACTTTCTTTGGGGATGCGCTACCGCTGCCTATCAAATTGAGGGCGCGGTAAGCGAAGATGGGCGCAAGCCGTCGGTGTGGGATACTTTTTCGCACACACCGGGCAAGACTTTTCACGGGGAGACGGGTGACGTCGCCGATGATTCCTACCATCTGTACAAAGAGGACGTGCAGCTGCTGAAGAACCTGGGCGTGAAGGTCTACCGCCTGTCCATCTCGTGGTCGCGTGTGTTCCCCGACGGTACGGGCCAGCCGAACGATAAGGGGCTCGCCTATTATCAACGCGTCGTAGATGAACTGCTGGCCAACGGCATTACGCCGTACATCACCCTGTTTCACTGGGATCTGCCGCAGGCTTTGCCCGGAGGCTGGCAATCGCGCGACACGGCAAAGGCTTTTGGCGACTACGCGGGGTATGTTTCCGGCAAGCTCTCGGATCGAGTGAGCCATTTTTTCACTACGAATGAGTTTGTCTGCTTCACCGACATTGGCTACAAAGAGGGCCGGTTTGCGCCGGGCCTGAAGTTGCCGGATGCCCAAGTCAATCAGATTCGCCACCATGCCGTACTGGCGCATGGCCTCGCGGTGCAGGCGATTCGCGCCAACGCCAAAGCTGGAACGCAGATTGGCCTGGCGGAAAACGCCACGGTTTATGTGCCTGTGGTGGAGAGCCGCGAGCACATCGAGGCGGCTCGGCGCGCCACGCGCGAAGGGAATGCTCCGTTCCTTACGGCTGTCCTGGAAGGCAAATACACGGACGGTTATCTGCAACGCGAAGGCGCGAACGCTCCCAAGGTAGAAGCGGGCGACATGAAGATCATCGGCAGCCCGCTGGATTTCGTGGGGCTGAATGTGTATACGCCGGAGTATGTGCGCGCGGATTCGTCTGCCGCCGGCTATGCCGTGGAGAAGCGGCAGTCTTCTTTTCCGCGGATGGCTTCGTCGTGGCTGTACATTGGGCCGGAAGTGATCTACTGGGCGGTGCGCAACGTCAGCGACATTTGGAAGCCAGGGGCTCTGTACATCACCGAGAATGGCTGCTCCGCGGACGATGTGGTGGCGGCTGATGGGCGGGTCGAGGATACGGACCGGGTGATGTATTTGCGCAATCACCTCACGCACCTGCATCGTGCCGCTTCGGAAGGCTACCCGATCAAGGGCTATTTTCTGTGGAGCCTGATGGACAACTACGAGTGGGCAGACGGTTACAGCAAGCGGTTCGGGCTGCACTACGTGGATTTCAAGACGCAGAAGCGGACGCCGAAGCTCAGTGCGGAGTGGTATCGCGAAGTGATTGCGCGGAACGCAGTCGAGTGATGCCGCATTCCGCTCTAACCGCACGGTCGACGAACCTTGCGCGAACTTCGTGGCGCCGGTAACCCCGGCGCCTTTTTCTTATCTTAAGAAGGGACCATTTTGTGGCATGATTGCCATACTGGACGAGAGGCCGCTATGCTCTGTGGCGCGTTCAAAGTGATTGCCGCGACGTTGTTGGTTTGCGGGGCTGCTTCGGGCACACTCGCACACGCCTGGTGCTCAGTGGCGGAACTCACTGTGAACGGGCGGGTTGAAGATGCACCTGCCAAAGGCAGTGTTCGGGTGCAACTGGTTTATCCGAACCAGAAGGTTGGTGAATCGGCCGAGGCGACCTTGGAGGACGGGTCCTTCCGCATCCAGATTCCATTCCTTACCCAGAGCCGCGCAGCTCTATTGGTTGGTACCTTCCGCGAGAAGTGCGACCGGAAGCCGAAAACCATCGTGGTGACTCTAATCGAAGGCGATCAGGAATATGATCACGTTGTGCTCGAGATGGCGAAGGATTTCAGAAGTGCAGAAGCCGACGTTTATGCTTTGCGCTCCGGAATTGTGTTGCGCGGTCCGGCAAGTACGCCACCAGTTCGATAGCGAGTTGGTCGTCGCGCTCTGGCGTCGGTCCGGCGGCTGAAGCCGCTGTTGATTTATTGAGCTTTTGCGGCGCGACTGAAAGTCGCGCCCTTTCAAATCCGCTGCGAATTGAGTTTTTCGGCAGCGTGCTAGCGGGCGATCTGGGTAGATGTCGCGCTGCCACCATCTCGTTCGCAGTAGCGTTTGGTGGCTGCCCATGCGATGGCGGTGAGGGCGGCCAGTATGAACAATAACGTCGATCCGCCTTCAGGAACGGCTACTGGCTGTATGGGTTGTATGCGACGCGGGTCGGGTTTGATGATGACGGTGTGGCGACGTAGGTCTGACGTGGTTACGAACTCTCTGGATTGCATGATCATTACTCCACTTCTTTTTCCAATCACGTGCGCGCCCGATAAATTGGGGCATATTGATCGTAGCTGGTTGCGATGTCGAGGAAAATGGCCCGCAAGAGGCGGTACGGAAGTAACAGTTACGGGTTGAACAGCGCGGTAAGCCCGCTCAGTTCAGCGTTTTGCGGGCGCGGAGTGAAACGGATCGTCCTGTGGTGAGTCCGCGGCGTCCTCGGGACTGGGAATATCCAGATTGACGACGACCGGCTCCTGACCGCTGCGCACGATCACTGCTTCCACCGGTTCGTCTTTGCGCGCGTTCAGCTCCTGATGAGGAACGTAGGGAGGGACGTAGACGAAATCTCCGGGACCGGCTTCATCGACGAATTCCAAATGATTGCCCCAGCGAAAGCGGGCACGGCCGCGCACCACGTAGATGACGGTTTCCAGTTCTCCATGATGATGCGGACCGGTCTTGGCATTGGGATGAACGACGACGGTTCCAGCCCAGAGTTTTTGCGCGCCGACCCTGGCATGCGAGATGGCTTCGGCGCGGGTCATGCCGGGCGTTTGAGCGGTGTTGGTGTCGAGTTCGCCGCTGCGAATGATGCGCAGGCCGTGGTTCTTCCAGTCGGGCATTTTGTCCTTCGCTGGATCACTGGAGCGCGAATCGTTCATAGTATGCCTTTCGGAGCCGTGTCATCATGCCAGAAGCACTACGTAGATGGCGCTGATGTTTTAGAGGGCGTCCCAAGTATATCCGGATGGCATATTCGAGCGCGGCGTTGGTAGTGGCCCGACTTGAATGCTCAGCACTTTATTTCGACGTCATCCTGAGCGGAGCCGTTTTTCAGGCGCAGCGAAGGATCTCAAGCTAGCTGGTATTTGCGGGAGATCCCCTTCGGCAAGCTCAGGGCAGGTCTCACGCGGCTGAAGTACGCCGCGTTTCGGGATGACGCCGTCATCATGGGAGGAAATTCAAACTGAGCCACCACCGCAGCGTTTGGCACACGCTAGACCGCCGCCAGCGAGCGCGTCTTCACGATAGCGTCGTAGAGGCTCTTCTCCACGGTTGCTAAATCCTCCGCGCCATCCACCACGACGTCGGCGTAGCGCTTGCTGGGGAGCACATACTGCTGCGTCGCCGGTAACACCGTGTTCTTGTATTGCCACAGGATGAGTTCCAGGGCGCGCTGGCGCTCGGTGATGTCCCTTACTTTTCGGCGATGGAAGCAGATATCCTCGGGGGCGTCCAGATAGACGGACAGGTCGAAGTATGGGAGGAGTTGCGCAAAATGCAAAGCCAGTATGCCTTCCACGATCAGCAGCGACTTGGCCGGAATGCGTTCGCGCCGACCGGTCACACGCAGGTGCTGGGCGAAGTCGTAGATGGGAGCATCGAGGGCCTTGCCGGCGGCGTAGTCGCGGATGTGGCTCTCCAGCAACTGCACATCGATGGCATTCGGTGCGTCGTAGTTCTGCCTGGCTCGCTCCCCCAGGGGAAGGTGGTTCGTTTCGAGGGCGTAAACTTCCATCGAAATAGCGTGTCCGTTGAGCCGGGAGGCCACGCGCTTGGCCACGGTTGACTTGCCGCTCCCGGACGGCCCACCCAGCCCAACGATGAAGATCTTTTCCGGAGCCGGAGGGGTACTCATGGATGGCTTATAGTCTCGCGCGATCTTTGATTTTCTTAGCCAAGGATACGCCGTATGCCGCGCAATTCGTTATCGGCTTTGCCAAGCCACACAGCCGCAGTTGGGGGTGAGTCCCAAATTGAAAATGGTGTAAGAAATCGGTACGGGCCACCTATTGGCCCTGATGCGTCTCGGCCGAGCATTATGACAGAACTGCGGGATGTCAACAGAGCCAGATGGCCTTTAGTCGCTGAGAACGGTGAACAGCGGCGGAAGTTGCCCGCGCGAAAACGACGCCTCACCAAACGTCGCACCGCTTTCCCTCTGGCCGGACCATCGCGGCATCGGCGCTGCAACTCCACACTTTCTGAAACTCCGGCAGGTTGGAGAGCGGCCCGATCACGCGATACTTGGCGACGGGATGGGGATCGGCCTGCAGCATCAGGCGCTGGGTCTCGATGCGAGTCTGGTCGCCGCGGAACTGTCCCCATGCGATGAAAAACTGTTGCTCAGGGTTGAAGCCGTCAATATCGGCGGGACGAGGCTTGCCTTGCAGCGACTTTTCATATGCGAGAAACGCGACCTTTGCGCCGCCCAGGTCGCCGATGCTCTCGCCCAGCACCAGCTTGCCGTTGTGATGCACGCCCGGCTCGATGAAGTAGTTGTCGAACTGATTGGCCACGCAGGCGGCGCGTCCCTGGAACTGCTTCAGATCGGCGTCCGTCCACCAATTGCGCAGGCGCCCAAGGTAGTCGAATTGCGCGCCTTGATCGTCGAAGCCGTGGGAGATTTCGTGGCCGATGACCACTCCGATCGCGCCATAATTCACGGCATCGACGGCTTTCATATCGAAGGCGGGAGGCTGCAGGATTCCGGCGGGGAAAACGATCTCATTGAGCAGCGGGTTGTAATACGCGTCGGACGTGGGCGGAGTCATGCCCCAGCGGCCGCGATCGACCGGCTTGCCGATGGTGAGCCGGTCGTCTTCTTCCACGAATTTTCTTCCTGTGATGGTGTCCTCGAAAAATGCGTCACGACGAATCTCCACGTGGCTGTAGTCCTTCCACTTATCGGGATAGCCGATCTTGGGATTGAAGGTAGCGATCTTCGCCATTGCCTTTTCCTTGGTGTCGTCGCTCATCCACGGACGGCTCAGGATATCGTCGCGCATGGCCGCCAGCAGATTGCGCACCATCTCCTGCATGCGCGCTTTGGCCTCGGGCGGGAAATATTTCTCCACATATTTTTTCCCGAGCGCCTCGCCCAGAAGCTGATCGGTCGATTCGACACAGCGTTTCCAGCGCGGCTTCAACTCGGTGGTGCCGCTCAAATATTTTCCGTAGAAGGCGAAGTGTTCTTCTACGAACGGAGTCGAGAGGGAATTGGCGGTTGAGTTCAGCAGATGCCACTCCAGATAGACTCGCCAATCCGCCAGCGGCACTTCGTGAACCTGGCGGTCGAGTTCCTGCATGAACTTCGGCTGATCGACATTCATGTCGGTGTCTTGCGGAACCTGCTTGTGCCTGAAGTATTCCACCCAGTCGATATGCGGAGCCATAGCCTGCAATTGCGCGAAGGTTGTGTTGTGATCCGTGGCGGCCGGATCGCGCAGGGCGACGTTATCGAGAGAGGCTTCGGCGAGCTTCGTCTCCATGCCCATGATCGTCTGGGCCGCGGCGGCGGAAGTTTTCTCATCCCATCCCGCGAGCTTGAACATGGCGGCGATGTGCACGACATATTTTTCGCGGGCTTCCTTGAAGCGCGGCTCCGGCTTCAGGTAGTAGTCGCGATCCGGCAGTCCCAGGCCGGCTGCGCTAATGTCGGCGAGCACCCACTCCGGCTTGTGCGGATCCTGCTGGCTGCCGAGCACGAAGGGATCGGTCACCAGAATGTCGTGCATGTCCGCGATCACGCGCTGCAGTTCCGGCATATCTTTCGCGGCATCGATTCTGGCAACCCAGGTCTTCAAGGGCTCCATGCCGCGGGCGTTCACGCGCGACTCATCCATGCAGGCGCCGTAGTAGTCGCCGATGATCTGCTCGGTGCTGCCCTTGGGCGCGGCCTTGTCGGCGGCCGCGGTCTCAAGAATTTCTTTCAGTTTGTCCTTGGACGATTCGCCCGCCTGCCAGCGCTTGCTCCAGCGCGTCATCGAGGCCGGAATGGGATTGTTCGCCCGCCACGTGCCGTTGGCGAACTCGTAGAAGTCGTTGCAGGGATCAGCCTTGCGATCAAGATCGGTGACGTCAATTCCGTGCAGGGAAGTGGCTTGCGAAAACGAAAGTTGCGGGAGCAGCAGCGAAGATAACAACACCACGAACAAAATTCTGAATCTGGACATGACGACCTCTTTTATTGAATCTCGTGGAAAACTGGCAAGCCGAGTGCGGCTGCCATTCTAGACGAATTGCTGCCCTTCCGTCAGCGAGGTCACGGGAAAGAGTAGTTGTGTAATTTGATTGTCATTCCGAACAAGCGTTCTTTGCGCCGTGAGGAATCTGGGCGAGCCGCGCGACGGGTCGCGTTCTTTGCGACCCATCAATCGCGCGTTTGGCTCGCTTCCTTATCAAAACTGCACCACTGCCCACGGGAAAGATTTCGGTTGACACTGCTCCCGGTCGTTTTATAATGATTCTCATCCGATAATCATGCGTCTCACCCATGAACAGTTCCGTGAGCTGGCCGCGAAGCACGGTTTGGCGGTCACGCACCAGCGGCAGGTGGTCTATGAGGCCGTCATCGCTGCCCACGGGCACTATTCCCCGGAAGACATTTACGCCGCGGTCCGGCGCCGCATTCCATCCATTTCTCTCGCCACGGTCTACAACAATCTGCGGCTTTTCATCGAGTGTGGGTTGCTGCGGGAGGTCAGTCCTCATGCGTCCACGTTGCGCGTGGACGGCAATCTCAAACCTCATCACCACCTGGTCTGCTCCCGCTGCAAAGCGGTGCAGGACATCGAAGGAGAGTTTATCGATTTCAAATGGCTATCCCGGCATCTGCCGGATGGCTTTGATCTGACGCAGTCGCTGGTCGAGGTCTTTGGCCTTTGCCGGCGCTGCAGTGCAAAAAAGTAGTTTTTTCATGCAGTACTCATTCAAGATTCGAAGGAAGAAAACATTATGGAAAATACACTCGCGAATTCATCGGGGAGTGTTGTCCCCGAAGCTAAAAACACCGCAACCGAATCGAAGTGCCCGGTAGCGCACGGCGCTCGCCAGTCCTACACGAATGCCGATTGGTGGCCGAATCAGCTGAACCTGAAGATCCTGCACCAGCATTCTCCAAAGTCCGATCCGATGGGCAAGAAGTTCGATTACACGCAAGAGTTCAAGACGCTCGACCTAAATGCCGTGATCAAGGACCTGCATGCCTTGATGACGGACTCGCAGGAATGGTGGCCGGCCGACTTTGGTCACTATGGGCCGCTCTTTATTCGTATGGCGTGGCACAGCGCGGGCACGTACCGCATCGGCGACGGCCGCGGCGGGGCCGGGGCCGGACAGCAGCGCTTCGCGCCCCTCAATAGCTGGCCGGACAACGTGAACCTCGACAAGGCGCGCCGGCTGCTGTGGCCGATCAAGCAGAAGTATGGGCGGAAAATTTCCTGGGCTGACCTCATAGTTCTCGCAGGCAACGTCGCCCTCGATTCGATGGGCTTTAAGACGTTCGGTTTTGGCGGCGGGCGCGCGGACGTGTGGGAGCCTGAAGAGGAAATTTATTGGGGACCTGAGGGCACGTGGCTGGCGGACGAGCGCTACAGTGGAGATCGTGATCTTCAGAATCCGCTCGGTGCCGTGCAAATGGGCCTGATCTATGTGAACCCGGAAGGGCCGAATGGAAAGCCGGACCCGATTGCCGCGGCACGCGATATCCGGGAGACCTTCGCCCGCATGGCGATGGACGATGAAGAAACAGTCGCGCTCATTGCCGGCGGACATTCATTCGGCAAAACGCACGGCGCTGGCATTCCCGCGCAATATGTGGGCAACGAACCGGAAGGCGCCGACATCGAGGATCAAGGCCTCGGGTGGAAGAATAAACTTGGGAAAGGTCATGGTGGTGACACGATCGGCAGCGGCCTGGAGGTCATTTGGACCACGACGCCCACGAAGTGGAGCAACAACTTCTTCACCAACCTGTTCAGCTACGAATGGGAACTGACGAAGAGTCCGGCGGGTGCGCATCAGTGGACACCGAAGAATGGCGCAGGCAATGGTACGGTGCCGGATGCGCACGATCCTTCAAAGCGCCATTCGCCCTCCATGCTGACCACCGACCTCGCCTTGCGCCTCGACCCCGCTTACGAAAAGATTTCCCGGCGCTTCTACGAGCATCCGGATCAGCTCGCGGACGCGTTTGCGCGGGCGTGGTTCAAGCTGACGCACCGGGACATGGGACCGATCGCGCGCTACCTCGGTCCGCTCGTACCGAAGGAGATCCTGATCTGGCAAGACCCTGTTCCCGCCGTGGATCATAAATTGATCGGGGAGAAGGACATTGCCGCTCTCAAGGCAAAGATCCTCGCATCCGGACTGTCGATCTCCCAACTGGTCACGACCGCCTGGGCATCGGCGGCGTCGTTCCGCGGCTCCGACAAGCGCGGTGGGGCGAACGGGGCGCGCATTCGCCTTGCGCCGCAAAAGGACTGGGAAGTGAACCAGCCAGCCGCACTGGCGAAGGTTCTCAAGAAGCTGGAGGCGATCCAAAAGGAGTTCAACGGCCCCCAATCCAACGGGAACAAGTCCAACGGGAACAAAGGCGGAAACAAACGTAAGCAGGTCTCGCTCGCCGACCTGATCGTGTTGGGCGGCTGCGCAGCCGTGGAGGAAGCTGCGAAAAAGGCCGGGCACAAAGTGAAGATCCCCTTCTCGCCGGGGCGCACGGATGCTTCGCAGAAGCAGACTGACGTGCACTCCTTCGTCCCGATGGAGCCGGTCGCGGATGGGTTCCGCAACTACCTCCGCAGCGGACAGGTGCTGTCGGCTGAGGAGTTGCTGGTGGATCGGGCGCAGTTGCTGACACTGACCGCTCCCGAGATGACGGTACTTATCGGCGGCCTGCGCGCCTTGAACGCGAACTTCGGGCAGACGAAACACGGTGTCTTCACCAAGCGGCCGGAGACGCTGACCAATGATTTCTTCGTCAACCTGCTCGACATGAATACGAAGTGGCAGGCGTCCACTACATCCGATGTCGTGTTTGAGGGGCGCGATCGCGCGACGGGCAAAGTCACGTGGACCGGCACGCGCGTCGATCTCGTCTTCGGTTCGAACTCCCAGCTCCGGGCAATCGCGGAAGTCTATGCGAGTAACGACGCGAAGGAGGCGTTTGTGAAAGAGTTCGCGGCTGCGTGGAACAAGGTGATGAACCTTGATCGCTACGACTTGGCCTGAGGTCGGCGAAAAAGAAAGCTGTCGACTTCGTGCTGTCGCTGTTGTTTGGATCGGCTAATCCGAAGTTGTTCGATTTTCCCGGCTCGGGGGGCGCATCGCGCCCCCTGCGGCCTTTGCATTCTCTAACCGCCGGCCTTCAACTCCGTCAGCACCTGCTTGGCGATTTCCTTCAGGGTCTCGAACACGCCTACTCCCTGAAACGCCACGGCCTCGATCACGGCCTCGTTCTTCTTGCGGAGTTCTTTGTTCAGGGCTTCCACCGGCAGAATGTCTGGCAGGTCGCGCTTGTTGAGCTGCAGCACGTAGGGAATCTTGTTGAAGTCGTAGCCATGCTCTTTCAGGTTCGACATGAGGTTGTCGAGGGCTTCGACGTTGGCGTCCATGCGCTGCTCCTGCGAGTCGGCGACGAAGACGATGCCATCCACGCCGCGCAGAATCAGCTTGCGGCTGGCATCGTAGAAAACCTGGCCGGGGACGGTGTAGAGATGGATTCGCGTTTTGAAGCCGCGCACCGAGCCCAGATCGAGCGGCAGGAAATCGAAAAACAGGGTGCGCTCGGTTTCGGTGGCGAGCGAGATCATCTTGCCCTTCTGCTGTTCCGCAGTCTTCTGGTAGATCACCTGCAGATTCGTGGTCTTGCCGCCTAATCCGGCTCCGTAATACACGATCTTGCAATTGATCTCGCGGGCTGCGAAGTTGATGAAACTCAAGGCTTTCCTCAAAATGCGCGGGCCGCACACCGGTTCCGCGCACAAAAATATCCCTATGGGGCTTCGGGTCTTTATATCACATGCCCGCATAGAAGGCAGGTTACTCCGGTGACCCCCTACCGAGGCGGCTCGCCGGAGAGGCCGAAGGTGAACATTTTTGATTGCTGATTTCTGATTGTCGATTGAAAAACCCACTTGCGGTGGTGCGCCACAGAAAACTGCGGCGCTGGCCTTTCAATCAACAATCAGCAATCAAAAATGCATTCCCCTACCGCGCGGCCACAGCCGGATAATATCCATCCCTGGCGGAAATCTTCAGTCCGGGGCGGTCCACGAGCACTTCGATGCTGTGGTAGGCGGCTGCGGTCGGGGTTTTGGGCGCGGTCGGGACGTAACCCAGCGTGTACTGGTTGCGGGCTTCGTTGGTGGCCCGGGAGTAGGCGTCTTCAATGGAGCTGCGCGAGAGCTCGGCGTAGACCGCTCCGCCGGTGGCCGCCGCGTACTTGGGCAGAATGTCGTTGTAGCCGCGCTCGGGCAGATGCAGGCGTTCGATTTTGTCGTAAACCGGCAGCGCGCCGCTATCCACGGCCACGCCGATCACTTCGATTTCATTCGAGAGCAGCACCTTCTTTACGTCCCGGTAGCTGGCCTGGCTGCCAAATTCGCGCCCATCGCTGATCACGAAAATGATCTTGCGCCGCCGCCGGTCGAGTTTGCGCAGGTCGAGAGCCGCCCGCAGAATGGCGTCGTTCAACACGTGCGACTCTTTGGGCGGAGTATAAACCGGCTCGGTCGGGCTGCCCACCGGCACGCCGTTGATGATGGGCCCGTTCGGCGCCAGCGGACCGCTCATTACCGGCACGCCATTGTTGTGGCCGCGTTCCGTCTTCATCTGGTTCAACAATCCGTTCAGCTTCTGCGTCGACCCCCCAAAATCGCTAACCTCACTCACCGTGCTGCTGTAGGTGTAAAGCGCCACCTGGTCATAGGGAGCAAATGCTCCGGTCAGCGCCGAAAAAGTCTGATTCACCTTTTGCACCGCCGCATCGGGCATGCCCAGGTCCAGAACGATGGCCACGGCAAGGGCAAAGGGATCGGCGGTGAAGAAAGTCAACTTCTGCACCGTGCCGTTTTCCTTTACCACGAAATCTGAGGATTCCAGTCCGTCGACCGGGCGTCCTTGTCGATCCTTCACGGTGACCGGCACCTGCACAAAGTTGGTATGGACCACCAGGGTATAAAGCTGGTCCTGCGCGCTCTGCTTGGTCGAACTGCCCGGAGGCAGCGTCTTGACCGGCGGCATCGGCGGCGGGGTTGAGGTCTCTTCTCCAGGCTGAGAGGCAGGAGGCGCGGCTGTCGGCTTGTTGATCGGCTCGTTGGTCCACGGGTCTCGCTCCACGGTCGCCGGTTTCTTTTCTTCCGGCTTGGGAATCGGAGGCGGGTCGGGCGTGGCCGGAGCCGGTTGCACCGTGGGCGCATCCGGAATATCGGAGTTTTGTGTCGGCTGGGTTTGTTGTGTTTGAGCTTGCGCGGGCTGCTGGTCTGCGGAAGACTGTGCGGCCATTTGCGGAACGCGAAGGCTCAGACACGCGGCAACGAATGCCGGGAGAACGAAAGCTGGAAACACGGCCAGCGCTGCCGCCAGTCGTTTCACTTTACCCCGCGCAGTCCCGTTCGCAGCCGCCGTTGGTTTGATCACAAGCACAGTTCGCTCCTCGCACAAGGAAAAGCACCCCTATTTCCTTGGGATGCCCAAACCGGTCGATTTGGTGCATCTAAGTTTCAGGATTAGACTAACAAAAACCCCCTAGAGGGAACCATCCATGCCGAAATTATCCGCTTACCAAAGATTCTTGCCGAGCCTGGCCGTTGCCGCAATCCTGTTTTTCGTTGCAGCCGTATCGGCAGCCGTGCCGCCCGCCCTGGCGCAGAACTCCAATCCCTCCGATCCCGGCGACGTCCGGAGACCCTCCCAGCAATCCGACTCCCAGCAATCCGATACGGAAAAGTCCAACGAGACCTTGAAGGTCAACGTCAACGTGGTCGGGGTCTTCTTCAACGTCAAAGACAAGCACGGGGCCCTCATCCCCAATCAGACCAAGGATGATTTCGAAGTCGTCGAAGACGGCAAGCCGCAGACCATCAAGTACTTTAACGCCGACTCGAACCTGCCGCTCACCCTCGGCATCCTCATCGACTCCTCCGGCAGCCAATTGAGAGTGCTCGACATGGAAAAAGAAGTTGGCGGAGCTTTTCTGCGGCAGATTCTCACGGATAAGGACGAGGCTTACGTCATCGACTTCAACATCGATGCCGAGTTGGCGCAGGACTACACTCGTGACGTTCACCGCCTGCAAGCCGCCCTCAATAAGGTCAAAATCAATTCCGGCGTTACCAACCCAATGATCGGGGCGGGCGGCCCCGTGCCCACGGCGCACGCGGCCGGAACTGTGCTGTACGATGCTGTCTATTTATCCGCCCACGACATGCTGGCCAAGGAGGTCGGCCGCAAGGCCATGATCCTGCTCACCGACGGCGAGGACGAAGGCAGCCAGTACAAAATCAAAGACGCCATCGAAGCCGCCCAGCGCGCCGATGCCATCATCTATGTCCTGCTCTGCGCCGACCGCGGCATGTATTTTAGCTCGGGGATGTCATACTCCGGCGAAAGCGAAATGCGCAAGCTTACCGAGGCTACCGGAGGCCGGGTCATTAACGTCGGCAATAAATTTGACAAGCTGCGCGAGGCCTTCGACCAGATCTCGGCCGAACTGCGCAGCCAGTACAACCTCGGCTACACCTCCACCAACACCAAGCTCGACGGCGGCTACCGCAAGCTGGAGATCAAGAACAAGCAGAACTATAAAATCCAGGCGCGCGCCGGATACTACGCGACTGCGCGCGACGCGCCGCCGCAATAGAGAGCGCGAGGGCGCACGGGTGGGTGTGGCGGCCCGTCTCGCCCGCATCTGCGTGCGCTGCATTGTGGTCGCCATGAGCTCACCCTCGATTGCAAAATCCTGCACCTTGACAGTCCCGCTCCGTTCAGATGAGACTTGCTTGTTCTTCCCCGAGCGCGTCCCCCCACGTTCAGCTGGAGGTTTCTTTATGCGCGACCAAACTTTGCGGCATGTCTGCGCCGTGTTGTGCTCCGTCTTCTTCGTCGCGACCATGGCTACCGTCGTTCCCTCCGCGACTGCACAGCAAATCCGGCAGGGGATTTATCGCGGCATGCCGGTGACGTATGTGGTCGAGCACGGCAAGGCCATCTTCCAGGGCGACATCGTGCTCGAAAAAGTCGAGCCCATCGACCCACAACATCCGCCTTCGTTCGGAGTCGATTACTCGCAATACCTCTGGCCCAAAGTGGGCAATCAATATCAGATTCCGTACGTCATTGCCTCCGGCACTGGCGATCTCTCTAATCTCACCACCGCGATCGCGCAGTTCAACAGCACTTTTTCCAACATTCAGTTCGTTGCGCTCGGTACTCAGACCGACTACGTCAGCTTCTACTTCAATCCCGACGACTACAGCGGCGAATGCGAAGCTGTCGTCGGGCGCGTTGGAGGCGAGGAGCAAGTCGGAGGCTCCGGCTCCTGTACTCTTCCCACCATCCTGCACGAGTTGGGGCACGTCGTCGGCCTGTGGCACGAGCAGTCCCGCCCCGATCGCGACACATACGTCTCGGTCAATTACGACAACCTGATCAAAGGCTCGATCTCGAACTTCAATCAGATTTACGACAACGCGCAGGAGACGACGCTGTTCGACTACGCCTCCATCATGGAATACCCGGCGTTCTCTTTCTCCCGCAACGGTGGCCCAGCGATCGAATCCATTCCCGCGGGCATCCCGCTCTCAAACCTGACGGGCTATACCACCGCCGATATCGACGGCATCGAGCGCCTCTATGGCAACCCTCCCACCGCCATCACGGTGACTAGCAACCCTCCCGGACTGCAAGTCATTGTGGATGGAACTACGATCACCACGCCGCAGGTTTTCACCATCTGGACGCTGTATTCCACGCACACGCTCAGCGTTTCCTCGAGCGTGCAGAGCCAGCCGGGCGACATCGTGAACAGCACAACGCCAACCACGTTCTATTACACCTACGGCCGCTGGAACGATTCCACCGAAGCCACTCACGCCATCACCGTGCTTCCCGGCAACGGCGAGCCCTCCACGCCCGCCACTTCTCCGTCGGTCACCACTTACTCGGCGAACTTCATCCAGCTCGTCCCCTACGCCGCCACGGTCTATCCCACGGGCAGCGGAACGGTCACGGCGTCGCCTCTGGCGCAAAGCTATTCTGGATCGTCGCTGCTGTTCTATACCGCGCGCCAGCAGGTCACGCTCACCGGCAGTCCGAACGCAGGGCAAAACTTCTACGAATTTAACAATGCGCCGTTCTGGCTTCCCGGCGGCCTCGGCGCCAATCCAAAAACCTTCTACGTTCCTGACACGGGTCTCACCGTCAACTCCACCGCCGAGTTTTCTCCCGATCCCATCTACACCGTTAACGACACACCCAACCCGTTCAGCTCCAACCTGTACATCTACGCCGATGGCGGCTTCTGGTACGCGCCCAAGAATTTTTCTCTGTTCTACGATTCCACCTGGACTTCGGGCAGCACGCACACTCTAAGCGTGGATACTCCGGTTTACCCATACAGTTCCAACAGCCGCTATGCCTTCGACAGCTGGAGCGACGGCACAGCTACGACCACTGACACAGTCGAACTACCCGCCGCCAGCGCTGCCTACACTGCGAATCTCACGCCCCAGTTCTACGTCACCGACTACGTCAACGAATCCTGCGCCGGATCCATCAACGTGAGCCCGGGTTCGCCCACAGGAGATGGTTTCTATCCCTCTGGCGACGCCGTCACCTTCAGCGAGACGCCCAACTCCGGCTGGCTCTTCACCGGATGGCAATACGACCTCAGCGGGACCTCCGCCTCCCTGCCGCTCACCGTCACCGACGAAGTTCTGGTGACCGCCGACTACAACACTGTCGCGACGCCGCTGACGCTTACCAGCCTGAGCCCGGCCGCGGCGGTCGCGGGAAGCCCAGCTTTTACGCTGACCCTGAACGGCACGGGATTCACTTCTGGTTCGGTCGTCTCGGTGAATGGAGCATTCCCTACGGTAACTTTCATCAGCGGCACGCAGCTCAGCGTAGCCGTGACCGCCGCGCAGATCGCGAAAGCAGGAGCGTTTCAGGTTTGGGTCGACAGCTTCCCCAGCGGATATTCCTGCGCCGCCTTCGCGGCGCTGCCATTTACGGTCGCCGATAGCCCGATCATGCTGCCTGCGCCGTTGAGCGTGGCTTTCAGTCCGCAAGTCGTGGGCACCACCAGCGCCCCGAAGGCCGTGAAAGTTACGAACACCAGCAGCGCCGCTGTGAGTGTGGATTCCATTACCGTGACTGGAAATTTCGCCGTCGCCAGCAAGACTTGCGGCTCTACGCTGAAGTCCGGTGCGTCCTGCACCGTGAACGTCACCTTCACTCCTTCGATCTCTGGAGCTCTCACCGGTTCGCTCGCCATCAGCGACAGCGCTCCCGATTCTCCTCAGACGGTTGCGCTCACGGGTACCGGGAGCCTGCCTCTGACTATCAGCCCGGCCACGCTCGCCTTCGGCACGGAAACGGTAGGCAAAACCAGCGCCGCAAAGACAGCGACGTTAACCAACAATGAAACCACGGCGCTAAGCTTCTCTTTCAACGCCAGCGGGAACTACGCCATCAGTTCCACCGGCACAACCTGTGCCGCCTCGCTGGCGTCGAAAGCCAAGTGCAATATCGCGGTCACCTTCACTCCATCCGCCGACGGCAGCGTCAATGGCTCGGTTGCCATCACCGACGGAGCGGGATTCTCTCCGCAACTCATCGCGCTCTCCGGCACCGGCTCCGGCGGGACGACGGCCCCGCTTACCTTTTCTCCCACCACGCTCACCTTCGCGGCTCAGGCCGCCGGCAGCAGCAGCGCGGCGAAATCGGTAACCGTCAAGAACGCCAGCGCCGGGTCGCTGACCCTGAGCGGCATCGCGACCAGCGGCGATTACTCCGCAACGGGCAGCGGATCGAAGCCGTGCGCCGCCAATCTGAACCTGGGTGCCGGTACCGTCTGCACGCTCGCCGTTACCTTCTCGCCCGCCTTTGGAGCGAATGGCGCCATCAACGGTGCGGTCGTCATCACCGACAATGCGGCCATCAGCCAGCAAATACTCGATGCGAAAGGCACCGCCGTTCTGCCGCTGTCCTTCGCTCCGACAACCCTCACCTTCGCGGCGCAAACCGTAGGCACCGCCAGCGCCGCCCAGACCGTCACGCTCACCAACAACCTCACCACCGCGTTAAGCCCGACCCTAGCCGGCAGCGGAGACTACGCGGCTACACCCGGGGGCGCTAACCCGTGCTCGTCCACGTTAGCCGCGAAGGCGCAGTGCACTTTCACGGTAACCTTCACGCCCAGCGCCGTAGGAACCCGCGCTGCCGCAATTACAGTGACGGATAGCGCAACTCCATCCCTGCAAACCTTGAACGTAACCGGAACAGGGCAATAAGCTTTCGGGCTGAATTTGCGAGTGGGGAGCAGACACATCTCGGCGGCTTTTGTTCTTGCTCTTGTTCTTGCTTTAGGCTTGCCTGCGCCGTATGCAAAAAGAAAGCCACGTTCCTTAAAGAACGTGGCTTCCGCCAGAGATTCTGTCTTGATTCGACCCTTACTGCGGGGTCAGCAGAAACCCATGCTCCAGCCCATTATGCGTTCCCTCGCCCACGATCTGGCCGGCATTGTTGATGCCGAAGGCCTGAATCAGAACCCACCCCGACCCCGTCGGAATAAGTTTGTTCAGATCCAATATCTTTCCTCCGCGGTAGACGAAGGCGTGGTAGGTTTCCTGGAAATCCGAGTAGCCGACAACAACGCCGGAGTCGTTGATCCCAAATCCCCAGCTCACAAATAGCGGGCCGCCCAGGGCGCCGAGGTCGGTGATCTTGTTGCCGCTCTGGAGAAACGCGTGCGCCTCGGCATTGCCTTTGGTGTAGGCGATGCCGGTGGTCTGCCCTTTGTTGTTAATGGCGTAGCCTTCGCTCCATTCGCCGCCCAGAGTCCCCAGGGGAGTCATCTTGCCGTTGCTCCAGGTGAAGCCACGGAAGTTTCCGCTTGCGGTGTAAGACGTTCCAACGACGACGCCAGACTCGTTCACTCCCTGCGCGCTGTTCCAGTAGAGGTTTCCGCTGGGAGACCCCAGGGTGCCGAGGTCGGTCATGGTGCCGTCGCTGTAGAGAAACGGATGGTTGCTGCCGTTAGACGTAACGGCAGAGCCGACTACCTGCCCGGCGTCGTTGATGCCATACGCCACGGCCGAGCCGCCGCCGAGGTCGCCGATGTCGATTAATGTTCCACCACTTGATATAAACGCACGATAGGCCAGGGAGGCATTCGTGGAATATCCCGCCACCTGCCCGGATGCGTTAATGCCGTTGCCAACGCCGCTGTTGCCGCCCAGGGTGCCCAGGCTCGTCATGGCGCCTGCGCTGTAAATGAAAACATCGCTGGTGTTGTTCCGGTCGCTGCCGACGGCGCCGGTGACCTCGCCGGTGGCGTTGACCCCGCGCGCCACGCTGTAATCGTCACCGGAGAGAGTTCCCAGATCGGTGACGGTGTAGGTTTGCGCGGCGCATAAAGACGCCGCCGCTGCCAGAAGCAGAACAGAGGCTAATCGTGGAAGGCTGGTGCAGAGATTCATAACCGCTCCTTTGTTGCAGGGGAAGCTTGAACCGCATGGAAGATCGGGCGCAATCTTTCCACATCTGCGAGATGAAGTTGTCAAGAGATTGTCAAAATCGATTCTGGACCTGCACACGACCGGAGCGGACGTGTTCCGAGCGAGGCGGAGACGGACCCCGCTGCTTTTGACTGTCTTAATTATAGGTTCCGCCTCACGATTGGTTGCGGTTATTAGTTCCTGTTAAGCGGTCCTTATTGACCAGTTATCTATGAGCAAGGGCCTGATACTGAAAATATAACTTTAGACGAAAGCGGAGATTTTGGAGGATATGAAAATGTGGCAAATCAGGAGCATGGCCCCCTGGGCCCGCAAGCTCGCAAAGCGCAGTCTATTTCTGGCCGGTACAACAACCTTGCTCGTGCCTTTGGCGTTGGGCCCAGCGGCTAGTGCGCAAATCGAGGTCGGCATAGGCGTAAATCCGCCCATCTGTTCCTACGGTTACTATAACTACGCGCCCTACGGCTGTGCGCCCAGTGGCTTTTATGGGCCGGGCTATTTCTATAACGGCATCTTCCTGGGCGTGGGCCCATGGGCGAACTGGGGCTATGGCCACGGGTGGGGCGGTCATCGCTTCAGCGGTGGTGGAGGGGGAAGCTACGTCGGCGGCCGTGGAGAGGGCGGTGGACGTTCTTATGCAGCCAATCGCGGACATGACTCGGCTGGCCGCAGCAACGGCGGTCACGCCCATGTCGCAGCGGCGCGTGGTGGCGCGACTCATGATACTTCCCATGCTGCGGTAGCACGCGGCGGCGCGTCTCATGATACTTCCCATGCCGCGGCAGCACGCGGTGGAGCCTCTCACGGTGGTGGCGCGTCCCATGCCGGTGGCGGCGCATCTCATGGTGGCGGGGAACACCACGAGCCATAGCCGAATTTGGCAGCGTGTGGATTTAAGAAGCGGCGGAGCACAACCGCTCCGCCGCTTCCTCCTACTCAAACGCTCAATCCTTCCGCTTTTATTGTGGCAAAGCTGAGCCAGTCCTACGGGATTCCCACCCAGCCGTGGTTCACGCCGGCGGAATCGGTGTAATAGCCAGTGATGTCGCCCCGCGAGTTTATGCCTGACGGTTGGTTGGCAGTGTTGGGAAATGGGATCTGGAGCACGGTAACGTTGCCCGACTGGTCTCGTTCGAACGACGCATTACCCCCGCCGTCCGAGAATTCGTAGCCGACGATTACGCCGCTATCGTTAATGGCCACGCCAGCGTTTCCCGGTGATCCTGCAATTCCGAAGGTGCCGATTACGCCATGCGTATTGGCCACAAACCCGAAGGTTTCGCCTTCCCCTTCATTTCCCCATCCCGTGACCTGCCCGCTGGCATTGATCGCAGTCGATTCGGTTTCTGTTCCCTGGCTCAGTTCGAACGTGCTGAACTCTCCGGACGAGCTGCGGATGAAACCGTGAGTGTAGTCGTTGTCGTCATAATAGTACCCGGTAACGACGCCACTATTGTTGATGGCTAGGGCATAAGTTGTTCCGGGCTTGGATCCGGGCACCTCAAACTGAGTGTAGCCGTCCTGCTTGTCCCACAAGAAGCCGATGTTGCCTGTGGTGAGGCTGGCATAGCCGACGACCATTCCAGCGTCGTTAACGCCCGCGGCAGTAGTGGTATAAGCCCCAGAAATAGCCAGTAGGGTGTAGTTGCCGCTGGCGTCCCGAAGAAATCCGTACGTAGCAGTGGTACTGTAAAAAAATCCGACCACTTCAGCGGACGAGTTGATAGCGGCCACAAACGATTGGAACGAACCCGGCGGAACAACCATGATATATGCCCCGTTGGGCGGGCGCAGAAACGCCTTTGCTAAGTTTGCGTTATCGACCAGCGTTCCACCAATCCATCCCTGTTGATTGATGGCGGTAGGGAAGGTGCCCTGGTTGGGCTCCCTGCCGGCCTTCGGCGCATCGAACGAGGAGTATTGGCTCGGTTGCGCAAATGCGCTCGTGCCAAGCGGTCAGCGTGGCTGCGAGCATCGCCAACAGGGCGATGCGAATGGGTGAGGAGGTTTGCGACGTCGCGAGGGCTTGGTTTTTCAAAGCGTGCTCCTTTTTCCGACGAGAGTCTTCCGCAGCAGTCCAGCAATCACTGACCGTGAATACTACCGTTGGATTCCCAGTGGCGGGGGAGGGAGCTGAGCATGAACTGCTCAGGGCGGAAGAACTATAGCACAGTTCGGCTGTGTAAAACTGTAACGCGGGGCGCAATCGCCGATTTACCTCGCCGCTCTGAATGGCTTAAGCTGGCGGTTCATGTTTCGACGACCGCATTTTGCAGCGTGGCTGCTCTGTATTCTGGCAGCGTCCATCGTGGCCGCCGCGCCCGCCGCTCGCCACGCCGATGGCTTTCAGGTGGTCCACACTTATGCGCACGATTCGCATGCATTCACGCAAGGCTTAATTTACGTGGATGGCCGCCTGTATGAGAGCACGGGACTCAACGGGCAGTCCTCGATACGGATGGTGGATCTGTCGACCGGCCAGGTTCTGCAGAAATACGATTTGCCGCAGGAGTATTTTGGCGAGGGGCTCACCGATTGGGACAGCAGCCTGATTCAGCTGACCTGGCAGGCGCACACCGGCTTTGTTTATGACCGCTTCAGTTTCCGTTTGCTGCGCACCTTCCACTATGAAGGCGAAGGCTGGGGCCTGACCCACGATCAAACGCAACTGATCATGAGCGATGGCACTTCCTATCTGCGCTTTCTCGATCCCAAGTCATTTAAAGAAACCAGGCGCGTTCGCGTCCTCGACGAGAGCGGACACCCGGTGGAACAACTGAATGAACTCGAATACCTGCACGGAGAGATCTACGCCAACATCTGGCAGACCGACGAAATCGTCCGCATCTCGCCGCGGACCGGAAAAGTTCTCGGGCGGATCGATCTGAGTGGAATCATCGACAAGCGCGAACTGGAGAGCGCCGGCGCTGTCTTGAACGGCATTGCTTACGACTCCAAGGGAGACCGGCTCTTCTTCACGGGAAAGTTGTGGCCGAAATTGTTTGAGATCAGAGTGGTGGAGCACAAGGGTGCGGACTGAGCCGGCGGCAGTGACGACAAGGAAAATAAGACGCTGTGCTCTATCGTCGCGCCGGTGGTCGAACGGAAACAACCCCTAGTAGGCGCACGGACGTTGGGGGATGCGTCTGGCTCCGCGCGCCAAAGCGCCTAATGTCGCTGCGGATTTTGCCGCGGCATCGGGCGAAGACGGCGTCTCTCCGCTGGGGCCTTGAGCATTCTCGCCGTTCTCTCCGCGATCGCCGGCGCGGATGGCTACATTGGGCTGCGTCTGGTAGGCGTAGCCGGTTAACGTCACGCCAACCACGTAAGGTAAGCCGAATTGCAGGTCGATCCGCGCCCAACCGTAATGAGTTTTTCCCTGGATCCAGAACCGAATCCCGAGGAAGGCATGCGGAGCGCACGCCCACGAGCCGTAGCGGGAACTAGAGCTGTTAAGTTCCACCATGTCGACGCTCCGAGAATAGAATCGAAGGCCGTTGCCGATAAAAGCTCCAGCAGGCAGGGGCGCCGCATCCCCGTACGAATTGCCCAGCTGAATTCCGCCGCCTGGCCGGGCAGGCACGGCCTGCACGCAGATCGAGTAGATGCACGAGACTTCCCGGATCTCGACGTCGTTAATCCCGTCGTGATTGAAGTCGATGAACATCTTTTCGCGGCTGCCAATCGTTTCGTGCGCCGGCGTGTACACGATCTGCGCGGCGGCCGGCGGCGCGAGCGCGAGCGCGGCTACTCCAGCCGCGCCGGCGGCAAGGGCATACGAAGTAAGATCGCGATGCAGGGACTCGGGAAGCTCGACAGCCTTTCGGGATGGCGCGGCGGATCGGCGCATGCAGGAATGGCCTCGTAACGCGGGGGCAATTATCCTTCGGGCGCAGGGCCGTGTCAATCGGTGGGTAGAGCGGGGTAGGCTCAATTTGAAAAGTTTGTCATTCCGAAGCGCAGTTTTATCGCGCGAGGAATCTGCTTTGGTCCGGCCAACAGCAGATTCCTCACCGGCAAAGAACGCCGGTTCGGAATGACAAAATGCAATGGTTCAAACTGAGCCACCACCGTAGAGCGGGGGGCCAGCGAAATATCGCTGTGGCGCGCGGAAAGTCCGAGTGTCAACGCTGCTTACCACAACAATCCGATACATGATTTTTTCAGTTTCGCGGATGCAATCTCCGGATTAAAATGCGGAACATGGCCAAGAAAACAGAAATGAGCAGTTCCTCCCTCTGGGTCGTAGCGATTGTCTTGTTGGCGCTTACCGCATGGATGTATTTCAAGAGGTAGGCCACCGGGCGGAGTCTGCTTAGTGTCCTCTTCTCGCTCACGAACGTCGTCGTGAGCGCAAAGGTTTGCTTTGCAGACGAGCGTTGCGATTGTCCTCGCACCCGGGTAAAACTGAAGAACTCTTCGAAGAGAAAATGAGCCGCCCCGTAGCGAGGCGGCTCTGCTTCGTTATTGTCAACCGGGCAGTCTCACGGCCTTACTCGGAAGGCAACGTTGCTGGTGAGCGTGCCGCTCGAGGTCGTTACTTGCACCGAACCCCTTGTTGCACCTGCCGGCACGGTAGTCCGGATTAACGACGGCGAAACCACGGTAAACGTGGCTGCGGTGCCGTTAAAAGCAACCCCGGTCGTACTCCCCAGGTTGTTGCCCAGAATTTTGACATCCAGCCCTGCCGGGCCGGAGGTGGGCTGTGTTTCCACGAATGCTCCGAGCCCCGTATCGAGACTGAAGATAGTGCCCCATCCCCCGCCATCGTTCCCGTCCACCAACGTTGTCCCGTAGAACGTCCCATTCGTGGATTGGATCAGTCCATTGGGGTAATTGCCAACGAGAGGATCAAAGATCTGCAGGGTTGTCAGCGTCCCCCCGGGAGTCATTTCAAACGCCGTGCCACACCCCGAGGATGTGTTGCAGTGCGTACCCCCGGTGCCCCCATTTTCGGTTGTTCCGTAGAAGTTCCCATCGGTGGCCTGGACCAGTGGATTGAATGGATTGTCGCCGTCGGTGCCGTCGAAGCTGACCAGCGTCGTAAGCGAGCCACCCGGAGTCATCTCGAAAACTGTACCGTTGCCACTCGCCCCGCCGCCGCCTGTGGTTCCGTAGAAACGCCCATTGGCGGCCTGGATCAATGCAGCCGTTGGAGCGGTTCCGTCCGTACCGTCGAAACTATGCAGCGTGGTGAAGGCGCCGCTCGGTGTGATCCTAAACACCGTCCCGTCGCCATTGGCTCCCCCGGCCGACGCTGTTCCATAGAGGTTCCCGTCGCTGCCCACATCCAGACCCGCATAGGGCTGCTGGCCATCCGCGCAATCGGCTTCGGAGCAGAAGTTGTAAAGCGCAGTGAACGTACCGGTCAAGTTGATTTTGAAGATAGCGCCCTGGCCGTTGGCGCCGCCCACCAGTGTCGTTCCATACAAGTTTCCTTCGCTGCCCTGAACCAGGCCCGCATACGGTCCTATGCCATCCGGGCAATTAATCTCCGGGCAAAAGCTATAAAATGTCGTTAACGTGCCGCTGGGCGTCATCTTGAAGATCGTCCCGCAGCCGTACTCGCAGTTTGCGCTGGCTCCCCGAAGTACGTTGTGCCGTAAAAGTTTCCATCGGTGGCCTGGATTAATGCCCCAAGGGGATCGGCTGGACCGGTGAAGCTGTACAATATCGTTGTAGTTCCGCTCGGCGTCATCTCGTAGACTCCGCCGTTTTGGATTACTCCGTAGAAATTTCCGTTGGTGCCTTGGACGACGGCTGAGCCGGGATTGGCTCCGTCCCCGCCGCCGCGGAAGATGTAAAGCACGGTATAGGTCTGCGCAGGTAATAGTGCCGCGGTTGCGGCCCAAAGCAGAAACACACCGCAGGCTCTCAGAGCCCAATTTTGCATGCTCATCGCGCGATTCGATTTGCGACTTGTAGTGTTTTCCTGGCGAGAATTCGTTAGGCAGGTCATGGATCAATTCCTTTCCTAGATGCGAGACTCCGTGAAGGTGACGCAGCGGAAGGGGGGGGCGCCGCAACGATGCCGCCTATTGCAGGGGGAGGAAGAAACTACTCGACTGCCGCTGACTCCGTAGTAAACCAAACTCGGATCGACCGAGCAATTCTACACCCAGCCCGATCAGCCCGTCACTCCGCCGGTTCGCCCCACTCTACCGTGCGCCGCTCGCGGCTGCTCTTGTGCGCGAGCATCACCGCTCGCATGGTGCGCAACGCCTGCTCCGGCGTCACGTCGAGCGGCGCCTTCTTCTCGATCGCGTCCCGCACATTCGCATAAAATCCGCGATAATCTCCCCGCTCCGTTTTCACCTTCACGGTCGGCTCGCCCACCAGGCTCAGCGTGCCCCACTGCTGTTCGGCTTCTTCACCCCAATCCGCGCCCCAATCGGTGCCATCCGGACAATTCTCTCCGCGCAGCCGCGCCTCTTGCGGATCCATTCCATACTTCACAAACGATCCCTTCGTGCCATGAAGCAGAAAATGCGGACCCGGAGCAAACGCGATAATCCGCGCCCGCGCCATTGCCCGCAGCCCGGCTCCCACGTTCGGATATTCCAAGCAAACGTCGAACGAATCATCCACGCGGGAGGTCTCCCGCTCGCAGAAGGCCGACGCCGTTATCGCCCGCGGCTCTCCAAACAACACCAGCGCCTGATCGATGACATGCGGACCCAGGTCAAACAACACGCCTGCTGCGGGCTGACCGGCACGTTCCCGCCACGCATTCGCCTTCGGCTCCGGGCGAAACCGGTCATAGCGGCACTCGTACTCCACCACGGTTCCCAGCCGGCCCGAGGCCACAATTTCTTTTACCGTGCCGAAATCTCCATCCCAGCGCCGGTCTTGATAGACCGTGATCAAGCGTCCACGCTCCGCCGCCAGGCGCACCAGTTCTTCCGCTTCCCGCAGCGTTGGCGCAAAGGGCTTGTCCACAACCACATCGCGCCCGGCCAGCAGGCAAGCGCGCGCCAGCTCGTAGTGCGAATCGTTCGGCGTGGCGATGGCACAGAGTTGGATCCCCTCATCGGCCAGCAACTCCTCGAGCGTGCGCGCCACCCGCACCCCGGGATATTTTTCCTGCGCCCGCGTCCTGCGGCGCTCGAGAATGCAGGCCAGTTCCATCCCCGGCACACCCCGGATCACCGGCGCGTGAAACGCCTGCCCGGCCATGCCAAATCCAATCAATCCCACCCGCACCATCGCGTCTCCTTTGTGGTTTCTGACTACCGCGCCGTCCCGAGCGTACTACAGTTCTCTACCGATATGCCGCCGCCGCAGCCTGCCATATAACCGACAGGTCGGCTGGCGAGGCTGACGCTTTTACGTTATTCGCGCTGTTTGGGAGACGGAAGATGAGGTCCGAACCATTTTTTGTGATCTCCATGCTGCTGCTCATTTTCTGGGCTGAAAGTTTCCTGCTTCTTCATGTAGCCAGCGTGCTGGTTCATCTTCTATTGCTGGTGGCCGTCCTTTTCTTTGTAGGCCACCTGGTGAGGGACACCACCACGACCTAAGACTACTAACCACCACTTCTCGATCGACGATTTTCAAAAAGTGGGACTCTCTCAAAGTGCCCGGCTAGCCGGCCGGCGGCGTTGAGGGGGTCCTCCCCCAAATTCATCCTTTTCGATCCTTCACCCGCCGCACAAACTTCAGCCCCGACCAAACGTCCGACACCGCGCACACCTTCACATCCACTAATCCCGCGGCCAACCCAATCCCGCGCACTCCGTACTCATCCACGTCGGTGGCCACGCCGGAACTCTTCTTCGGCCAACTCGCCCACAACATTCCAGCCGGAGCCAGCCGCTTCGCGATCCGCGTGAACTCCTTCGTCAATTCCGCGCCGGACTTGGTAAATACCATCGCAAAATCCAGCGCATCTCCCTGCTTCAGCACTTCGCACTCCGCCAACGCGTCGCGCAGTTCCTTGCGCACCTCTGCCGGCGCATTCACCAGGTGAACGCGAAACCCCGGCTTGATCCCCAATTTTTTTGGAAGCGGTGTGCCCGAATATCCCGGCATGCTTGATTGCCTATGAGAAAGAACCACGGACTCAATTCGAAAACGGAGAGCCGAAGCCCGAAGCCTGGAGGCCGAAGCCAGAAAGCGCCTTACTGCGCCGGCGCGTAATATCCCCGCCGCGCTCTCACCCGGAAGTTCTTCCGATCACTCGCTACAATCTCAATCGTACGAAAATGCCCATCCGCCTTGAAGTCCGCCGGCGTGTAGGAGACCGCGTACTGGCTGCGCAACTCCTCCTGAATCTCGGCCAGGTCATTGGCTACGTCGCGAATCTGGAACGGGAAAAACGCCCGACCTCCGGTCGCATCCGCAATCCGTTCCAGCACCTTGTCGCCCGGCGCCTTCGTGCCGCTCACATTCGTGCTGATGGTGTACACAATCGCTTCCGCCCGCTGCGCCATCTCAATCGCTTCCTCGCGCGTCACATGGCTCAGGTTGTCTTCGCCATCGCTCAAAAGGATAATCGCCCGCCGCGTCGGTCCGTTCTGCGCTTGCTTCAGCAGCTTGTCGCGGCACGCATAGTAGAGCGCATCATACAGCGCGGTTCCGCCTCCCGGCCGCAATTCGCGCACACCGTGGGCCAGCGCCTCGGTATTATCGGTGAAATCCTGCGCCACTTCCGGCGTAGCATCGAATCCGACCACCATGGCCAGGTCGAAATTCCGGCGCACCGTCTGGTTCAGAAACTCAATCGCCGATTCCTGCTCGAACTTGAAGCGGTCCCGCACCGAGTTGCTGGCATCGATGAGCAAACCCACCTGCATCGGCAGATTCGTTTCCGCGTGAAAGCTGCGGATATCCAGCGCCGGCTTGTTGTCATCCACAATGCGGAAGTCTGCCTGCTTCAGATCCGTCACCCGCTTCCCGTGCTTGTCCGTCACCGTGAACACCACGTTCACTTCGTTGGTGCCGACCCGGATGCGCGGGATGTCTCCGTTCTCCGTATCGGAATCGCCGGATTTCGGTGGGGCAGAGCCCTGTGGGGATTGCGCTGTCGCTGGCGCCGCAGCCTGAGGAGTGGATGACTGGGAAGACTGCGATGAACCCTGAGAAGCCGTAGCCGGCGCAGCGCCAGCCGGCTGTGTTCCCGCCTGTGCGATTGCGGCTCCGGGCAGTCCCGCGGCCAGCAGCAATGCCGCCCATCGTGCCGTAGAAATTCTCGGGAAGAAGTCTTTCGTAAAGATGCCCCTCATTGGATGTTAATTATATCCGCAACCGCCAGAATTCGATTGCACCTTGAATGGCCGTGGTTCCTACTCCTCCACCCTCTTCAGAAACTCCCGCAATTCCACCGGCAACTCACTCTTCAGCGCGATCGCCTCCCCCGTCCGCGGATGCCGGAATTCTAACTCCGCCGCGTGCAGGAAATTCCGATCCAACCCAATCACCGCATTTTTCCCCCGCGCCTGCTTCGGAGCGCCATACATGGTATCGCCCACCACCGGATGCCCCGTCGCCGCCACGTGTACCCGAATCTGGTGCGTGCGCCCGGTATCGATCTTTACGTCGAGCAAGGTAAATTTTCCAAACTTCGTATCCAGCCGCCGCACCACGCGATAATGCGTCACCGCCGCGCGCCCGCCTTCGAGGCGCGCCGTCATCCGCATGCGCCGAACCGGATCGCGGCTGATGCTCTGGGCCAGCGTTCCGGAATCTTTTTTCACCCAGCCATGCACCAGCGCCACATATTTCTTCTTCACCTCCCGCGCCGCAAACTGCGCGCTTAGCTTGCGATGCGCCTCATCGTTCTTTGCGACGACAATAAGTCCGCTGGTCTCCTTATCCAGACGATGCACAATCCCCGGCCGCAACTCGCCGCTTACGCCTGACAAACTTCGAAGATGATGCAGGAGCGCATTCACCAGCGTTCCGCGATTGCGCGCGTCGTCGGTTGCCCCCGCGCCCGCGTGCACCATCATTCCTGCAGGCTTGTTGATCACCGCCAGATCGTCGTCTTCGTAAACGATGTCGAGGGGAATTTCTTCGGCGATGGCCTTCAGCGGCGGACGATGGGGCTCACCGACGATGGTGATCGTTTCGCCGCCTCGTAGCTTCAGCGAGGCCTTGGCCGGAGCATCGTTCACCAGCACTTTGCCTTCGACGATCATTTCCTGCACCCGTGCGCGGCTGACGGAGTCGAGGCGCGTGGTGAGGAATTGATCCAGGCGCTTGCCCGCATCGTCAGCCGTAACCAAAATGAGAATGGGAAACTCTTCCGGCATCCGCTGCGAAGGATACTACAGGGCTAGCTTGTTAAACGGTTCGGTCCGGGGTAATCTTGCTGCAAATCAACAATGGGAGGCCTAATTGCGTTGCTACACAAAAGAGGAGTGCGAGGACTGGCTTCGCGGCAAAGAACGCCAGAAGCCGGAGGCGGTACCTGGAAAGCAGGTAGAGCGGATTGACTACCCCGCGGAGCCCCACCGTATTTTCGGCATCGCCCACTGGATCGCAAGCTCGCTGACATATCGTATGCCGACGCTACTCTGGATCACCGAATGGAGTATCTGGCCGAGCAGCGAGAACTGGCATTTGTATTACACGCTGGGTCACAAGCATGGGGACTTGCGGCTGCTTCACGAAGCTCCGGGGCACTTATTCCTGGGGCATGAATCGGAAGACCTCGCGTCTTTCCTGCAAGTCGCCATGTTGAACGGCTGGGGCGGCTATATATTGACTCAAGCTGACTACGTGAACGTCTTTTTCAGCCACGATGAGTACATCGATTTCTTTGCGAAAGCCAGCGGCAATCTCGCGGACATTCGCCAAGAACTTGGAACTGGTAAGCCGGATAGGATTCGAGTCCCGGCAAACGCACGGCCGCAGTGAGTCGTTACCGCCCAGCCCCCGCTTCCTGCGCCGTCACGTTCTTCATCCCAGGACGCATCAACCATCCGAAATCTTTGGCACTTGTCCCCCTTTGGAGTAAAATTTCCCCGCATCTCATCCCAGTCCCCCACTGGCTTGCTGTCAGCGCTTCAATCTCCCAGGAGAAAACTCCTATGAATCGATCTACGCGAAATCGGTGATGCGCTTTATGTTCGGCTGATCGCGACAGTAGTTGTCCTTGCCTCCATCATGCTTGCGTCGAGCACGCACGCCTTCGCGCAGCAGATTAGGATTCTCCACAGTTTCCTCGACAATAGCAGGGATGGAGGGTTTCCTGTGGCGACACTGGTCTTCGACAAGGCTGGCAATCTTTATGGCGTGACCAATTCCGGGGGAGCCTTCAACTACGGGACGGTGTTCGAGGTCAGTCGGAACGCGGGAGGCGGTTGGACCGAGAAGACGCTGCATAATTTCAACGACAACGGAAAGGACGGCTACAACGCTTACGGAAGCCTGATCTTCGACGCGTCTGGCAATCTTTATGGCACATCGTACAGCGGTGGAGTTAACGATCTGGGGACCGTCTACGAGCTGATTCCGCGGGCTGGAGGAACCTGGGGCGAGAAGGTCTTATACAACTTCGCTGGCACCAGCGGAAGCGGTGCTTACCCGTTTGGCAACCTAGTGTTCGATTCCAAGGGCAATCTCTACGGCACCACGAACAAGGGCGGCACTGGTACGAATTGCATCGGCAGCGGCCCAGCGTGTGGCGTGGTTTACGAGCTAACACGAGGGTCAGACGGGGTGTGGGGCGAAAGGGTTCTCTACAGCTTCGGCGCGAGTGCCACGGACGGTGCCTATCCGAATGGCGGGCTGGTCTTCGACGCGACTGGCAACCTCTACGGCGTTGCGCTCGGTGGCGGCCTCCATGGCGCCGGCATAGTGCTTGAACTAACCCCCGGAGCTGGTGGAAGGTGGACGGAGAAGGACCTTCACGACTTCAATCCAGCAGCTTTGGACGGAAACGGGCCGTACGCCGGGCTGGTTTTCGATAAGGTTGGCAATCTCTACGGCACCACTATCGATGGCGGTGACTATGACGATGGGGCAGTGTATGAACTGACGCCGGCGGGAAACGGGAATTGGACGGAGGCCGTGATTTTCTCCTTCAACTCCAGCGTCGGATTCGGTGGCAAAAATCCCCTTTACGGCGCGCTGATCCTGGATGCGGCGGGCAATGTCTATGGCACCACCAGCGCCGGAGGCCCCGAACCCGGATTGCTTGGCACTGTCTTCGAACTGACTTCGGGTAGCGGTGGCGTTTGGACACAAACGGTGTTGGTGAATTTCGACGGATCGAACGGCGCAGCCCCCCAAGCCGGCGTGGTGTTTGACGGGCGCGGGAACCTCTACGGTACAACGTTCGAGTCCGGTTTTTACGGGATGGGCGAGGTGTTCGAGCTCGCACCGTAGCTTCTCTTTCGAGATTACTTGCCGTAAGCAACCAGGCGGCTCAGGCACTTCGCGCCGCCGCCGAGTGGCGAACGATCGGCGGAAGAACGATCGGCCGTCTACCGCACCGCCCCCACCGCCTGTGCCGTCACGTCCTTCATCCCCGGCCTCAGCCACCAAATCAGCCCCCCCGCCAGGACCAGTCCAATCGCGATCAACTGCGTCCCGGTCATCGCCCCGCCAAATACTGACCCGCGCCCCGGATCGTCGCGCAGGTATTCCAGGAAGAAGCGCGCCACGCCGTAGATGAACAGAAACGCGCCAAATATCTGGCCATCGAATTTCCGCCGCTTCAGCAGCCACATCAGAAAAAAGAAATTCGCCAGCTCCACCGCCGACTCGAACAACTGCGTCGGCTCCAGCGGCCTGTTGAGCGGCGTTCCGGTAATCGCGGCGGCCAGCGGGTTCGTGAAGGTCACGCCCCACCAATGATGCGTCTCTTTGCCGTAGCAGCATCCCGCGGCAAAGCAGCCGACGCGCCCAATCGCGTGTCCCAGCGCCAGGCCGGGAGCAAAGGCGTCGCAGGTTCCCAGCGCCGGCATGTGATGCTTGCGCACATACCACGCCGCGGCAATAAACGCCGCAATCAGCCCGCCGGAAAAAACTCCTCCGGCCTGCAGCGTGGCAATGCTGAAGATCTCCGAAGGATGCGCCGCGTAACTGCTCCAGTCGTTGATAACATACAGCACCTTCGCGCCGAGAATTCCGCACAGCACCACCAGAATGCCCAGGTTCCAGGCCTTTTCGCCGTCAATGCCGAGCCGCTCGGAATTGCGCACGCTGACCCATAAACCGACCAGCACCCCCATGGAAACCAGGAAGCCATACGTCGGCAGGAAGAATCGCCCGAAATGAATCAATTGTGGATACACAGTTTAGTTAGATGCGGGGAACCGGGATTCGCTCACCCAGTCTAGCAGGATTGTTCGCGTGGAGCGGGCACCCCCGCCCGCCGGCGCTTCGGGGGCGCGCTCAGAAACTATGGTTGGCCTTCCAACCCAGAGATGCGGTTTTCGTGAGTCTGAACGATCTGGAGAAGGGCGGCGCTAGCATCCCTCAACGCACCGACCTGCCGGGTATGCTCGTTAATCTGCCGCGAGTGCTCGAGAACCGTTCGTCCCTGCTCGATAATCTGCCGGGTCTGTTCCTGACTCTCGCGCAAAAGCAGTTCGACCGATTGCGTCAAGGCTTCATGCCGTTCGGTCAGCCGATCCAGGCGTTCGTCGATCGTCATAAACCCTTCCTGCGTCAGCGCAGTCCGCATCAGTCCACTTCATTATAGCGGGCTGGGCATCCGTTAGCGCAAAAATCAAGCCGACCCACTGTGCCGTGTGACGGGCCGAGAATGAACCGTCAGGTAGACGTTGGGAACCCGCCGAGACCCTTTAGGCATCTCCGCATGGCGGAGCGTTGCACACCGGATCCTAGTTCGAGTCGAGTCCCCGTTCATTCAGCATTGGTTCAAAAATCGGTTACCGCCATCACCAACCCCGCAGGCCGGCTTTCACCTGTGATGCTAGGAGAACTCCCGGTGGATTAGCAATAGGGAAACTGCAAATAGTTGGCAGATCAGTTGCAACCAAAGTAATCGGCCGGCGGATTCCCCGCTTGCAATAAGGGTCGTCTTGCTTGTGCAGGAATGGCACAAGTCGATGCGCAAAGCGCTTTTCACCAGCGCCGGAATCGCTACCACATTCGATTGCGTATGGAAAGTTGTTTCCCGTGCACAGATAGGATATACGACGCGTCGCCAGCACCACCGCCAACAATAGAATGAAGATGTATCCCGGCCCGCACCAGTCTGCCTGTTTTGCCGAAGCCCCGAGCGAAGCCGAGGGGGCTATCCCGCCTTGCGTTTTTCGTTGAGCACTTCATCCAGTGCATCCGCTAATAGATGCGCCCTCTTCTGGTAGTCGGTTGCCCCGCTCTCCTGTTTTCGTTTCAGCAGATGATACTCATCGGCAACATTCAGCGCCGCCAGCACCGCCAGTCGCACCGTGTCGATCGTATTCGTGGCCTCGGCCACCGCGCGCATCTTCGCGTCTACATATTCCGCCAGCTTCAGAATGTATTCCGGGTCCGACCCGCGGAGGTTGTACGCCTGGTCGAAAATCTCCACCCGCACGCTGGCATTTTGCGTGTCCTTCAAAGTCGAATCCTTAGCAGCCGTCGCCATAACTATCCGCCGTTGAACTCTCTCCTGCCCCTTGTCATTCCGAGCAAAGCGAGGAATCTGCTTTCAGCGTCCGCCTGCTTACTCTTTCCCTCCACCAGGAACGCTGACATCTGGCGAAGCCCAAAAGCTGGCAGCTAGATGCTCCTTAGCTCGCCCGCTCCTCCGCAATCGAATCAATTTGCTCCAGCATCTTCTCCACGCGACCGCGAATCTCTTCCCGCTCTTTCCGCAACTGCACCGCCTCCCGCCGCAACGTCACCAACTGCTCCTCGCGTTCCTCCAGTTGCTGCCGCACTCGCTGCGCATCGCGTTCGGCCGCAGCCTGCGCCTGCCGCGCCGCTTTGTACATCTCAATAGTGCGATAAATCTTTTCTTCCAGCGCCTGAAAATCGTCCGCCGGAACCTGCTCCGTCACCTGCTCCAACGCATCCAAAGCCATGATTGCACTTGTCCCCGGAAAGACTTCAAACTTTTCCGCAGTATACTCCACCTTCCTGTGGATCATGCATAGCCCATTGGTGGGTAGTGGTGCAGCTTGATTGTCATTCCGAACAAGCGTTCTTTGCGCCGTGAGGAATCTGGGCGAGCCGCGCGACGGGTCGCGCTCTTTGCGACCCATCAATCGCGCGTTTGGCTCGCTTCCTTATTCTTTCCGCCAAGCTGCACCAACGCCGCAAAAATTAGTTATAATCCCGGCATGAAACAGATAACCCTGCCCACGTTAGCCACGGTTGTCGCTTTGATTGTTTTTTCCATTCCCAGCGCAGCCAAAACCAAAGTCGAGGTCAAAGACTCCCAGGGCAAAGACGTCGGCACCATTACCTTGTCGCAGCAGGGGTCAGGGGTAGTCCTCAAGCTTCGCCTGCACGATCTTCCACCCGGCCAGCACGGCATCCACTTCCATCAGAACCCCAAGTGCGACGCTCCCGATTTCAAATCGGCCGGCCCGCATTTCAATCCCGACAGCAAGAAGCACGGACTGGAGAGTCCCGAAGGCCACCACGCCGGCGACATGGAAAACGTCGTCGTCGACGTGAAAGGCAACGCAGACGTGACGCTGGAAGATAAAGACGTCACCCTCGGCGACGGCGCCCACTCGTTGTTCAGCAACGGCGGCACCGCGATCGTCATTCACGCCAAAGCCGACGACATGAAGACCGATCCCTCGGGCAACTCCGGCGACCGCATCGCCTGCGGCGTGATCACAAAGTAAGAAGCCAGAGATGCTCATGTGGGGACAGCCGCCCTCGGCTGTCCTCCGAGCGCAGCGAGGAATCGTGTGGGGCCAGCACTCCCGCCCGCGTGCCCTTTGATCTGGTAGCAGCTTGAATCTTACGTGTAACTACGGTTTTGGGTGGTGCAGCGCTTTCAGCGCTGCGATAGAAAGCATCAATCGACGAGAGCTTAGCCCGTGAGGTTCACCTACCTCGCCCGCAACTTCTCCAACTTCTCCGCAGCCGCATCCAAAGTTTCAAGTTTCTTGCAGAATGCAAACCGCACCTGCCGCGCCCCATCCCGCGCGTCCCTATAAAAACTCGACCCCGGCACCGCCGCCACGCCAACATTTTTCACCAAATACTTCACGAACGAAACATCATCCTCAAATCCAAACGCGGAAATATCCGTCATCACGTAATACGCGCCCCGCGGACGAAAACACTTGAACCCCGCCGCTTCCAGCGCCGGAATCAAATGATCGCGCCGCACTCGATACCCCTCCGCCAGCTTCGCATAATATTCTGCCGGCAAACTCAATGCCGCCGCACCCGCCTCCTGCAGCGGCGCCGGCGCTCCTACCGTCAGGAAATCATGCACCTTGCGGATCGCATTCGTAATCTTTTCCGGCCCCACGGCCCACCCCACGCGCCATCCCGTCACGCTGTACGTCTTCGACATTCCGTTGATCGTCACAGTCCGGTCCCACATCCCTTCCAGCGACGCCATGGAAATGTGTTCGGTTCCGTCGTACAAAATGTGTTCGTAAATTTCGTCGGTAATCGCGAGCACATCGAACTCGATGCACAGATCGCGAATCAGTTCGAGTTCCGCGCGCGTGAACACTTTTCCCGTGGGGTTGTTGGGCGTATTAAGAATGATCGCCTTCGTGTGCCGATCGAACGCCGCCCGCAATTCTTTCTCATCGAAAGTCCACTCGCCGTTTCCGCTCGCCGGTGGACGCAGCTTCACAAACCGCGGCCGCGCCCCGCTCAAGACCGAATCCGGACCGTAGTTCTCATAAAACGGTTCGAAGATCGCCACCTCATCGCCCGCGTTGCAAACTGCGAGCAAAGTTGAGATCATCGCCTCGGTCGATCCGCAGCAAACCGTAATCTCTTTTTCCGGATCGACGGAAATCCCCTGCCACACGCCCATCTGCCGCGCAATCGCATTCCGCAAGCTCTTCGCGCCCCACGTGATCGCATACTGATTTATATCGGCGTCGATGGCCGCGCGTGCCGCCGCCTTGATCTCCGCCGGGGCCGAAAAATCCGGAAACCCCTGCGCCAGATTCACCGCGCCATGGAGCATCGCCTGCCGGGTCATCTCCCGGATCACCGACTCGGTAAACTGCGACACTTTATCGCTGAGAAAATATTTCTTTTGACTGGAAAGAGAGGAAATTACGTCCGCCATAGTGGCAGATTAGCACAAGAAAGAAGACTGAAACCACGCAGCCGCGACACGAACGCCTTTACGAAAGCGAGCTGCCATCGTCCACGGAGTTGACGAATCGATGACAGCGTCAGCTCCCATAAGACGGAGATAAAGCGGGGCGTCGCGTATTTAAAGACGCCGCCCCACTCCGTAACAAGCCAAAAGCCGAGAGCCGAAGGCTAAACGCCAACCTACGCCAGCGCGCCCTTGGCCTGTTCCGTGAGAGACTTGAAAGCCGCCGCATCCCGCACCGCCAGGTCGGCCAGAATCTTGCGGTCCAGTTCCACTCCGGCCACCTTCAACCCGTGAATGAACTGGTTGTAACTCAACCCGTTCAGCTTGGCCGCCGCGCCGATGCGCACGATCCACAGCGAGCGATACTGCCGCTTCCGCTGCTTCCGTCCGCTGTATGCGAACTTGAGGGCGCGGTCGACGGCTTCTTTGGCGGAGCGGTGGAGTTTCGATTTGGTGAGGAAGTACCCACTGGCGCGGTCTAGTATTTTTTTGCGCTTGGCGCGGCGTTTGGTTCCGCGTTTTACACGTGGCATGGTTTTCTCCTTTTTGCTTTCTATGTACTGGCGGCTGGAGGCAAGGACGATTCGCCGTGGCGATCACTGGCCTCTTCACGCGCCTGCGGGCTCGAGGTCAACCCGCTGCGGACCTTCGGTCCGCACTTCCTTCGTGAATCCACGAAGGAAAAACTCTTACTGATAGGGAATCATTCGCTTTACTTTGCGGACGTCGCCGTCGCTGACCAGCGTGGCTGTGCCCAGTTTGCGTTTGCGCTTGTGGGCTTTGGAAGTCAGCATGTGGCGCAGGCCGGAATGTCCGCGCTTCACTTTGCCGGTTGCGGTTTTCTTGAAGCGCTTGGATGCGCCTTTGTGCGATTTCAATTTCGGCATAGATCCTCTTCGTTAGCTGCCGGCGGCCAGTTGCCGGCTGCCAGTTCTCATCGTTTACTGCTTGCTGCTCCGTTGTCTCTTAATCGGCGGCAGTTTAACTAAGGAAGCGAGCCAAACGCGCGATTATTGCGTCGCAAAGAACGCGACGCTTCGCGCGGCTCGCCCAGATCCTTCGCTGCGCAAAGAACGCTTGCTCAGGATGACAATGAATTATGCTGCTGCCCGTCTCGTTTCTTGCAAAAGATCAGGCTTGCGGAACCGGGTCCGGAACTTCGACGGCTGCGGCGGGCGCGGGCTGCTCTTCCTTTTTCTCCGGCGCCAGCTTGGCTTGCGCCAGCTTTTCCTGCAGCATTTTTTCCTTCTGCTCCGCCTTCGCTTTTTGCTTGGCTTCCTTTTCTCTTTCTTTCTCGCGCTCGACCGCCGACTTCTTCGGAGCCAGAATCGCGTGCAGCGTGTTGCCTTCCTGCCGCGGACGGAACTCCACGATGCTCTGCGGTTCCACGTCCTTGATCAACCGCTCCAGGATTTGCCTGCCTAAACCGGTGCGGGTCATTTCGCGGCCTCGGAAGAAGATGGTTGCCTTTACCTTGTCTCCTTCATCGAGAAAGCGGAGCACGTGATTCTTTTTCGTATCGTAATCGTGGTCGTCCACATTGATGCGGAACTTGACCTCTTTTACGGTGATCGTCTTCTGGTGCTTCTTGGCCTCGCGCTCTTTTTTTTCCTGCTGGTAGAGATATTTCCCGTAGTCCATGATGCGGCACACGGGAGGCTGCGCGGTGGGCGAAATCTCGACCAGATCCAGGTTCTTGCTGCGGGCCAACTTGAGCGCTTCGAAGGGAGGCATGACACCGACCTGTTCACCTTCGTCTCCGATTACGCGAATCTCGCGGGCACGAATACGGTCATTGGTTCGGATAAAACGTTTGTCGATACAGGCCTCCGCGCACTAAGCGACTGGGAATAAGGGATTATAACATGGTGGGGTTGGGTAGGATGGCTGAGACGCAAGCTCTGGTACTGGCTCAGTTTGAATAAATCGCCATTTGAGGTTGGCATGACGATTGGCAGTGTGGTTGTAGCGTGCCTCAAACACGGTGTGCTTTGGGAGATTCCTCGGCCCGCTGGTGAAAACGCGGGCCTTCGGAATGACGCCAGAAACTAGAACCGCTGGATTTTAAAACCTGCACCGATGCTGGTCTTTGTAGCTGCTTTGAAGCGTCTTCTATGTGGAGTATACTGTGGAATAGATTCCACATATGCAAATCGTGCAAATCGTGCTGGATAAAAAGCTATTACACGCCGCCGACCAGGCCGCGAAGCGCACTCGGCGAAACCGGTCCGCTTTGGTGCGCGACGCCTTGCGGGAACATCTCCGCCGGTTGGAACTGCGAGCCAGTGAAGAGCGCGACCGCCAGGGCTACTTGCGACATTCGCAAGCCGACGCGGAAGCGCGGAGTTGGGAATCGGAGGCCACGTGGCCGGGAGAATAGCCCGAGGCCGGATTGCTCGAGGTGAGGTTCGGCTCTACCAGTTTGCCTCGCCCGATAAAAAACGGCCCGTCCTCGTGCTCACCCGCGACAGCGCTATCGCGTATTTATCCACGGTCACGGTTGCGCCGGTCACTTCCACGATTCGTGGCGTGCCGTCGGAAGTGGTGCTGAATGAGGAGGACGGGATGAAAGCCCCGTGCGCGGTGAACCTGCACAACGCAGTCACGGTGTCGCAAGAGCGCCTGGGGAAACGTGTGGCCCAGCTTAGCTCCGCACGAATGAGTGAGGTGTGTGCTGCTCTGCGCTTCTCTCTGGGTTGCGATTCAAACTAGTTAGTGGGAACGTTCCGTCTGCCCGGGAGTTTTCCGTCCCCGAATCTCCCGAATTTCCGTCCAACAGCAGCCATGAGTTAGGGTCTTCCCTGCGCCTTCTTGCGCGTCGTCGGAAAGCTGACTTGCCAACAGCGGTCTACGGATGCCACATCTTTAAAATTGTCGCCGAACTTCGGGTCCAGCAGGCAGGTCAAGAGCGTTTTGCGTAACAACTTTTCTAGCTTGTAGTAAAGAGGCACATGTTCCTTCTCGGGTAGAACATTCGCGAGCTGAAACAGAAACTTCTGCGCATGGGCCAACTCCGAACGAAGAGTGTAGGCATCGTGCAATTCTTTCTCGGAGATGCTGTCCCCAAATTGGCTCGAAAGCTGGCCCACGCGCTCGACAAACTGCATCCGTGACTTGTTGTCTCCGGTGTTCATCAACGCCTCGAAGGCGGAGACGATGAAAACCCACTTAACGTCTAGATAGTAGGAGCGCAGCGCGGTCTCGTGATTCCAATATGCACGGCGGATGCGCTGGTACATATCAACCGTTAGCCACGGCACCAGCTTCAATAATATCTTGCCGTCGTCGACTGAAAGCCAGTCTCTGCGTCCATCTATGAGCGAAATGTCCTGGCTCACACCGAAGAAGCGCACCGCCTCAATCGGGGAGTTCGGGTCTCCGTAACGGAAGATGCGTGCGCTATATCTGCCTCCGGTGCTGGTCGGATGCACTAGACGTGACAGCGCAATGAGGCCCGCAAGCGGTGACATCCCTTCATATTTAGTCTTCTCGCCGCTTGGCACGCGCCTGACAAAGGCGTACAAATGTCCGTCGTAGCCTTCGTCGGGGATATTGTATTGAGCGGGGCTGCAGGCAGCCTGGACCTTTCTGCCGGTCTCTGCGTCAAATCGTTCCATCCAGATGTCGTCAGTAATACGGAACGGTGGCTGCCCTGCCTCCACTATTGCGCGAGTGCCGGCCTTCACCTCGGCGCGCGAAGGGCCGAGCGACATGTGCAGCACTACATAGCAGGCTTCAAGCGCTCGCGAGTTCATCGAACACTCCATGAATCTCCGGTCCCGAACCCCAAAAGGCCCTCACCTATGGACGCGTCGCATCCACAAATGGGGGCCCTTTGGCGGAGAGGAAGGGATTCGAACCCCTGGCACCCTTGCGGGCGCGGCTGGGTTTCAGCCAGCTGTCTTAAGCCACTCGACCACCTCTGCTGAAATGCCTGCGGCACCTCAGCACAAGTGGTGCTCTAATTTTACGCTCTTTAGGATAGCGGGCGTGAGCTGCAGTCGGCGCCAGAACGAGGTACGGGGGGCCCACTTGCGGCACGCATGAATGCGTGCCCTGGTACGAATCGTGCTTGCCGTTAGCGACACGCAGTCATGCCGGAGCATGTTCGCCTCCTGCTCAGCCGACCGCAGGATTCAGGAGCCTGCTGTGCCGTCTACGTCCAAGCATTCTCACGATGCCGACTGCGCGGGAGAGAATTCCCTGAGGCATCATAGGAGGCACCAGCAGTGCAGGGGTCCCTTCGGCTTCGCTCGGGGCAGGCTCTTCGACTTCGCCGACCGATTCGCGTTGCGAATCGGTTGGCTGCGCTCAAGATGACAATCCATCAAAGCGACCGCCGGGGAGCCCGTTAATTTTCTGGGCGCTTTACGCGGCGCTGAAGCGCCGCTCTATCATGGTGCTTGCAATGGGCGGGCGGGTGCTTTCCGTGGCTCGCTGGGCTTCGCCCTAGCGTGACAGCCGAGGCGGCTGTCCCCACATGGTTCGTTCCTTCCCCCAAGGCTTTTTATTGGTTCCCGGAAAATCTTGTCAATAGGGAGGAATTACACGGTTGGAGGTATGTGATGGCAGGGAAAGGGGAAATATTCTGGGCGAATGTGTCCCATTGGGTATTTGCCGGTTGATATACTGGAGATATAGGGTAAAAATTCGGGGAAGAAACGGAAGGCGCGGGCCAGGGGTGAACCTGGGCCGCGTTTTGTGCTTGGGAGGGCGGGTTGCGATGGGGCAGAGAGGGGCTCAGTTTAAGACGGCGAAGGAGCGGGGGGAGTGGGCGGAGGTTCGGTTTTTGGCGCGGGCGATGGAGCAGCGGTTTCGGGTGGCGAAGCTGTGGGGAGATTCGGCTCCGTATGACTTGATGGTGGAGCAGGAGGGGCGGGCGTTTCGGGTGCAGGTGAAGTCGACGATGAGGCGGAAGAAGGGAGAGGCGTATCCGTGCCACATGCCGGTGGGGAAGAGGCTGGTGCATGTGCTGGAGGAGATCGATTTTGTGGCGGCGTATATCATCCCGCTGGATTTGTGGTACATCATTCCGGCGGGGGTGGTGGCGCTGAGAAAAGGAAGCATTTGGCTGGCGCCGTGGAGACGGCAGAGCAAGTATGAACGATATCTGGAGGCGTGGCATTTGCTGCGGCGGTGGAGACGGGAGAGGAAGTTGCCGGTTAAAGGCCGCGAAACAATAGTTCCTCGAGGGCCATCCGGCGCACTTGCCAGAATTCGCGCTCCTCGCCGTTAATGCTCAGTCTGCATTTGCCGTGATCGTCGAAGGCCACGGTGACTTCAAACATCGGGCTGCCGACGCCATCGCGCACTGCGATCGCGTGCTCGGAGAGGCTGAAGGCTACTGAGCGGCGGACCTCTTTGGCGGCCAGGAGCACGGTAAAGCCGCCGTCGTTCTCCTTCACGGAAAACTCATACGGAGAATTGTTGGGGCGCAGGGCGTTGCGAGTCTTGGCATCCTCTTCCACCTGCAATCTGAGCGTCTTGAATACGTTGGGTAGAGAGCACGAGGAACGGGCGGTTACCCAATCGAATTTGGGTTGGTCCTTATTTGCTTGATCGTTCGGTTTGTCGTTCGCTTTGTCGTTGTCGCTCAAGCTAATCTGATCCTCCCCGGAGATTGGACTCTGAATCGGCGTAGATAGAATGTTGGCTCCATTCAGAGAAACAGTAAAAATCTGAACTTCATGGCCTTATACCCTCCGCCGATTCTCTGCCACTGTTCGTCTTCGATAGTCCGATCTGGACGGGCGGAATGCTCCGACCGTGTGAAAGAGGCTACATGCCCCGGCAATTGATATGCTACAGTTTGCAGATTGGTATAGCTGGTCAAAACTGCTCGGTAAGGCTTTGCACCACGGAGGCACGGAGACCCGGAGAAAATCACCAATTGTTTGTCTGCTGGGAAAATTCACTTCGCATCCCCGGGAACGCTTTTGGCATCTGAATACCATGTCGTTCAAGGCGAAGTCTGGGGCGCAGTTCTCTGGTACCAACCGCGCGCCCGCGGAGCCGATGCCGGCGCCGATCAAAGAGCCGCCGAACCCTGCGGAGAATCCGGACGCGCCGGTGCGCGAGCCCGATCCTGAAGAGCCAGGACAGATCTGACACTGCGGATGCCTGCCTTGCGCGGGTGCTTGACTGTCTTCCAGGCGCATGTCACACTCCTAATACACATATGGCAGGCACACATAGGGCGCACATTCTGATTCCCGGAGATTTGCTGCGGGAGATCGACGGGTTGGTAGGGCCGCGCGGCCGCAGCGCGTTCTTGCTGGAGACGGCCCGCCAGGAAGTTCAGCGCCGCAAGCTGTTGCGGTTTCTGGAGGGCGAGCATCCCGCGTGGAGCGCACAAGATCATCCGGAGCTAGCCGGCGGGACGGCAGCCTGGGTGCGGCAACTGCGCCGGCAGGGCGAGAGGCGGGTAGACGGTGAGACCCGCTCGGGAAGATTGCGAAAGCGGCCCTCGGGCCTGACGCGGCGATCCTCTATCAAACCACGCCGATCCAAGTGAGCTTCGCGAATGCATCTGCTGCTCGACTCCTCGGTGCTGATTGACGCTTTGCGGTTGCGGCGCGGGCGGCGGCAGTGGCTGGCCGAACTGGTTCGCGCGGGACATTCGCTGTCGACTTCCGCCCTGAATCTCGCGGAAGTTTATGGCGGCATGCGGCTCCATGAGGAAGAGCGGACGAAGGCTTTTCTGGGCGCGCTGGAATGTCACGAAATCACGGCCAGCGTTGCCGAGATGGCAGGCAAGCTGAAGAGCCAGTGGGCGCGGCAGGGGCGCACGCTCACGCTCGCGGATACGATAGTCGCCGCAGTGGCTCTGGAGCAGGGTTGCGCGCTCGCCACCGATAATCGCAAAGACTTTCCTATGCCCCGGTTGCGTTTGTATGAGATGCCGGAGGAGTAGATCAGAGGCGGGCGAGCCATGCGCCGGTACTGCTTCAGTTTGAAAGGAGCGGCCGTGTAGGCAAAGGAGATCCCCTTCGGCAAGCTCAGGGCAGGCTTGGCGGCTGTCCCTACGCGAGCATTCCCGCGAGCGCGCCGTCTTCCACTCGCTCGATGTGGGCGCGGATCCAGTGGTTGGGCTCGTGGCGTCCTTTGAGATGGAGCTTCTGGTAATTGTCGGTGAGGGCTTCGGTGCGTTCTCCATCGGGGCCATCGTGAGCGACATTGAGCGTGATGGCTTCGAGCGCCTTTCCGATGAACGACTGCAGGAAGGCGAGCTTTTTTTCGGCGGCGAGATCGCGCAGGATGCGGTTGCGCTCGCGGGCGACGTGCACGGGAACTTGATTGGGCAGGGCAGCGGCCGGTGTGCCGGGGCGCGCGGAGTAGGTGAAGACGTGCAGGTAGGTGAAGGGCAAGTCTTCAATGAGGCGGCGAGTGGCTTCGAATTCGGAGTCGGTCTCGCCGGGGAAGCCGGCCATGACGTCGGCGCCGATGGCGGCGGTGGGCATGGCGGCGCGAATTTTTTCGATCTTCTCGCGATAGTGCCAGGGGCGATACTTGCGATGCATGCGGCGCAACACAGCGTCACTGCCGGACTGCAGAGGCACGTGCGCGTGTTTCGCGATGCGGGGCGAGGAGGCAACGAGAGAGATGAGTTCGGAGGTCCAGTCCATGGGCTCGACGGAGGAGATGCGGAGTTTTTCGAGCTGGGTTTCGGCGAGGATGGCGCGGATGAGAAACTCGAGTCGTTGGTCGTTGGCCGTTAGCCGTTGGTCATTCAGCTGACGACAGTCGATGAAAGCTGTTCTTAGCCTGCCCTGAGCCGGAAGGCGAAGGGGCTGAGAGCCGATCACCAGGTCGCGTCCCCAGCGGCCGAGGTTGATGCCGCTGATCACGACTTCGCGGTAGCCTGCGGCGACCAGGGTGTTCACTTCGCGCACGATTTGCGGTAAGGATAGCGACCGGCTGTGGCCGCGGACGCTGGGGATCACGCAGAAAGAGCAGCGGTTGTCGCAGCCGTCCTGCACTTTGAGGTTGGGACGGGTGCGGGCATTTTCTGAGAGTTCGCCGACGGACTCGAAGACGGGGGCGGCGAGGAGTTCGGTGTGGGCGAAGATGTCGGAGACGAAGAGGCGGGCTTCGGGCTTCGGCTTCCGGCTCTCGGCGGTGAGGCTTGTGAGGGGAACGAATGCCGTTGGCTGAGCGGCTGAAGCCGCGACTAAATTGGCGGGGTCTACGGCAGCGCTGGAAGCGCTGCGCCACCCCAAATCCGAGAGAATCGGCAAAGCGAGCTCGACTAGTTGGTGTTTGTGGGAGTTGCCGATCACGGCGGTGACGCCGGGCAGGGCGGCGATTTCTTCGGGGGCGCGCTGGGCATAGCATCCGGTGACGATGATTCTTGCCAGGGGATTTTGGCGCTGCACGCGGCGGATGGCGGCGCGAGCGTCCTGATCGGCGGAATTGGTGACGGTGCAAGTGTTGAGTACGACGAAATCGGCCTGCGCGGCGGAGACTGGAGACAGACCGCGGGATTCGAACTGATGTTCGATGGCGGCGCCATCGGCCTGAGTGGCTCGGCATCCGAAATTTTCGACGTGGTAGGTGGGCACGGATTCATGGTAGCGCATGTGCGGGGGCGAGTGGTGGATTTGAGGGCGGCAATGGCCGGACTGAAGCCTGGCGGACAGCCGAGGTCTGTCCCCAGATGGGCTGTCGCGGAAAGAGCACACTACCGCTACTGCTGAAAGACTAATGCGCCTTCAGCAGCGCAGGGAACCGCGCGGGGTCAGGCGGTGGCGACGGATTTCTTCTGCGTGAAGCATTCGCGGCAGAAGATGGGCCGGCCCTGCGTGGGGCGGAAGGGGACGGTGGTCTCCTTGCCACACTGGGAGCAGGTGGCCCGAGTCTCGACGCGGGTGTAGTGGTGGGCGTCGCGGGGAGGGGGTGCGGTGAGAACGGCTACACGCTTGGACTTGCAGGTCTTACAGCGTTTGGGCTCATTCTTGAATTGTTTGTCGTAGAAAAAGAGTTGTTCCCCGGCGGTAAAGACGAAGTCGGCGCCGCAGTCGATGCAGGTCAGTACCTTGTCCTGAAATTCCATTGAGGATGGCTCCCTTGTGGGTAGCAGGTCAGTTTGACAAGGAAGCGAGCCAAACGCGCGATTCGTGTGTCGCAAAGAACCCTTCGGCTTGGCTTAGGGCAGGTTGCGACACGTCGCGCGGGCTCGCCCATATCCCTTCGCGGCGCTCAGGGCAGGCTCCTCGCTGCGCAAGAAACGCTTGCTCGGGATGACAGACTGAACCGCTGGTCCCTTGTGCCCGTGGTGCGCTCACCACACGCGGGGAAGGCGGTGGCACAGAGCAAACACAGGATGTGTACATCCCCCTCAAACAACCCCTGGACTCGGCCCGCCACGCACCTGGAACGGAGCGTGGATACAGACTATGTCGCCTAGATGCCGAACGAACGATGAGTTTTTGAACGATCCCTAATGCAACTCTGCGTGGTGGGGGCCAACAGAGCAGGGCCGCCCCGGGAAGGGGGCGACCCTTTACTGCTTCAGTCTTGCTCCTTCAATCCTGCTCCTTGCGAACTTTCTTACGAGCGCGCTTGCGAGCGAGCGCGGCTTTTACACGTTTCTTCTCACCGGGCTTCAGATAAAAGGAGTGGCGCTTGACCTCCTTGATAATGTCTTCCTGCTGCACCTTGCGCTTGAAACGGCGAAGCGCGTTCTCGAGGGACTCACCCTCTTGCAGTCGAATTTCCGCCAAACAGACACACCCCCAGACCCGTCCCGGTAGGACCGCTACTACGTTACTAGGACCGGATAGTTATTGCAAGGATTGGACCGGAAGTCAAGAGGGGGTTGGAAGTTTCTTTAGAAATAGGCCCAGAAGAAATAGAACGGGAACGGGGATATATGGGGATGCGACTAACGAATTGCACGGTTTTTGCCGATGAAAAGTAGGGACGGGTCCGTTCGATGGCTGCCGTGACTTTTTCGAGCAAAGCGATTGTGGCATGTGTGGCGATGATCGTGCTTGGCATTGGGGTGGTCTCTTTTCGAGGCGCGGTGAAGGAGGCGCGGGATCTAGGATGGGTGGCGCACACGCATCTTGTCCTGGAGAAGCTGCAGGCGGTTCTGATCGACATTGGCCAGGCAGAGGCAGGCGAGCGAGGTTACCTGCTTACGGGGAAGGATTGGTACGTGGGGGAATACGATGCCGATCTCAATCAGGTGGGCCAAGACCTGAAAGAACTGCGGGATCTGACCTCCGACAATCCGAGGCAGCAGGAAGCGATCCAGAGGCTGATGCCGATTGTTGAAGCCCGACTGACGGAACTGAGTGAAGGAATTAAGGTTCAGAAACAGACCGGATCGGCGGCTCAGCTAGAAGGGAGAGGCGGAACGGACGGTGGGGGATTCATGGGCGGGATTCGGGCGCAGATCGGGGAGATGAGGTCGACCGAAGGGCAATTGTTAGTGGACCGATTGGAGACGGCGAGGACTGGGACGGAAAAGCTGGAGGCCGTCATTGTTGTTGGAAACGTCCTGGCGATTATCATTCTGTTTTGTTGGTGGCGGGTTTTGTGACGGACCGGACACACGTGAAGCGCAGCTTGAAAAGGAGTGAATCCGGAAGGCCCTTTGTGGGGAAAGGGTGATTTAGTTCAACTTGAGGCGAAGGGTTTGGGCAAGCTTCCGCTGGTGCTGGTCGAAGGTGTAGAGGTAATCTGCGTCCAGTTCGGTTCGGGCTCGGGGTGGGTTTAGGGATGCTTCGATCCTACTTCGCTCAGCATGAACAGGAGGGCTGAAAATCCTTGGGCGACTGAGAGCGTGAAACCCACCCTTGCGCAAAGAACGCGCAAGAGTGGGGCACCCACTTCTGCGGCGGTGCAAGCTAAAAGATGAATTTCAGGCCGAGTTGGATTTGGCGGGGGGCGAAGGCGGCGGTGGGTTTCAGGAAACTTTGCGTGGGTTGCTGGTAGTAGGCGGGATAGGGAGTGCCGTTGACGTAGACGGTATATGCGGTGAAGGTGGTGGCTTCGGCGGTGAGGCCGTCGGAGGTGATTTCGACGCGCTGGTTGTCGCGGTTGAAGAGGTTGAAGGAATCGGCGGTGAACTCGAGCCGGTCGGCGTGGGCGATGTGAATTTTGCGAACGAGGCGGAGATCGGTGGAGGCGTAGTCGGGGCCGGTGAATCCGTTGCGGCTGTAGCCGGGGAGACGGTCGTTGTCGTAGTTGCCGTCCTGGTTGGGGTCGCCGGTGACGGTGGCGTTGACGGGGCGTCCGCTGCCGGCGGTGACGACGCTGGAAATTTTCCAGTCGTTGAAGAGGTGGCCGAGAAGTTGGTGTTCGCGATGGAAGGGACGAGGCTCGACGGAGAAAGCGCCTTCGAAGCGATTGCGCTGGTCGGTGACGCTGGGGCCGCGCTCGGCGTTGGGCTGGTAGGCGTTTTGCACGGTGGCGGGTTCGCCGGCGACGAGGGCGTCCTGGCCGTCATCGATGGCATGAGCGTAGGTATAGGCGAGACGGAGATAAGTGCCGCGGGCCATGCGGCGGTTGATGGAGAGAGTTACGCCGTTGTAGACGCTGGAGGCGGCGCTTTGGAATTCGTCGATGGAGCCGAGTTGGGCGATGGGGCGGCCGAGAGGATTGATGCAGGGCGGGAATGGGCACGTGAGCGATTGGGTGTACTGCCAGGTCGCGAAGGAATCGACGGTGTAGTATCCGCCCTGAAAAATTGAGCCGGTGGAATCGAACAGCGGGTAGGTAAGCGCAGTCGGCGGCGGGAGATTTACGTCGAGGGCGCGGATGAGATGTTCGCCGTGGACGTAGAGATAGGAGATGGCGACGGTGGTGTGGCCGGCGACTTCGCGCTCGAGGGTGAGGCTGGTTTGCTGCACGCGCGGGGTGACGAAGTTGGGAGCGAAGGCGGAAACATCGTTGGTGACGCCCTGGGTGAATCCGGTGGGCAGGCGGCAGGGGGCCGTGGTGGTGAGCGGGCAGCTCACAATCGGATTGGGATACACGGGAAAAACTTGATTGTCGTAGTAGTTGGAATTGTCGAGAAAGATTTGCGCATCGGTGATGCCGTTTTCGGTGGCGATGGCGGAGTTGTAGATCTGAGGAATGCGGACGTAGAAGATCCCATAGCCGGCGCGGATGACGAGCGGGCGGGTCTTGCCGAGGGAATAAGCGAATCCGGCGCGCGGGCCGAAGTTGTGAGGATCGAAGGGAACTTTGCCGGAGGGCGGGAATAGAGGATTGGATTGGAGTCCGGCAGTGGTGAAGGTTTGGAGATCCCAGCGAACGCCGAGGTTGAGGGCGAGACGGCTGGTGGCGCGGATCGTATCCTGGGCGAAGGCGGCGTAGTCGTTGCTGTTGGGGTTGGAGGAATCTGCGCCGAAGTTCTGCAGGTAGTATTTCGGCACGGCGTGGGCGTAGGCGCGGAGCGGGGTGAGTGGGAGCCCGGCTTCCATGGGCGCGAAGGTGAAGGGATCGACTTTGATGGGATCGAAGATGTATTCGCCGCTCTGCTGGCTGGGGAAATAGTCGTAGAGCCAGGTGATGAGGGAATCGCCGCCGAATTTGAAAGAGTGGTGGCTGGTATCGAGGCTGAGAGTTTCGGCGAGCTGGCCGCGATGTTCGCGAGTGGCGCGCGGGAGCAGATCGGAGCGACCGATGCCGTCGATGATGTCGGTGACTTTGATCAGCGTGTCGGTGGTATTGGTGTAGGACTGTTGCAGGTCACGGGAGAACTGGGCGCGGAGATGGCTGATGAGGCGCGGGGTGAGGCTTGAGGTGAGCGAGACGGAACCGGTTTCGGTGGAAACGGTTTCTTCGCCGTTATCGGAGATGGAATCGTAGGTGACGGGACTGGCGGGATCGAGGAAGACATTGTTCGATCCCCAGTAGCGGGAAGAGTTGAAGCGGATGGCGAGTTGATTGCGCGGGGAGAGATTGATATCGAGCTTGGCGTGAGAGGCGTTGCCGATTTGGGCTGCGGGATAGGAGCCGGCGAGCGCGGTGAGTTGAGCTGCGGCGGCAAAGACGAGGGCCTGGTCGCTGGCTTCGTAATCGCCGGGAGAGTAAGGTCCGGTGCCGGCTTGAGGAACGACTTGCATGGAGCCGTCGAGGAATTCGACGACGTCGGGAACGTGGAAGTAGTGCTGATCGAAGCCGGCGAAGAAAAAGATTTTGTTTTTCTTGAGCGGACCGCCGAGAGTGGCTCCGCCTTGCTGCTGGTCGCTGTGGGGCTTGAAGGTCATGAAGGGAGTAGCCGCGCCGCCGAAGCCGCTATCGCGGATGTAATAGAGACCGGTGCCGTGCCAGTGATTGGAGCCGGACTTGGTGATGACGTTGACGACCGCGCCGCCGGCGCGTCCTTGCTCAGCGCCGTAGGAATTGGAGGAGACGCGGAACTCCTGCACGACTTCGTTGGAGAACTGGTAAGGGGCGCGATAAAGGCCGCGGGCCTGGGCGAAGAATGCGTTGTTGAAGTCGCCTCCGTCGACTAGGAAGCTGTTCTGGAATCCGCGCAGGCCGCCGAAAGAGAGATCGCCGTTGGTGGCGGAGGTGAGGCTGCGGGGGTCTTGCGTGACGCCGGGCGACAGCAGCATGAGATCGGAGAAGCGGCGGCCGTTGATGGGGAGATCGGCGATGGCGCGTTCGTCGATAAGCGTTGAGACGGCGCTGGTTTTAGTGTCGACGAGTTGAGGGCCGCTGGAAACGGTGATGCTTTCCTGAGGGCCGGCGACGGAGAGATGGAATTCGAGTTCGGCGGCGCCGCCGACGTCGACATGGAGCGGGGGCGTGACTTGCGGCGACATGCCTTGAGCGACGGCGCGGGCGGAGTAGTCGCCGGGAGGCAGAAGGTCTATCGAGAAGCGGCCTTCGGCGTCGGAGGTGGTGGAGTAACGCGCGCCGGTAGCGGAGTTGACGGCGACGATGGAGGCCTGTGCGATATGAGCTCCGGCGGGATCGAGGACCGTGCCGTGAATTGCGCCGGTGGCGGCGTCCTGGGCGAAGGCGGGAGCGGCCAGCAATAAGGAGCAAGTGTAGCTAATGAGGAGCGAGGCGCGTAGCATCGAGTCCCACCTTTTAATTTGGGATGAGGCTCGGAGGCTTGAGTCCCGCGCGGACTACCGGAGGCGCGCGGGGGTTGGGAAACCAAGTTCCTTATAACATGAGGGGGATACTGTTGGCGGTGACCGGGCTACGTTCTTTTCGGAACGGTTTCCCGGAGTGGGACGCGGTCGCCGCCAACTTTGAAGTTCGAATCACGATTGAGGCTGTTTAATTCATTTCCTCCGGACGACGCCAGATGGCAAGGCCGGGCGCACCTAAAGCCAGCATTCCAAGACTGGCAGGTTGGGGAACGGAAGGAACCGTGGGGCCTGAAGCATCTGTCTTCTGAGCGCCTTTGGTAGCTCCTGTCTGGATAGCAGTGTTGGGGACGTTTTCGAAAGCGTAGCCGGTGACGGTGGGGGGCCCTCCGAGGGTGACGTGAGCCCAGCCGTAAAAGGTCTCGCCATTGACGACAAACTTCAGGCCAAGAAACCCGCCTTTGTTGCCGCGCCAAGGGCAGTGCAGAGTTCCGGGATTGCCGTAGGTGCCGAAAATCGAGGACATGGGGAGGACAGCGGACTGGAAGTTCTTGCCCGGACCGACTTGGCGATCCGGGTCCAGTTCCGCGGCGCATGCCGCTCCAGTGAAGCTGGTGATGGCCCCGATCGCGTTTCCCGGCTGCGCCGGCTGCACCCAGAAAAAGTGACCATACGTACCCTCAGGAGGGCGAGCGCCGACACGGGCGTCGCCAGACTGGACGAAATTATAGAAGCTGAAGTCGGGGACGCCGTCATGGTTAAGGTCGATCTGGACGGCAGGGCCATTTGCTGTAATGGGAATGTCCGACGGGGTGTAAACAATTTTTGCCTCAGCGGGTTGAGCCAAGGCGAGCGCTCCGACGCCCGCGGCCGTGGCTGCGGTCGCGTAGCCGAGCAGATGCTGGTCCAAGCGGGCAGAGAGATGGGTGAGAGAGCGGGCAAGTGACCGATTACGGCTTGTGGCGCGTGCCATGAGGGATCTCCTTTAAGCTCGATTGTGGGAACGAACTGAACGAACCGGGGCCGGAAAATCGCAGGAATTTTACTGCAAGATGGGCGGGCTGTCAATGTGAGGAATGCTGCATTGTGGCGTATTCGATTGAAGGGTAGTTCGGAGCGGGTCCTGAGTAAGGCGCGCACGAAATAGATCGGGAGATCTGCTAATCGGCGGTTTTAAACATCAACCGATCACCCGATGCTTTCAGTACGCCTTGGCAGGGCTGGTTTCGTTATGCGACGCTGAGGGGCGGCCCTGCCAAGCTGTGTGTTCGGATAATTCGAGGAGTTGTTAGTTCATTTCTTCCGGCCGGCGCCAGATGGCAATGCCGCGCGCACCTAAAGCCAGCATTCCAAGACTGGCAGGTTGAGGCGTTGGAAGCGCTGGCGGGCGTGAAGCGTCGGAACGCTCATCCGGTCCGCGCGTGGCTCCAGTCAGGATGGTCGTGTTGGGAACATCTTCATAGGCGTATCCCCTGAGAGCTGGGACGCTGCCGAGTGTGATGTAGGCCCAGCCATAAAAGGTTTGGCCTTCGACGACGAACTTCAGTCCAAGAAATCCGCCCTTGTTGCCCTGCCAGGGGCAGTTCACGGTTCCGGGGCTGGTGTAGTCACCGGCAACGTCAAACAGAGGGATCACACCCTGTTGAAAGTTCTTGCCGGGGCCGACCCTGCGTTCGGGCCCCAGTTCGGCGGCGCAGGTTTGCTTGGTAAAACTGGTGATGGCCCCAACCGAGTTCCCGGGCTGCACGGCGTAGATGTTGAGAAAACGGGCGGAGGACCCCTCCGGGGGGCGCGCATCGCCGCGTGCGCCTCCGCGCGCAGCGTCGAAACCTTCACCGTTAAAGAAGCTGAAGTCGGCGATGCCGTCGTGATTGAGATCAAGCTGGACGGCCGGGCCGTTCACTGTAATGGGAATGTTCGATGGGGTGTAAACGATTTTTGCTTCGGCCGGTTGCGCCAGGGCAAGCAATCCAACCCCAGCCGCGCCAGCCGCGACGGCATAGCCCATCAGGCCTTTGTCCAAGTCGGGTGAGAGGTGGGTAGGGGGACGAGTCGGGGCGAGACTGCGGTTGCTGTCTTCGCTGGATGTCATCTTTAATGTTCTCCTGTGAAACTCGATGTTGCGAAGTGAACGACGCGCAGGCTTGGGGGGTGGCCGGAACTGTACTGTAGTTTCTGCCCGCTGTCAATGTGAAGAATCTTGCAACTGCGGCGCACGCGGGGACGGTTCCGAAGAGGACAATGGGAAGGCGGCGGTAGTTGGATATGAGTAAGGCGCGGCGAAAAAATAGATCGGGAGATTTGGTGATCGGGCGATCGGGCGATTTGAAAATCACCCGATCACCCGATACGCAATCTCCCGATCTTTTCAGTGCGCCCCCACCCGGGCTGTTTTAGTTGACGGTGACGGTTACTGGGGCGGTCTGAGTTAGTGAGCCAGATGTGCCGGTGACCATGACGGTGACCTGCTGAGATGAGGGTGCGGGGGTGCTGTTCGAACTGCTGCTGCCGCATCCGAGGGCGAACAGCGAGATCACGAGCAGTAGGCCGAGCAGGCTCATCCAGCGAATGCTCTTGCGGGTAAGCGGCTTGCGTTTGCGAGTGGTCAGGAGGGTTCCGAAGAGTCCCAGACCGGGCAGCAGCAATGCCATGCCATGAACGGCGTAACCGCCGCCACCGGCGGGAGCTGTCGCAGCGGCGGTGATGCTCAAGGTAGACGCAGTGCCTCCGGCGGAGATCGTCGTGGGGTTGAAAGCACAGGTCAGGCCGGCGGGCGCGGAGCAGGTGAGGGTGATCTGACTGTTGAATCCTCCGACTGCAGCGGCGCTCACCGTAAGGGTGGTGGAACTTCCCGCCGCGACGGTTGCGCTTGGGGCCGAGAGACTCAGAGAGAAATTCGGGCTGGTGACCGAGGTCGCCGGGATAAGGCTGGCGAACACGCTGGTGGCGCTGCCGCCAGCGGGGAAGTTGGGTTGGTTGGCGCTGCCGCCCGCGGTGAAATAAAGAGTGCCGGGATCGCCGGTGCCGCCTGCGCCGAACACCATATCCCACATGCCGGGATTGACCAGCGTGGCGTTCGAAGAGTTGGTGAGCTGGCCGATGAACTTTCCGGTGGTGTCGAACGCGCTGATGGTGCCGTCGCCGAAATTCGATACGAGAATATCGTTGGCGAAGGTTCCGAAGCTGGAGGGAGCGGCCACCACGCCCCAGGGAGCGTTGAGGTTGTTGCCGGAGCCAGCGGCGACAAAGCTGCTTACGAAGTTGCCGTTGCTATCGAAAATATCGACCTGGCCCGCGCCGGCGCCGGGTACGGCATCGTGCTTGGGAGTGTCCTGCATGGCATAGGCGACATAGACCTGGTTGTTGATGACGTGGATGCCGTGGGGAGCAAGACCCGCGGGCAGGTTGGGATCGGTGAAGGAACCGGCGAGCGAAGTGAGGGTGAAGTTGGAATCGTAGACATCAACTTTGCCGGTGTTGAAGTTGGCCGCCAAGAGGTTGGTGCCGAGCATGGCGAGACCTTTGTAGACCGCACCGCTGGCGGAGTTATCGAAGGCGATGGTGGCGATGGTGCCGGAGGCCCAGCTGATGATCAGGCCATCTTCGGTGTCAAAAATAAACGCTGCACCGCTGAAGTAGGTACTGTTCGTGTTGGCGACGGTTCCCGTGGGGCATCCCGGGCTGCAGTTGCCGTTGGGATTACTTGCAGCGCCGGGGATGGTCACGATGAGGGAAGCTGGGCTGCCCTGTGCGTTGTAGAGCGTGGAGGTACCGGTGTTATTGTTGGCGATCCAGAAATCGTCGCCGCCGATGAACGAGATACCCCAAGGATTGGAAAGGTTAGCGTCTGTGGTGGTGGCTACGCCGGCTACGTTCGAGACCAGATTGGTCTGGGAGTAGCCTTGGGCCCATAAGCCGGACGGAATCGCCAACGTCATGAGCAGCCCGAATAACAAGATTGTATTTTTCAAGTTGTCCTCCTTATTTAGCTATTGCGAATTACCTGGGGCCAGCTTTGAACGCTTGCACTCGTGCTAATGGTTAGCCCACTTAGGCATTGCAACTGCTGACAGTTTGGAGATTAGTTGGGCGCGCGCGTGGGGGTGTCACGACAATGTCGGGGGTTTGTAAAAAGTTATGCAGGTGGGAAAAAGAGGTTCAGAAGCAGTCGAGTAAGTGGTGGAATTAGTCTTGCGGCGTGGAGGACTAAGAAGGACTGAGTTCCCGAAGCCGCACGGGCAAGGGAATAACCCTGGCAATTTGGCTGCGGCGTGCGGGCTGCCGGAACTATTTCTTCGTGCCTTTGCCGTCCATCACCGTCGACCACTTAGTCCCGTCTTGTGACATCTCGAAGGTGAAGTTATAGGATGTGGCCGAGGTTACCTTGATAGTGAATCGACCCTTCATGGTCATGCTGCCCATTTTTTCGTCGCTGGTCCAGGTCCAGGTATCGTTGTCGAGGGTGCCACGAGAATCGTCGAATTCGCCGAAGCTGTTGAACTCGCGATAGGTGTAGGCTTTGTCGTCGGTGGAATATCCCATGATCGACAAGCCGACGCCGTTGCCCATGGAACTTTTGTAGTCGGAGTGGCAGACCAGATAGAAGCCGCCCTCCATCCACTCGCACTTTTCGTTCTCGGTCATCGAACCGCCGGGGCCCATCATTCCCGGCTGCATGGTGCCGTCCAGTGTCCAGGTGCCGGCGAAGACATCGAGCCTCTTGAGTTCCGGACCGGGCTTGGGAGGTTGGTTTTGCGCAAGCGCGGCTGATGCCAGTACGATACACGCCGACAGGATCATTGCAAATGTTTTCATGTGCGTCTCCTCGGAGGTATTCCGCTCTTTGGTTCGGGCCGCCGAAGGATATATCGCTCAAAGCGCCCAGCAACGCGGATTCTAGATGCGAGATGGCGGCGAGTCAACCTGCGACGGAGGAACAGTCGAGCTTCGCTCGACTGGACAGCCCCTTCGACTTCGCTCAGGGCAGGCGAGGGCGGCTGTCCCTACACGAGCATTTCCGGTGACCGGCTCTACCAGTCGCCCCAGTGGGCGGCTGTGGCTTGATGAAATTTTAGCTTCCACTGATCTCCCTGTTTTACCCACACGGAGCTGAAGTGCTGGTAGCGCGGGGGAGGGCCCTGGTCTTCGGCGGGCGCTTCGCGCACGACTGCGTCGTAGGTGACGATGGCGGCGGCCTCGTCCAGCGTCACTACTTCGATGTCGTACGGGGTCAGTTCCAGCAAGTCGGCATCGCCCAGATTGTCTATTGCTTCCTGTTGCTGCAGAAGCTTCCCGTCGACGCCGACCAGGGAGAAATCGTCGCTCAAGGTGCGCTTGAAAAATGCCGCGTCGTCTTTCTTCTTGGCTTCGATCAAACTCTTTTCATTGGCGGTGAGGGTTTGCTCGATCGGGCTTAGATTCTTGGGCGCGGCTGGAGTCTGCGCGGTGAGCGGGATAGCGGCTACGGTGGCGAGTAGAACGGCACAAGAAAGCAAGGATGATTTCATAGGATTCCTTTCCGATGTTTTTTCTTGAACTCGAATTTTAGCCTGAGGGGTAAGAAATGTGCGTGGGGGCCGTTCTTTCGCCCCTTCGGGCTTATTCGTTTCCCACTTCCTACCCACGGCTTGCGCCCCTTCGGCAAGCGCAGGGCAGGCTGTGGGCTGCATTCTGACGCCGCTTCGCGGCTAGAACAAAACATGTTCTCAGCTGGAAATTCCCGGTAGACCGTCGATGCTGTGACGATTCTTTTGCTCGCGGTAAGTCTTCAATCCCTCTGGGCCGCGGTGGCGGGCCCAGGCGTGAAGTTGTTGGCGCTCGCCTTCATACTTGAAGAGAGGAACGCCGTAGCCGCAGGAGTCGGTGACGCGGGTGAGTGCGACGACGATGATCGAACGCGCGTTTTCGTGATCGGGGAAAGAATCGGCGAGCGCAGAAAACTGCGCGTCGTGCGGCTCGACTACGCGGCCGCGGCCGTAGAGACGGAAAATGTTGGGCGGTCCCTGGAAGGCGCAGAACATCAGAACGATTCTTCCATTTTCGTTCAGGTGGGCGATGGACTCGACTCCGCTGCCGTTGAAATCGAGGTAGGCGACGGTGGTGGGGCCGAGAATGCGAAAGCTGTCGAGTCCCTTGGGCGAGAGGTTGACGTGGCCGCTGGGATCGAGCGGGGCCGAGGCGACAAAGAAGATATGCTGCGCTTCGATGAAACGAATGGCAGCATCGTCGAGCAGGGATCGAACTTTACCCATGGCTACTCCTGAATTTGGCTAGCGTGAATTTGGCTACCCCTGAATTTTCCGGGCCAACTCGGCGCGGGGAACGGAAACCTGTTCGCCGGTCGCGAGATTTTTCAGTGCGAAGGCTTCGGCTTTCACTTCGTTCTCGCCGACGATCAGAATGTATTTTGCGCCTGACTTGGTTGCCGTCTCAAATGATTTTTTCAGGCGGAAGTTTTCGTCTCCCAGATCGACGACCAGATCGTGGCGGCGCAATTCGCGAGCCAGGATGGCGGCTTCTGCGTTCATGCCCGTGCCGAGCGGGGCCACATAAACGTGCGGTGTGCGCAACGCGCCGGCGGCGGAGGCCGATTCCTGCAAGGACATTACGAGCCGGTCTTCGCCGATGGCGAAGCCGATGCCGGGCGCGGGTGGGCCGCCGAGAGCTTCGGAAAGACCGTCGTAGCGTCCGCCACCGAGAATTGCATTCTGTGCACCAAGGGCGCCGTGAGTGAATTCGAAGGCGGTGCGCGTGTAGTAATCAAGGCCGCGCACGAGGCGGTCGTTTATTTGAAACTCGACCCCGACAGCTCGCAGAATTTGTTGGACAGCATCAAAGTGTTTTCGGCAGGGCTCATCCAGAAACTGGCTGATGCGGGGCAGGGTTTCGATGATGGGTTGATCGGCCGGAACTTTGCAATCGAAGACGCGCAGGGGATTGGTGACCGCACGGCGCCGGCAATCGGAGCACATTTTGTCCTTGACCGGGTCCAAAGCCTTGCGCAGCGCGTCGTTGAAGGCGGCGCGATCGTTGGGACAGCCGACGGAGTTCAGTTCGAGATTCCAGTTGGCGATGCCGAGGCGATCGAGGAGCGTGGCCAGCATTTCAAGCAGTTCGGCGTCGCGAGCGGGGGAATCGCTGCCGGCAGAGGGTGGGCCGATGACTTCGGCGTCGATCTGATAGAACTGGCGATAGCGGCCTTTTTGCGGGCGTTCGCGGCGGAACATGGGGCCGATGCAATAGAGCTTGTTCAATCCGCGGTCGCCGAGTTTGTGCTCGATGTAGGCGCGGACGATGCCGGCGGTGTTCTCGGGACGCAAAGTGAGGGATTGTGTCCCTGCCAGCAAGTTTAATGGGACTAGCTTCGGTGTCCTGCCCTCATTTAATGCATTGGAGGCCTCAATATAGCTTTCACGCATTTGTACATAGCGCTGCTGCGGATCTTCCCAGGTGTACATCTCTTTCGCGACGATATCGGTCTCTTCGCCGACGCCGCGGGCGAACAATTCCGTCGACTCGAAGATCGGGGTGCGAATTTCCTGGAAGTTGTAGGCGCGGAAGACATCGCGTACCGCGGACTCCACAAAGTTCCACAGCGCCGTCTCCGGCGGCAACAGGTCTCGCGTTCCTCGAACGGCTTTGATCATTTAGCCTTTCAATCCTTAATTGTCATCCTGAGCGGAGACTTGTCTTTCGCTTTGCGAAAGACAAGTCGTAGTCGAAGGATCCCTCGCCGATCGATGCCTTCGACGGCTTATCAGGGAGTTCCCTCTCGCCAGTTCGTCCGAGTGAAAATACCTTGATGCGTCTGTCGCAGCCATACGAATGATAGGGATCCTTCGACTTCGCAAGGTGGTCCGCTCCGCGAACCGCCTTGCTCCGCTCAGGATGACAGAATCGTCACTAACGTTCCCGCAAATATTCTTCGGTATAGCCCAGATAATTCTGCGCGTAGCGCATGATCATATTGTCTTCACCTGCTTCCAGCTTGCGGCGGAATTTTCCGGGAGAGCCCATCCATAGCGATCCGGCCTCGACTACCGTGCGTTCGGGAATCAGCGTGCCGGCGGCGATGATCGATCCTGCGCCGATCTTCGCGCCATTGAGGATGATGGAGCCCATGCCGATCAGGCAGCGGTCTTCGACCACGCAGCCGTGCAGGGTTACCGAGTGGCCGACTGTCACGTACTCGCCGACCGTCACGCCGAAGGTGTTCTTCATGCCGTGGAGCACACTGCAATCCTGCACGTTGGAATGGGCGCCGATGCGGATGGCGTAGACATCGCCGCGCAGGACTGCGTTCATCCACACCGACGCGTGCTCGCCGAGCACAACGTCGCCGATGATTTGCGCCGACTCATCCACGTAACAAGTCGCGGGAATTATTGGCTTTATGCCTTTGAACGATCGAATCATCCATCACTCCGGACATCGGGAGACAAGAATAAATAGTACCAGCCCGGCGGGCTTCGGGCTGCGGCTATCGGGCTTCGGCGTTACCGGTTCAGCACTCGGGGGTGGACGAGCGAACCGACTTGGCTGAAGCCCGAACCGCGGAAGGCCGAAGCCCTGCGTCCGCCTTCCGTGCGCTGCTTCTTTGCCTTCCGCGCTGGCATCTGCGAAACTGGCTCTGTCCCCTACAACCACTAAAATCTGAGAACGTAAACCGCTGCATGGGCCGCATTCACGTACTTTCCGAGCAGGTTGCCAACAAGATCGCCGCCGGCGAGGTGGTGGAGCGGCCTGCCTCGGTGGTGAAGGAGCTGCTGGAGAACGCGCTGGATGCCGGCGCGACGCGCATCAAGATCAGCGTGGAGGCGGGCGGGAAGAAGCTGATTCAGATCACGGACAACGGATGCGGCATGGTGCGCGACGATGCCATGCTGGCGTTTGAGCGGCATGCAACGTCCAAGATCAAGGATGCGGAGGATTTGTTGAGCGTGGCTACGCTGGGATTTCGCGGGGAGGCGCTGCCTTCGATTGCGTCGGTGTCGCGGTTAAGACTTGAGACGTGCGCTGCGGGGACGGATAGATCAATTTCAGGGATAGAAAAATCCCCACTCAAGCCAAAGGACGGCTTGAGTGGGGCACCCGCTGATTCTCCGGCGGGGACGGTGATTGAGATCAATGGCGGCAAGATGGCGCGGGTTGAGGAGGCCGGGCTGCCGGAGGGGACGTCGATTACGGTGCGGGATTTGTTTTTCAATACGCCGGCGCGGAAAAAGTTTTTGAAAGCGGAGTCAACGGAGCTTTCGCACATTGCTTCGCTGGTGACGCATTACGCGCTGGCGCATCCGGAAAAGCATTTTGAATTGCATTCGGCCACCAACGCCATGTTGGTTGCGCCGCCGGTGGCCGGATACAGCGAGCGCGTGTATCAGGTGTTCGGGAAGGAAACACTCGACCAGTTGATTGCGGTGGCGGCGGTGCAGCCGCTGGAGCATGTGGGATTGCCGCAGCCTCCGCCGTGGCGAAGGTCGGAAGTAGAGGAGGACGAAAGCCGGCGGGACCCTTCGACTTCGCTCAGGGCAGGCTCTGGCGCTACGCCGGGCGAGATGCGGCTGCACGGGTTTGTTTCGAAGCCGGAAATTCAGAAGCTGAATCGCAATTCGATTTTTGTTTTTGTGAACGGGCGGCTGATTCGCGACCGGCTGGTGCAGCATGGGTTGACGGAGGCATATCGCAACATTATTCCGCCGACGGTGTATCCGGTGGTGCTGCTCTTTCTGGAAATGCCGCCGGGCGAAGTGGATGTGAACGTGCATCCCTCGAAGACGGAGGTGCGATTCCGGCAATCGACGGTGATGCACGACTTTGTGCGCGACACGGTGCGGGCGGCGCTGATGAAAGCGCGTCCGGCGCCGCAGTTCACGACCGAGATTCACGCGCACGCGACGGCGAGTTCGGGGCTGACGCCGGGTGCGCGGGAGTGGGAGCCGCCGTCCGATTTGGCTGCTGAGCCCGGAGCACCGGCGCGGGCATTTTATGAGCCTGCGGGCGGGAGTGGATTTGCATTGCAGGCGCCTGTGCCTCCGCCAGTTTCCGCGAGGTTTCAATTCGAGGGCGGGATTGCAGTCGAGGCGAATGCCGCGATTCCTGTGGCACGGGGACTGGAAGGTCGCTTCGCCGATGTGGTACCAGAGACGATTCCAGACAATGGTTGCGCACCCGCGCTGGAGGCGGCAGAAAATGCGAGCGGGGAAGACGCGACGCTGGCGGCGCTTTCGTCGCTTCGGCCGCTGGGACAGATTCGGAATTCGTTCATCCTGGCGGTGAATGAAGCTGGACTGTGGATTGTGGACCAGCACGTGGCGCACGAGCGCGTGCTGTTTGAACGCATACTGAAGCAGCGTGCGGTGCAAAAGGTGGAAAGCCAGCGGTTGCTCATGCCGATTGTACTGGAGCTCTCTCCGGCGCAGCAGGCGGTGTTTGCCGAGATTGCGGACGAACTGCAATACAACGGATTCGAGGCCGAGCCCTTCGGCGCGCGGAGCGTGGCGGTGAAGGTTGCGCCGGCGGGAGTGGATGCGGCGGCGGTCGAGCGTATGCTGCATGAACTGCTCGATCAGATTTCGCGGGAAGAACAGTCGCTGAATCTGGAAAAAATTCGCGGGCGCATTGCCGCTTCGATTGCGTGCCACGCGGCGATCAAGGTCAATATGCCGCTGGAGCAGAACAAAATGGAGTGGCTGCTCGCCGAGCTGGCGAAAACGGACCACCCCATGTCGTGCCCGCATGGCAGGCCGGTGGTACTGCGGTATTCTTTGAAGGATATTCAGAAGGCGTTTAAGAGAATCTGAGGATCTGAGCGAGAAGAAGCAATTAGCAATTAGCAGTTAGCAATTGGCAGTTCGAAGTTTCTGGCTCTGCATAACGGACCCGCCAACTGCTAATTGCCAACTGCTAATTGCCACTGTTAGTTCCGTTCTTATGACCGAACAATACTTACAGCAACTGCGACGCGAGAAGTGGCGGCTGGATGGGAAGCCCATCCGGACCATCGAAGAGGCGCGCGCGTTTGTCGAGGGCGTGGGGTTCTGCCTGATGTATCCGGTGAGGCCAACGATGCCGGTGCCCACGTTTATTGGGGCGTTTGTGGGCTCGGACAATCGCCTGCCGACGTGGCAGCACGCCTACTCCGATCCGCGGGCGCTGGAGGCGACGGAGTTGATGGTGCGGCTGCTGCGCGAGCGGACGGCTTACGAGACAAATCTGGTCGATGAGAACAACGCGTTTCTGCTGGCGGCTTCGGTGTTTCCTTATTTTTACGCGCTGGTGGGCGAACGCAATCCGAAGCTGGCGCCCAGGCAGGGCCCGCGATCACCTTACTCGCCGCTGGCTTGCGATGCGTTTGAGCTGATCGAGCGCGATGGTCCTATCTCGAAGCAGAAGTTGCAGGAGGCGCTGGGCGGAAGCGTTTCGCTGGCGGTGCTCGATAAGGCGCTGGGCGAGTTGGTGGCGAAGTTGCGTATCACTCGCGTGGATTATAGGGCCAGCGAAGGCTCGTTCTGGGATGTGCTGTACCGGTGGGCGCCGGATGCGGTGCGCGAGGGTGTGGGATTGTCGGTGCAGCAGGCGCTTTCGGCGCTGCTCTCGAAGTATCTCGATTGCGTGATTGCGGCCGAGCAGGCGGAGCTGGAAACTTTTTTCGGGAACTTTGTGGCGCGGTCGCGGGTGAAGGAGGCGGTCAACGCGCTGCTGGCGGCGCGCGAACTGAGCTTCGTGCACGTGAGCGGGAGATCGATGCTGCAGATTACGCCGGCGAAGGAAGCGGTGATCAACAAGATTGAGGCGCCAGTCAGCAGAGTCCGTTCACGGCCCGTCGTCGCGGCCCGCGCTCCCCGCCGAACCTTCCAACCCAAGCATTGAAATCTGAAATTCGTAGGAGCTACAACGATCGCAGAAAATTCAGCAGGTCCTGCTTATCCTGCTCGGAGAGTTTCCTGAAGGTGTTGATCACGGCGTTGGCTTCGGAGTCCGGGTTGTGATGATCCCCTGGGCTGGAATGGTTTTCGATCACCTCTATTAAGTCTGCGGTTCGTCCGTCGTGAAGAAAAAATAGTCGCTGGCCCAGGCCCCAGAGCGGGGCGGTGCGGAACTCGTCTCCGTGGGCGATGCCCTGGGAGACGTTGTCGGCGAGCTTCGGTCCCATGTGATGCAGCAGGAGATCGGAGAAGAGGTTTGCCTGGATGTTGCTGAGGGCGGGCGTGCTCGATTGCCCGGTGGTGAATGAAGGCGTGTGGCAGAGGGCGCAACCGACCTGCACGAAGACTTGCTGACCACGGGTGGTTGAGGGCGTGGAGGGTGCGGGGCGCGGCTGATCGAGGAAGCGCATGAAGCCGGCGAAGCGTACCAGATCGCTGGGAAGGACGCTTCCATCGGGAGTGAAGGTGCTGGAGTCTTCGGGAGTGGCGTTGAACTGGCAACCAGGAGTGCTGTCGAGTTCGTTGGGAAAAAGTTCGTTGGTGACTCCGATCTCCAGGTTGTCGGCTTCGGCGGCGGCGATTTCGAGCGACTTGTTTTGAGCTTTCCAGCCGAATCGGGTGATGGTGGCGTCGTTGGGGCTGAGGTTGGGATGGCCGGTGATGCCGAGACTGCGCTTGGTGGCGGCGTCGGAATTCATGTTCGCCAGAAGCACAGAGTCGGGGATGGACTCGATGAGGCCGCCGCCGAAGACGGGAGTGGGGATGCGAAAGATGAGATTGCCGCTATCGGTGGCGTGTTGAAAGTTTGGCTGCGCGAGCTTGCAGCCGGGAGCGTCCTTGCGGCCGGTGATGGTGAACAGATTATGGACGCTGCCATCTGGATGAAGCATGTCGGCGGCATAACGAAAGCGGGGCACGCGCACCGGGCCGCGGGCGCTGATGAAAGAAGGAATTTTGTTGGAAGCGCCCTGGGCGATGGCTGCGCCGATTTGAGGGTTCACGGCGGGACTGCTTCCTCCGACTGCGGGCTGCGAGTGGCACTGGGCGCAGGATTGCGCATTGAAGGTTGGCCCGAGGCCTTTTCGGGTGTTGGGTACTGAGCCGGTGACGGAGGCGAGTTGGCGGAAGGTCATGAGGCCGGCGGAGAAGAAAGATTGTTGCGCCGGGGTTAAACCTGCGATCGGCGAGCCTGCATTCACGCCTTCGCGCACACCGGGGTCGCGGGCAGTCTTTGGCGGCGCGGCCTGGGCGGCCGTCGGAGGGACGACGGCGAGAAGCAGCATCAGCAACGATGCGGCGAGCGTATTCCATCGTTGTACAGATCGATTCTTGTTGGAGCGAAATCTTTGCCGTGTGGAAAGCATTTGAACGAGACCATTCTATCCCTCAAACGAGCCGGGAAATCGGGAAGATCCGCGTGTACAATCTAGTCGCGAAATGACCGACCAAGCGAATCCCAACCACTCGGAGCGGAAACTGATCATTGCCATCGATGGCCCGGCGGGAGCGGGCAAGAGCACGATTGCGTCCCGGCTGGCGCGCAAGCTCGGCTACGTGAACCTGGAGAGCGGTGCGATGTACCGGGCACTGGCGCTGAGGGCCATCGAGCAAGACTTATCGTTCGACGATGAAGCCGCGCTGGTGAAGCTGGCGCAGGAATCGCGCATTCAGCTGGAACCTACGCTGAACGGGAATCGCACGCTGCTCAACGGGCAGGACGTTTCTTCGCGCATTCGGGAGCGCGATGTGACCGAGGCGGCGTCGCGGGTGTCGGTGCATGCTGGAGTGCGGGCTTGGATGGTGGCGCGGCAGCGGGAGATGGGCGCGGGCGGCGGCGTGGTGATGGAAGGGCGTGACATTGGGACGAAAGTCTTTCCGGACGCTGACCTGAAGATTTTTCTTGACGCCGATCCGGTGGTGCGGGAGCAGCGTCGCATGGAGCAGCAGAAGATCAAGGGCGAAGTGGCGGCGAGTGTGGCGGCGGATTTGCGCGAGCGCGACCGGCGCGACCGCACGCGTGCGGCGTCTCCGCTGCAGGCGGCGGAAGATGCGGTGGTGATCGATTCGACGGAACTGGGTGAGGATGAGGTGCTGGCGCGGGTGGAGGAGCTGGCGAGAAGAATTGAGTCGTTGAGTCATTGAATCATTGAGTCGTTGGGTCATTAAAGTCAATGGGGCAATTTGCGGTGGTGGGTGGTTTGGTAGGAAGCGAGCCAAACGCGCGACGATGGGTCGCTGGCGAGCGAACGATTGCGCCGCTAGAGCCGCTCAGGGCAGTTTCGCGCTCGTATGCGGCTTTTAAGCTCGTGCTGCCGACGCTCGTCTGACGGCGATATGGGGGAACGGGCGAACCTTCGGCGGGCGCCCCCTTTGAGCAAGCCAGAGATCGCGCTGGACTTGCATTCTGAGCCAGAAGTCGGGGGATGTTCCCAAGGCAGCGGAAAGGCGCAGCGACATCGGGGCTGTGATGCCAGCGTGCCCGTTGAGAATGCGCGAAAGATGAGCTCTCGTTATTCCCAAACGGGCCGCCGCTTCTCCGATGGTCATTTGGCCGAGATAGTCGCGCAGGACCTTCCCGGGATGCGCTGGATTGAAGATCATATTCCTCCGTTCAATGGTAGTCCTGGTAGTCCACGAGAATCGCGTCCTGCTCGTCGAATGCAAATGTCAGTCGCCAGTTCCCGCTCACAGTCACGGCCCAGTGGCCATCCAGAGTGCCTTTCAAGGCATGCAACCCGCTCCCCGGAGCGTTCATATCCTGGGCCCGGCTGGCAACGTTGAGCGCCGTTAGAATCCGCCCGAGTCTTTCGGCGTGTTTTGGCTGAATTCCCGATTTGGAGCCAGTCTCAGCGAACTTCTTGAGCCCTTTATGCCGATAACTGAGGATCACCCGTACAGTGTATGGTTACAGTATACAGGACGCAATGTGCCTTTCGTCTCATGCGCTGGAAAGTCTGCCCCAGGCGATGTCGAGGGCAGGCCACTTCGACCCGCTCAGGGCAGGCTGTTGTGATTGCCGGCGAGACGCCGACGCTACTGTTGAGGTTCTAGTTCTCCGTCGGTTCCACTTTCGCTTTCGGCGCTGGCAAGGCTTTGGGAGGCTTCGGTGGCGTTGGTGCGGGAGTTGGCGCCGGGGCGGTGTTGGTTGAGGCTTTGCGGATTTCGATGCCGTCGTGCTCGTTGTTGATGACGATGTGAGAAGCGGCATTGCCCACGCTGCCGCTGGCCTTGGCCTCGTGGTCGTCGTTTTCGATCTTCAATCCCGGGAAGTCGGATTGGATTTCGCCGTCGCGGGTGCGCGCGTCGAGGCGGAAGCCGGCCTTGTCGGGCACGCTCAACTGGACGTCACCGTTGCGGCTGTCGATCTGGACATTTCCCAGCGAGCGCATGGAGACTTCGACGCCGCCATTATCGTTCTGCAGGCGGACATCGCCCGATACATCGGACAGACGAATCTGCTTGGAACGCGTGGTCAGGTGGACGGGACCGGTGACCTGGTCGGCGTGCAGATCGTCGGAATCGAGATCGAGGTCGCCATCGATGCGCGAGAACTCCATGTCGGTGCGGGAGGACTTGAAGCTGACATTCTTGCCGATGCGGGCAAGTTTGACGCTTTCCTGAAATTCGCCTTCGAGCTGGGCTCCGCCTTTGACGTCGGTGACTGAGACTTCGTTGAGGCGGCCGCCGATGTGAACGTCGCCGGTGATTTGCTCGACTTTGGCAGAACTCTTCTCGAGAGTCAGCTTGACGCTGCCTTTGACGTCTTCGACGGAAACCTCGCCGTGCTGATTGTTGACGTCAACGTCTCCATCGCGGCCGGAGACGGTGACATCGCCGCGGCGCGAAACGATTTGCAGCGCCAGTTTCCGGGGGATTGAGATATCGAGATCGGTTTGCACGGCGTGGTCGCCGGAGGCCTGGGTCCTGGCGTCGAGGGTCAGCTGTCCGCCGGTGGCGGTGATCGCCGGATTCGTCTGCGTGTTGTATTTGTCGGCGTCACTCTGACTCTCTGCGCCAACACGCTTGCGGACGGTGACGGTGATTTTACTATCGTCGGCGACGGTGACCCGGACGGCGCCGTGATCGTCGGTCACGCGCAGGCTGGTGGCGGCGGGCGGGATGTCCTGTTCGAGGCGAGCATCGAAATTGTAGGTCTCGCCGAAGAGGTTATCGAGGTCGCTATCGTCGAGGTTCATGTTGTCGCGGATTTCGCCCCAGTTGAAACGCTGGGCCTGGGTGGCGAGGAGCCCGCAGACAACGATGACGATGACCAGAAAAATGCCTCCCGCGCCGATGCCGCGGACGGGGACGCCATCGCGCTGGGCCTGCTGATATTCGACGAGCTTGATCACTCCCCAGAGGATCAACAGCGCGGGCCAGTAGTGGGCGAAGAGCGTTCCGAGGCGCATCCAGGAAATCATGTGCAGGTTGCCCAGCAGGAAGACGACGCCGAGGACAATCAGCACCACCGGTCCGGCAAAGGAGCGGCGGCGAGGGCGGAGCGGCACAAGAGGTGGTGGGGTCTGAATTGGGCTAGACATTGTGCACCTCCCCGGAAGAAGACGACGGTCCCGGATTGGAAGGTGCCGGCGGAGGCGGTGGTGGGGGCGCGGCCGTAGGCGGCGCAGTGGGCAGCGGGCCGACGTGTCCGACGGATGAAGCGCTGCTCTGCAGCAGTTTGACGATGCCGACCGCCAGAATCCAGGCGGGCCAGGTGCGGTCAAGATCGGCAATGTCCATGGTGTGGAACAGGAACAGGATGCCGGTGGTGAGGACCATCGTCGGGCCCATCAGCCAGCGCGTGCTGCAACGTCCGCAGATGCAGATGCGACGGGAGCGCTCATAGTTGCGGTAAAACATCCAGCCGCCGAGGAAGATGAGAATGAGCGGCCAGAAACGTTCGAAGCCGTTCTCCATGATTCCCATCGTGTGCAGCAGGAAGAGCACGCCGAGGCCGATGAGAACCACGGCGCCGACGGGCACCTTGCCGCTATCAAATTTGTCGCCCATGCTGAACGTCTGGCCGAGTCCCATGGGGTCGGGCGCGGGCTGGCCGGCCTGAAGCGCGTGGGCTGTGCGGACGGCATCGATGATTTGGTAGACGTAAAAGAAGGCCATGCCGATGCCGAAGATAAAGTCCCATCTTCCGGCATGGTCCATGCCGAAGATGAGCATGACGAAGATGAGTAGGTGCGCCAGTCCCTTGGCGTATTGCGAGCAGTAGACGGCGCCGACGCCGAAGGGAAAGAATCCTGCGAGGATGCCGGCGACGGTGGGGTTCGGGCCGGGGCTGGGTAGAGGCCTCGCGGGCGCTCCCACTGCCGGATACACAGTTTGCGGAGGCGCGAATCCGGCTGCCGGGACGGTGCCTTCCAGACGGGCTGCGAGACAGGGCTCGCAGTACACGACTCCGCGGACGTCGCGGGTGCAATTGCCGCATAGGGGCTTGCCGCAGGTGCGGCAGAAAGCCACGGTGGCGCAGTTCATACGAACCTCCTGTGCGTGGTCACCGACACTACAGGCAGATCCGGATTTAACGGATCCCGATTCAACGAGTCCTGATTTGACGGATCCTGATTCAACGGATCAAAGACAGATGGACCCAGAGGAGCGCAGGCCAGAACAACACGACTGTCGGTCTGGCTGTAGTTGCGCTCCTGCTTCTGCTCGGGCTGTTGTGTTGTGTCGTCCTTGTGGTCTTTCTTTACGGGTGCGGATTCGCCGGCGCCATGTCCGGACGAGCCGGGCTCGGCGGGCGTGACGTTGCGCCTGAATTCACGCACGCGCGATTCCACATCGTAGACGAGGCGGATGTTCTCGTAATACCGCACCACGCGGGCTTGCGTGTTGTAGTAGGTGTGCCGTAGGGCCGTGGGACGCAAGCTGACCTGGCGCAGGTCGGCGGGTTTTACGCCGATTACGCTCAAGGCCACCGACAGCGAGAAGAACGCCATGCCAAACGACATGGCGAACCGCGGCTGCCGGACTGTTCCCCAGATGGGCTGCATAGCCCCGGAGACCCAGGCTTGCGCAATTTCCCAGCGAGCGGCCAGCCAGCCCATGCGCGGCTGGGGCGCGGACACGTTCACCCGCAGGCGTTGGGTGTCAACGCCCGTTGTGGATGCCAGAATGTTGGTAACCAGGCTGACTGGAGGTTCCACCTCCGTGAGATCCTTCAGCCAGTTGCGGCCCGCCTCGACTTCGGCGAACAGCGGCCCGCACGCGGAGCAAGTCCGAGTGTGAGCGTGGAAGCGGTCGAGTTGAGCGCCGGTCAGAACGCCATCGAGCGCGTCGCTGAGCAGGCCGTCAAATTCGACGCACTGCATTCCGTTACTGGTGTGGTCTTCCATGTGATCTGGTTTGGTGTGATCTGGCATCACATCACCTGCCTATAGGTACGTTGTAGTAGACGCGCAAGTTCCGCGCGGCCTCTATTTATTCGAGATTTCACAGTCCCCTCCGGCACCTTCAAAACGGTGGCAATTTCGCGATAGTCAAAATCCTGTAAGTCCCTTAGAATGACGGCCTCACGAAGCTCTGGCGAGAGCCTGGCGAGGGCGGCATGAACGGTCTCTCCCACCTCCCGGCTGCGCACGCGGGCGTCGGGGGGAGCGGATTGGTCCTGAATTTGCTCACTCAGGGGCTGAGCGTCTTCATGCGCGGATGACGTGGCGTCGAGCGAGTCGGTAATGCGGTCTTGTTTGGTCTTGCGGAAGTGATCGACCAGCAGGTTGCGGGTGATGGTCGTGACCCAGGTGACGAACGCGCCTTTCGAGCTGTCGTAGCTCGCGAGCGTGCGATACATCTTAATGAAGACTTCCTGGGTAAGGTCTTCGGCGTTGTCGGCGGAGCCGGCGAAGCGGTAGCAGATGTTATAGATGCGTCGGTTGTAAGTCTGAACGATTTCTTCCCAGGCAGCGGCGTCGCCGGCGACACAGCGGCGGACCAGCATCGCAACTACCTGGACGTCTTCCAATCTCTAGCTCCCCGGAAAAGGCGGCTGTCAGCTATCAGCCTTCAGCGAAAACCAAAATTTCGAGCTGGAACCGCGTTTTCATTTTCGGCTAGGACATCCCCTTCCGCTTCGCAGTGAGGAGCCTGCCGTTTCCGTACGGGCCACACCCCAAGCCCTACAAGACAGTACGCGGATGTAGTCCCGTAAGTTCGCGGGTTCGAAAGGCGCGCTCGCAAGCTACTGGAAACAGGGCATTGTAACAGTGGGAAGATAGGCGGGCGCGGTTTCCGGCGTGAAAGCGTGGGAATCCGCGGGCATTACTCTCAAATAGCTTAAAGATGTGGGCCGGGTGGGGCTGGAAATGAGGGGGGCACAGCTGGATGCTCTCGGCTGTGCCCTTCCGTTTACTGGCTATTGCTTTTGCTGCGGTGTGGTATCCGCCGCGTTTTTTCTTGCAGATGGGATCCCGGTCAGGCTGCCTTGTTGCTGCAGGGATCCGAGGAAGACGCTGTCGCTATCGGTCTCCAGCCAGAATACCTGCCCGCCGCTGGCCTCATAGAGGACTACGCTCGCGCTGAACGGAACGTTGGTGTCATTGGGGCCGGGGACGGTCAGCGAAGTGGAAAGTGGAAGCGTGTAGCGCCCGGGATGGCTCGTGTCCGCAACCGCGGCGCCTGTGAAGGTAACGCCGGTATCGGTCCCGGTGGTTGGGGTCGAACTGAAGAAGAACCAGGGATCGCTGACGAGTCCGGTCCCGTCAAAGAAAAGGCTTGCAACTGATCCCTGGCCGACAAAGTCGAACTCTCCGCCGGAGATGTTGGGGTTATATTCCTGCGCTCCGAAGGCATAGCTGCCAGTAAAGCTGGCGGTTGAGGTTTGCGGGACCAGGATGCCGGTGCCGTTGATATCGAATCCGTCCAAGTCGGCGACAAGAGCGCCTCCCAGCCCGGTGGTGGTGTTGTCCGGGTCACTTAGATTGAGAGATGGGTCCGTCAGATAGATGCCGAGGACACTGACGTCTCCCAGGTCACCGGCGTTGATGGTGAGGCTGCCGTATCCGTTGTAGGTGGCGCCGCCGACCGTGTTGGAAACGGAATAGGTGCCTGAGATAGAAGCGGCGTTCGCGACAACTTGGTTGACCACTTCATCGTCATCCCCGATGCCGGCGAAGGTGGCGGCGGTGGTGTTCGTGGTAAACATACCTGCCGCAGCGAAGGTATTGTCCCAGGAGTTGCTCTGGATAGCGAAGACGTAAGGCGTGGTGCCAAGAGATGCTTTGGTGAAGGTGGTGGTGCCCTGGCCAAACGCCGAGCCGACGGCGGAATCGGAGAAGGTGCCCAACGGGTTGGAATCCACATCGACGATACGTATCGCTTTCGGATTCACGATGTAATAGTTGAGTCCGATATCGGAGCCTCCGACGCTGATTCCGGTGATTGCGCCGCGCCCGAAAGTATCCGGTGCCGAGATGGTGCCGGTGAAAGTTGTTCCCAGCGTCGGAGTCGTCGTCGAGGTTCCAAAATCGTCCACGTCAAAAACGCCTTGCAGGCTGGTGCCGCTGACGGTGAATACGCCTCCGAGTACCATTTGGGCATAGTTGCTGGCGTCCACTCCGGAAAGGGTGAAGGCATAGCCGCCGCTGAGGGTGCTGGGCAAGGTCTGCAGGTCCAAGCTGCCGCTGGAGGTTGCCGTCCCGTCGAACTGGATGATCAAGGCGTGGTTGCTGTTTACGAACTGGACGCCGAGGGTTTCGACTCCGAACCCATTCGCATTGGCCACACCGATTTGCGTATTGTTCGTAATCAAGGTGAGCGTGTATTGACCGGGAACGCTGCCCGCAGCCAGCGTGCCGCCGGTGATGGTGTCGCCGATGGGTTCAGGGGAGGTGAATCCGAAACCGTCGTTATAGTCTTGTTCGCCGGCGATGACGGTGCCAGTTGAGTTAATGGCCACCGACCCGGCGAGGGCGTAGAAATTCGGGCCTTCGTTCACGGCCTCAAGTCCGCTCAGGTAGAAGGAATACAGAGTTGTGCCGGTCAGAGACGGGTTATTCCTCAGACCGAAATTGGCAATCCCGGACACTCCCGGAGCCGTGGCGGTCACGGTGTACGAGCCGGTGGTCGCGTTCGCGGTAAAGGGTGCGGAGGCGTTGCCGTTCGAGTCCGTCGTCACGGTTACCGTACTCGCTCCACCCGCGAATGTGCCGCTCGCCTCCGGAAGATTCGAAGTCGGCGACGTCGGAGGCGGAGCCGTGAAGGTTACGCTCACGCCGCTGGTCGGCGATCCGCCGGTCGTGACCGTGGCTTGTAGCGCGGTGGCAAACGCCGTGCTGACGGTTGCGTCTTGCGGCGATCCCGCCGTTGCACTGATCGTTGGCAGGACCACGACGGCGGTGTTGGTGAGACTGAAGTCGGCGGTGCCTGTGGCTCCCGTGGATGTGGCCGTCACCGTGTACGAGCCCGGACTCCCGTTGGCGGTGAATGCGGTCGAGGTGGCGATGCCGCTCGAGACCGTAGTCTCTATGTCTGTGGTCGTGCCGTTTGCGAAGGTGCCACTCGCGCCCGACGATGGAGCGGTGAAGGTCACCGTCACGCCGCTCGTGCCCGTAGTGCCGGTCAGGACCGTGGCCTGGAGATTGGCTCCAAATGGCGCGTTAACCGTTGTGGTCTGCGGTGTTCCGCCGGTCGCGCTAATCGTGGGTCCGCTGGTTGCATTGTTGGTAAGACTGAAATTGGCGGTTCCTGACGCTCCTGAAGCTGTAGCCGTCACCGAGTACGAGCCGGCGGTCGCATTCGCCGTGAACGCGGCAGAGGTGGCGACGCCGTTTGAGCCGGTCGTCTCTGTGTCTGTGGTGGTTCCGTTGGCGAAAGTGCCGCTCGCGCCCGACGATGGAGCGGTGAAGGTCACCGTCACGCCACTGGTCCCCGAACTGCCGGTCGTCACTGTCGCCTGCAACGCAGTGACAAATTGTGTGCTGATGGTCGTACTTTGGGGTGTTCCCGCAGTCGCGGCGATTGATTCGACCGGAGGAGGAGTGGTCGTCGAACTCGAACTCCCGCAGCTGGGCAAGAAGCTTAGAGTTAAACAAATCAGAATGAGGACGCTCCCGTAGGACTTCCGGTTCATAGCGAGTCTCCCTTCTGGGCGGCGCGCTCACGCGCCTGCGGCGATACTTCGACGCCGTGCTCACTGCGGATGGTATAGGTCTGGCTGCCTACCTTGACGGTGCGGGCCAGGAAGACTGGCTGGTCTTTGAGGGTCTTCATGACGCCGGTCACTTCGATTTGCTGCCCGGCGGCGACCGAGAGTGCGCCCCTGCCCGACAAACCAAACCTTCCCAAGCTGACATCTGCTCGACCAGTGGGAGTTGTGAGCAGAAGGTGGGAGCCGACAACCATCCCCGGAGCGGGTTTCAGCAGGACGCTCGACACTGTGCCACTGAGGGTAACTTCTCTGGTGATGTCATAGCTGAACGGGTGGAGCTCGGGCGACGATTGGGCGGTGAGTGGAATCGCCAGCATCGCGAACAGCAGTCCGGCCAGCAGCCCCGTGATCCTTCGAGTGGCTTGCATCAAACGCGTACACCTCATGAATTCACTCCCTATTACTTGGTCTTGGCGGTGCGATTCTTGTATTGCGATTTCTAATATTTGTCTCTGCATATTCCCGGCTACTGCTGAGCAAAGTATCCGAGGGTGAGCTGCTTGGTATCGGTTTCGAGGGCGATGGAGTCTCCATTCGCATCGATGAGATAGAAGTTGAAGACGTCTTTGTTGGTGCTGGTGGTGACGTCCAGACCAGTGATGGTGCCGGTGAAGATGCCGTCAGTGTTGCTGGTGAAGGTGCCGGAGACGGCCAAATCCGGCTTTTCGACCGGCGTGGAAGTGAGCCAGTTGAGATCAACCGTGCCTGCGAATGTGTCGCCGGCGCCAGTCGCGGTAACGGGGCCGACGGCATCGAACTCGCCGTCTTCGTTCTTGTCCCAGCCGGTGACGTTGAGAGCGTAGTCCCCTGTGAAAGAGCTGGCGGAGAACGAGCCGGTTTGCTGGTAGCCGAGACCGCCGAGGACATCGGCAGTATCCATGGAAGCTGCCATCACGTCGCCATTCCCATCCAAATACAGCTGGAAGTTAAAGGTGGCTTTGCCGTCGGTCACGCCAGTCAGGGTCACATCCCCGGTGGAGGCGACTGTATAGGTTCCGTGGGTAATTGGAGATGGGGTTTGCGGTTCGAGGCCGGTGAGGTCGTTGTAGTTGAGGAAGCCGGTTACGGTGCCGCCGGAGTTGAGCGTGAGCAAGCCCACCGCTTGCAAAGCGCCCGCGGCGTCGGAACCGGTCAAGCCGACGACGTAGCTGTTGCCAGAGACGGAGGCGGAATCGAACCCTCCGGTATTCGTGCCCTGGTTGAGGGCCGTGCCCCCTAAGTCGCCGGTAAACGAATCGACGGTTTCCACCAGGCGGATGTGGTCGGCGTCCACGACGTACCCAGCCAGAACGATCTGAGGGAAGGCGAACGAATCCGTGGAGGCGGGGTTTAGCGTGAACTCGATCCGGCCGAAAGAGTCAGGAGTGGAAACCGTGCTGGGAGCGAAGGCCTGCTGCTGGTAGATGGTTTCGTCGTCGTTCGCGTCGAAAATGCTTCCCGTTCCCGAGATCGTCCCGGGGCTGGTGATGGCGATGACGCCGCCGATCGCGATGGGATCGCCCAACGTGTCCAGGCCGTTGACGCCGAAGGCGTAACCCCCGGAGCCCGGAGCGGCAGTGCTGGTTTGTAAGTCCAGTGTTCCGCTGGAGGAAGCCGAACTATCGAACTCGATGACAAAAGCTTTGGCTGAGTTCAGGGGAAGGAAGGAAGCGTCCAGAGTTATGACGCCGTTTACTCCCGCATTGATGTCTGTGTTACTGCAGTCCAACTGGTCGCAGGTAACCAGGGTGAACTGCAGGTTGCCGTCGGAGTTTTTTGCGATGGTGCTGCCGACGGGGTTGATCAGATCGCTGTCGGCATAAAGGTAGTTGACGAAGTCCAGTTCGCCGCCTGTAATAATGCCGCCCGTGTTCACGCTGAAGACTCCGGCGAGAGAGTAAGGGTAGCTGGCTTCGCCGGGTATGTTTGCGGATCCGGACAACGAGAAGACGTAGTTGCCGGGCGCTAATGGCGCGGCGGCTGTGTTGGTGAGGTTGAAGCTGGCGGAGCCCGACGTTCCGGGGGCCGTGCCGGTTACGCTGTAGCTGCCGGCGGTGCTATTTGCCGTAAACGGCGCCGCGTTGGCGACGCCGAGCACGTTGGTGACAGCGGTTGTGGTGTTGGTGTGGGAGTCGGCGAAGGTGCCGCTGGCGCCCGACGCCGGGGCGGTGAACGTGACTGTAACACCGCTGACCGGCACGGCCGGCCCGGTTGTCGTTTCCGTCACGGTGGCTTGCAGCTGCGTTCCGAATACCGTGCCGACGGTCGCGCTTTGCGGTGTCCCGCCCGACGCGGCGATGACGGGGACTACGTTGCTCAGGGTAAAATCGACCGCTGTCGCGCCCGCGGTTGCAGCTGCGACCAGGTAAGTTCCGGCGCTGGCATTCGCGGTGAACGTGGTCGAGGTAGCCACGCCGTTGGCACCCGTTGTCGTCGTGTAAGTAGCGGTTCCATTCGCGAAAGTGCCGCTGGCGCCGCCCGATGCGGGGAAAGCGGTGAAGGTCACGCTGGCGCCGCTTACGGGGTTTGAGTCGGCGTCCGTCACCGTCGCTTGCAACGGCAGTGGAAACGGGGAGCTGAGAGTCGTACTTTGCCCCGATCCGCTGGTCGCGGTGATGGTTGCCGCCGCCCCTGTTTGATTGGTCAGGCTAAAGTTGGCGGGAGCGGACACTCCCGCCACGGTCGCGGTCACCGTATAAGCGCCGGCCTCGGTATTCGCAGTCAACGTTGGCGCGGTGGCCACGCCGCTCGAGTTGGTTGTAGCGGTCGCGGTGGTGGAAGGGGTCGAGCCGGTGGTGAAGGCTGCGCTGGCTCCTACCGTCGGAGCGTTGAACGTGACCACCACGCCGCTGATTGGGTTGGAACCGCTATCGAGTACCAGCGCCTGCAGCGCAGTAAACGGCGCACCGACCGTTACCGTCTGCGGTGACGTTCCACCCGTCGGTGCAACGGTGGCCGGGATTCCGGTTAAGTTGGTCAAAACGAATGTAGCCGGCGTCGAGACTCCTGAAACCGAAGCCGTTACCGAATAGTTCCCGGCGATCGAATTCGCTTGAAAGCTTCCCGCGGTGGCCACGCCGCCTTGATTTGTCGTTTCAGTGTCGGTGAGCGTTCCATTGGGCGCGAATGTGCCGCTGGCTCCGCTGGAAGGAGCAGTAAAGGTTACGGTGACGTTCCCTACGGCGGCTCCGTTGTTCGTGACGGTAACCTGCAATATGGTGAACAACTGCCCGATCGCCACACTTTGCGGCGTAGATTGCGGCGCCGGTGTGATTACTTCACCCGTTGGAGGAGGAGTGGTGGACGAACTCGAACTGCCGCAGCCTGTAAGCAGAATTGAGTAAGAGAAGATTGCAGTGACAAAAAAGAAGAGAAGAGCGAGCAAACTGGCGGAAGGTTTGCGGATCATAGTTGACTCCCGGCGGGCGCGGTCTTGCTGATCTGATGTTCCCGTCCGGAATGCGCGGCGCCGGCTATGCGCTCATGTACAGGCAGTCCGTGTTCGCTGCGCAACGTGACCGTGCGGCCGCCGACAGTCAACAGGCGAGCCAGAAGGTAATCCCTGCCATGCAGTAACGACATTGCTCCGACGATCTGAACCGGCGCGCCGGTAAGCAGCGCGGCTTTGGTCTCGTTGCTCAGGAACGGTCCGACATGGGCATCCACCAGCCCCTGTGGTCCGGCCACCAGCAGGTGCATGCCGGCCGGACTGCCGATCGCGTGCCGGGTGACAACTTCCTGGATGGTTCCGTTCAGAGTGATCTCATGGGCCGCGTCGTAGGCGGGACCAAAGCCCGGTCCGGGGAGGGATTCGGGCGCTGTTTGGGCCCCGAGCGGAGCGGCCAGCACCGCGAAGAGCAGGCCGGTCAGCAGCCCCGCGATCGGGCCGGCAGTTTTCATCGAACGACTACAACTCATGGAAACACTCCTTAAAACTTGTCAAGAACTTGTGAGTAGATCGTTTTTCCCAAATTGGTCCCGCTGGCCACGCAGATTTGTACGAGGACGAAATAGGTTACTTCTTTCTCATGCTCTTGCTCAACCGAACGGGAGCCGCGACTGGACCAGCGCGGCAAGGGGGGACGGCCAGGAGATAAGTTATCACTAATTTCCATGGGATTCCAGCATATTCCGGCGGGCTAGGTTTGGTGAGGCGGAAAGTTGCGAATCAAGAAAATCCGAACCGAGCTATAATGTCGCACTAGTCGCCCCACGCCGTTGCATCGTGTTTCCATTGAAAACAACTCGACGTATGGCCGGTTATGCGCTGCTGGCAGCTTGCCCCGCCTTGTTCCCCGCGCTTCCTGCGCATGCCCAGGGGATGAACCTGACTCCCAACGCCTCCATGAACGGGTTCGACCCGACACGATTGGATATGGTTCTGGAGATCAGCGAGGACAGGTGGCAGAGGAATCTGGAAAGTCTGACGGCCGGGATGTCCAAGTTGGATCGCAACGCTCCTGAGCGAGCTCGCCGCGAGTATGAAAAGGGCGCGCGATTTTTGATACAAAAAAATCCCAGCGGCGCTATCGAGGACTTGAAGAAGGCCCTCTCAATTTATCCAAGCTTCGTGTCGGCGCATAACGCGCTGGGCTCGGCTTACCTGAAGCTGGGCCAGAACGAGCAAGCTCAAACCGAATTTTCTCTGGCGGTTGCGCTGGACGATCACTTGCCCTACTCCTACCTCAACCTGGGATGGGCTCAGCTCGCCCAGAAGGATTTTTCCTCCGCGCAGGTGTCCATCCAAAAGGCCTCGAAACTTGCGCCGCTCGATCTGCACTTGCTCACGGCGCTTACTTATGCCGAGCTCTTGAATAATGACTACGGTGGCGTGATCGGCACCGCGCAGCAGGTGCACAGCCGCAAACACGAAGGCGCGGCCGTTGTGCACTACTTTGCCGCGGCCGCCTGGCAGGGTCAGAACAACCTGCAGGAGACCCAGAACGAGTTGCGGATCTTTCTCGATGAGGCTCCGACGTCCCCGTTTGCGGATGCGGCTCGGCAGATGATGGCGCAGATAAGAGACCTACAGAGTCAGCCTGCTCCGCCGCCGAAGGTCGAGATTGCCTATACCGCCGCGCCGCTTGATCCTAACGCCACGACGGCCGGGATTCCGCAGGCGGCCCAAAGGGTCTTGCAGCTGTTTGAGCAGCGGAAGCAGTTAGAGGAAGCGGAGGCGGAGCCAAGCTGTGAGTCGTGCCCGGAGCCAGGGAACTCGGGCCCATTCGCCACAGCCGCCTCAAACATGCGATCCGCAGGAGCGCGGCCTTCCAGCGCGAACCCTTCCCCCTACCTGTTGCGCAGCACGGTGAACGAAGTCGCCGTATTTTTCGCGGCCACGGACCATGGCAAGTCGGTGAGCGACCTCACCCGGCAGGACATTGTCATTCGAGATGCCGGCAAGCCGCCGGCAGCGATTACCCACTTTCGCGATGAATCCCAGTTGCCGTTGCGGCTTGGACTGGTCATCGATACCAGCGCTTCCATCACCAAACGATTTGGCTTCGAACAGAAGGCGGCTGCGGCGTTTCTAAAGGGATCGTTGACCCAAAAGAATGATCAGGCTTTTGTCGTAGGCTTTTCCAACGCGGTGCTGCTGGTCCGGGATTTTACCGCCGACAGCGCGAGGATTGCGCAGGGCCTCGATCAACTGGAGCCGGGAGGCGGAACCGCGCTTTGGGATGCGGTGAAGTTTGCCTCCGACAAACTGGGAGAGCTCGGCGAAGAACGGCCGGTTGCCAAAATGTTAGTGGTGATCAGCGACGGCGAAGATAATTCCAGCAGCGCGACTCTGAAGCAGGCGATTGAGAGCGCGGTGCGCAACCAGGTTGCGGTCTACACCGTGAGCACGCGGGAGTTTTCCGGCGAAGAGGAGCCCCGCGCCTTGATCGCCGACGGCGCCATGAAAGCGCTGGCGGCCCAAACCGGGGGCGCCGCATTTTTCCCGGATTCGCTCGGCAGCCTCGACCATCGGCTTTCCGAACTCCAACAGGTCATCCGCAGCCGGTATCTTATTTCCTACCGGCCCGCTGAATTTGAAGCGAACGGCGCCTATCGATCCATTGCGGTGATTGCCCGCAAATCCGGGCACCGGCTCCGGGTCTACGCCCGCCGCGGATATTACGCTCCCAATAGCACAGGCGAAGCCCGCTAGCCTGTGGCTGCGTGCCGGTGCCGAGCAGTTCGATCACGTGCGGCTTCGTGTCGATGATGGTGATCGTGTCTTGCTCCGCCCAGCAAGGCGACGCAGCCCGCACCAACAGACTTATGCCACGAGGCCTGCAGCAACTCACGAAATCCACAGCTCCCTGTGACATCTGACCTTGCCCTCAAAATCCGATTCGTTCATCATTGCCCCAGCAAAGGCAGTAGAGATCACGACCGGCGGAGGCCACAAAATCCGCCTGTAACTCCTTTGTTTGAGGTATTTTGATATCTAACTCCTTTAGACCTTCGGATTTGAAAGGAATTTCGCGCTAACCCGATGATTCCAATCACAGCGAAAGGGGTGGGGTATATCCTCCAAGCGCAGCCAACCCGGAAAATCTCAACCCGAGCACACTCCTCCCCACCCTCCGCTGAAACTATTTTACGAACAGAATTTCACAGGCCGGAACGGCGAACAATGTTGGGAAACAATGTCGGCGAACAATGTTTCTGAGAAACCCTACTCGCTGGTGAAGTAATCCACCGTCACGGGGTTCTCGAACAGCGAATAGTCGCGGGTGACGACGGTGATGCCGCTGTCGGTGACGAAGTAACGCGAGCGGTCGGCTTCGGTGTCATAGCCGATGGTGGTGCCTTCGGGGAGATGGACGTTGCGGTCGATGATGCAGCGGCGGATGCGGCAATGGCGTCCGACGGCGACGTGCGAGAAGATGATCGACTGGTCGACTTCCGAGTAAGAGTTCACGCGCACATCGGGCGAGAGGATGGAATTTTTGACCATGCCACCGGAGACGATGCAGCCGTTGGAGACGATGGAATCGAGCGCGGTGCCCATGCGTTCCTTCTCGGCGAAGACGAACTTGGCGGGCGGGTACTGGCGCTGGTGGGTGCGGATCGGCCAATCCTGGTCGTAGAGGTTGAAGATGGGCGAGACCGAGACGATATCCATGTTGGCTTCGTAGTAGGTCTCGAGCGTGCCCACATCGCGCCAGTAGAGCGCTTCTTTCTTGTTTTCGTCGAGGAAGTCGTAGGCGAAGACGCGATAGTCGCTGACCATCTTGGGCAGGATGTCTTTGCCGAAGTCGTGGCTGGAGGTCTGGTCCTCGGCATCTTTGAGCAGGACGGGGATGAGGACGTCGGCATTGAAGAGGTAGACGCCCATGGAGCCAGCGACTTTGTCGGGGTTCCACGGGGAACGCAGTTCGGTCTTGGCCGGCTTTTCTTCGAAGCCGTTGACCCGGCCGTCCTTATCGAAGTCGACCACTCCGAAGCGGGAACACTCTGCGAGATCGATCTGGATGGTAGCGAGAGTGACGTCGGCAGCGGAATCCTGGTGCTGCTTCATCATCTTGCCGTAGTCCATTTTGTAGATGTGATCGCCGGAGAGAATGAGGACGTGTTTGGGCTGCTCGGAGCCGATGGAATAAATGTTCTGGTACACGGCGTCGGCGGTGCCTTGATACCACTGATCGCTGACGCGCTTCATGGGAGGAAGGACTTCGATGAACTCGCCGACTTCGCGGCCCAGGATGTTCCAGCCTTCGCGGATGTGGCGATTCAGGGAAAGCGCTTTGTATTGCGTGAGGATGTAGACGCGGCGCAGGTCGGAGTTGAGGCAGTTGGAAAGAGTGATGTCGACGATACGATACATGCCGCCGAAGGTGACGGCGGGCTTGGCGCGGTCGCGAGTAAGAGGGTAGAGGCGTTCGCCGGCACCGCCGGCAAGAAGGACTCCGAGAGTGTCTTTCATCGGACGAACCTGAAAAACAGTAGATGGTAGCACACGAAGGAACGTTGCCGTGTGATTGGTGCATGGTTCCGTATAATGCGAGGCACGAAGACGCCGGCAGGTTCAATCCAGACTTCTGAAGAAGAAGAAGTGCGGAGGAACACTTACGTGGGCTCGGTGAAAAAGAGACAGCAGGACGCGACGCCGTTTCGCGATTATGAACGGCAGATTCGCCAGCAATTCACAGAGATATTTGCGCGCTCCGGTTTCGACGCCGGGCGCGATATTGCGGGCATCATTTTGAACCGGTGGGGGCATGCGTATCTGAGCCCGGCGCCGGGATTTTTCTTCGGCAGGGACGGGAAGCCCGCGCCCAGCGATGTGCTGCGGACCGCGCCGTTTGGACGAATTTCCTTTGCCAATACCGATCTTGCGGGAGTGATGGACCACCGCTATTCCATTCTTGAAGCGGATCGGGCCGTGGCGCAGTTGCTGGATCAGGTGTTGAGCGAGTGAGCGCGCCTGTGACTATTTTTCTTCTACCTTGATGCGCAGAGACTTGAGGAACTTGAGATCCTGGTCGTTGATTTTGAATTCGGGGTTGGTGGAGAGAGTGGTGACCAGGGAAGTCTTGTCGGAAGTTTTTTCGCCCTGCTTGCTGACGCCGATGGTGGCTTCGAGGACGAGAAAAATATCGTAGCCGCCTTCCTTGATGCGGGAGACGACTTCGGCGATCTGTTCGGAATCGGAGAGAGACTCGTTGATGGCTTCGCCGAGTTCCTTCATGAGCTGTTTGAGTTGCTGATCCACGTTGTCCCCCGATCGCCGTTTGCCCGGCTCAACCCTGACACTGGCACTTAGATGCCTGTGGCCGCTGAACGGTTTCGGTGGCGGGCGCAGGTTTGCGTTATTGTAGCGCCGCGGGCTGTTAAAATCGAGGCCGTGAGCAAGGTTTCTAATGCACGAAAGTTAGGGGTGGTGGCGCGGGTGGCAACGCAGCAGGCCAAGCGCAGCCGAGTGGTGCGGGCGGCGGCCAGCGCCGTGTCTGCGACCGGCCGCGCCTTCGGAAGCGTGCTGCACCAGTTGTGGCTGGAGGTTACGGGACTTGTTTTCCTGGTGATGGCGCTCAGCTTTGCGGGCGCGGCGGTGAGGGAATACGGGAAATATCATGCGGGGCAGGTTGGGCCGGGTCGCGTAGCGGTTGCAATTTGTTTCACAGTGACGTTTGCCTGGTTCGGGGTGAGCTCGTTTTGGAGGGTGAAGCGGAAGAGCAAAGGCGCGCGGTGATTGAGGCCGCCGGACAGCCGAGGGCGGCTGTCCCCACATGAGTTGTGAGGTTGGTCGAGAGCGTTGCCGCTGCACTGGACAGCAGACTCCCTTCGGCTGCGCTCAGGGCGAGATCTCTGCGCTGCGCGCTTCGGAATGACAATGCATTCGGGGTTCGGAAAAGAGCTTGAGTCATGGCGGAAAAAATTAAGTCTGCGGATAAGCGGCTGGTTACGGAGGCCGAAACGTCTGCGCACATTCCGGTGAATCCGCTGTATACGCCTGCCGATTTGAAGGGCTCCGACTACGAGAGCGAGGTTGGGTATCCGGGCGAGTATCCGTTCACGCGCGGCGTGCAGGCGACAATGTACCGCGGGCGATTGTGGACCATGCGGCAGTATGCGGGCATGGGCGACGCCGAGGAGTCGAACAAGCGCTACAAATATTTGCTGGCGAACGGGACGACCGGGCTTTCGGTCGCGTTCGATTTGCCGACGCAGATTGGGATGGACTCGGACCACCCGCTGGCGGCGGGCGAAGTGGGCAAAGTGGGCGTGGCGATCGATTCGATCGAGGATATGGAGCGGCTGTTCGCCGGCATCGAGCTGACTAAGATTTCCACATCGATGACCATCAATGCAACGGGATCGATTCTGCTGGCGTTGTATGTGGCGGTGGCGCGGCGCCAGGGTGCGGACATCCGGCAACTTTCGGGGACGGTGCAGAACGATGTGCTGAAGGAGTACATCGCGCGGGGGACGTACATCTATCCGCCGCGGCAGGCGATGCGCGTGATTACCGATATGTTTTCCTGGGCCAAGGAGAAGGTGCCGGAGTGGAATACGATTTCGATTTCCGGCTATCACATGCGCGAGGCGGGATCGACCGCGGTGCAGGAGGTGGCATTCACGCTGGGCAATGGCATGGCGTATGTGGAGGCAGCGATCAGAGCGCGGCTGGACGTGGATCAGTTCGCGCCGCGGTTGTCGTTTTTCTTTAATGCGCACAGCAATTTCCTGGAGGAGGTGGCCAAGTTTCGTGCGGCACGAAGGATGTGGGCGCGCATCATGCGGGAACATTTCAAGGCGAAGAATCCGAAGTCGTGGATGCTGAGGTTTCACACGCAGACGGCGGGGTCGACGCTGACAGCGCAGCAGCCGGAAAACAATATTGTGCGGACGGCGATTCAGGCGCTGGCGGCGGTGCTGGGCGGGACGCAGTCGCTGCACACGAATTCTTTTGACGAGGCGCTGGCGCTGCCGACGGAGCAGGCGGCGCGGATTGCGCTGAGAACGCAGCAGGTGATTGCTTATGAATCGGGCGCGGCGCAGACGATCGACCCGCTGGCGGGATCGTACTACGTCGAAGCGTTGACGAATGAGATTGAGAAGCGGGCGGCGGAGTACTTGGGAAAGATTGAAGTGATGGGCGGAATGCTGAAGGCGATTGAGCGCGGATTCGTGCAGCAGGAGATTCAGAACGCGGCGTATGAATATCAGCAGGCAGTCGATCATGGGGATGCGGTGGTGGTTGGGGTGAACCGGTTCGAAGTGGAAGCGGAGAAGGCGATTCCGATTCAGAAGATCGACGCGGCGCTGGAACCGAAGCAGATCGAGCGAGTGCGGGCGCTGCGAGCGCGGCGGGATGCGGGACCGTGGAAGAGTGCTTTGCAAGGAGTGGAGGATGCAGCGCAATCGGGTGCGAATGTGATGCCGCGGATTCTGGCGGCGGTGGAAGCTTACGCGACGGTGGGTGAGATAGCGGATGCGATGCGGCGGGTGTTTGGAGAGTATCGGGAGGCGGTGGTGATCTGAGACTGCATGTTTTGGTTTCCGAACAGAACGCAATAAATCCAGAAAAGAACTTGCGTTTTGTGGTCTAACTCGCGGCCCAGAGGTGTGTTTATGAACGTTCCCGCATCTACCTCTCTGGAGCAACAGGGCGTCGACCATTTTACGAATTTGAGCGCAGCCGAAAGGCTCTTAACTGCGGAAGGTTCCGGCGGGAGTGACAGCTTTCTGCGGAGCGGCGGAAGATGAAAATGACCCTGACTCTCCGCATCTTAAGGCTAACGACCCTGCAAAGTCCGCGGATTGGAAGCAGGATCACCGGGTCTGGTTAAGACCAGTTAGTCGGAGGTTTTGTAATCGCACGCGGTGCGGCAGGCATCGCAGTACATGAGGCCGTCCTGGCAAACGCGAACGTCGAGCACAGTTTGACAAAGACAGCAGTACTTGTCGCACTCGCACTGCGCTTCCGGCATTTCACACTGTGCACAGCGGTATTGGGCCTTGCCGGTTCCGGTGGACATAGGGATAGTTTAATGCCGTACGCGTGTGACGGGAACGTGCCGTTGGTAACCGGACGCAGGTTCGAGGCTCGCTCTCCAAGTTCTCCGTGTCCTCCGCCGGCTTAGCGCTCCAAGTGCCATATAATTCTCCCTAATGACCTTCCAACAGGTGCTGGATGGAGCGGAAGTCCTCGCGCAAAGCGGGGATCCGGGTGTGAGCAGTGTGGAATACGACTCGCGGCGAGTGAAGCCGGGGTGCGTGTTCGTGGCCATGCGCGGCGAGAGCAGCGATGGCAACCGGTTTATCGATCAGGCGATTCAAGCTGGAGCAGTGGCGGTGGTGACGGATTCGGCGCAGGAGAAGCAACGTCCGAAAGTGGGCTGGGCTTTGGTGCCGCACGGGCGGCGGGCGCTGGCACGGGTGAGCGCGAACTTCTATAAGAAGCCGGCGGAACGGATTGCGGTCACGGGAATTACCGGGACGAACGGAAAGAGCACGACGGCGTTTCTGGTGGAATCGATTCTGACGGCTGCGGGGCGGAAGAGCGCGCTGATTGGGACGATTGAATATCACGTGGCCGGGAAAGTGTTGCTGGCGCCACATACCACGCCGGAAGCGCTGGAACTGAATCGCATTCTCAGTGAGGCGATCGGAAACGGCGCGACCGACGCGGTGATGGAGGTTTCCTCGCACGCGTTGGCGCAGGAGCGCGTATATGGCGTTCCTTTTGATGTGGCCGTGTTTACGAATCTGACGCGCGATCATCTCGATTATCACAAAACGATGGAGGAGTACTTTGCGGCCAAGCGGGTGCTGTTTGAGGGCTGCGGTACGGACGCGCCGCGCGCCGTTGTGACGAATGTGGATGACGAGTACGGCGCGAAACTGGCGGAGTTCAGCCGGAAGCGCAGTTCCGTGGTGCTGAAGTATGGCTGGGAGCGCGGCGACTTTCACGCGGAGAAAGTGGAGGTCACGACGCGGGGAACACGATTCGATCTGGTGATGCCGGAGGGAAAGATTGCGGTGTTTTCGGCGTTGATTGGGCGCGTGAATGTGTACAACATTCTGGCGGCGGCGGGAGCGTGTTACGCGCGGGGGTGTGCGGCGCAGGCGATTGCTGCGGGGATCGGCAAACTGGCGTGTGTTCCGGGAAGGTTTGAGCGAGTGGACTGCGGGCAGCCGTTTACGGTGGTAGTGGACTACGCGCATACCGACGATGCTTTGCGGAATCTGACGGCGTTGGCGCGGGAGTTGGTTTCTGGAGCGGGAACGAAGGGAAGAGTGTTGACGGTGTTTGGATGCGGAGGAGATCGGGACCGGAAGAAGCGTCCGCTGATGGGCGAGGCTGCGGGGCGGGGTAGCGATTTCGTGGTGCTGACGTCGGACAATCCGCGGAGCGAGGATCCGCTGGCGATTATCAACGATGCGGTGGTGGGCCTGCAGAAGACTGGCGTGAAATATAGCGTGGAGGCTGACCGGCGGAAAGCAATCGCACTGGCAATTAGTGAAGCGCGGCCGGGAGATATTGTGCTGCTGGCGGGGAAGGGGCACGAGAAGGTGCAGGTCACGAGGGAGGGGGCGGCTCCGTTTGATGATTTGGAAGTCGCGCGGGAGGCGCTGCGGACTGTGGGGTTTGAATGCGCGAAGGCCCAGGTAGGAGCGAAGGGATGAGGCTGACGCTGGCACGGATTGCCGAGTTCATCTCAGCAGCGGGGGATTTCGCGCCCGAGGAAATGACGCAGGGTTACTCGATTGATTCGCGGACCGTGGAGCCGGAGCGGCTTTTTTTCGCGGTGAAGGGTGAGCGGCTGGATGGTCACGACTTCGTAGAGCAGGCGCTGGAGAACGGAGCTGTTGCGGCGGTGGTGCGGAAGGATCAGTTGAGCCGCTACCCGGTGCAGGCGCGGTTGTTGGCGGTGGCAGACACGCTGGTAGCGCTGCAGACGCTGGCCACGGCTGTGCGAAAGCTGTGGGGGAAGCCTCTGATCGCGGTGACTGGGTCGGCGGGGAAGACGACTACGAAGGAAGCGATTGCGCATGTGCTGAGCACGCGGTTTCGGGTGCTGAAATCGGAAGGGAACTTCAATAATCATTTCGGCCTACCGCTGATGCTGTTGAAGCTGGAACCGGAATATGACGTGGCCGTGATCGAGATGGGGATGTCGCATGCGGGGGAGATCCGGGCGCTGGCGAAGATTGCGCAGCCGGAGATTGGCGTGGTCACGAACGTTGCGCCAGTGCATCTGGAGTTTTTTGATTCGCTGGCGGGGATTGCGCGGGCGAAATACGAATTGATCGAATCGTTGCCGTCGAACGGAACGGCGGTGTTGAATGCCGACGACGAGTATGTGTCGCGGTTTGGGCGGGACTTCAAAGGCAAAGTGGTGCTGTATGGCACACGGGCGACTGCGAACGTGCGCGCGGAGAAAATCCAGTCAAAAGGCACCGAGGGTGCGGAGTTCGATGTGGCGATCGCAAGCGTGCGCGAGCATGCCACATTACCATTGGTGGGAGAGCACAACGTGCTGAATGCGCTCGCAGCCGTCGCGGTGGGTTTGGAGCGCGGGCTCAAGCCAGCGGAGGCAGTTGGGGCACTGGCTACGCTGGCTCCGGCGGACAAACGTGGACAGGTTCTCCAAGTGGGTAACATCACGGTGATCAACGATTGTTACAATTCGAATCCGAAGGCGTTGGAAGCGATGGTGGATGCGCTGGCGACGATGACGGCTACGCGGCGCATTGTGGTGGCGGGCGAGATGCTTGAGTTGGGGCTGGCCGGCGAAGAGATGCACCGGCAGGCCGGGCAGCATATGACGGAGAAAAAAATTGATGTGTTGCTCGGAGTGCGCGGGCTGGCGGAGGCGATGGTCGGAGGCGCGAGGCAGGCGGGAACCCGGGCAGAGTTTGTAGCGGCGCCCGAAGAGGCCGGTGAATGGCTGGCGCGCGAGACGCGGGATGGAGATGTGGTCTTGTTGAAGGCTTCACGCGGCGTGAAGCTGGAGAAGGCGCTGGAAGTATGGAAGGCACGGCGCGACGGCAAGTAATTCTTCACCACGGAGGCACGGAGTCACGGAGAAAGCGAAGGAATGTTCCTACGAGGTGGTGCCGGCTTAGTTAGTTCTCCGTGACTCCGTGTCTCCGTGGTGCAACGAAGTTGGAGTTTGGTAAAGACATTTTCGTGCGGGACGGAGGCTGATTGCTCTACTGGCTGTTGTTCCTGAAGCTGCAACATTATTTTCCGCCGTTCCGCATCTTCCGTTATTTGACGTTCCGCACCGCGTTCGCGAGTCTTACCGCGCTGTTTACCGCACTGATCGTGGGACCGCTGGTGATCAACCGGCTCCGCGAATTCCAGATTGGACAATACATTCGGGAAGAAGGACCGAAGGCTCATCAGAAAAAAGCCGGAACGCCGACCATGGGCGGGTTGCTGATCGCGATTGCCATCGTGGTGCCTACGCTGCTGTGGGCGGACCTGAGCAACCGCTTCGTTTGGATCGCAGTATTTGCCACGTGCGCGTTTGCGGCGATCGGATTCACGGATGACTACACCAAGGTGGCGCATCGCCGGAATCTGGGGCTGACTGGGCGGGCGAAGATCGGACTGCAGATTGCGACCAGCATTGTGATCGCCGTGCTGCTGATCGCGATGCAGACTTATGGCATGTATTCGACCAAGCTGATTGTGCCTTTCTTTAAACAATTCCATCCCGACTTGGTGGCGCAGAATCTGGAACGGTTCCCGCATCTTTGGCCGCTGGCGTTCCTGCCTTTTATTGCATTCGTAGCTTTCGTGATTGTGGGATCGAGTAACGCGGTAAATCTTACGGACGGACTGGACGGGTTGGCGATCGGGTGTACGGTGATTGCTGCAGGGGCGCTCTCGGTGCTGACCTATGTGAGCGGGCACGCGACTTTCGCGACGTATCTGGAAATTCCACGTATGCCGCAGGTGGGCGAGTTGACCATATTTTGCGGGGCGATGGTGGGATCGGCGATCGGATTCCTGTGGTACAACGCGCATCCGGCGGAAGTGTTTATGGGCGACGTGGGATCGCTGGCGCTGGGCGGGGCGATTGGGACGGTCGCGGTGATCATCAAGCAAGAATTGCTGTTGCCGTTTATCGGCGGAGTGTTTGTGATCGAAGCGGTGTCGGTAATCCTGCAGGTGGGATCGTACAAGCTGCGCAAAAAACGAATTTTCAAGATGGCGCCGCTGCATCATCATTTCGAGTTGATGGGATGGTCGGAGTCGAAGATTATCGTGCGCTTCTGGATCGCGTCGCTGGTGTTTGCGCTGTTCGCGCTGACGACGCTGAAGCTGAGATAACAATTCACCACAGAGTCACAGAGACACAGAGAAAAACAAGACAAAGAAAAATCCTCCGAGGACGGCACACCAAACGACCACCCGGCGTTCCTGAAAAGACAAGACATTTTGTTAGTTTTTCTCTGTGTCTCTGTGACTCTGTGGTGAAATGAACTTCAGAAGGTGGGATGGAGCTCAAAGATAAACGCGTGCTGGTGGTGGGGCTCGGCAAGTCCGGAGTGGCGTCGGCTTTGTTCCTGAAGGCACATGGGGCGCGGGTTACCGTGTCCGACACCAAGAGCGGGGATGAACTTCGGAACGAGATTCCGGCGCTGCTCGATCATGGGATCACAGTCGAGACCGGTGGGCATGGCGAGCGCACGTTTCGCGGGCAGGATCTGATTGTGGTGAGCCCTGGGGTTCCGGTGGATGCGCCGCTGCTGGAGCAGGCGCGGTCGTTGGGTGAGCCGGTGATCGGCGAGATTGAACTGGCGGCACGGTTTCTGCCGGGACCGATTGTGGCGATTACCGGGTCGAACGGGAAGACCACAACTACTACTTTGGCAGGCGAAATTTTGGCGGCGGGAGGATTGCCGACGCTGGTTGGCGGGAACATTGGTACTCCGGCGATTTCGTTGGCGGAACATGCGAAGCCGGAGAGTGTGATCGTGCTCGAGGTCTCGAGCTTTCAACTGGAGACAATTCAGACGTTCCGTCCGAAGGTGGCGGTGGTGTTGAATGTTACGCAGGATCATCTGGATCGGCACCGGACGTTTGAGGCTTATGTGGATGCGAAGGCGCGCATTTTCGAGAATCAGCAAGGTGATGACTTTGCGGTGTTGAATGAAGATGATGCGACGTGCGTTACGATGGCGGCGCCCACGCGGGCGCAGGTGTTCTGGTTCAGCCGGCTGAAAGAAGTGAAGCAGGGCGCGTGGGTACGCGAGGGGAAAATCTTGTTTCGTGACGGAGGCCAGCAGCGCGATATTATGCTGGTTTCAGAAATCCCGCTGAAGGGCGCGCACAATCTGGAGAATGTGCTGGCGGCGGCGTGCGCGGGTGCGCTGATGGGATGCGCGCCGGAGAAGATCCGGCAGGCGGTGCGCGACTTCAAGGCGGTTGAGCACCGGCTGGAGTTTGTGGCCACGATCCGCGGCGTGGATTATTACAACGATTCGAAGGCCACCAACGTGGATGCGACCATCAAGGCGCTGGAGTCGTTTCCGGCGGACATCCATCTCATTCTTGGGGGCAAGGATAAAGGCAGCGATTACAGCGTGCTCAACGACCTGCTGCGGCAGAGGGTGAAGCGGGTGTATACGATTGGGGCGGCGGCGGCGAAGATCGAATCGCAGATTAAAGGTGTTGAACTGCTGCACGCGGAGACTTTGGAGAATGCTGTCCGCAAGGCGAATGCCGTGGCCGAGGCGGGGGACGTCGTGTTGCTGGCGCCGGCCTGCGCGAGCTTCGATCAGTTCAAGAATTATGAGCAGCGGGGGCGGGTGTTCAAGGAGATCGTGCGGGGGCTGAGCTGAAAGGCGTCTTTACCACCGACACAGAGAGGACGAGAAAACCGAGGGGTAGAAACACCTTTCGAAGCCGCTCGCAGTACACGCTTGCAAGGGATCCTTCGACTCCGCAAATGCTTCGCGTTCGCGAAGCACTTGCTACGCTCAGGATGACAGCACCGTCTGGGTGTGTAGTTTCTGGTCGTCTTGATCGGCCCCGAACCAAGACAATTAACATTCAGAAATCAACAATCAGCAATCTTCCGCGCCTCCGTGGTGAAATGAACTTCCCATGGCAAAGCGGGTGAGTGTCGATCGCTGGCTGTTTACCGTGACCATGCTGCTGGTGTTTGTGGGGCTGGTGATGGTGTTTTCGGCGTCGGCGGTGATGGCGCGGGAGCGGTTTGGGTCGCCGTATGCGTTCTTGTTGAAGCAGTTGATCTGGGCGTCGGCGGGCCTGCTGGCGATGGTGGTGGCGATGCGGGTGGATTACCGGCGCTACAAGCATCCGGCGCTGGTGTTTTCGCTGCTGGGGCTGACTACTTTGCTGCTGATCTCAGTGTTTTTTCTGGATCGCTCGCACAATACGCATCGCTGGTTCCGCGTGGGCGCGTTTTCGTTTCAGCCTTCGGAGCTGGCCAAGCCGGTGCTGATTCTTTTTCTCGCTTACTTTCTTGAAGCGCGCACGAAAACTATGGACGACTGGCGCAACACGCTGGCGCCAGCGGCTGCACCCGTGGTGGTACTGCTAGGGTTGATTGTGCTGCAGCCTGATCTGGGGACGGCGATCGCTTGCGCCGGCATTGCGGCTTGTATCCTGTATGTGGCGGGCATGCGGCTGCGGTATTTCGCGTATGCGTTCGGAGCGTCGCTGGTGCCGCTGTATTTTTTGATTTTTCATGTGAACTTCCGGCGGGACCGCATTCTGGCTTTTATGAATCCCTACGCGGAGCGGCAGAAGGCAGGGTTTCACCTGATTCAGTCTCTGATTGCGGTGGCTACCGGCGGGATCACCGGCACTGGGCTCATGGAAGGCAAGCAGAAATTGTTTTACCTGCCGGAGCCGCACACTGATTTTATTTTTGCGGTGACCGCGGAAGAGTTGGGGCTGGTGGGAGCGCTGTTTGTGGTGACGCTGTTCGCCATTTTCTTATGGCGCGGGATGCGGGCTTCGTGGCGCACGGGTGACATTTTCGGGCGATACCTGGCAGCGGGCATTACGAGCATGGTGGTGCTGCAGGCGTTCATCAACATCAGCGTGGTGCTGGGCATGATGCCGACCAAGGGGATTCCGCTGCCGCTGGTGTCGTATGGAGGATCGTCGCTGTTTGTGACGCTGGCGTGCGTGGGTGTGCTGCTGAATATTACCAAGCAGGCGGAATAGGAACTGCCAAGGATTTGCACGGATCTTGACGGATTAAGGCCAAGGGGAACGAATTGAGACGACTAATCTTTCTTTTCCTGTTTTGCTTCGGGGTAGCGTCGATCTCCGCTGCGCAGAAATCGACTTCCTCTCCGGCGATCGAAATGCCGCCACAGGTGCCTATATTCACGGCAGCGGAGTTGGCCGCGAAAGTTCCGGCAGCTAAGCCGGAAGACGTGAAGTCGATGGATGCGATTTTGGGCGCGATCTATGACGTCATTTCCGGTCCAGCCGGCGAGCGCGACTGGAAGCGATTTCGTTCACTGTTTCTTCCGCATGCGCGCTTCACTCAAGTGAGCACGGGGCCGGATGGATCGAAGGTAGTGATCACCTGGAACGTAGACGAGTTTGTGCGGGATGCGGGCGAGGTGTTCGCCAAGGAACCGTTCTACGAGAAAGCGATCGTGAACCGGCCTGAGAGTTTCGGGAACGTGACGCAGGTATTCAGCAGCTACGGATCGCGACACAGCCCGACCGACAAGCCTTTCGAGCGGGGGATCAACAGCATTCAATTGCTCAACGATGGCACGCGCTGGTGGGTGCTCTCGATTTTGTGGGATACGGAGCGGGAGGGTAATCCGCTGCCGGAAAAGTTTGCGAAGAAATAAATCAAGAATTAGCAATTCCTTTATAGTCACCTCATGCGGGCCATACTGGCGGGCGGCGGGACGGGCGGGCATGTGATCCCGGCGCTGGCCATCGCGAACGAACTCAAGAAAAGTTATGGGGCTGAGGTGCTGTTCATCGGGACGGCGCGCGGCATCGAAAATCGTCTGGTGCCGGCGGCGGGGTACCCGCTGCAACTGGTGCGAGTGGGAGCGCTGAAGAATGTGAGCCTGATGACGCGGGCGAAGACGGCGTTCGATTTGCCGCGTGCGGTCTGGGACGCGAGCCGCATGCTGAACGAGTTTGCGCCCGACGTGGTGATTGGCGTGGGCGGATATGCATCCGGGCCGGCGATGCTGGCGGCGGTGGTGAAGCATATTCCTACGCTGGCCTTCGAGCCGAATGTGGTTCCGGGATTTGCCAATCGCGTGGTCGCGAGGTTCGTATCCGGGGCGGCCGTGCACTTTGAGGAAACGGCGAAATATTTTCGTCACGCGGAAGTGACGGGCGTGCCGGTGCGGCAGGCGTTCTTTGAGATCGCACCCAAGCGCGGCGGGACGCCCACGCTGCTGGTGTTTGGCGGAAGCCAGGGGGCGCACGCGATCAATGAGGCGATGATCTGTTGTCTGCCGGAGTTGCGGCGGCAGGCGCCGGGGATTCACATCATTCATCAGACCGGCGAGCGTGACTATAATGACGCGCTGGCAGCGTATAGCGGGTTGGGCGAGCCGGCGGAGGTTTCCAAGTTTATCGAAGACATGCCGGCGGCGTTTGCGCGGGCGGATCTGGTGGTGTGCCGGTCGGGCGCGAGCACGGTGGCTGAGATTACTGCGGCGGGGAAGCCTGCGATTTTTGTGCCGTTTCCGCGAGCCGCGGACGATCATCAGCGGGTGAACGCGGAGGCGCTGGCGCGGTCGGGCGCGGCGGTGGTGGTGGAAGAGTCGAAGCTGGAAGGAGTGTGGCTGGCGGAGACGATAGCGGCTTTGCTGGGAGATCCGCGGCGGCTGCAGCAGATGAACGAGGCGGCGCGGGAGTTGGCGCATCCGAATGCGGCGCGGGATATTGCGGCGATGGCGGTGCGGGTGGCGGGGATCGAACAAAACTAGCCACGGATTTGCACGGATTCTCACGAATACTTCGTTTCGATTGTTTTAATAGCGAGAGTTTTATGGGAAGGATCAAAGGCCCTTATAAGGCGGAATTTCCGGTTGGTAGTCTTGTTAGGATCGCTGGGCTCGATGCGCTCGAACACTTTATGCGGACTTGGAAGTTCCATAACAAACTGCAGCCGGAACAACTTGACTATGGGGGCAAGGCCGGCAAGATAAGGTCGGTCGGGTTTTATCACGGAGGCGACGAGCTGTATCAGATCGAAGGCGTGCCTGGAATATGGCACGAACAATGCTTGGAAGCGCATACATTGACCTCCTGAGGTTTGGCTTTGTTTTGGCGGGGTGGGTAGCACGCATGCCCAAGAGACTCCTTGACTAGCCTGTGGTCGCGCCGGCACGAAAGGGATCCTTCGACTGCGTAAGTGCTTCGCATTCGCGAAGCACTTACTCTGCTCAGGATGACAGGCGCGCGGGGCGCACATACATGTTTGCCAAGATTCAGCAGATTCATTTCGTGGGGATTGGCGGGATCGGCATGAGTGGGATTGCCGAGGTGTTGCTGAACCTCGGCTACAAGGTTTCGGGGTCGGACCTGAGAAGTTCGGCGGTGACGCAGCGGCTGGCGGGGTTGGGCGCCGCGATCTTTGAAGGACATCGGGCGGAGAATATTGCCGGGGCCGAAGTGGTGGTGACTAGCTCGGCGATTGCGGCGGAGAATCCCGAGGTGGTCGAGGCGCACCAGTTGCATCTTCCCGTGATTCAGCGGGCGGAGATGCTGGCGGAGTTGATGCGGTTGAAATACGGCATCGCCATCGCCGGGATGCACGGCAAGACGACTACAACTTCGATGGTAGCGGCGGTGCTGGCCGGGGGTGGGCTCGATCCTACCGTGGTGGTGGGTGGGCGCGTGGATGCGATGGGATCGAATGCTCGTCTGGGGAGGTCGCAGTATCTGGTGGCGGAGGCGGATGAGAGCGACCGGTCGTTTCTGAAGCTTTCGCCGATTTTGTCGGTGGTGACCAACATCGACCGCGAGCACATGGATTGCTATCGCAACATGCGGGATGTGAAGAAAACGTTTCTGGAATTCATGAACCAGGTGCCGTTTTATGGGATGGTGGTGGTTTGCAATGACGATCCGCTGTTGCGGCGGCTGCTACCGGAAGTGCAGCGGCGCATCGTGACCTACGGGACGAAGCGGGGTTCGGATTTCAGGATCAAGTTGGAGACGTCCGGCGGGAATCCTGGCGTTCCCTACTCCTCGCGCCAAGAACGCGCGGAAAATGGGGCACCCGATCCTCAGCCGTTGAGCCGCTTTCGCGTGAGTTATCGCAAGAAGGACCTGGGCGAGTTTACGCTGCATGTGCCGGGAGTTCACAACATCCTGAATGCGACGGCGGCGATTGCGGTAGGGGTGGGGCTGGATGTGGGAGTGGAGGCGATTCGCGCGGCGCTCGATCAGTTCCGCGGAGTCGACCGGCGATTTCATCTGCGCGGTCGGGCAGCGGGTGTGAGTGTGATCGACGATTACGGGCACCATCCTACGGAGATCAAGGCAACACTTGCCGCGGCGCGGTCGTGCGGCTTTGGCAAGGTTCATGTGGTGTTCCAGCCGCACCGGTACACGCGCACGCGCGATTTGATGGAGGAATTCACCACGGCATTTGGCGATGCGGATTCGCTATTTGTGCTCGATATTTATGCGGCCAGCGAGAAGCCGATCGAGGGGATCAGCGGGGAAAGGCTTGCGCGGACGATTTGTGAGAAGGGTGGGCTGAGCGCGGAGTACGTGAGTTCGTTCGCCGATGCGGTGAGTTCGGCCGCTGCCGCGGCTGAGAATGGAGACATGATTCTTACGCTGGGGGCGGGCAGCGTTTCACAGTTAGGGCCGATGATTGTGGAGAAGTTGAAGGAACGGATTGCCCCGCTGGCTTGAGGATCGCGCTCGTTCCAATGCGGCCGGGCTATGCCCTGGCCGGACAGCCCTTCGCCTTCGCTCAGGGCAGGCTAGTTCGGCCGTCCCTCCCTGGTCCTTATCCTTCCGGTGAGGAACTAATTTCCTCGTGGCTGCGTATCTTCCATTGCTAACGGATTGGGGTGGGGTTCGTCCAATCCGCTAGATGGGGATATGGCGATGAAAACTACACAGGCATGGGGATGGCTGGCGGCTGGGGTGCTGGCGTTGGGATTGAATGGGTTGTACCAGGACGGCGGCGCGGGCTGGGCGCATCGGCTTGTCGATCGGTCGGGGAGTTTGGCGGACCTGGCCTCGGAGCGGGCTGAACGGTTCATGGAAAGGGTCAGTTTTGGGGTGGCGCGGGATGAGACTGCGTCTTGCCGTCTGGCTACAGCGATGGCGCGGTTCCAGACCGGGATTGCTCGGAGGCAGAGTGGAATGGAGCGCTTTGAGGCTATGTCGGCGCGGCAGGAAGCGACTGTGGCGCAGGGGGAGGCGGATCGGGCAAGGATCGAGGCGCAGGTTGCGCGGGTGCGCTTTGCGTCGGTTGCGTTCAACGCCGTGAGGATTCCGGCCGTGAGCTGTCCACGAGTGCGGGGGGATATTCCCCGCATCGATGTTCCGGCGGTGCAGGTTGAGATGACGGACGACGGGCCGATTTAGGTCCCTGTCTTTTGAAGAGCGGGCACGGCGAAACTGCCGTGCCCGTTTTTGTTTCAGCTAGGGCACGGTGAAGACCACGTTGCTGGTAAGCGTGGTCCCTTTGGAGGTGACCACCTTAACTTCGCCGGTGGTGGCGCCGGTGGGCACGGTGGTCGTGATTTCGGTACTCGAAACCACCGTGAACTTAGCCGCGACACCGTTAAAAGTGACACTGGTGGCGCCCGTCAGCTTGTTTCCAAGAATTTTGACGGCCGACCCAACCGTGCCGGAGACCGGCAGGGTTTCCACGAATGGGCGCAGACCCATGGACAAACTGAAGACGGTGCCGTTGCAACTGGTACAGGTTTGGTAGTTGGCCCCGCCCTCTGAAGTCACCCCGTAGAACGTGCCGCTGGTATCCTGGATGAGCCACGGTCCGGGTTGGAAGTCTTCTGAGACGATGCCGTCGGTGCCGTCGAAGCTGTGCTCCGTGGTCAGTGAGCCGCTGGGGGTGATCTGGAAGATCGTGCCCAAATCGTTGGCCCCACCGGCTCCCGTCACCCCGTAGAAGTTCCCGTCGGTGGCCAGCATCAGCGCCATGGGGTAGTTGCCGTCAGCGCAATCTGCCAAGCTGCAAAAGCTGTAAAGCGTGGTCAGCGCGCCGCTTGGGGTCATGGTGAAAAATGTGCCGCCGCCGCCAAAGGCGCCGGTCCCACCGGTGCCGGTTACCCCGTAGAAGTTCCCGTCTGCGCCCTGAACCAGCGCGGCATAGGGGTTTTCGCCGTCAGGGCAACCTGAGACCTTGCAAAAGGTGTAAAGCCTCGTAAACTTACCTGCCTCGGTGATTTGAAAAATCGTGCCGGCTCCGTTAGCCCCGCCCACATGCGTGGCGCCGTAGAGGTTTCCGTTCGTGCCCTGCACCAGCGCCGTATAAGGCCCGTTTCCATCCAGGCAGTCACCTTGCGCGTTCTGGGTTTCGCAAAAGGAGTGCAGCGTGGTCAGCGTGCCTCCCATGGTGATTTTGAAAATCGTGCCTTGGCCGTACGCTCCGCCACCTCCCTGCGTTGTCCCGTAGAGGTCCCCGTTGCTGGCCTGCACCAGCGTCGCTTCGGGTGTGGCGCCATCCGGGCAGTCTGGTAAGCCGGCTGAACAAAAGTCGTAGAGGGCAGAGAAGGCGCCGCTGGGAGTGACTCTGTAGACCGCCCCGTTCGACTGCGTTGTCCCGTAGAAATCCCCGTTGGTGGCCTGCACCAGCGCCGCCTGGTTTCCGTTTAGGGGTCCCTCGGCCCAAAAGTTATCGAGGACCGTTTCTGTCCCGCTGATGCTGATTTTGAAGACCGTGCCCTGAATATTGTTGCCAAGCGAGCTGCCCCCGAACGTGGTTCCGTATAGGTATCCGTTGGCGCCCTGCACGAGGCCGTTGGGGTATTCGCCGTCGGGAGGTGTGCCGTCGAGCCCACCGAAGGTGTGCAGCGAGGTAAAGGTTTGTGCGTGGGCCGGAATGGCGAAGCCGGCGAGGGCCAGAGTGAGCGCGAGGGTCGCGACGATGCGAATTGCTTTTTGCTGCCGAAGGTTCTTCATTGAAAGTCTCCTGGGTTCCGCCAGTTCCTGAGATGTCCTGGATTCGGCCCGGCGTCACCGCGCTGTTCCGCAAACGAGCAGCGGCGTAACTTCCGGGCACGGCGCTCACTCTCGCCGAAAGCTGGGGTGGCGTCAATGCTCTGCGGCTCACGCCGCGCGCCACAGTGGATCACGCGCTAAATTGTTTAGTTGCCGATAAATGCGAAGACATCTCACGGGGAAAAACCGGCACGAAGGGGTGATGAACTGGCTCGAAGGTGGGGGATTTCGGCGGTTTCTCGCGTGGTAAACTGGCTGCCTTCCTTGGGAAGGCGAGCGTATGCATCGGACTGCCGCTCAAGACGACGTGGTGCGCTTCGGGATATTCGAGGCCGACTTGCGCTCGGGCGAACTGCGGAGGAATGGGATCAAGGTAAAGATTCAGGAGCTGCCCTTCCGCGCCCTGAAGCTATTGCTCAGCCGCCCTGGCGAAGTGCTCAGCCGCGAGGAATTCCGCAAGGCGCTTTGGCCGGATGACGTCTTTGTGGATTTCGATCACGGCATCAGCAGCGCGATCAATCGGCTGCGGGATGCGCTGGGTGACTCGGCTGAGAATCCAATCTTCGTTGAGACCGTGGAGCGCCGTGGCTACCGTTGGATCGCGCCCATTCGAGCCTCAGCGCCCGTGATCCTAGCGGAAGGCCTGTTACCGGTTGGAAGTGTCGGCAACGATAGCGCCGCGAATGCAACCGCAGCGGAGACGCCGGATATCGCTTCCGCCGGGGACCGACAATCCGGGCAGGAGTTCACGGCGCGTTATCTGATCGGGCTGAAGGCGCCGGGCCAGAAGCGACGCCGACGATACGAATTGTGGATTGGGTGCGCGGTGGTCTTGATGGCGTTGGCGGTGGGGTTGGCGTGGATAAGGACGCGTCCGCCCGCGATCGCTTCCATTGCCGTTCTGCCGTTCGACAATGTCGGAGCTGCGCCCGACGACGCCTTCAGCGATGGGCTGACGGACGAGGTCGCGGCTTCAGTCTCGCATCTGGAGGGTGTGCGGGTGACCGGCCGACGCTCGGCTTACGTGTTCAAGGGAAAACATGACGATCTTCGTCAAGTGGGGACGCGGCTGAATGTGGAGGCGGTAGTGGAAGGCAGCGTGCAGCGGGCGGGCGACCGCACGCATGTCACCGTGCAACTGAACCGCACCCGCGACGGCTTCACGGTATGGTCCCAGACCTACGACGGCAACTCGACCGACTGGATACAGATCGAATCGCAAATCGCGAGTTCAATTGCCCGTGCGCTGGCCCGCAAAATAAGTCCGGAGGGCCCGGCTACGACTCCTCCCGACCCGGAAGCACACGCGTTGTATCTGCAGGGCCGCTATCTGTGGAACCAGAGAAACTTCCCGGCAGAACTGAAGAGTGTGGGTTTGATGCAGCAGGCGATTGCACGCGATCCCAACTACGCGCTGGCCTGGGCGGGGCTGGCCGATTCGCTTGCGGTGATCGGCAACAACGAAGAGGTGTCGCCGGCCGCGTATATGCCGCGCGCTCGAGATGCAGCGCACAAAGCCCTGCTGCTCGACCCGTCGCTCGCGGAGGCGCACGCGGTTCTGGGCATGGTGGCCTGCCACTACGATTACGACTGGCCGTCCGCGGAGCAGGAATACCAGAAGGCGCTGCAGCTCAATCCCAGCTATGCCAGCGCGCACCAGTATTATGCGCTGGGTTTGATGGCCCACGGACGCTTCTCCGAGGCCCGCGAACAACTGGAGACCGCGCGCCGGCTCGATCCGCTGGCGCTGATTGTGGATGTGGACGCTGCGGTGCTGCTCAAGTTCGAACGGAACTACGATGGCGTCGTCGCCCAGTCGCAGCGAATCCTGCAGATGGACCCGAATTTTCAATTGGGGTACAGCATGCTGGCGTCGGGCTACTTCTGCGAGCACCGCTGGGAGGAGTGGCGCGCGGCCGACGCCAAGTTGCCGCAGGAGGCGTTTCGGCGCGCTTTGGTCGATGGGCATGCGGAGGAAGCGCGGCGCATTATGAACCAGCGTATCGCCGAGGTGCCCAGCGGCCTGAGCCGGCCTTACGACGTTGCTTATGATGCCGTGCTATTGGGCGATCGCGATCTGGCTCTGGAGTGGTTGGAGAAGTCTTACCAGAACCGCGATTACTGGCTGCTCTTCATTCGTGTCGAGCCGGAAATGGACCCGGTGCGATCCGATCCTCGATTTCAGGCCATCGTGCGGCGTCTCGGAGTCTGATCGGCAGAATCGGCTTACCGGGAGCGGGTTGTGCCGATCATCTCTGCGACCGTCTCCTGACTCACAGGGCTCGCCCAGTCCGGACAGCCGAGGCGGCTGTCTCTACATAGTCCGTGCCCGTCATCGGGTTCGCTGTTCGGCGCGACGATGTCCAACGCGATTCCTCTCTGTGCAAAAGAACCAAGATTTTGTCTATCTCTATCCTGAAAATAAAGTTATAGTTTGAAGGCTCAGCGATTCCACAGCGACAATTAACCTGAACTGATGGCGCGGAAGCCAGGTTCCACCATCTTGCAGGAGGAGTTATATCCACCCAGCGCCGAGGCCGCGCACGAGGGGATCGACGATGCGCGCCTGGTCGACCTGGATGTGGACGAGGAATCTCCGTTCCTGCGCGGGCAAAAGCGGGTCTCCGCCCGCCGAAGTTCTCTTCCAAGAAAAACTGCCAATCGATTGTTGTGGGCCTGTGTGGCGGCGGGCGCGTGCTGCCTGGCAGGATTAGGCGCGGCGTGGCTCTATCACTATGGCGAGCATTCCTGGCGCTTTCGCGTGGAATCGAGCGACAACATTGAAGTCACGGGCATGCAGAACGTAAGCAAGGCGCAGATCATGGAAGTGATGGGCGCCGACATTGGGCGCAACATTTTTTTCATTTCTCTGGCGCAGCAGAAGGCGCAACTGGAGCAGATTCCGTGGGTGGAATCGGCCAGCGTGATGCGGTTTGTTCCCAATCGCCTGAAGGTGGAAATTCACGAGCGCACGCCGGTGGCGTTTGCGCGGGTGGGGCCGCGGATGTCGCTGATCGACGCGGGCGGAACGCTGATGGAGTTGACGCCGAAGCACAAATATTCCTTCCCGGTGATTCTGGGTATGAATCCGGGCGAGCCGCTTTCGACACGGGCGCCGCGCATGAAAACCTTTGCAGAGATGGTGCGGGACCTGGATTCGGGCGGGGCGCGCTACTCGCAGGATCTGAGCGAAGTGGATCTCTCCGATCTGGAAGACGTGAAGGTACGGGTGAACGATCCGGCGGGGGATGTGCTGGTGCATCTGGGATCGTCGGACTATCTGCGGCGCTTCAGGATTTATGTGAGCCATGCGCAGAGTTGGCGGCAGCAGTTTCAGAAGCTGGAGTCGGTGGACCTGCGCTACGACAACCAGATCATTGTGAATCCGGATATGCCGCAGCGCCCGGCGAAGGCAGCGGAGTTGAGCCCGGCGGCGGCGAAGTTGGCGGCTGCGGCGGGAGTGAAGCCGGCGGCGCTGATTACGCGCTTGCCGCATGATCGTGCCGTGCCGAAGCCTGCGTTCGAATTGACGCAGAAGACACTCGGTGCGAAGGCTGCAGCAGCCGGAACCAAGAAGGCAGCCGCGAAAACCAAAGTCAAGAAGGCTGGGGCGAAGCCGGGGAGAGTCGCCGTGGGCATGAGGAAGCCAGCGTCAACCGCGAAGCCGGGAACGTTGACAACCGCGAAGAACACGGGGATGACGAAGATAAATTCGCCGGCCGGCGGTGACTCCGCTGCGCGGCAAGCGAAGAATGTGAAGCAGCCTCCATCGGCATCGTCGAAGCCAACAATAAAGCCTTCCGGGAGTGGTGGCGGTGGGAAGCCGAGCCCGGGGGTTGTTAAGAGCCAGACGAGTCAGGGGCCGAGCCAGTAAGGGTGCGAATTTCATAGAAGTGGCGAAATGTATTGAGGAACTCATAAGAAATGGCGAACCAACAGGGAAATCTCTTAACGGCGATTGACGTGGGCAGCGCGAAGACGTGCGCGCTCATGGTGGAGGTCAGCGACGGGGGCTTGCGCTATCGCGGGCACGGCGTGGCGGAGTCGCGGGGGTCGCGCAAGGGCGTGATCGTGGAATTGGACAAGGCGGTCGCGGCGATTCAGAAGGCGGTGGAGGCGGCCGAGGATGTGGCGGGTGCGGCGGTTGAGCACGCCATTGTGGGCATTGGCGGAGCGCATGTGCGCGGTGTGAACAGCCACGGCGGCATCAGCTTGGGTACGCGGCCGCGGGAAATTGGGCGGGATGAGATCAAGCAGGCGGTGGAGCGGGCGCGGGCGATTCCGCTGCCGGCGGATCGGGAAGTGCTGCACCTGCTGCCGCAGGAGTTCATTCTGGACGATCAGGCGGGGGTACACGATCCGCTGGGCATGATGGCGGCGCGGCTGGAAGTACGAGTGCATTTAGTGACTGCGGCGGCGAGCGCGGCGCAGAACGTGGTTACGGCGGTGAATCGCGCCGGCGTGCATGTGGACGACACAGTGTTCGAGCCGCTGGCGGCGGCCGATTCCGTGTTGCGGGCGGACGAACGGGAGTTGGGAGTGTGCCTTGCGGACATTGGAGCCGGATCGACCGAGTTGATCGTTTTTCTGCAGGGCGCGGTGGCTTATACGGGAGTGATTCCGGTGGGCGGCGACCACTTCACCAGCGATTTGTCGGTGGGCATGTGCACGCCGCTGGCGGAAGCGGAGAAGATCAAGAAAGTGCATGGGAATGCGATCGTCACCTTGATTCCGGAAGGGAATGAAGTGGAGGTGCCGTCGGTGGGCGACCGGCCTTCGCGCTTGCTGCCGCAGCGGCTGGTGGCGGAGATTCTGGAGCCTCGGGCGCGCGAACTGTTTGAGATGATGCGCGAGACACTGCGGCAGAGCGGCATGTTTGACGCGTGCCGGGCGGGCATCGTGCTGAGCGGCGGAGGGTCGCGGCTGCCGGGAATTTTCGATGTGGCGGAGTCCGTGCTGCGGCGACAAGTGCGGCTGTCGTGGCCTACGCCTCTGGCAAAGATGCCGGCGACGCTGGCCGAGCCGGAGTACGCCACCGTGCTCGGCATGGTGAATTACGGGCAGCGGGCGCGGGTGGCGCGCGGGTTTCAGGGGGACCGGTGGGGATCGAGATTGAAGGCGCTGCTGGTGGGATAGGAATTGAGTCATTGAGCGATTGAGTGATTGAGTCAATTAAGACGGGCTTCTTTACGACTTTGCAGTTGAGACGAAAGCTCTTAACCGCAAAGGTCGCGAAGGGAGGCCGCAAAGAACGCGAAGGTAGGGGTAATTCAAATCAGGTGAAAAAATGACAAACGATTCGAGCATTCGCATCAGCTTCAACGAGGATCCTCTTAACGATGCCAAGATCAAGGTGATCGGCGTGGGCGGCGGCGGAGGGAACGCGGTGAACCGCATGATCGATGCGGGAGTGGAGGGCATCGAGTTCATCGTCGCCAACACCGACTTGCAGGCGCTGCGCATGTCACGCGCGCCGGTGAAGCTGCAGCTCGGGGTAAAGCTCACGAACGGATTGGGCGCGGGCGCGAATCCGGAAGTGGGGCGCAAGGCGGCGCTCGAGGACTCGGACAAAATCATCGAGGCGCTCGAGGGCGCCGACATGGTGTTTGTGACCACCGGCCTGGGCGGAGGCACGGGCACGGGAGCGGCGCCGATTATTGCGTCGCTGGCGAGTGAGATGGGCGCGCTCACCGTTGCCGTGGTCACCAAGCCGTTTTCTTTTGAGGGCAAGCGGCGCATGACGCAAGCCGAGAAGGGCATCGCCGAGCTTATGGAATCGGTGGACACGACGATTGTGATTCCCAACGAAAAACTGCTGGCGGTGGCGGAGAATGCGGGATTCTTCGAATCGTTCCGCATTGCCGACGACATTCTGCGGCAGGGCGTGCAGGGGATTTCCGACATTATTACGATTCCGGGCATCATCAACCGCGACTTCGCCGACGTGAGGACGATCATGGCCGGCATGGGTTACGCGGTCATGGGCACGGCGACGGCGAGCGGCGCGAACCGCACCACGGAAGCGGCGCAGCGGGCGATTGCGTCTCCGCTGCTGGAGGCGGGCGCGATCGACGGAGCGCGCGGCATTCTGATTAACATCACCGGGTCGGCTTCGCTGAAGCTGGCCGAGGTGCAGCAGGCCTGCACCATCATCCAGAGCGCGGCGCATGAGGACGCCAATATTATTTTTGGCGCGGTGATGGACGAGAAGATGAAAGATGCGGTGAAGATTACGGTGATCGCCACCGGCTTCCGCGAAGTGAGCCGGGCGGAAGTTGGCCGGGCACATCAGCGGCCGCAGCAAGTGCAGCACTCGTTCGCGGCGTCGCATGATGACGCGATGGATTTTCCCGACCCCGTCGGTCCGGCGCAGTCTATGCCCGAGCCGTTTCCCGGCCAATTTTCTGAGTCGATGGCTGAGCCGATGATGCAAGAGCACTCCGCGCTGCCGGAATCGTCACCGGCGGCGATGGCTCACGGCGGGACCGAAGTGATCTCACTGGATACAATGCGCAGCGCGATGGTGGCAAACTTCGAGCAGGACGACCTGGATGTTCCGGCATTCCTGCGCAAGCGCGGCGAAGTGATGTAACAGCAGGGGCTAGGGATCAGGGATCAGGGAGGAACAAGATGGGCCCGGCGATACTTCTTGCCAGCCCCTAGCCTTGGCCCCTATTAAAGCGGAAAAACTTTGCAGCTCCGTCCCGTGTCTTTTCAGTAACGGGGTAACGGTTACTGGAGGCTCTGTGCCGAAGGTAATTCCAGTTTAAGTGCTTTTCCCGTAACGGGTTACATCGAAATTAATGTTTGCTTCGATAAAAACTTTGTTGTTGCTTGAAAGGCTGTAACTCCCGTAGTATCGCGAAGATGGAAGTGGTTACCGGGAGAAATCCGGGAACTGGCCAGCGTCGTGCATCTATGTAGACGTAGAAATCCTGAAATTCAGGGGAACAGGCTCAGATGTCCAAGTTGGGAATGCGCGGTCTTCGTCTGGTGGTGATGGTAGCGGGGTTGTGTTTGGCGCCGGCAATGTGGGCGGCGCACGTCAACTCGCATGCGCTGAATACCAGCAAAGCGAAATCCACCAAACTCAGTGAGACGCAGCGGACCCGGCGCCGTATTCACCACTTAGCCAGCAGCCGCAGCACGGTGGCGCACAGCGCCAGCACTGGCACAGCCGTTCACAGTGCGACCAGCCACAGCGCGACTTTCACCCGAGCTTCCGTCAGCGCTTCCCATGGCACCACCCATAAATATCACGAGCGCTTTTTTGTGAGTTCGTTTGCCGGGGGCCTTACTGGCGGCGATATCACCGACGGTGAAGATCCCGTCGTCCGCCAGGCGGCCATCGATGCCTTGGGGAATATGAATGGCACGGTGGTGGCGATTGAGCCAACCAGCGGACGAGTGCTGGCCATGGTGAATCAAAAGCTGGCGCTGTCAAGCGGCGCGCAGCCCTGCTCGACCATCAAACTTTCTGTGGCATTGGCGGCGCTAACCGAGGGCGTGGTTTCGAAGGAAACCGAGGTATCGCTCGGGGGCCGCAGCCGAATGAATCTGACCGAAGCGCTGGCCCACTCCAACAACGCATATTTCGAGGCGTTGGGACGCAAGCTGGGATTCGAGAAAGTTGCTTACTATGCCCACGAGTACGGCCTGGGCGAGTTGGCTGGCTACGACATTCCGGGTGAGCAACTGGGCACGTATCCCGGCGAGGTGATTCCGCAGAAGCTGGGCGGAGTGGGCAAGATGTGTTCCTTCGGCGAAGGTGTTTCGATGACGCCGTTGCAGTTGGGCGCAATGGTTTCGGCGATCGCCAACGGGGGGACGCTGTACTATTTGCAGCATCCGATGAATGCGGAAGAAATTGCGAATTTCCAGCCGCGGATCAAGCGGCAACTTGATATCGCCCCGCTGATTCCGGAAATTTCCGACGGCATGGCAGGAGCGGTGCAGTATGGCACGGCGCGCCGGCTGGGGCTCAATTTTAGCGAGGAAGAGATCCTGGGCAAGACCGGAACCTGCTCCCATGCCGGAACTCGTTTCGGCTGGTTCGCCTCCTACGCAAACACCAGCAGCGGACGCGTGGTGGTGGTGGTTTTCCTGCAGGGTGGGCGGCCCACGTTCGGCCCCAAAGCGGCCGAGATCGCCGGACGTATGTACCGCAATCTTTACGATCACAATTTTTTCCTCGCCGGTCCTCTGAGGCCAGCGGACACCGCTTCTGCGCAGTGAAGCTCGCAAGCAACGCACTGTAGTCCAACCGACGCAACTCTGATTTCCAATTCTCGACTTTCCACGAGAGCCTCTACCGAGGCTCTTTGTCGCCTGCACGCATGATTTTCGACCGGCAAGCTATCGTAACTCCTAAGCGATTCCTAACCCGGAAACTGTGACTGCTGCCGATATACAGGTAGAGGCTCGAGGGCGTCGGCGGGGAGAATCCGGTTCTATCCGGCGTTCTCCGAAGACTTTCTGGGAGGGGTTGGAGCGTCACGGTTAATCGATGAATTCGATCGCGACCATGAACGGCAGCTACGACCACCGGTTGGTGGCGCTTTCCGTTGTGCTGGCGATATGCGCTTCTTATGCCGCGTTGGATTTGGGGGGCCGGGTCACGTGGGCGCGCGGCTGGGTGCGTGCCATCTGGCTCAGTTGCGGGGCTGGGGCAATGGGCCTCGGGATCTGGTCGATGCACTATGTCGGCATGCTAGCTTTCACGCTGCCGATGCCGGTCTCCTACCATGTTCCCACCGTGGTGCTTTCGCTGCTGGCGGCGATGGCTGCTTCCTGGGTGGCGCTGTTCGTCGTCAGCCGGGCGAAGATGAGTCTTTGGCAGGAAATTGCAGGCAGTTTGGCGATGGGCAGCGGGATTGCAGCCATGCATTATATCGGCATGGCGGCCATGCGTTGTGCGGCGGTGATCGTGTATGACCGCAGAATCGTTGCCCTCTCGATCGTGCTGGCGGTTGCGATCTCTCTGGTAGCTCTGCAACTTGCCTTCCGAGTGCGAGATGAGAAACGAGTGAGTTGGCGGAAAATCGTGAGCGCGCTGGTGATGGGCAGCGCCATTCCGCTGATGCACTATACGGGAATGTGGGCCGCCGGTTTCCGTGCTTCCGGGATCGCGCCTGATCTCACGAATGCCATCGGAATTTCTACGATTGGCGTTGTAGCCGTCAGCGCCAGCAGTTTTGCCGTGATGGGAGGCGCGATTGCTTCCTCGTTCTTCGACAGGTTCCTTGTCCTGAACAGAGTCAATCTCAGCGCGGCCCGGGAACGGGAGTCGTATTTCCACACCATGGCGGATGCGGTTCCCGAGATTATCTGGACGGCTGACCCCTCCGGTGCGGACGACTTCTTTAACCAGAGGTGCTACGACTACACGGGACTGACGTTCGAGGAAATGCGGGGCTCAGGATGGACTGTGATCGTGCACCCCGATGACTCGGCGGTGTGCGCGGAGCTGTGGGGGAACGCCCTGCGCAGCGGCCAACCCTACGAGGTGCAGTATCGCCTGCGAGGCAAAGATGGGGCCTACCGATGGTTCTTATGTCGAGCCAAACCTATCCATGACTCCAAAGGAGAGATCGTCAAATGGTTCGGTACATGCACGGACATTGAAGATCAGAAGAGAAACCAGCAGATTCTGGAAGAACAGATTCTGGAACGGACTACACAACTGGCCGAGATCAACACCCAGCTGCAAAACGAGATGATGGAGAAGGATTATGCCCGCAACCAACTTGATCGACAGAACGAAAGCATGATGAGGGAGCTTGAAAAGCGCACGCAGCGGGCGACCATGCTGGCGGAGATGGGCGAACTGCTGCAGAGTTGCGTTAGCCGGGAAGAAGTGATGGCGGCGGCGCTGGGTTATGGGCCTAAGATATTTCCTGCCGTCCCCGGCGCGGTGGCTATGCTCGATGCTTTGCGGAGCGTGGCTGAGGTTGCCGGCTCGTGGAGCAATTGCCAGGTGATGGCGCCGGTGTTCGAACCCACCTCCTGCTGGGCGCTGCGCACCGGGCATCCTCATCTGGTGGTAGCGGGCGATTCCACGGCACGCTGCGAACACGCAGCGGATGTTAAGAACACGTACTTGTGCACCCCAATCGTGGCCCAGGGCGAAACGCTCGGGATTGTGCATTTCCAGGCTACGGCGGAACACCCGGAACTGGACGCATCGGAGATCTCGTTCAAGACGACGTTTGCGGGGCAAATGGGGTTGTCAATTGCGAACATAAGACTACGGGAAGCCCTGCGAGCCCAATCGGTTCGGGATGCCCTGACCGGTCTCTACAACCGGCGGTACCTGGAAGAAGTACTGGCACGCGAGGTGAGGCGCGCCGCTAGGGGGGCGCAGTCTCTCGGAATTATCATGATCGATCTGGATCATTTCAAGAATTTCAACGATACCTATGGCCACGATGCGGGCGACGCAGTCTTGCGAGAAACCGGATCTGCCCTGGCCAAGAGCATTCGGGCGGAAGATTTCGTATGCCGCTTCGGCGGCGAGGAATTTGTTGTCATCCTGCCGACTGCGGACCTGGAAGCTACATCTGCGCGAGCCGAGCGTTTGCGAGTGAAAATGAGGGAACTGACCGTGCTACACCAGGGCAAGTCGATGGGGATGCTCACGATTTCGGTGGGAGTGGCGGTGTTCCCCGAGCATGGCACCTCACCCAAGGAACTGATGGCGGCGGCCGACGCAGCGCTGTATGGAGCGAAGCATAATGGGCGCGACCAGGTGGTGGTGGCATCATTGAAAGGTGCTGAGGAGGCAGCGATGCAGGAGGCGGCAAAATCGGCTGCTGGGTGGAAGTAATTCTTTAAGGATGGGCCGTCGGCAGACCTCGCTGTGATTCGATCGCCTTCAGGAACAAGAACGGCCGTCCGGCGTCCCCAGCGATCCGTCTGTCAGTGATCGGTCTGATCGAGTTATTTCTTCCGCTCGTCGCGTTCGACGGCTCCATCCTTGATGTGGACCACGCGATGAGCGTACTCGGCGATGTCATGCTCGTGAGTGACCAGCACAATGGTGTTGCCCTCGCCGTGCAGGCGGTCGAACAAAGCCATAATCTCGCCGCCGGTCTGGGAGTCGAGGTTGCCGGTGGGTTCGTCGGCAAGAATGATGGAAGGCCGGTTCACCAGGGCGCGGGCGACGGCGACGCGCTGACGCTGGCCGCCGGAGAGTTCGTTCGGCTTGTGAGTCATGCGCGATTCCATGCCGACGGCAGTCAACGAGGCCTTGGCGCGTTCAATGCGCTCACCGGTCGGAACGCCGGCGTAAATCAGCGGCAGCTCCACGTTGTGCAAAGCGGTGGCGCGGGCTAGAAGGTTGAAAGTCTGGAAGACGAAGCCGATTTCCTTGTTGCGGATGCGCGCCAGTTCGTCGTCGTCGAGTTGGCTCACCAATTGGCTATTCAGCCAATACTCGCCTTTGGTGGGCGTGTCCAGGCAGCCGATAAGATTCATCAGTGTGGACTTGCCCGAGCCCGAGGGTCCCATGATGGCCACGTATTCTCCCCGCTCAATGCGGAGGTTGACGCCGCGCAGAGCATGCACCTGCTGCTCCGAGCCCATGTCGTAGGTCTTCCAAAGGTCCACGGCTGCGATCATGCAGGACTGGGGCGGCGCTGAGACGGCGGTTTGGGGCATGCTGATCACTTCTGCGGTAGCCATATTTTTCTCCTGCTCCGGTGCCACTGGGTTCTCCGTGTGTGAATTCGACTCCCTGGGCCCCGTTTACTGTAGAGCTGTGAACCCATGCTTCCAGACTGCTTCCCGAGACCGAAATTCTTCGGCACCTGATTCCTCAGGGCCCCAAAGCGGCTTCCCCGTTGGACGGACGACGCGGGCGAACGTCATGACGATTCGTCTTCTTTCTTTGGAACCGAGTTGTCGACCTTGACGCTGCTTCCAGAACGAAGCGTACGCAAAACTTTGTAACTGCCGGTGATTACCTCGTCCCCTTCGCGCAGGCCATCGACAACCTCGATATCGGTCGTGCCTGCGACTCCGGTGGTAACGGAGACGAACTCTGCCTTCTTGTTGCGGATCACGAAGACGCCCTGCACGTCCGCCTTCTGATCTTTTTGCTTCGATGCAACGTCTTTCGGCGCCGGTGCGGCGGCATGCACGGAACCGGGAGTGTTCTTCTCCTCTTCCAGTTGGGCCTTACTGCGAACGGAAAGCGACTGGATGGGGATGGTCAGCACGTTGCTGCGCGCGGCCGTCGTGATCTTGGCGGTAGCCGAGAGGCCGGGACGCAGATCCGGCGGAGGATCGTTGACGGTCACGACCACTTTGAAATCTTTGGCTTCTTCGCTGGCGGTAGCCTGTTGGGAAGTGGCCACGCCGGTGGAGCGCACAATGGCGTTGTCTCCGATTTCGGAAACCGTGCCGTGAAAAATCTTCTTGGGAATGGCGTCGATGGTGACCTCGGCGGGCTGACCCAGGTGCACGTTGACGATATCCGTCTCATCTACCTTCACTTCGGCGGTGATGACAGACATGTCGGCTAGAGTAAGCAGCGTGCTGCCAAGAGCATTCTGAATGCCGATGACCACCGACTCGCCCTCGCGAACCGGCAAGTTGGTGACCACTCCGTCGTAGGGAGCGGCGTAGGTGGTTTTCTGCAGTACATCCGCGACGCGCGTCAGATTAGCTCGGGCCTGCGCCACATGGCGGTCGGCGGAGTCTTTCTGCGCCTTGGCCTGGGCGACCCGCGCCTTGGCTTGCACCAGCCCGGAGTCTGCTGTGGCCCATGCGTTCTGGCGGCTGTCGAAATCGGATTTTGCGATCAGCCCATCCTTGAAGAGATTTTGCGCGCGATCCCAGTCCAGCTTGTTGCGCGCGTAGTCGGCCTGGGCGCGCAATAGATCGGCGTCGGAGGTCCTGAGCGCCGCATCGGCCGCGATGGCATCCGTTTCCGCGGCTTGCACCGAGGCCTGGTTGGCGCTCACATCCGCCGTGGACTGCACATTTTCCAGTTGCGCCAGCAATTGTCCCTTCTTTACGTGATCGCCTTCCCTGACGTATAGGTGGGTGATTTTGCCGTAGGCGTTGGCGCCGATGTTGACGTAAGTCTTCGGCTTGATTTCGCCCGACGCGCTTACCACCGACGACAAGTCCTGGCGCTGGACTTTTCCAGTCTGCACCGTGACCACGTTCTTGCCGCTCTGATGGACTGTAATGCCGACGATCGTGGCCAGCAGCACCAGTGCGCCGGCGCCAATCGCGATTTTTTTCCAAGTCTTCATCGTTCCCGTCACCATCGCCAGGCAAGCCGCAACCCACAATCGGCCCCATGCGCGACCTGCTTACCCATTCAAACCCTTGGCGTGGCCGGCGGACTTACATTCTGGGATACGATCCTGCGGTCAGGAAAGTTCCAGCCAGGAATCGATCACCCAGGAAAGGAGCCACCGGATACCGAACACGCCCAAGGAGTTCGCAGGGACCCTGAACGGAAGATTATAACAATCGCGCAAGGAGGCTGGGGTTGGTTCACGAACAAGGCGGAAAAACGTGTGGAAAAGCTCTCATTTCAGCGCTAGACTTCTAAGGCGCGTTGCGGCTGGGCTGTCGTGTTCCCCCCCTCCCCTACCGGCCAAGAGGAGAATGTATGTCCCGTTTTCCCGTTGCTCCCCGCCTTGTCCCTTTCGCGCTTGGTCTGCTGCTCGCGGCTGTTCCCGCCAACGCGCAGTTTGAAACGCGTGGACGATCCGTAGCAGAATTTGAGCCGTACTCGATCGCGGTCGGGGATTTTAACCATGACGGCAACCTTGACATGACGGTGGCGGCGACGGGCTTAACTGGAGGACCCTCCATCGCGGTCCTACTCGGCAAGGGCGATGGCTCTTTTCTGCCGACGGTGGGCTACAATGCCGGCGTCGGGCCAACATCCATAGTTGCCGCCGACTTCAACCACGATGGCAATCTCGATCTTGCGGTGGCGAACTCCCTCAGCGATTACGTTAGCGTCTTTCTAGGCAATGGCGACGGGACGTTCACGCCCGGCCCGCAAAATCCTACAACCCTGGCGCCGCAGGCCGTCGTGGCCGTTGGCGACTTTAACGGCGATGGCATACCGGACCTGATCGCCCTCTCACGGAGTAATCCCTGCAAGTGCATTAGCGTCTTTCTCGGGAATGGCGACGGAACTTTCCAGGACGCGATAATAACGGAACCATCCTTCGACGTGGAAAGCATCGGCATTGGCGACTTCAACCGCGACGGCAAGCTCGACGTGGTCACCGCCGGAAATTTCACGGTTAACGTTCTGCTAGGCAACGGCGACGGTACATTCAAATACGGGGCGAGTTTCCCCAGCCCTGAATCGCCCGAGTCGATCGCGGTAGCGGACTTTAACAACGACCACAAACTCGACCTTGCCATCGCCAACAGCGAAGGCGGAAGTGTCAGCGTACTAATCGGCAACGGCAATGGCACATTCCAGCCAGCGGTCGACTACCCGATCGCGTTCGCGACGTGGGTTGCCGCGGCCGACCTCACCGGGAATCACAAGCTGGACCTGATCGTTGCCAATGACGTGATTGAGGGGTTCCACACTTACAGCGGAGCCACCGTGTTCCGGGGCAACGGCGACGGCACCTTCCAGCAGCCGGGTAGTTTCTACGAGTCCGATCCAGTTTCCGACACCAGCTACGTTGCCGTGGGCGACTTCAACAACGACCGCAAGCCGGACATAGCCATTACGGATTTCGGTTACAACGATATAGTCGTCATGCTGAATACCGGGGTCGTTTCGTTTACGCCCAGCACCATGCTCTTGTTCAACCAGCAGGCGGTGAGCACGACCAGCCCTCCGCAGAAGGTTACGCTCACGAATACCCGCAGCGCGGCGCTAAAGGTTGCGTCGATTGAGGCGGCGGGGCAATTCGAGATGAAGACCACCTGCGGGAAAGCCATTGCCGCTGGAGAAGATTGCACCGTCAGCGTGACATTCTCGCCCAGGACAAAAGGCAAGCTGAACGGCACGGTCACCCTCATCGACAACGCCTCAAGCAAGCCGCAAGTGATCGCTATGCAGGGCACCGGTACGGATTAGGCCCGAGAAATATTCCCCCCGCCGGGGCAACTCGGCGGAATCGCCGCCGCGTCCTAATCTGCAGGGCGCATAATCCATTCTTTTAATGTGAGTTAACCTTGCTTTCACGCGTCGGAAGGCCTAAAATTACGGGTCACAGGCTTGTCGTGGCAGGAGTCCCTCTCATGGTTCGGGTTGCCTCACGTTGTCTTTCATCTCTGACGGTTTTGGCTTTGGTCGCGGGTTTTGCCGGCTTGGCCGCAGCGCAAATCGATAGCGATAAGGGCGATGCTTCCAGCGCTCCCGCTTCCAACGCCCCGGCGTCCGCCGCAGCGGGAACCAGCGCCCAGCCGCAGGCTACAGACCCAGGCGAGGACCCACTCAAGCGCAAACCCACGGACAAGCAGAAGAAACAGCAGAAAAGGTCACTGAACATCGAGTTGAGCAAGACTTACAAAAAGTGGCTGAACGAGGACGTAGTCTACATTATCAGCGACCAGGAGCGGGCGGCGTTTAAGCAGCTTTCCAACGACGAAGAGCGCGACAACTTTATTGAAGCCTTCTGGCAGCGCCGCGATCCCACGCCCGACACGGAAGAGAACGAATTCAAGGAAGAGCATTACAGGCGCATTGCCTACGCCAACGAGCATTTTGCCGCCGGGATTCCCGGCTGGAAGACCGATCGCGGCCGCATGTACATCATGTACGGTCCGGCTGACGAAATCGATTCGCATCCCTCCGGCGGGTCGTACGAGCGGCCTATGGAAGAGGGCGGTGGAGAGACTTCAACCTTTCCGTTCGAAACCTGGCGGTATCGCTATCTCGAAGGGATCGGGCAGGAAGTGATCATCGAATTCGTCGACACCTGCATGTGCGGCGACTACCACATGACGCTGGACCGTTCGGAGAAGGATGCTCTGAAATACACGCCGAATGCCGGCCTCACGCTGTACGAGCAAATGGGAATGTCGAGCAAGGCGCAGCGCTTTAGTGGGGGTGGACTCGAGCAACTGGGAGCCGGCCCGATGAGTTCGGACCTGCAGACGAAGGAGTTCGACCGACTGGAACAGTTCGCCAAGTTGCAGGCGCCGCCACCGGTGAAGTTCAAGGATCTGGAAGAAATCGTCAACACCAAGCTCGTCACGAACCTGATGCCGTTCGATGTCCGCACGGATTTTGTGAAAGTCACCGGGGACACAGTGCTGGTGCCGATCACCGTGCAGATGAAGTATCGTGACATCACCTTCGCCAATAAAGATGGCGTGCAGCGCGGAACGGTGAATATCTTTGGCCGGGTGACCACGTTAACCGGACGTGTGGTGCAGACCTTCGAAGACCCGGCGCAGATTGACGTTCCGGCCGAACTGCTTCCCCGCATGGCGGAGAATTCGTCGGTGTATTGGAAGGCGCTGCCGCTGCGACCCGGACGTTACAAGATTGAAATCGCGGTAAAAGATGTGAACGGTGACCGCAAAGGCTTGTGGAGCCGCGGCATTGTGGTACCGGAGTATTCCGACGATAAGCTGTCGACCTCCTCGCTCATCGTGGCCGATGAGATGGAGCCGGTGCCGACCAAGGATGTGAGTACGGGCGCTTTTGTGATTGGCCTGAATAAGGTTCGGCCGCGCGTGGCTCCGGCGGATGGCAAGCCGGCTCTGTTCAAGCGCAGTCGCGATCAGAAGGTGAATTTCTGGCTGCAAGTTTATAACTTGGGTGTGGACGAGAAGACGCACAAACCTTCCGCCACGTTCGAATTCGACATCGTTAACATTGCGACCAACAAACCGGTTGTTCAGAAAATGGAATCTACCGACACGATGGGTAATGTAGGCGAACAGGTAACTCTGCAGAAATCGATTGCCTCGGCTAACCTGCAGCCGGGTACGTATCGCATCGAAATCAAAGTGAACGACAACATTTCCAAGCAGACCATTGATCCTTCAGCGACGTTTGCGGTAGAGTAGCGGACTACTTGGTTCCCCGGGGGTAAGAGTGAAGCTTCGCCGGCTCGGATCTTGGGCGGTGATTGTCGCGATGTCGCTTCCTGCGTGGGCCGCAGAACGGCCAGGCGCAATCTCTGGATACGTGCGCGATGCCTCGGGCATACCCCAGATGGGCGCGGTGGTGGAAATCATCGGCACCGCGGCGCGCACCTTCACCGCGTTCACCGATGGGGCGGGCTTCTACTCTGCCACAGACCTACTGCCGGGAATCTATACGGTCAAGGTTTCCGCTCCTTCGTTTTTACCTGCCCTGCGGGAAAGAGTTGGTTTGCATCCCGGCACCAGTGCTCATGTCAACGTCACCCTGAACACTCTGCTCAATGCCATGCGAGTGGGGCCGCTGCGTGGGACCGCAGATGATGACGACTGGAAGTGGACTCTGCGTTCGGTGGCGAATCGTCCTGTGCTGCGAGTGTTGGACGACCCGGCAGCGAGTGCTGAAAAACAAGATCACGAGTTGACGGGCACTCTCTCCTTCCTGGGCGGTTCTGCTGCAGAGGGCTACGGTAGCGGCTCAGATGCGAGCACGGGCTTTTCCCTGGAGCGCCCCGTTTTTTCCGCGTCGCGCGTCGGGCTGAGTGGCAATCTGGGATATGGAGATTCCGTTCCGGTCGCGGTTTTGCGGGGGACTTACTCGCACCGACTGCCCGATGGCACCGGACCCGCGATGGCGGTCAGCGTCCGTCGTTTTGCTCCCTCTGATCCGAACCTGCATAATGCGTCGCTGCAGGCGATGGCGGTTTCTGCAGCGGACGACCTCGCGATAGACGACGTTGTGGAGCTGAAATTCGGCAGCGAACTGCAAACCATTCAATTCCTCGGACGGGTGAACGCGTTCCGTCCCCACGCCTCCGTGGACCTGCATCTCTCGCCCAATACCGTCGTGGCTTACGACTATGCTACTTCCTTACCCGACGCGCGCGAGGACAAGGGGTTCGATTCGGAGCCAGCCGACCTAAGCGAAGCCGATCCTCGGATCAGCTTAGCCAATTTTGTCACCCGGGTTGAGCACGCCCACCATCAGGAACTGAACGTCTCCCGGCGCATCGGAAATACTGATTTACAAGTCGCGGCCTTCAACGATCGCCTGGACAATACCGCTTTGCTCGGCACGGGCGAGGTGACCGCCGCCAGCGGATATCTGCTGCCCGACGTCTATTCGGGCACTTTTACTTATACCGGCGATACGCTTAACTCGCGCGGGGTGCGGGTTGTGCTGCAGCGGAAGCTGTCTTCCGATCTTACGGCAACGCTGGATTGCGCTTACGGCGGCGTCCTTGACCTTGCCAAGCCTGACGTCGAGATTCAGAATGCTCAGCAGTGGATCGGCGCACAGCGCCGTGAGGCTCTGGCCGCCAAGCTCAGCGGCACGGTGCATCGTACCCATACGCAGTGGATCGCATCCTATCGCTGGGTGAGCGGTTCGGCGTTGACTCCGGTGGATATGTTTAACGCGTCGCCGGGACAGAGCGATCCATTCCTGAATTTTTTCATCCGCCAGCACATTCCAACCTTGGGATTCCTTCCCGCCCACATGGAAGCGCTCATCGACGTGCGCAACTTGCTGGCGCAGGGCTATGTGCCGGTGATGGGCACGGACGGCCAGACCGTCTATCTTGTCCAGTCGGCCCGAGCGGTTCGCGGCGGCGTGGCCATCACGTTCTAGTTCGCCAGCCTGAGCAAGTTTCACCCCTCCCCTTGTTACTTCGGAGTACCTTATTCGTAAAATCTATAGGCTGGATCAGAACTCAATGGTTGACTCTTGGGATCGGGTTTCGATAATGTTCTGTGGGCGGTCGGGGCGTGCATCTTGTTAGTATGCAAGGAATTGCGCGCCTCCGAGGAGTGGGCCGGAAAGCTCGGCCTGCCGCACCGAACGTTACTCCCCCCAAAAACGATCCGCTTCTAAGGAGACTCTATGAGAGCGCGCATCATCCTGGCGTTTGTGCTTCTGGCCGCAGTAAGCCTTTCTGCACAGACCTTCCGTGGCACCATTCTCGGCACCGTGACCGACGCCCAAGGCGCAGTGGTCCCCGGCGCCAAGGTGACGGTGAAGAACGTGGGCACAGGGTTGGAGCGCACCACCGAGACCAGCGCCGACGGCAGCTACGCCCTGCCAGAGCTGCCGATCGGAACTTACACGGTGACGATCTCGCAAGCCGGCTTTCGTACGTCGGTGACCACTGGTGTGATCGTGGATGTGGCCGGCGAGCGCCGCGTGGATGCCGCGATGAAGCCAGGTGAAGTATCGACCAAGGTGGAAGTTTCGGCCGATCAGTTGCCGCTGGTGGAAACGACCACAAACGACATGGGTGGCGTGCTCACCGCGAAGACTGTCGAAGATCTTCCGGTCAATGGGCGGGACTATACGAAGCTGATTTTCCTGAACCCCGGTGTAGCGGGTTCACCGGACCAGATTTCCGACTCTCCCGGTTCGTACGGTGAATTCAGCATGAACGGCGCGCGTGGACGCTCCAACAACTATCTGCTCGACGGCACCGATATGAACGACGGCTACCGCAACGATCCAGCCATCAATGAGGCCGGCGTGTTCGGAACGCCATCGGCAATTCTTCCGATCGATGCAGTTGCGGAAGTGAATGTTATCTCGAACTTCGAACCGGAGTACGGTCGCAACTCCGGCGCCATTGTCAATATTGTCAGCAAGAGCGGCACGAATCAGTTGCACGGTACCGCCGGCGAGTACTTCCGCAACGATGCGCTCGATGCTCGAAATTACTTCAATTTTTCCGATCAGCCCAAAGCGCTGTTTCACAACAATCAATACGGCGTTTCATTGGGCGGACCCATCGTGAAAGACAAGACATTCTTCTACGCGGACTACGAGGGCCAGCAGGAAGGAGTGGGCGTGGTAACACTGGGTTGCGTGCCGGACCCGGCGCAGATTGCGGAGGACATTTCGCTCAACGGCCCCCCCAACCCTGTGGTCGCGGCTTTGCTCGCGCGTAATCCTTGGCCTTCTCCAAATATTCCTAACACCTTTGGAAATCCGTCGCCGGTAGCGGGCGCTGGCGAAGATGCAGGATGCGGTGGCGTTCCGAACAGCTCCGTCATCTCTCCTTCCTACAACAGGCTCACCAGCTTCATCGCCAAGATCGACCACAGCTTCAACCCTAACAATCTTCTCACGGGTCGCTACTTCTTCGGAGACAGCGTGCAGTCTTTCCCTCTGGCTCTAACCGCCCAAGGCGGACAGTTGCCCGGTTTCAACACCTTCACACCCACGCGTGTGCAGCTCGTTTCGATCTCCTACACGCACACGATCGGTTCGAATAAAGTCAACGAACTGCGGTATGGCTGGAACCGGTTCGCTGAAGGGTTTTTCCCACAGGACCAGAACTTCCAGCCCAGTTCGATTGGGCTGGAAACAGGTGGCGGACTCGCCGACAGCGGACTTCCGATCATTACTGTAGGCGGTGGGACCGGCTTCGCACAGCTCGGAGCGAGCTCCAGCGACCCCCGTCATCGCGTCGACAGCAACGTTCAAGCTCTCGATAATTTTTCCTGGAAGATCAACAAGCACGACATCAAGGTAGGGTTCGATTTCCACCGCACCACGATTCAGCAGTACTTCGGTAAGTACTTCCGCGGAAAGCTCGAATTCAACGACCTTACGGATTTACTCGACGGAACCGTGGATGGCGGATTTCAATATTCCGGCGACTCGATTCGTCATACCTTCGAGAATAACTTTGGCCTTTACGCTCAGGACAGTTTCCGTGTCTCGCCGCGGGTGACTTTTAACTACGGCCTGCGCTGGGATTACTACGGAGTCGTGGGCGAGAAGAACCACTTGATGAGCAACATCACGAACCTCGATCCAGTGGGCGATACTTTTACACTCACCCAAGTCGGGCAGCCGGGTCTGAGCAGCCTCTATAACCCGGACAAGAAAGACTTCGCCCCACGTGTAAGTTTGGCGTGGGATGCGACCGGCAAGGGAAAAACAGTGGTGCGCAGCGGCTTCGGCATGTTCTTCGACGCCTTCTCCCAGGATATGGTTCTAGGTCACCTGCCATATCCCCCGTTTTTTGATCCGGGACCAGCGTATAACCCGCTCTCAACCGCGGATCCAATTTATTCCGCAGGGGTCACTGGTAGCCTCGCTGCGAATACTCCGTTGTTCGGCGACGAGACCACATGTAATTTCGAGTGCGACACCTTCGCCTTCGACCGCAATATCAGAACGCCATACATGGAGAACTACAACCTGAACATCCAGCAAGAACTGAGCAGCCACGCCGTGTTTCAACTTGGCTATGTGGGTTCACAAGGTCACAGGTTGTGGCGCTTCTTCGATATCAGCCAGCCGAGCAATGCTCAGATTAACGCCTTCGACATCAGCAACGCCCAGGGCAGTGTGAACACCGCGAACGGCGCTCCCTGTTACCCTGCTGGGGGACCCGGCTGCATCGTGTCCTATGGGGTTCCTCGCAACTATGGCGGCAATCCCTACGGTTCTTTCTACATCATGCAGGAGAACTCGAGCGGTCAGTCGAACTACAACTCTTTGCAGGCCAGCCTACACTTGACCGGCTGGCACGGCATCAGTTCAATCGTGAACTACGTGTGGTCAAGGTCTTTGGATAACTCGAGCGACGGAGAGGATTTTGAGCCCAACGCGGCGCAGCCCAATGACAGCACCAATCCGAAGGCAGAATACGGCCCGTCGAATTTCAACATCCCCCAACGTTTCACCTGGATCTTCAACTATCAGGTGCCGAAGATGGGCGGCAGCTGGCAGCGCCTGAAGAACGGATGGGGTTTTGGAAGCACTATGACGCTGCAGAGCGGGCAGCCCTTCCAGTTCAATTACAATTTTGAGGACGATTATAGCGGCAGTGGTGAAGGCGATGATCGCCCAGACGTCGTCGGGCCGATCACATACCACACCAACAATCCCGCGAACTTTGTGGACCTGAGCGCGTTCGCGATCCCCTGTACTTTGACCGCTGCCGCGAGCGATCCGGCCAGCTCGATTTACACCGGTCCCACAGGAACGGCACAGGACTGTGTTCCCGGGACGCGGCACTTTGGCAACGAGGGACGAGACTCGCAACATGGCCCCACATACAAGAACTGGGACCTGGCGATTTATAAGGACACGAGTATCACGGAGCGGGTGAAATTCCAGCTACGCGCCGACTTCTTTAACATCGTGAACCATCCAAACTTCGCCAACCCATTCTTACCGGCCTTCATCGCCGATCCCGGCATCGCCGGTTTTGCCGTCAACGGCAATGGTCGTGAGGTGGGTGCTGGTCCTTACCAGCTCACTGCTACTGGCGACGTAGGCATCGGCAACCCGTTCCTCGGTGGCGGTGCACCGCGCGGCATTCAGCTGGCGGCCAAGTTTACTTTCTAGCACGATTATACCTTTCACTAAGGGTACGTGCTATGCTTTACCGGGGGGTGGACTGTGAAGCTCCCCCTCAAGGTAAAGCCCGGTTGCTGTCGCGCACAGACACGGCAACCCGCCAGGAGAACCGCATTGACCCTTTGTATAGCAGCAGCCTGCTTGGATCATAAGAAGAGGGACCGTGTCGTTATCGGAACGGATTGGATGGCAACTGGGGAAATAGCAGCAGGAGCCGACATCCAAGACAAACTGTACTGGGTGAATGATGATATTGCTGTCTTGGTTTCTGGCGTGGTGACGCGAGCAGTGGAACTCAGGGACGCGTACCGCTTCGAGTTGGAGTCAATGAAAGCCAAAAAAGAGAAACTCACTCACCGGAACATTAGGAGATTCATCAAGGCGGGGCCGCGCCTACTCAAAAAGGACATCGCCGATGAAGCTGTGACCTTTGCCACTGGGCTCAGTTACACCGAATTCAGAAAGGCGGTAAAGGATGGGCAAATTCCGCCAGCAGTTGCTACCGGAATGTTCCGTGCCGTCGAACAAAAAGATTTGGAATGTGAGGTAATCATTGTCGCGTTTGTCGAGAAAGACCCTTATATATTCCAAGTGGAGCGAAGCGGCCATGTAGAAGAGAGAGACAACTTTGCACTTATCGGGGAAGGCACGTATGTGGCAGAGGCGATGCTGTACTACCGCAAACATGAATCAACCGACCCCCTATCTATCGCTCTGTATCACGTTTGGGAGGCTCTGTACATTTCTTCAAGGCGAGTGGGTACGGTCAGTAGAACCCATTCGATAGACATCCTGATCCCACCGAAAGAGAACGGTGCACACGTGGATGTCCACGAATTGACGGAAGCTGGTTTTGAATTTATGAAAAAGCAGTTCAGTGACAAATTTGGGATCAGAAGGATTAAACGTTTCCCAGACTTGCCAGACAACTGCGTCGAAGCGTCGGAATAGGAATATTTCTATGCCGTCAATTCCTCAAATGTGAGCGGATCGGCAGTGACCATATGACGCAGGGTATCAATGAACAAATCGGAACGCTTGCGGCGATTGAAACGAAACTCCATCTCCGCGAGATAGGCCGGGAGATGTTTTGCGCTGATCTTATGCCACGATCCAATAATGCCGCGCTTCAAGAGCGAGAATGCGGATTCAACCGTGTTCGTTGTAATGCAAGCTCCGTCCTCATAGCGAACATATTCCTTGGCGAGATGGTTGACGGTTTTGTGCTCAACATCCCCGACCGCATACTTGTAAGCGGGGAACGAATCAGTAATCAACACTTCAACATCGGCGCTCAGGTTCTCTTTGATGTACTTCGCCAACGTCCCGCTCTTGGCATCTTCGGCGTGAAAGAATCGAACATCGCCGCCGCGTTGCCGGAGACCGATAACGACCTCCTTGGCATCTCTAGCTGCCTTCGATCCGCGCCCAAGCATCTTTCCGCCGACATACGTTTCATCCATTTCGACAGTACCGCCGAGCATCGGGCGATCCGCCTCTTTCATCGCAGCACGAATACGATGGAACAAGTACCACGCGGTTTTGTAAGACCCTTTGTGTTGGCCCCACAGGGTACGTTTGAGTTGCATGGCGCTCATACCCTTGCGCGCTTCTACCAAAAGCAGTACGGCGAGAAACCAGCGAGTGAGCGGCAAGTGGGAATCATGGAAAATCGTTCCGCTCGTTACAGTGAATTGATATTCACAGCCCACACATTCAAAGCGGCTATATTCTTTGAGGCGCGAAACTCTGGTGTCTTTACACCGTGGACATTGGACGCCTTCGGGCCAGCGCAGCCGCTCAAGCAATACGCGGCATCGTTCGTCAGTTCCATACAACTCATTTACGTCAGGGAGAGTCATGGCAGCACCTCGTAAACCGAAGTCTCCGCTGGAGCGGATACCGACACGAAAGCTAGTTGCTGGGATAAAGCGAGACTTGCGCCGAATGCTCCGTTCCGGGGAATCGGCAGATTCGAGTAAACCGAAGAAAGGAAAAGAGTAACGGCGACCATGAGGCAATAGTATCGCAACCGTTACCCTTTGTCAAGTGGATAATCTTGCTTTCTAGTAACTTCTCTTGGTTCGGGCCCCTGCCGCTTGCGGGGGGCTTTTCGTTTTCTGCGGCGCACATCTTGAAACTTGAAACAGGATCTCAGCCGCCGGCTTTCGCGGACATGAGTGTCCGCGCCACACAAGCATCCCCCACCCGTCGTACGTCTTCCGTCACTAGGTCAGGCGGTTACTCGGATGTTACGCTGCAGTCGTAATCCCTCCCTCAAAGCGTCTGTTCCGGAGACCTTGATGCGTCGTTCGATCTGCGTCCTCATTCTTGGCGTGTGCTTTGCCGCGCCGGTTTATGCCCACCACCTTAAGCAGGCGGCTACGACAACGATGCCGGTGACCACCGCGTCGGCCGAGGCGCGCTCGCTCTATGAAAAGGGCATGCAGGACTATGAAAACCTCTACCTGGAGCGCTGCAACGACGACTGGCGCGCGGCCGTGAAGGCGGATCCGAATCTGGCTGTGGCCTGGGCCTGGATTGCCTTCAACAGCAGTGATCCCCAGGAAGCGAGCGCGGCCCGCGAAAAGGCCAAGGCGCTCGCGCCCAAGCTGACGCCGGGAGAGCAGTTGATGATCGAATGGATCGTCAAGGTGCAGGAGGGTGATTTCATCGGCGGCATTTCCGCCATGAACGATTTGCTTGAGCTGTATCCCAAAGACAAGCACGTGCTCTATCTTGCCGGCAACTGGTTGTTGCTGGAAGATGGCGACGAGCAGGGGCTGAGAATCATGCAAAAAGCGCTGGCCCTCGATAAGAACTTTCCGCCCGCGCTGAACGACTTGGCCTACATGTACGCGCGCAGCCGAGATTTTGATAAGGCCTTTGCCGCCATGGATCGCTACATTGGGCTGCTGCCGAAAGAACCGAATCCGCAGGATTCCTACGGCGAACTGCTGCGCATGGCGGGAAATTTTGAAGGATCGCTACAGCATTACCGCGCCGCGCTGAAGATCGATCCGGACTTTGTTACTTCTCAGGTTGGCCTCGGAGATACTTACGCCCTGATGGGAAACCAGGAGCAGGCGCGGATTGAGTACGAAAAAGCCATCCGCTACGCCCACACTGAGGCCGACCGGCTGGCTTACAGCATGCAGAAGGCAATGACCTGGGTACGCGACGGCAAATTCGCCGAGGCGGACAAGCTGTTCCAAGAGATTGCGGAGACGGCGCATGCCAAAGAGCAGGACCTGCAGGAAGCCCAGGCGTACCGGCACTTGTCAGAGTATCAGACAGACGACAGCGCTGCCCTGAAATATCTGCAGAGCGCGGAGGAGTCGCTGGGACATCGCACGATTTCGAAGTCCGATAAAGATGAGGAACTGTCGCGCATTCTGCGCAACCGTAGCGTGCGCGCGGCGCATGCCGGCAACTCAGCGTTGGCCGACCGGTCGCTGAAGCAGCTCGAGGCCATGGCGAGTGGCAGCCGCAACCACGCGATCCTGGGCTCATACAACGGCGCGGCTGGAACTCTGTTGATGGACCAGAAGAAGTTCGACGAAGCTATCACCTATTTGGAAGATGACCAGGACAATCCCTTCACCCTGGAGCTTCTGGTGCAGGCCTACTATCAGACCAGTCAGTCCGACAAGCTGCACGAGGCCGAGGCCAAGCTGCGAAGCACGAATGTTCCGACCATGGAGCAAGCGCTTGTGGTGCCAGCCGCTCGCCTGCGCCGCCCAGAAATCTAGGAAGCTCTTGGCAGTGTTTTTAAGACAATGTCGAACTCTTACTCATTTGTGCAAGTTGCTCTATACTGGCACACTGCGGGGTGGAGGATTCCAGTCGTCAGCGGAGCGCGGTGCACCCCGTTTGTTGCGAAATTCAAATAAATGATCTCTAAGATTGACCGACGTTCTCGAGGGAGAATCGTTACGCGGCTGCCGGTTCGCGTCCGGAGCAGCGCAGGGAATGCGGAGCTGAGCGCCCAGACCCGGGATGTCAGCACGAACGGTGTATTCTTTTATGCCGAAGCCCCCTTGGTGGAAGGCCTGGATGTGGAACTGATCCTCATCCTGCCGCCGGAGCTGACCTCGGGTGAGAAGTGCTGGGTGTGCTGTCATGCCCGGATATTGCGCGTAGAACGCGGTCTTGGCAAGGACTTTGGGGTAGCGGCCGAGATTCGAAAGATAGATATACTGCCGGAGATTCCCGCCTAGCATCGGCTTCAGACGGTCGCACTTGTTGCATCATTAATAGTGCAAAAACCAAATGCCGGAGGGTGTCGCAGCGTCCCCAAGGAGCCGAAAACTCCCCCGAGTATCGACCAGAAAATGTCCCCCAGTCGGTCCGTGGAAATTTGTTAAATAAATGCTTCCCATAGCATCGACCTTAGTGCAATAATTGCGGCCCTAGAATCGCTCTGGCCAAACTCAGTACTCAGGTGGGCCCTGTTATGTGGATCGATAAATTGGCGGATGGTGTGGTGCAGGTGCAAACACCCATCGGCCCGCGCTATGTGATGCCATCTTTTCTTCAGCGCATTTATTTTCTCTGGATGTTCCGTCACTTTCCCATTCTTCCTCATGCCGTGCTGAGCAGTTGGCAGCAGCGGCTGATCGACCGGTTGTGTTCCGAGCAAAGGTTCGTCTCCATGGCGTATGCCGATGGAATGGAGGACGCTCCAGTGATTGGAACGGTGGAGAGACGCGCGGCGATGGGGCCCGGGGCGTTGCCGCCGCGTCGTCCGGTGGTCAGCGAAAGTTCAGGAGGGCTGGCTGCCGAAGTGAGGCAGCGTTCGTAGAGGTTCCGGATTGGCGTCATTCTCGTTCCAGGAACATCCTCAATCACGTCGACATTGTTTTTCGAACACTAACCGAGATTGAAAGCGCGCCGGCTGAGCGATTCACTCTGCTTAGGACGCGCACTTCCAATCGCAGCCACGTTGCCGCCGATGACCGTGTGCGCGGGAAATGCTACAATCACAGATTGTCCCGCCGGTAGGACTTCCCGCCGTGGGCGCGTAGCTCAATTGGCAGAGCAACTGACTCTTAATCAGTAGGTTGTAGGTTCGATTCCTACCGCGCTCACCATCTTTTCAATCAATTCGGTACGGGATAGTCGCGAGTAACCTCCTTGCATCCAGACCAACCGACGCAAGAGTCAGTTGGACGTTAGCTCACGCTAGTGAAACGCATTCATAGTTGGCTGGGCCTACACAGATCAGTGCTATATCGACTATGTAGATGGTGAATATTTCCTGTTTGATCTGCTTCACCCTGGCTTTCGCGTCGCAATTACGGTCGTTCTGTGACCACCGCTGCGCATTGACACGAACTGGAAGGCCCTCCCTTCTGCGGCGGAAAGATTCCGCAGAGCGGAGGGCCGCTATGCAACTCGCTCGTTTTTGCGGAAACAGGCGGAAGGCTTGGCATCATGTCCATCTAGTCTTCGCTTTCTGATGACACCTGAATTGATTGCGATCACTGCCGCAAAAATCTCTCCCAACCTTTTCAATCCCTTGCAGCAACCAAGTTCATATGACTATGAATTTCGGAGGCGTGGGAAGGCCCGCGCTTTCTCAGGAGGAATCTTTTATGGCAGACGACATGGAGAAGAAAAATCAGCAGGGTGGCCAGTCCGGACAAGGCCGGCAAGGCGGTCAGTCCGGACAGCATGGTCAGCAGGGCGGTCAGTCTAGCCCCAGCCAACAGAGCGGCCAGTCCGGCCAATATCAGCCGAAGAAGGGCGGCCAGGCCCAAGACGAAAACGAAGAAGACGAGCACGGCGACCGTCAGCGTCGCGCTTCGTAGTTCTTCGCTCTTCTTTTCGATGCATTGATCACTGATGCTTTGGAGGTCCTGACCGTGTTGGGCCGGGACTTCATCTTCTTGAGCATGAAGATGGCACGCCCCGACCAGCGACCTTTAATACCGAACTCTTTCGAGGATGGCCAATGACAGCACAGAAACGTAAGGCGACGCGGGAACCTCCCCCAACAGTTCATGGCTGCCGTTTTTTGAATGTTTCAGGCAATCAGGGGGCGGCTCGGTTGTTTCCTAGAGAACCCTACAACCTGCCCGCTCTGACAAGTAGGGAAACCATCGCTGGTGAACCGGGGCTACACAGTATTGCCGTCCCGTAGGTGCCGTTCTACAGTGCGGAGAGTGCAGAAAGTTGAGTTCTCTCCAAATGGCATACAAGATTGCGGGACACCACATTGAAGCACAGCGTTCACCGTCCACAAAAGATCTCAGACGTGTATTCGAGACGGCCGTCTGCGAGATCCATCAGTCCGATCTCGCCGCCAACAAAAGGCCTCAATATCGGGCTCCCATCTTTCAGCGCGCAAGACTCCTGGAAATCTCTCAAGCCAGTGCGGAGAAGCGAGCGTTGACAGATGCGGCTCGAGCTTTGGCTCAGTTGTGGAAAGTTTGAGCGAGCTTCACGCAGAAGGAAAGAATACTTATATCATTGCGAGGAATAAGAACCACAAGGGCCTCAAGTTTATGAGGCCCCAAGAATCAAAACAATGCAGAGCGGGAGTTTGAGCAACCATGGCAATCACCGCCGATGGCTACACAGTTATAGCTAGCTCACCTGGCGCCGCGAGCGAACATCCTCCTCATTTTCTCTTTCAACTTTCGTATCAACTGAGTCATCGACGGGTTCGTGGTTCTTGTTCGCCTTCTTGTCGGTCGCTCTTCTTCCGGCGTTTGTCGCATTGCCCCAGGCGTTCTGCAACTTTCCCTCGACTTGTTTCAATGCCCCATGGACCTCTTTCTCTTTGCCTCCGGTCCATTCGCCAGCCTGGCGCTCGATGCGGCCAGCCACGTCTTTAACCTTACCTTCCACTTGGTCTTTATTCATGACTCTTCCTCCTGGATTTGTGTTTGGATCTCTTCAAAGCGGCCAGTGCCCGCTTGCTTCCGTGCCGAGCGCTCCCTTAACTCAGAGTACTGGGCTTCGGCCTTGGATCAGGCGGATCAAAACTGCGATCACTGCCAAAACCAGGAGAATATGAATGAATCCACCCAGCGTGTACGAGCTGACCATACCTAACAGCCAGAGGATCAAGAGCAACATGGCGATAGTCCAGAGCATAGTCATTCCTTTCCTGGAAGCTGTGTATGCAAATCAACTGCCTGGAGTTTACGTACACCGCAGCATTGCCGGTATCCAGTAAATCCCCTAGCGAGGGCTCAATCTAGCTTTACTGGCGGAGGGTTGTGACGATGACGGCAGAGGCCGTGGTCGTCTTCAATAGATCTGAACGATTCCATTCCGCACCGCATAGAGAGTAAGAGCCGCGACCGAATGTAGATCGAGCTTGCGCATCAGGTTGGTCCGGTGAGTTTCCGCGGTTTTGACGCTGAGACTGAGAGCCGAGGCAACTTCCTTGGTGGTCTTACCTTCGGCGACGAGCTGAATCACTTCCCGTTCCCGCGGCGTCAAAACACGTTGTCCGGAAGCGCCGCCCTCGTGGTGCGGACGCAGGTAACCCTCGAGCATCATCTGAGCCACACTCGAAGTGAAGAATGTTCGCCGGTGCTGCAAAGCCTCGACGGCAGCCAGCAGGTCGCGGCCCGCATCCGACTTCAGTAAGAAGCCCCGCGCCCCAACAGCCAGTACCTCCCGCACCACCTGTTCCGAATCGTGTACGGTCAGGATGAGAATGCGAGCTTCCGGCGTCAATGCCAGGATCTGCCGCGCGGCGTCCAGGCCGTTCAGGTTAGGCATTCCGATATCCAGCAAGAGAACGTCCGGCTTCAACCTGCTGGCATAGTCGACCGCCTCACGACCGTCTTGAGCCTCCGCACAAACCTCCCATTCGGCATGGCTTTCGAGTAAGGAGCGAATGCCTTTCCTCGCCACCTCGTGATCGTCCGCGATAAGGATTCGAAGCGCGCTCAAGGTTCACCTCCCAGTAAAAAGTCAACGGGGATCTCCGCGAGTTCTTACTGGAGTGAGCGCCGTGTCTGAGAATGTTTCACTCACAGCCAGCGTAGATTACAGTGAACCAGCGCAAGCTGGCCCCTGGTCCGGAGAGCCGAGCCGTAATAAGTGCGATGAATCTAAGGCGACGCTGATTCACAAGCACGGAGATTGCCAAATCCGCAATCCCTTGAATTCCAATATCTTAGGTTAAGAACCGGAGAGAAATGGGATGTAAGTTTTTCCAGGCGCGGCCGCGGACATGATGCTATGGTGCTCCCACAATATCGCGATGCGCAAATTGGAGTCCGGGGGGTTGCCCAGAAATATTCCGCAGTAACGCCCCGGCATCAATAAACTAACGGTTTGCATGGGGAGCGGGTTCCATCAGGTGGAAGCCGCCCATTGAAACGACGCTGGCTCGGATGCTAAGCCACGGTAGTCTCTGGCGTGCCACGGCGTTGTGGCATCTGAATCTGGATGATGTTGTTCTTGATTGCGTACACGACCAGATCGCGGATGGAGTGCAGGCTGAGCTTCCGCATGATGTTGCTGCGGTGGGTTTCCACGGTCTTGGTGCTCAAGTTCAACAGTACGGCCACTTCCTTGGAACTCTTCCCCTCAGCGAGAAGCTGGGTAACTTCACGCTCGCGGGCAGTCAGCGTCGGCAGATCCGGCGGCTCGTTCCGGGATATAGCATGTCCTTTCTCCAGGAAGCCCGCTAGGACCAGATCGTTTACTCGTGGCGTGAAAAACATTCGCTTGCTCTGCAAGGCTTCGACGGCAGCCACCAGGTCGCGAGCTGCGTCGGATTTGAGCACAAAGCCGCGCGCACCGGCGTCGAGAGCTTCACGAATAACCTGATCGGAATCGGTGATGGTCAGTACTATGACTTTGAAGTGGGGGTCATACTGCAACAACTGGCGCGTAGTGTCCAGGCCGTTGAGGTATGGCATGCCGATGTCCACGATTACAACATCAGGCTTCAACTGTTTGGCCATTTCGACTGCTTCGCGGCCATCGGATGCCTCTCCGCACACTTCCCATCCTTCGCGTTTCTGGAGAAGTGCACACAAGCCTCGGCGTACGATTTCGTGATCGTCGGCCAACAAGATACGTAGTTTCATTCGCCCTCCGCGCACAACCTGAGAGACAGATAACTCGCACTACTCGTGGCACGGAATTTCAACGCGAAGCATTTGGACTTCGTGCCAATGCCGTAAAAACTCGATGCTGACTCACCGCCTCTACCGCCTCCAACAGATCGCGGGCGGCATTCGACTTAACCACATACCCTCTTGCCCCTGCGTCCAGAGCCTCACGCATCATTTGCGGGGAATCGTGTTGAGTAACGAACAAAACCTCCAGACCGGCTCCCATTTGCCTCTTTTGAATCAGCCGGCACGCCTCCAAGCCGTTCATTCGAGGCATGGTGACATCGAGCACCACAATATCGGGCAGCAAAGTTTCGACCTTATCCAGGGCCTCGACACCGTCCGAGGCTTCACCCACAACTTCCCAACCGGACCGTCCTTCCAACAGAGTCCGCAGGCCTTGCCTCACGATGGGATGATCATCCACCAGCAGAATGCGCACTGCCATAACGCTTCTGGCTCTCTGAGGCAGCCTGGTAAAACCCATTCGCTACAGTTCACGGCTGGCTCCGGTTTCAACTCTGCCCCGGTCTTACACCGGAGTCTACTCGCCCCCGGGCGGAAAAGGGAACTTCCAAGTGAAGCAACCGTAAAAATAGCATGGTACTACTGCGCCTCGAATACAGGGAATACTGTATTTTCGCGCGCAACAGGAGATCCTAGTTGCCACTCGAACCGATCGATGGAAAATAGGTTCCAGCATGCAACAGTGCGTCAACTGCCTCGACAATGGAGCCAACGTCTGATTTCGCGCAGGCTCCACGAATGCCCACCTTGCGGGCCTCCTCGGCCAGCTGTTTGGATAGATGAATGGTGACCATCAGGATGGGAATTTCCGGAAAGAGTCTCGTGATTTGCCGGGCTACATCAAGTCCGTTTAGATCCGGCATCTGGAAATCCAACAGAATCATGTCGGGCGGATTCTTTTCTACCCGTTGCAGCGCTTCTCTTCCGGTCCGAGCCTCTTCGCAAACCTGCCAGGCACTGTGCTGCTCGAGGAGAGCTCGAAGATAGTGCCGGACCGCCGGGTTGTCGTCTACCACAAGTATGCGAACCAAGCGGTACTTCCTCCTGATTAGCGCCCAAAACGTAAGCACGGCTAAGATCTTGGCTGGGCAACACGCCGCCGCTGCGGACCCGGCCTGTTGTTCACTGTCCCGTGTTGTGGCCTTCTGCTTTATGCTTCTTCAGCACTGTTCGGGCAGCAACTTCCTTCGCCCGGTCCCCGTATCGCCCGGACCGCTGCGCGCTTTCCTTGATATGTTCGTACTCCCGCTGCTCTTTTGCGCTCACACCGCGAAGATGTTTTCTCCCTGGCATCGGTTTCTCGTTCCCAGCCTGTTTCCTCTCTGCACAATAGGAGTTCAGTCGCGTGCCCGCAATACCGTAAACTCAGTAGTATCCAAGGAGTCTTCTCCGCACGTCGGAGGCAAGCCCAAACCCTCACGCTCTGCCCCGATTACTGCAATGGCTCCTGATTCCACCGTGCTTGGAGGTTTTCGTTCCCTGCGGCTTTACTTGCTTAGCGCGGTATACGACAGTGAAACCTGAGGCCAATCATTGTTGGTTTTTGTCCGGAGACGGGCTTTCGATCGCCCGGTTGGCTGCGGGGCGCCGCAAGACTCTCCGCTTCGGAAACAGCAGGTCACGCATCTTCATCTTCGCCTTGTGCAGTTGCGATTTTGAATTGCCGACTGAGCAGTCCAGCATTTGGGCAATCTCATGATGCTGGTATCCTTCAACCTCGTGCAGGACGAAGATCTTCCGACATCCGTCGGGGAGTTCGTGCATCGCGCGGCGCAATGCAATACGGTCGATCGCACCAGAAAGGTGCGGGTCTGCTTTTCCGACGTCGCGCCGCAGAGACGGCGACTCTGACGACACCGGCTCGTCAAGGGACAGTACACGCGGGGTTTTACGGCGACGCAGCTTCATCAGAACCGTGTTCACGGCAACCCGATAAAGCCAGGTAGAAAAGGCGGAGTCGCCTCGGAACGAGCCCACACTGCGACACACTTGCAGGAAGGCCTCTTGCGTCAGGTCTTCCGCCTCAGCGAGATCCTTCGTCATCAACAGACAAACGGAATACACCCGCTTTCTGTGAAGCTGAAAGAGCCTGGCAAAGGCCTGCTGGTCGCCGCGCTGTGCGCGCTGAATGAGGGTGTGTTCGGATTCTCGCTGTGCCTCCTGCTTGCCCGGAATCAGATTTGCTGCCGTTGCGGAAATAACGCAAGTCGCCACTGTAGTGTCCTCCGATCAAACTAGAGTGCTGGTTAAATGGCTCTCGATGATTCCGGGAGCTTTCAACTTCCACTGAGAGAGTAGCGACACCGAGGTTCTCAGCCCATCAGGATGCTCCTGTAATTGATTGCCAGACTTGCTGTACAACTGGTCGGAGTTAACGCTGTTTTATTCTGAAGCGGCGAGGCAGAACATTTCCTTGCGAATAAGGGCTGCTCGAAGAGAAGGCACAACCGCGACATTTGAAACGAAAAATGGTGGGAGCTATGCCCCCACCATTCGCCAACACGAAGGCCTGGCTCCGCGGGAAAAAGTCGAAAGTCTCGACGACTTTACAGCCGTCCGGCTACCAGCAATACAAGTAAGACCACGACCACAAGACCGAGTCCCCGCTGGGGTAATAGCCCCAAGATCTGCTGTATGGCCAGGTCGGCAGCGCGCCGAGCAACAGCAGCACAAGCAAGATCAGTAGAATCGTCGACATGAAAGCCTCCAATTTATTGGTTGTCTTCCCTGGTTGAAGATACGAGACCCGGCTGGCGGAACAAACCAGGCCTCACAAAGACCCATCAGAGATCCTCGCCTCACCGGCTCGCGGTGACGGGAGTCCCCGGCGCCGGTTTCAGTTCGCCGTGTTCCCTGGCTTGGCCCGAATATCTCCTGACCGCGGACAGGAATGGTTCGCTCGCCTCCCTGGGGCGGACCTTTCCGTTCAGGATGTCGGCAAACGGAACAAAGCTCCCGTAGAGAAGTCGAGTTTCGTCTTTGTCTTGCGTGACCACGGAACCGTTCAGGTCAATTCCCGCAAAAATGCCCCGTGCTCGTGAGTAGGAAAGCACTTCTGCCCTCATTTTCCAGTCTGCGTCGGCGCCGGTATCGCGTCCGACGGGGCCTGCGGCCGCCGAAGCATCCGCACCCAGCTTGAAGTGGCTCGACAACAGATGTTGCATTCCATCGTCATTCGTCACAATCATCACCAAATCGACAGCCTGACCGCCCAACTGCAATCCCCAGCTTCCACCTGTAATAGTGATCGGTGCGGGAGCGCTCCAGAGGCCGGCTTCTGTGCGGCACGTAGCGACGCCTTTGCCGTGACTGCCTCCGAAACCGACAGCAATTTTCACCATCGAGGGAATGACCGCGACGCACTTCGCATCGCTCATCACTTTGTCTGGAATCGCTTTGTCGGGAGTGGCCATAATTTCGTTCAAAACCTTCGCGGAGGCATCGAGGCGTTTGTCGATGTCCGACTGATCTTTGTCATCAGCGGACCAGGCCATGCCGGCGCAGAGCAGAAGCCCAGCACCGAGCACCAGGAGACATCTCGGCAGTGCGGAACCAATTCTTGTCATAAGCGGACCTCTTCCTTGCTCGAAACGAGCAACCGATCAAATTTTTCTGCGAACTCAACACTAACCTTCCAATTGGGCTTGTTTCCATCCGGTTTTTGCTGTAAAGCGAACCAGCGGGTGCGGGAGAACTAGGGGAATCCTGCCAGCGGTCTACAGGGTTTGTGAGAGGTCGTTACTTCGGCGGATGCAGTTTCGGCAGTATGGATGGCTGAAAATCGCGGCCGTCGCGCGCTAACAACTGCCGGCACTTCCGTTCAGGACGTCAGGACGGCGCTTGGCTCCCGCAACACCGAACGAAGCGGAATCGTGAGTTCGACGAGGGTTCCGGGGTGGGCATTCGTCAACCGCAGGTCTCCACCAAATTCCCTGGCGCGCTGTTTCATGCCTCCGATGCCAACTCCAACGCTGTCCGGTTGCAGTTCGGCAATTCTCTTGTCGACTCCCTTGCCATCATCCCGCACTGCAACCACGATGTTTTCTTCGTTTTGGACCAACGTAATCCACACCTTGCTTGCTTCCGAATGCCGGAAGACATTGGTCAGTGCTTCCTGAACGATTCGGAAAACAGCGGTCTCGACGTCGGCTGCGAGCCTCGGAAAATCGCGGGGCTGGACCTCGAGAGACGTCTCAATGCCGCTGCGCTTTGTGATCCCCTCCACGTACCAGGAAAGCGCCGAGAGCAAACCCACTTCATCGAGCAAGGGGGGATGCAAAAGGTGAGACATGGTGCGGACTTGCTGAATGGCACGATCCACAATGCTGCTGGCCTGAGTCCACTCTTCCTCTGGCGGTTGCGCGGATTTCTGCAGGATCATTTTGTCCAGTACCATCTTGGCTACGGCAAGTTCCTGTCCTAACCCGTCGTGCAGATCGCGCGCCAGCCGGCGGCGCTCCTGGTCCTGCATCGTCATGAGCCGAATTGACAGGCGCCGCAATTCGTCCGTCCTCCGATCGACCATTCTCTCCAGTTCTGACGCGTTGTCGCGAATCGACTGTTCCAGGAGTTTGCTGTCCTGAATGTCCGAACAGGTTCCGTACCATTTCACGATTTTCCCGTCATCGCGAATTGGAAGCGCGCGAGCTCGGAACCACCGATAGGAACCGTCTCTGGACCGGAGGCGATACTCCGCTTCGTAGTTTGCCCCCGAGTCAACACAGCGCATCCAGTCCGCCATGGCCTTTTGTTTATCCTCCGGATGCACATAATCCAACCACCCGAAACCTTTCGCCGAAGCTGGGGGAGCGCCGGTAAAGTCATAAAACCGGTCGCTGATGTAATCCCTGGACCCGTCTGCCTTGCGACTGAAGATGATGTCCGGCGCGGTGTGGATAATGGCGTCGAGCTCCTGATTCTTGCCTACCAGCTCCATGTTTAGCTGCAGCAGCAATTCCGCCTTATGGGCCAATTCTTCAGTGCGTTCGAGTACGCGTTGCTCCAGGTCGCGATTCAGCGTTTCGAGCAGCCGCGTTTTGCGGTGCAACTCGGCAAAGACCCTGACTTTCGCGCGCAGAAGTTCAGCCACCACCGGAACAGAGATGTAATCGACGGCGCCGTGTTCATATCCCCTGAGCTGGTCCAGGTCGGTCAGATGCACCGCCGATACAAAAATGATTGCCATCCTCTGAAAACGCGGATGCTGGCGAATCATGGCAGCCAATTGAAAACCATCGAGCTCCGGCATACTCACATCCATCAGCACCACGGCAACGTCGTTCTTCAGCAGAACGTCGAGAGCCTCCTTCGCGGAAGTGGCTTTGATCAGGTTCTCGCCTAGTCCACCGAGCATGACCTCATAGCTGAGCAACTTGGCCGGCTGATCGTCTACCATGAGAATGTTGACTTTCTGGTTCGTGCTCATGACCTACAAGTCCTCCCACTCAGGTCTCGACTGTCAAACGCATGCCGCGGTAATTGCTATCGGTGAAGCCACATGCGCAGCGATGAGAGCAATTGCTCGGTATTGACGGGCTTGGCCAGGTACTCCGACGCTCCCGCCTCAAGGCATTTCTCGCGGTCTCCCTTCATCGCTTTCGCGGTTAGGGCAATGATAGGCAAGCGCCGGAACGAAGAGTTTTGCCGAATTACCTGCATGGTCTCGTAGCCATCCATCTCGGGCATCATGATGTCCATCAACACGATCGCAATATCTGGGGTAGAGTCGAGCTTGGCGATCGCTTCCCGGCCAGTTCCGGCAGTGATCACCGTCATGCCACGACGTTCGATCACACTGCTGAGGGCGAAGATATTGCGCACGTCATCGTCGACTACCAGCACCTTCTTCCCCACCAGGGCGTCGTCAGAGTGGTGCAAACGGTCGAGTAGTCGCTGCTTTTCCCCGGGAAGATCGGCGACCACACGATGCAGGAACAACGCCGTCTCATCCAACAGGCGTTCCGGCGATTCCACACCCTTTACAACCACCCGGCGTGCCAGCAAATGCAGCCGGGAATCCTCCTCCGGCGAAAGTTCCTTACCCGTAAAGACTACCACCGGCAAGTCGCTCAGCGACGGAGTGTCACGGAATCGCTCCAACACCTCGAAGCCTGATATGTCGGGCAGACGAAGGTCAAGAACCACGCAGTCAAAGACCTGCTCGCTGACAATTTGTACCGCCCCGGCACCGGTGGCAACGACAGTGACGTCAATGTCCTCATAACCCAGCAATTCCTTGATGCTAAGCTGCTCGACCGGATTGTCTTCCACCACCAACAATCGCTTGCGACGGGGAGCGGAATATTCCTTGATGCGGGCCAATGCCTTCTCCAGCCCTTCCGGCGTGGTCGGTTTTGTCACAAATGCAAACGCGCCCCGTGCCAGGCCGTGGCGCCGGTCTTCGTCCAGCGTCAGCATCTGAACCGGTATGTGCCGGGTCGCTGGATCCTGCTTCAAGTGGTTCAGAACCGTCCAGCCCAGCATGTCGGGCAGAAAAACATCCAGTGAGACCGCGGTGGGATGATACTCCTTGGCCAACGCGAGGGCTTCCGCACCTCGTGTCGCCATCAGAACTTTAAAGCCCTTGTCCCGGGAGAGATCGCATAACACCCGGGCATAGTGCAAGTCATCCTCGACAATCAGCAAAACGGCATCATCGGGTTGCAGATTGTCCCGGTCGTCTGCAATCTTCTCGACTGGATGCTCCGCGACCCCCGCTACGGTCAACTGCGCTGGTGAAATTGACGATCGGAATCCTCCCTCTACCGGGGCCGCGATCGACGTGGAAGGCCCCACATAGGTTTGCGGCAAGTAGAGAGTGAATGTGCTGCCCCGTCCCGGGGCGCTGCGCAACTGGATTTCTCCTCCAAGCAGACTGGCCAGTTCGCGGCTGATCGCCAGCCCCAGGCCCGTGCCTCCATACTTACGGCTGGTGCCGGCGTCTGCTTGCTGGAACGCTTCGAAAATGATCCGCTGCTTTTCGAATGGAATGCCAATGCCCGTGTCAGCAACTTCCAAGGCCACCACGGACGCTGCATTGCCCAAGATCGGGTGACCCCCGGTCCAACCGCTCCTGGCCTGCGACACAGACAGGCGAACACCTCCGACTTCGGTGAACTTAAAGGCATTGGACAACAGGTTCTTCAACACCTGCTGCAACCGCTTCGCGTCGGTGACCACACTCCGGGGAAGGTGAGGATCGGTCTGCACCTCGAAACTGAGATGCCGGTTCTCCGCCTCGTGCCGGAATGGACGTTCCACTGCGTCCAGCATGCTGGCGAAGAAGACCTCCTCGGCTTCAACGGAGACAGTTCCGGATTCGATTTTCGACAAATCAAGAATGTCCGTGATCAGGTTCAGCAAGTCTGTTCCAGCACCATGAATCGTGCGGGAGAATTCAACCTGCTTCGGGGTCAGGTTGCCATCCGGGTTATCGCTGAGCTGCTGGCCAAGCACCAGGATGCTGTTAAGTGGTGTCCGCAACTCATGGGACATGTTGGCCAGGAATTCAGACTTATACTTCGAAGTGAGAGCCAATTCTTTGGCCTTCTCTTCCAGGGCTCGCCGGGCTTGCTCGATTTCCTGGTTCTTGCGCTCGACTTCAACGTTCTGTTCTGCGAGCTGCTGCGCCTTCTGTGCCAGCTGCTCATTGGTCTGCTGCAATTCTTTTTGCTGCACCTGGAGTTCGGTGGCCAGCTGCTGGGACTGCTTCAGCAGTCCCTCGGTCTGCATGGTGGCCTCGATGCTGTTAAGCACGATGCCGATGCTGGCCGTCAACTGCTCCAGAAATGCCAGCTGAGAGGTGGTGAAACTACTCAGCGAGGCCAGCTCAATCACGGCCTTGACCCGGTCTTCAAACAGGATGGGGAGCACGATCACATTTCGCGGAACGGCCTGAAACAATCCGGAGCGAATCGCAACCGTATTGGGCGGCAAGTCGGAGATCAGCATTCGCCGTTTTTCCGCCGCGCACTGCCCCACCAGCCCCTCGCCCAGTTTCAAGCGTCGCAGATGTCCATCCTCGCCGTCACCCGCGAAGGCCGAAAGCAGCATCATCTCCGTAGACTCCTCGCCGCCCATCTGATAGATCACGCCTTGCTGCGCGCTTACCAGAGGCGCCAGTTCCGAGAGGAGCATACGTCCTACGGTCGTCAAATCCCGCTGCCCCTGCAACATGCCGGTGAAGCGGGCCAGATTCGTCTTGAGCCAATCTTGCTCGGTATTGCGATCCGTCGTGAGCCGCAGATTGTCGATCATGGTATTGAGGTTGTCTTTCAAGTCCGCAACCTCGCCGCTGGCTTCCACCTGAATGGAGCGCGTTAGGTCGCCCTTGGTGACGGCGGTGGCAACTTCAGCGATGGCCCGCACTTGATTGGTCAAGTTGTCGGCTAGCAGGTTCACGTTGCCCGTGAGATCCTTCCAGGTCCCGGCAGCGCCGGGCACGTTGGCCTGGCCGCCGAGCCGTCCTTCCACGCCGACTTCGCGCGCCACGGTTGTAACCTGATCGGCAAAGGTCGCCAGCGTATTCGTCATGTTGTTGATGGTTTCCGCCAGCGCCGCAACCTCGCCCTTCGCGTTCACAGTCAGCTTCTGGGTCAGCTCACCATTGGCGACAGCAGTCACGACTTTGACGATGCCACGCACCTGTTCGGTCAGGTTGGCAGCCATCACGTTCACGTTGTCCGTGAGATCCTTCCAGGTTCCAGCCACGCCGGGCACCTGCGCCTGGCCACCCAGCTTGCCTTCCGTACCCACTTCCCGGGCTACACGAGTTACTTCGGCAGCGAATGCGTTGAGCTGATCCACCATTGTGTTGATGGTGTTCTTGAGTTCTAGAATTTCTCCTTTTACGTCGACCGTGATTTTGCGCGACAGATCGCCACGGGCCACGGCCGTCGTGACTTCGGCGATGTTGCGCACCTGGCCGGTGAGGTTCCCGGCCATCGCGTTCACGGAGTCAGTAAGGTCCTTCCATGTTCCGGCAACACCGGACACGTTGGCCTGGCCGCCAAGCCGTCCTTCGCTGCCGACCTCGCGCGCCACGCGCGTCACTTCCGCAGCGAACGAGCGCAATTGCTCGACCATCGTGTTTAGCGTTTCCTTCAGTTGCAAGATTTCACCACGCACGTCCACCGTGATCTTCTTCGAGAGGTCCCCGTTGGCAATGGCCGTGGCAACTTCAGCGATGTTACGTACCTGGCCGGTAAGGTTGCTGGCCATGAAGTTCACGTTGTCCGTGAGATCCTTCCACGTGCCGGCGACTCCGGGCACCTGCGCCTGTCCGCCCAGTTTTCCGTCGGTGCCGACCTCACGCGCCACCCGCGTCACTTCGCCTGCGAATGCATTGAGTTGGTCCACCATCGTGTTGATGGTGTTCTTGAGTTCGAGAATTTCCCCTTTTACGTCGACCGTGATCTTGCGTGACAAATCGCCACGGGCCACAGCGGTTGTGACTTCAGCGATGTTGCGCACCTGACCGGTGAGATTCCCGGCCATCGAGTTTACAGAATCCGTAAGATCCTTCCACGTTCCGGCCACACCCGGCACATTGGCCTGTCCGCCCAGACGCCCTTCCGTGCCGACTTCACGCGCCACGCGCGTTACTTCGCCTGCGAACGCATTGAGTTGGTCCACCATGGTGTTGATGGTTTCCTTGAGCAGCAGAATTTCGCCGCTAACGTTGACCGTGATTTTCTTCGAAAGATCACCGCTGGCGATAGCTGTAGCTACTTCAGCGATGTTGCGCACCTGGCCGGTCAAGTTGCTGGCCATCGAGTTGACGGAGTCGGTAAGGTCCTTCCATGTGCCGCCCACTCCCGGCACCTGGGCCTGGCCGCCAAGTTTGCCGTCGGTGCCCACTTCGCGGGCAACGCGGGTCACTTCTGACGCGAACGAACGCAGTTGATCCACCATGGTGTTGATGGTGTCCTTGAGTTCGAGAATTTCTCCTTTCACGTCGACCGTGATCTTGCGCGACAAGTCGCCGCGAGCCACGGCGGTGGCGACTTCGGCAATGTTTCGCACCTGACCGGTGAGATTACTGGCCATGAAGTTCACATTGTCAGTTAGATCTTTCCAGGTGCCGGCCACTCCAGGTACTTGAGCTTGTCCGCCCAGCTTGCCTTCGGTACCGACTTCGCGCGCCACACGCGTCACTTCGCCGGCGAACGCGTTGAGCTGGTCCACCATTGTATTGATCGTGTTCTTGAGCTCGAGGATTTCGCCCTTCACGTCGACCGTGATCTTGCGCGACAAATCCCCACGTGCGACCGCAGTAGTCACCTCTGCGATGTTGCGCACCTGGCCGGTCAGGTTTCCGGCCATCGAGTTAACAGAGTCGGTAAGATCCTTCCAGGTGCCAGCGACGCCAGGCACGTTGGCCTGTCCTCCGAGACGCCCTTCCGTGCCGACTTCGCGCGCCACACGGGTCACTTCGCCGGCGAAGCGGTTGAGCTGATCCACCATCGTGTTCAGCGTTTCTTTGAGCTGCAAAATCTCACCCCGGACATCGACCGTGATTTTGCGCGAAAGATCGCCATTCGCAATCGCCGTCGCTACCTCGGCGATGTTTCGTACCTGGCCGGTGAGGTTGCTGGCCATGAAGTTCACGTTGTCCGTCAGATCTTTCCAGGTGCCGCCAACTCCGGGCACCTGCGCTTGTCCGCCGAGCTTGCCTTCGGTACCCACTTCGCGCGCCACACGGGTAACTTCACCGGCGAATGCGTTGAGCTGGTCTACCATCGTGTTGATGGTGTCCTTGAGTTCGAGAATTTCGCCCTTTACATCGACCGTGATTTTGCGCGACAAATCGCCGCGGGCGACAGCGGTGGTTACTTCCGCGATGTTCCGCACCTGGGCCGTCAAGTTACCGGCCATGGCGTTGACGGAGTCCGTAAGGTCCTTCCAGGTACCAGCCACGCCCACGACGACGGCCTGTCCGCCCAGCTTCCCGTCCGTTCCCACTTCACGGGCAACGCGCGTCACCTCAGAGGCAAATGAACGCAACTGGTCGACCATCGTGTTGATGGCTTCCTTGAGCTGGAGAATTTCGCCGCGCACATCGACGGTAATCTTGCGGGAGAGGTCGCCGCTGGCAACGGCAGTTGCGACTTCAGCGATGTTGCGAACCTGGCCGGTGAGGTTGCTGGCCATCGAGTTAACGGAGTCCGTGAGATCCTTCCATGTGCCCGCCACGCCAGGCACCTGCGCCTGGCCACCCAGCTTACCGTCCGTGCCAACCTCACGCGCTACGCGCGTTACCTCGGCGGTGAAGACGCTAAGCTGCTGAATCATGGTGTTGACGATGTTGGCGGAGCGCAGGAACTCGCCCTCCAGTGGCCGTCCGTCCACGTCCAGGCGTACGGTTTGGGTCAGGTTCCCCTGGGCAACAGCCGCGATGGCACGGGTCACACCCTCAGTTGGGCGCAGCAGATCCTCAACCAATGTGTTTATCGAAACTTCCATCTCGCCCCACGCGCCTCTGGATTCATGAAACCGGGTGCGCTCGCGCGTCCGGCCTTCTTTTCCCACTACCTGCCCAACCCGCTTCAGTTCTCCGGCCATTTGCTGGTTGGCGGCAACAATGGAATTGAAAGTATCGGCAATCTTCCCCGCCAGTCCTGTCCAGGATCCCGGAAGTCGCACGGAAAAGTCGCCATCCCGCATGGTTTGCAGGCTGCCCAAGATCACGCTAAGATCGGCCGCGGTTGGTTGAGCGACCAGGGCGGAATTCCCGTTGTTCTTGTTTGTCTTGTCTTCGGAGGCGCCGTCAGCAACGGCAGCCGCCGAGTCTTGGCTGTTTCTCTTCATTTTCTTCTCCTGCAGACCGCTGAACCACCAAAAGCAGGGATAATCAAAACATCTGTTTGAAAAGTGAATCTAGGAGGAATCCACAGGTGACATCGATTCATAACACGAAGAACTGTAGGATGACTCTAGGGTCTTTCCTGTAGGGCTGATTCGAACCGACTACCCGGAGGATCCTCGGAGCAAGCCGATGCCCAGTGAATGGGGATTGCGGGGAAGCAGGGACGCGACATGGCGGTTCGGACACGCTGGTCAGGCCGTGGCTGCGGCACTCATTCTTTCTTCTAGCGTAGCCGCCTCCTGTGCTCCGGTGTGCCGTAGTACTTCTCTGGCCCAGAGTGTTCTCGCGCCCTCCGCGCAGGAGACGTACACCAGGACTCCAAGGTTGCCGAGTTGATCCTCGAACCTTTCTGCTTCTCTCTCCGAAAAGCCGAGCCCCACCAGCGTTCTGACATTTCCACAGAGTGCCGGCGCCTCGCGCGCTACCATGAGAGCGTGAAAAAACGCCTGTGATCGGATGAAGAAGCCTACGGTGGGAATCAGGACGGCCCCGAACTCCGAGAGCCACCCAATCAGTCCGGCGGTCACCGCACTGGCTTCCTTTTCGCCATTAAACAGGCTCGCGTCCCGAACGATCGATGCAATAGGATGGCCGGGAGGCAGCATCATACAGATACTTTCGTTCTCAAAGCCGGCCTGGTTTAGATTGTGCACAATATCGCTCAAAGCGATGTTCTGGGAATAAATTCCGTAAGCGGCTGCTGATTTCATTGCCATGTCAAACGCTCCACATCGGCGATGTGTGTCATGCCAGGGTTCATGTCTATCCCGCCAGGTTCGATGTGGAGAGACGCAAAACTTGTGAACTCTTGGCACGCGATTCGCCGTTTGGTCCGAGTACGGAGCCGGACGGTGGCTCTTTCCCGCAATCATTCGCAAGATACGCGTCTTGACTACCCCATGAAACTCGGGTAAATCACGTAGACTCGCGACCATTTTTGGGGGTCACGGAGAAGAATTGAGCTGCTCCTCTCTAGGATTTAAGAAACTGAGTAGCGTAGCCGTCGAGAACTTCTCATGCGGCCAGCTTTCAGCTGAGAAAGAACACTCGTGTCGTTTGGCGTAAATTCCGCAGTCTGCGCAGGAACGCTGCGGCTAAGTGTTTGTTTGCAAGCGATGGGCCTGCCTTTGAGATTGCCATGCCTTTTACAGACAGTGAATGCTCGATGAAGAACGCGGTCGTGAGGGTCTGAATGCCAGTCAGCCTGGCGCTAACCCATGACCGCCCGAATCAAGGCGATACTAAAGCGACGCGACGGTTGTAAGCAATACCGCGAATCCCGTAGCTTACGTTCAAGAAATTGTCGCTGGCATTGGCGACGCCATAAAAATGGGTGCATGTTCAAAGACGCGGAGAGCGTCGAGAGCGTAGGAATCTCCCGGCCGAAGCTGGCGCTGCGGCCCTTTCACGGCGATGCCACATCGACGTCTTTCAGAAGGCGTTTTCAGTGCGTACCACGTTGGAAGTCATAAATTGAAAGGAGGCGACATGCAGTATTAGCGCTGGAGGAGGGAACAGCGGTTCTCATCGGACAGTGCATTTGGTACGTATCTGAATTGTTCGCGAATGCTCTGTGGAATGAGTGGAGCGGCGATGAGCTTGTCGCCGCACTCCAGCACAATCTCACGTCGCAGCAGGCTTTCCAGCGTCTCTTTCTGGTGAGGTGTGAGACGGCGAGGTCCCACGGGCAGGTCGCAGGCCAGCAAAACGCTGGTCTCAGGCAATGTTAGCTGCCAGCACTCAGCTCGGCGGTTAAAGCGTGTATCGGAAACTGTGCAACCATCGGCGCCGGTCTCGACGACAGCAAATTCGCCTCCGCGCCCAGTGGAGTGGTGCTGTAGCCACAGGTCCCAGAAAGCTCGCATGGGTGCGGCGAGTTCCGGAAGGGCTGCCGATTGCGCGTGTTCGTAATCGAAAAAGTAGGCCAGTTGGGCAATGTCCTCGGGTGCGGCGGCGAATACGTGACTATAGGCGCGGACCGGCGCGATTGATCGGAACCCGTGCTGTTGCCAGCGTTCGTAGTTCGGGCTGAAGCGATCGACTCGAATGGGAAAGCACCCTTGCGGCGGACTGAGGTGAGAAAGCTTTTGGATCAGTTCCGTGGTCGCGCCAAAGCCGGCGGGATCTTCACCGGGGAACCCATAGATCAAGTTCCAATGCGCTTCGATGCCAATCTCCATGCACCATCGCAGCAAGGCGATGTTTTGGGCGGCCGTGACGCCTTTGCCCATAATGCGCAACGTGCGATCCGCTAAGCTTTCAATGCCAGGCTGAATCAAGGCGATGCCCGCCTGTTTCAGCAAAACGAGTTCGTCACGCGTCATGTTCGATTTAACCTCGAAGAACTTCCGGGTCTGCGATGCTTCGCTATCGGAGGCCCACTGGGGCAGCAGGTTCTTCATGTAATCGCGCGAGAGAATATTGTCCGAAAAGGACAGGAGTTGCGGCTGGTAACGGGCGGTCAGATAGGCGGTTTCTGCGGCCACACGGCCCGTGGATTTCTGCCGGAAGCGCATGCTTTGCCCGTTCAACCCGCAAAACGTGCAGTGAGATTTCTCGCCCCACCAGCAGCCGCGGGCCGCTTCCATTGGAATCATCGCAGCATCGACACCGGAATGACGGACTGCGCGGAAGAAATCGTCGAAGTCGGGATAGGGTAGGCTATCCATGTCTTGCAGTTTGGGCGGGTGTGTGGTCTGCGAATATGCCTGGGATAGGAAGCCTTGGGGCGGGGCGGAATGGCTGGCTTGATTTTCCAGCGCCTCGCAGAGTTGGAGAAAGCTCACGTCAGCTTCGCCACAGCAGATGTAATCCACAAACGGAAAAAGATGTAGATAAGGTTGCGCCATGCCGGATTCGAAATTCGCCCCGCCCATGACAATGGTGACGTTTGGGTGCTGCCGTTTGATAAGTCGCGCCAGACACATGCTGGCCATGGTTTGCTCAAACGTGCTGGTGAATCCGACCATCCGGTATTGCGACCAATCGCAGCTCTGCAGGCAGAGCTGAAGAAACTCATGGGTATGTCGGAGCGCGGCTTGCACTAGGTTGCGGGAGTCGAGGGGCAATGTGAGTAGAGGGTCGTCAAGAACATTGCGTTCGTACGCGTCCCACGACGAAATGCCCTGGCCGTAGAAGGCCTGTGAAAACACCCATTCGCCGGCCAGCAGCGGGACGGGAAAGTAATCAGCCATCTTGCGGTAGGCTTGGTAGCCAAGCAAGCGGGCAAACAAGGTGTTGAAGTATTTTGAACAGCAGTTGTGACCCCGCCGATTGGCCAGCGACTGCAGCAGGCCTAGCGCTAGACTAGGGCGCGCGGCAGAGGCAAAAGGCATGTTTACAAGCGCTATACGCATGGCTGTGAGGTTACGGATGTGAGGTGAAGGGCGCAGGCATCCACCACATGATGGATTAGCTTCGTGAGGTCGGCGCAATAGACGCTGGTGTTATCGAAGCCGTTGGCTTGCCGGAATCGTGACGGCAGATAGCCGCCGCCACAGATATCTCGCAGTTCGCATCTGCGGCAGGTTGCGCATAAGCCTTCCTGGCCTGCCAGCGCCAACTGAAACGTAGGATGCTGAAAGGCGCGCTCGATAGGATCGGCCTTCGTGTTCAATCCCAGTTTGGTGAATCCGTTGCCGCAGGCGCGCAGCGAATCGACCGGCTCGATACTCCCGTCACAATCGACCACTACCATCGTAAGCGGGTCGCCGCCGAGAGCATCGGAATGAACTCGGGAGCCCACCAGCAGGTGAAGCAAACTATCGAAATAGGTAATGCGAACCTTGGGGTTGTTCTCGCTCCACCACTCGTCGAAGATTGGGATGAGGTAATCGGCGAACGGCGTGGGACTGGCGCAGCCGGATGGTGGATGGTCCCAGTTGGCTTCCACCGGTAACAGAAAGTCCATGGTTTCGATTCCGAGCGAACGAAAATGACGATAAATAGCGCGGCCATCTTCGCTGGGGTTCACCACACACAACACGCCGCCGAACAGTCGCTGCATTCCAGCATGGCGTTGGATGCGCTGAATTGCGGCAACCGCATCACGGTAAGACCCGGCACCAGTGGCCTTTGTACGCTGGCGGTCGTGCACAGCGGGCGGACCGTCCAAGCTGATGCTGACGCCGATCTCTAGCTCTGCGCAAAGATTCACCCAATCGTCGTTCAACAATACCCCATTGGTTTGCATGGCGAAGGAAGTGGAGCATGCGGCTGGCATGTGGGCGCCGAAGACTTGCACCGCCTGACGAAACCAAGCCGGGCCGGCGAGTGTAGGCTCACCTCCGTGGAAAACAATAAGGGCCTTGGGTTGGTGAAACTTGGCACAGTAGGCCGCAATGGCGCAAGCCGCCGAACGAAGCACCGCGCTGTCCATGACAGGCGGCTGGTACTCGGCAGACCTGTCGGCCTGCTCAAACATATAGCAGTAGCCGCAGCGCAGATTGCACGTGGACGTGGCTTTTAGAATAAATGTATTGGCTACATACACAAACAGTCATCCGTCCTACGACGGCAAAAGACCAATGAAGATATACGATACGTCGGCGGTCGGAGCGCCGGGTTTGCGCTTGGCGGTTTCCAGCGCAGACTGCAGATGCCGCGAGCCGGGCTGCACTCGATCGACTCGCAAACGACGAATTTGCTGCAGCTTGTTGGATAACTCGGCCGTGTTTGTCTCCGCAACTAGTGTAGGTATAGTGACTTGCGTCAGCATGTTCATTCCTCCTTGATAGGTGTCGATGGTGCTTCCAAAGTAGACGATGATGTTATCAGCGGGCTGGACTCCTCGAACGGACCGCGCAACTCTTGGCCTGCCAGGGCATACTCGGACGTCACAATAGCCACGCACCGTGCGCAGGCCTCGAAAGAGTGCTGGTGAAACCATCTGCAAGTACTTCGAATAGGACACGCGACATGTTTATTGCCGGCGGCCGGTGCATGTTCCTGAAGAAGATCCGGCAAGCTGCATTCACCATTTCGAAAATTGGCGCACCGCGCGTTTTGGCAGGGACTGGTGAAGCGGAAAACCTGGTTTGGAGGGTCTCCTTCCGTCAGCGCCAGAACTTCCGCAGTGGCAGGAACTGGCCGCTCTAAGTAGCGAATGATCGGGAAGGTACCGCGGTTATCGACAATCCCGAAAACTGCGCTGTGGGGTGAATCCGCCCGTGAACTAGGGCACGCGAGCGAAATATTATCTGTTCGCGGTACCGACATCGGAGCATATTGCCACAAAGCCGGAACTACTGCAACAAAAATAAGTGGCTAACTATTAGGTTCTATAAGTGCTTTATAACATGCTCCGCCGTATCCTGTATTAGTCAATGTAAGTTGGTGTCCGCCACAATATTTGTCGACACGTGTAGCTCTGAGCACGTCGGTCATACAGTATTCGAGCTCAAGGTAGCGAGTTCCTGTAGGTGCTGTTCAGGGTCAGGCTTTTCCTATGCTTCGCCCCGCTACCTGTCCCGTAAGGATACAACTGCCGAGGAAGGTGCCCTCGAGCGAGCCTTTGCCGTGAATGCCGCCTCCGCCGAAGCCGGCGGCCTCGCCCACCGCATACAAGCCGGTGATCGGCTGCCCGTCGCTGGCGCGCAATACGCGGCACTGAAGGTCGGTTTGGATTCCGCCCAGGCTTTTGCGCGCGAGAATGAATTCCCGAATCGCAATCAGCGGGCGCGCTCGGAGGTCAAGAATTCGCTGAAAGTTGCATGTACGTATGCGGTCGCCGCGATAAGAGCGGAAGTTGGCAATGCGCCGCAGTTGGTCATCATTGTGGTAAGCGGGTCCGCGAGCGATCATTTCATCCCAGGCTCTGATGGTTGCCGTCATTTGTCCGCAGTTAAGGCGGTTGCCGTAGAGGTTCTGGCCATCCATCCGTTCCATCAGTTGGTCGAGCGTATCTGCAACAACAAAGTCTTGCGGGCATTCGCGAATCAGGCGCTCGACGAGGGGCTTGTTCCCAAACAGGATTCCGGCGGCTAAAGCAAGGCGCTTCTTGTGTCGAAACGCTGTCATATAGTCGCATCCGGAAACGGCAAGTTCGCGAATGGCAATTTTCCAGTTCATGACCTGCCATGAATATTGACCGGGCTGTCGAAGCACGCTTTCGACTAGATGGCGGGTGTCGCCGTATCCAGGCATCGGTCCAGGGGTCATGATTCGCTCACCGCGCGCGTTAAACCAAAGCGCCGAACGAGGCGGTACCAGGCTGAGACCGTCATCGGGACGGCGCTTTGCGGGGTGATGGACTCCCGCTGCGTAATGCCAGTGAAGGTCAAGATGCGTAACCGCGCCTCCCAACTCGGCGACACGATCATGTAGCATCCCATCCCCGTAGTCGTGCGCGCCATTGAGCAGTTTCTTCGGCGGATCTCCCCACGGCTTGTACCAGTTGGCGCGCAACCGGCTGAGGTCGCCTCCGCAGATACCGCCCGTAGCGATGACGACATGTTCGGCAGAGACTCTAATCCCGGCGCCGGAATCCGTTCTGCGCCCAAGAATGCCAACCACGCGCCCGTTCTCGACCTCAATGTTTGAGACCTCGGTATCGAAGAGCAACTCTAGCTTCGACCGATGGGGATGGGTTTGCAGCGCTCCGAGCAGGCGATCAATAATCTCGTACCCTGTACCCCAAACGACATGCCATCGTGGAACCGTATTGCCCGGCCCGTAGATTCCCCTCTCCGCCCAATTGACCAGGGGCAAGAACTTGATTCGCTTGGCAGTCAGAAACTCAAAAATGTATTCGCGCGAATACTCACAATAGAACCTAGCCCATCGCCGGGGCCACTCATCATCCGGTTGGTAGCCGGCGACACTCTGCCAGTCCCGCCAAGCGAGTTCCGGAGAGTCGCTAATCCCAAGCCGGCGCTGATGCGATGTGTCGATCATGTGCACTCCACCAAATGATTGCTTTGCCAGCCCCCCAAACCTCTCGCGGATATCCTTGTCAATTAACAAAACCCGGTGACCAGCGCTGAGCAATTCACCGGCTGTGACAATGCCGGCGATTCCACCACCAGCGATCGCAATCTCAGTCTTGAGGTCTATTGCATCTGCCATACCAATGTCCATCGCTACAATAGCGCACAGAGCACACTTATCGGGTGGCCTCAGGTACTGTTTGGCCGGTATAACCTGGCAGCGCAACGGCTCGAGCACATGTTGCGAACGTCATGTTAAGGACGTGCGACCTACTTGCTTCCCTATAATGCCGGGCCGAGTCAATGACATCCGCGGCGAACCGTGACGGTAATCTTGTCACAGCCAGGTATCGCTCCATCGTAATGTTCTATTTTCGTAACAGCCGCTTCTAGAAACGGCTACATTGCGCACACACTCCGAACATTACAACAAAGGTGAAACCTATTGATATCACGCGCAGTCATTCAATGCTGCAGACGTGTGTTCCACATTCGTAACAAAAATAGACGGAACGACAAGAATAACGCATTTCATTATATAAGCAGCGGTCAATATCTGTAACTCTCAGTACTTACTTAACGTCTATCGCGCCAGTAAAGCGAGTGTATAGCCTGACAATGACTGCCCGGCATTGTGGTGAATACTGTAAGGGCACCACCGGGAGTCAAATGGCGGCAGCCTGCCTGTGCGAACGCGCGACACACGGTGTATGTTGCAGACGGCTTCGGGTTGTCGCCGACCTGATCGGGGTGAACCGTCCATAGAGTTGCCGCAAATCACGAAAAGCAATATTCTTATCGCGTCTACTCACTGTGATAATGCTTTAGGCTGGAGAGACGCTGGCAAAAGCCGCCCAAAAGCGAGTGCTTAGCTTCACGTTTAAAGAGCGCAATACGGGAATCGGTCCGCTCGAGTTTAAGAATTAGAATGTCCGATTAACAAAAGTATTGTCGACCTTCTTCTAAGCGCTGCGTCCTTGGCCGCGTGTTTGTTGACTCCGGCGCATTTCATCTTCTTGTCGCAACGCCCCCAAGATGCGGTCTTGATGCGACTAAGACAATCAGAGCTAACAACCTGTGACCCACTCTTGCCGGCGAAAGCAAAAGAGCACACATGACATGCTGAATAAGCTGAGACTAGAAGCCAGAGCAGCTGAGCCATCCGGATTCCGGTCGGCGATGGCATTGGCAGTAAGTAGGCAGTGCGCCAACTTGGGGCCGGGCCTCTGCAACATGAAACCGCACCCGAGAGTAATCGAGTCTGTCTACAGAGCAATCGCGTCGCGGGCAAACTGGTATACAGAGTGCGAGGGAGTCGTACAACTCAGGACCGCGATCGCGAAGCGGTATTTAGCCTACAACCACGTTTCAATTACTCCGGCCAATGTGCTCGCCACCTGCGGCGCAACCGGAGCCTTCGAGTCAATTTGCAAGTGCTTTCTGGACCCGGGAGACGAAGTGGTGATGTTCGAGCCCTTTTATCAATACCATGTGCGGCAAGTGCGTGAGCGTGGCGCCATTATTCGATTTGTTCGTCTCCGGCCGCCACGCTGGGCGTTTCTGGCAAATGAATTGGAAACGGCGATCACCAACAAAACGAAGCTTCTGGTGATGGCCAATCCCCATAACCCGACCGGCAAAGTGTTTTCCCGGGTCGAGCTAGAAATGATTGGAGAGGTGTGCCACGAGGGGGGCGTCGTGGTCGTTTGTGACGAGGTGTACGAGTACATGGTGGGTCTAGGTCAGGCACATGTGTCTATGGCCAGCCTGCCGGGGATGTTCGATCACACACTTACTCTTTCTTCAGCCGGAAAGACGCTTCAAGTTACAGGATGGAGAGTGGGATGGCTAGTTGGGCCTGAAAGTGTCATTGGCGCGTTGCGAGTTAAAGCCGATGAGACCTATCTATGTGCTCCTGCCCCATTGCAATATGCAGTAGCGGAATGCCTGTCTTTTGGGGATGGGTTCTTTAGTGACATTCAATCGCTATTTGAAAGAAAGCGCCTCCGAATTGCATCAGCTTTGCAGGCCGCCGGATTCAGTGTGCCTGCTTCCGACGGAGCGTTCTATGTGCTTGCCGGATACGAGAAACTAGGTTATCGCAATGACCTAGAAGCGATGACGGGGGTCATTGAGGACTTTGAAATCGCATCCATTCCGGGAAGCGTCTTTTGCTCCAGGGATGCCGACATGAAAATGCTTCGCTTCTGCTTTGCAGTGGAAGACGATGTGCTGGAGCGCGCCTGCGAGTGCTTGGAATATCTGGGAGCTCGAAACACGCCGCGCTTTGTGAGTTAGGCGTGTCGCCCTGGCTAATGAAGATAGCGGAGCGTGGAATCGGTACGCGCACGGTCAACCCATTTGAGGTCATTGGGCGAAGCGATTGACCAACTGCCATCGGCTGTGAGTTGCATAGGCGGTTAGTCAGCCTTTCCGCATAGGGAGTGGACGAGATGTCGGATGTCAGTCTTGGTAGCAACCTGAGTGGGATTCTGCACAAGCGGGCGGTTTATCAAGGCAGTAAGGCCGCCTTCACCTTTCTGCCTGATCACGAGCCGGCCGTCTCATTTACTTATCGAGACCTTGACCGGCAGGCGAGGATTATTGGCAAAGCGTTGCAAAGCCGAGCGAAGCCGGGCGAACGTGTGTTGTTAATCTATCCCTCAGGCTTGGAATATGTTTCGGCGTTTTGTGGATGTTTGTGCGCCGGCGTCATTCCGGTTCCAGTCTACCCGCCTCGCAACAATACCAAACTTGATCGTCTCTTTTCGATCGTGGAGGATTGCCAGGCAAATCTTATCGTGACCGTTGAGAATATCGGCAACCAGATGCATGCCATGCCTCAGCTAAACGGATCACCCTCATTGCAGTTATTGAACACCGACCAGCTGTTGGCTCAGACTGATCAGTCGACGGATGATTGGGACGGGCCGAAAATGCTAAGTACCGATGTTACGTTTCTTCAATATACTTCGGGTTCGACGGCATCACCTCGGGGCGTTATGGTGTCCCATGCCAACCTTATGCACAATCTCGAGGCTATGCGGGAAGCGTGTGAACACTCCGAGGATACGGTACTGGTGTCGTGGCTACCGATTTATCACGATATGGGACTTATCGGTAACGTGCTAAGCGCGATCTATGTCGGGGGCCATTGCATTCTTATGTCCCCCACGTCATTCATCCAACAGCCGGTGCGTTGGCTAGACGCGGTATCGCGATATCAGGGAACATTTTGCGCCGCCCCTAATTTCGCCTACGACCTTTGTGTAGAGAAAGTGACCGCCGAGCAAAAGGCAGCGTTGGACCTGAGCAGTTGGAAGGTTGCTGTGAATGGCGCGGAACCGGTTCGTCCAGGGACTGGTGAAAAGTTTCTGCGGGCTTTCGAGGCGGTTGGTTTCCGTGAAGGAGTGTTCCGCCCGAGCTATGGCTTGGCCGAAGCGACCCTGGTAGTAAGTTGTTCAAGGAAAGGAGAAGCCGGCTCAAACATGAGCTTTGACGCCTCGTCTCTTGAACAACATCGCGTGGTTCAGACGTCAATGCCAGGGGGCAAGACTCAGCGCGTCTTAGTCAGTTGTGGACAGGGACTGCAGGACCAGAAGATAGCCATAGTAGATCCCGAGTCGCTAAGGCGTTGTCCTCCGGACCAGGTGGGCGAAATCTGGGTAGCTGGTCCAAGCGTGTGTCAAGGCTATTGGAGGAAACCGGAGCTCAGCGATTCGGTCTTTCGAGCTTATACGAGGGATGCCGGGGAGGGACCCTTTCTGCGCACGGGGGATTTAGGTTTCTTACACGAAGGCGAACTGTACATTGCTGGACGTTTGAAAGACCTGATCCTTGTCCACGGGCGAAACCATTATCCCCAGGACATCGAATTGACCGTAGAGCGCAGCCACGGAGCAATTCGTCGGGGCTGCGGCGCCGCTTTTTCGGTGGAGTTTGGTGGCGAGGAGCACTTGGTGATTGTTTGTGAAATCAAGCGATCTGAAGCTGGCGGTGTGGACTTGGGCAGGGTGGCCGACGGAATACGCGCGGCAGTAGCGGAGAACCATGAACTGGAGATCTTCGCGATCGAATTTGTAAAGTCTGGGAGCATTGCAAAGACGTCCAGTGGCAAACTGCAGCGCGATGTGTGCCGCCGGAACTTTCTTTCCTGCAAATTGGAGCGGCTTCAAGAGGCTGAATCCATCACGCGGCAGAGCGGAAAGCGGGCGGTGTCTCCAGAAAACGGCATCCAAAGGCCGATGCAATTCAGCATCTTCTATTTTTCCAGCAACGAAGCGGAGTTTCGGCAGAATAAATATCGTTTGTTTCTGGAAGGTGCGAAATTTGCGGACGACCATGAATTCTCGGCGGTCTGGATTCCTGAACGCCACTTCCACGCGTTTGGTGGAATTTTTCCGAATCCGGCGGTACTGGCATCGGCGTTGGCGATGACGACGAAGAGAATTAGAATCCGCGCAGGAAGCGTGGTGTTGCCTTTGCACAGCCCCATCCGCGTCGCTGAAGAATGGTCGGTTGTAGATAATCTGTCCGGGGGAAGGGTAGACTTGGCGTTTGCAAGAGGGTGGAATCCAAACGACTTCGTCCTGGCCCCCCCCAACTACCAGAAATCCCTCCAGATGTTGTACCAAAGCTTGGAAGATGTCCGGAAACTGTGGCGGGGGAATTCGATCGTCGTTCCTAATGGAAATGGGGAGCAGACGGAAATAAAGATTTATCCTCAACCGCAGCAGCGGGAGCTCCCGGTCTGGATCACATGCAGCGGTGGCGTGGAGCGCTTCGTTGAAGCCGGTGCGGGAGGCTGGAATGTTTTGACTGCGCTTCTATTTCAGTCCATTGGGGAACTGACCGTGAAGATTGCATCCTACAGAGAAGCGCGGGCAAGAAATGGACACGATCCGGACCAGGGACATGTCACGCTCATGCTGCATACTTTGGTGGGAACGGATTACGATGAAGTTAAGAACACCGTACGCAAACCATTTATCGAGTACCTAAGGAGTTCTACCGATCTCTGGCGGGTTGGTATGAAGGCGCTTGACGAACTGAGTAATAAGGAACGACAGGACGCGCTGGACTTTGCCTTCGAGCGTTATTATCGAACCAGTGGTTTGTTTGGTACGCCCGAAACGTGTTTTGAGACAGTGGAGCAGTTGAAGGCGGCCGGAGTCAACGAAATAGCGTGCCTGATCGACTTCGGAGTCCACACCGATGAAGCCCTTAAGGGTCTATCCGCGCTGTATTGGTTAAAGGAAAAGTGTCGGGAAAGTGTGCGACCGAAGCTGGAGGTGGCCGGCGCGGTCGCAGTGAACGACGCACACACTCTAAGAGTGGAGGAGCAGCGGTCCGCCTTGAGCCAAGAGCAGAGCGGTGCACGCCTCCAGTCGGATAGCCAAACCGGCATTGAGTTGGCCGGGCACGCGTACCAGCCGCCCGCTGCGATCTTACCGGAGCACGTAGAGCTTAGGCGGCTCATGGCACAGGTGATTGCCAAGGCGGTATCGCGCGCTACCAACGCTGAACCCGCGGCTGTTCCCGCCAGTCGCCATTTTCTGAGTCTGGGATTGAATTCCTTAAGAGCGATGGAAGTCGTCAATGCGATCGAGGAACAATTTGACGTAAGAATCTCGTACTCCATGCTGTTTGAATTTCCGACGGTGGAGTCCCTCTCGCACGCGCTGGTTCGGGAACATGCCGATCAACTTATCGCTCGAATGCGACCAAATTCGACCGTCTGCTAGCGGAAGAGATGGATGCGAATTTCTACACTCTCATTTCCGAGCGGAGCTTCAAGCCACACAATCGGCCGCCTGCGCTTGGTTAAAGACGTCACTCTGCCAATTTGGAGATCAATGCCTAAGTTTTGTCCTTCGGGTAATCCTGGGGAACAAATGTTACGGGTTCGACCCAAAAAAGTAGGAGGAACTATGAGCGAAGACGACAACGCAGAGCTTGCCGCACACAAGGTCCTTATCAATGATGAAGAGCAGTACTCCTTATGGCCTGCTCACCTAAAGGTGCCGCCGGGATGGAAGGAATGCAAGATGGGAACAAAACAAGAATGTTTGACATATGTCCGTGAAGTCTGGACTGATATGCGGCCACTCAGCCTAAGGTTGAAGATGCAAGAAGACGTTCGCATGGCAAACGAGTGCACTTCAGAATCTGGCGCCGCCCAAAGCAACAATAACCCCTGATATCCATGTAACAATACGCCGTCCATGTAGTGGAGATATTCGTGATGACTCTCGGTTTACAAGATGCGCGCTTTGGGCTGCGAATGTTGAAGAAGTTCCCAGTGCTCACGCTCGTTGCCGTACTGACATTGGCAGTTGGTACCGGGGCTAACACCGCAATCTTTACCGTGGTCAATGCGTTCTTACTACGGCCATTGCCGGTAAAAGATCCGGGTCAATTGGTGGTGCTCGCTTACCAGCAGAAGAAAGGAGATTTGCACTCGGCGTTCTCTTATCCAGACGTTCAGGATATACGCCGTCAATGTAGCGAAGCGTTGAGTGATGTGGCGGCTTCACAAATTGGCATAGATGGACTGACGGTCAACAGCAGGGCCAGCCGCGTCGTGAGTGCTTACGTTAGCGGGAATTATTTTACGATGTTAGGTCTTCGTCCCCACCTCGGTCGGCTTTTGTTACCCACCGAAGGACAAGTGGAGGGCGCCGATCCAGTGCTGGTTCTCGGGTATTCATTGTGGAAGAGCCAGTTTGGTGGCGATCCTACCGTGGTTGGGAAGAAAGCCTTGCTGAATGGGCGTCCGGTATCAATCGTGGGCGTTGCGCCCATGAAGTTTCACGGCGTGTATTCGATGCTGGAAACTCAGGCCTATGTGCCTTTGGGAATGGCGTCTTTCTCAACGCAGCCGCCCAATTTCATGGAAAATCGTGATCTCCGAAGCTTTTCAGCTATGGGGCGATTGCGGCCGAATGTCACCATTCGGCAGGCTGAGGGCTTACTCAACATCGCGGCTCAAAATATCGCTCGCGAACATCCCGAAAGCGACGAAGATCTTTCGATCACCCTCTACCCAGAGTCTTCGGCGAGGCCGCAGCCACAACTATCCAATCAGATGGCGGGACTATCGGGCATGGTCCTCTTTTTGGCCGCTTTGGTACTGGCGTTGGCTTGCGTAAATGTTGCGAACATGATGCTGGTTCGTAGCAGCAGCCGCCAACATGAAATGGCGATCCGTACAGCTCTCGGCGCGGCGCGCATGCGGCTTATTCGCCAACTTCTGACGGAAAGTATCTTGCTTGCGGTGGTTGGCGGGGCGATTGGAATCGTGCTGGGGTTGTGGCTAAGTAGGTTGATCCAGTCCATTCCTTTGCAAACCGACTTGCCGGTGTTGCTGGACTTTGGACTTGATTGGCGTGTCTTTGCTTATGGATTTCTGGCCATACTAGCCACCGGAGTTCTGGTAGGGGTGTTCCCAGCATTGCGAGCTTCCCGCATTGATATCAATCGCACTCTGCGCGAAGGCGGACGCGCTCTCTCGGTTGGGCGTCATAGGCTTCGCAAGTTGATTGTAGCGGCCCAGGTCGGCGGATCCCTCATGCTGCTCATTGTTGCGGGCCTGTTTGTCCGCAGTCTCCAGGAAGCTCAACATGTAAACCTAGGGTTCCTTCCAGACAGGGTAATCAACCTTAGTATGGATCCACACGGCATTGGCTACAGCGAAATTGAAGGGGTGGCCTTGTATAAGAAACTGTTGCAGACAATAAGGAATACGCCGGGAGTCCAGTCAGCTAGTTTTGCCGCTTCCGTGCCCATGGGGTATTACTTCAACTCTGCCGTGCTTGAAGTGTCGACCTTCACACCACCAGAGGGGAAGCCGCGACCTTCAGCCGTATACAACATTGTTACTCCCGGTTATTTCGAGACGATGGGCATACCGATCCTACGGGGCCGGGCCTTCTCCGATTCCGATGATCAGCAAGCCCCGCATGTGGCGGTTATCAATCAAGCGATGGCTGACCGCTACTGGCCCAGCGACGATCCGATCGGAAAGACGTTTAAGATGTCCAGCGATAGACAACATGTGATTGAAGTGGCGGGCATCGCCAAAAACAGCAAATATTTACTGATGGGAAACGATACTTCGCCATTCTTCTACATCCCGGCTGCGCAGAACTACAGTTCGTACCAGACCTTACAGGTGCAAACCAGTGTTCGACCTGACATTATGGTTCCCGAATTGCTGAACGTAATCAGAGGCAGCGCGCCCAATTTGCCGATTTTTGACGTCCGAACTATGACTCAGGCGCTCAATACGCTGAATGGTTTGCTGGCGTTTCGGCTCGCCGCCGCGGTCACCGGCGGCCTCGGCTTTCTCGGACTTATGCTTACTCTCGTGGGCATTTACGGGATTGTTTCGACTGCCGTAAGTCAACGCTTCCGCGAAATCGGGATCCGGATCTCGCTTGGCGCACAATCGTGGGATATTCTCCGCATGATATTCAAAGAAAGCTTCGTTGTGGTCGGTCTCGGCTTGGGCTTTGGACTGGCTGGGGCTTTTGCGCTGGCGCGCGTTGTACAAGGTTTTCTGGTCGGGGTAAGTCCGAATGATGTCGCCGTGTTTGCGGGCGTCTCGGCCATACTCGGATTGATGTCGCTGGTCGCATGCTATCTGCCGGCGCGCCTCGCATTGCGTGTGGACCCCGCCGTCGTCCTTCGGAGTGAATGACAAATCGCTTTTCCTTAGGCCAACCATAATCTGAGGCCCCGGCAATCAACCCTGGCTTTTCCATGCGGGGTAACCTCATTCAGCCGTTCAAGAACGCTGAGTGGATGATGAGCCCCAAGCCGCTGCTCATTGTCATCACAAGTTGCGTCGCCGCCGGGGCGTGTGCTCATCGATCAACGTCAACACGAACAGTAGGACTGGAAGGTAGGCCATGAGTACGCCTAAACAAAATCATGCTCATTTCCGTGTCGCATGCAGCAAGTTTCCAACCGGGGTGACTGTAACGACTGTTTGCGGTACAGATAGCATGCCGCGAGGAATCACTGTAAGTTCATTCACCAGCGTCTCGCTCGACCCACAGCTTGTGCTGATCTGCATAGATTACCGCTCCCGAATGCTAAAGCACCTGACGTTGGACAAGTATTTTGGAATAAACATCCTAAGCGCTCTGCAGCGAGACCTCTCTTCCAAATTCGCAAGAAACTGGGATGACCGCTTCAAAGATGTCTTATGGTATCCCGGCGAAACGGGTGTGCCTTTGCTCTTTGATGTCTGTGCAAGTTTCGAATGCAAAGCAGTAGAAGCCCTGGCGGCGGGCGACCATACCGTTGTGATTGGCCGGGTGCTTCACATTAACACCAGTGAACGCGTTCCTCTGGCCTATGTGAACAGCGGCTTTACAACCTTGCCGATTAACCAACCAGAACCAGGCATATACGGTGATCTGCAAGAGGAGAGAAAAAATGCCTAAAATCAAGGTAATGATTGTCGGAGGTGGTACCGCCGGATGGATGACCGCCGCCTATCTACGAAAAGCCTTGGATAGCAATGTGGAGATTACGGTAGTGGAATCTCCGACAATAAACACGATCGGAGTGGGAGAAGCCACATTCAGTACTCTGCAACTGTTCTTCCAGTTTCTCGAACTCAAAGAAGAGGACTGGATGCCTCAATGTCATGCAAGTTATAAGCTTGGAATCAAATTCGTGGATTGGAACCGGGAACGGCGCCATTTCTATCACCCCTTCCAGAGATACGACACCGTCCAAGGCCGAAGTCTCGCGGAATGGTGGCTGAAGCTGAAGAGGTTCGATGAACCCTTCGATTATTCGTGTTTCACAGTGCCCGCAATCTGCGATGCTGGAAGATCTCCTAAATACATGGACGGAAGGGTATATGACCATAAAGTCGACAGTTATCTGAATGCGCCTGCCAGCGATAAGGCATTGATTCTGGAAGATCTCAAAATCCAATATCCATACGCTTACCACTTCGACGCGGCTTTGCTGGCCCAATTCATGGCCGAGTACGCCAGAAAACGCGGTGTGGTGCACCTTCTCGATGATGTACTGGAAGTAAAGCGTGCTGAAGACGGCAGTATCGCATGCCTACACACCGAACGCCACGGTCAGTTGAGTGCAGATTTGTATGTGGACTGCGCCGGATTTCGCGGACTGCTGATCAACAAGGCGTTGGGAGAACCGTTCGTTTCTTTTTCCGACTCGTTGCTATGTGATAGCGCGGTAGCGATGCAGTTGCCGAGAGATGGGGAACAAGAAGGAATTAACCCGTACACGACGGCTACCGCACTTACCTGCGGATGGGCGTGGAACATACCATTATTCGAGAGAATCGGCGCGGGGTATGTGTATTGCAGTGCATTCAGTTCTCCCGAGGACGCCGAACTGGAATTCCGTGCCCATTTGAGGGCGCGCTCCAGCAAATGCAAGGCATCACATATCAAAATGCGGATTGGGCGGAACAGGAATTCATGGGTCAAGAATTGCGTGGCCATAGGGCTTGCTAGCGGCTTCGTCGAGCCGCTGGAATCAACGGGGATTTTCTTCATACAGCATGGAATTGAGGAACTGGTAAATTACTTCCCCGCAGCCGAAAGAAATGAACAGGCGATCAAAAGCTACAACAAGGCAGTGGCGGACTGCATCGACGGAGTTCGAGAATTTCTTACCCTTCATTATGTGGCCAGCACGCGTGAGGAGACTCCGTTCTGGCGAGCAACCAAGCATGACATTAAGGTACCTTCCGATCTGGCGGAACGGTTGGCGCTTTGGAAACACCGTCTACCTACAAACAAAACCATCAATCCGAACTATCACGGATTCGAGGCCTATTCCTACAGTGTCATGCTGCTCGGGCTAGGTTGTAGGCCTGCAAGCAGCCTACCCACGCTGGAGTTTATGGATCACTCTGGCGCCATCAGGGCCTTCAAGGAACTTCGAAGAAGGAGCGAATATCTGGCTAGTGCGCTGCCATCTCAATACGAGTACCTGGCATCTCGCTACCAGCAAGAGGGGCAGCGAATGCACGCAGCCATCATTTAGAAGAAAGTGCTCGACGGCAGGTCACATTATGAACCTATATGCTGAGGCTGGATGTCCGATCGATAAAGCTGAGACCCTCTTAGAGTTGCTTCAGAGGCGAGCTGAATGCGACGGAGACAAGCTCCTCTATAGATTTATAGAAGACGACGACTTAGTAAGCGTTGGGCTGACGTACAAAAAGCTGGACCAACGAGCGAGGGCAATTGCGTCGCGCTTGCAGCAAATCGGAGCCAGCGGCGAACATGTTGTACTTCTTTATCCCCCGGGCCTGGACTTCATCGAAGGCTTCTTTGGGTGTCTGTATGCGGGCGCTATCGCGGTTCCGGCATATCCGCCACGATTAAACCGCTCTCAATTGCGTTTGAACTCCATTATTCAAGATGTTGCCAGCAAGTTCTTGCTCGGCTTGTCGTCCCTCCTCTCGAAGATCGATGTCTTTTCCTCGGACTTGCCATATCTGCGGTCCATGGTCGGGGTCGCGACGGACTTGATCGCAGATGGGGAAGCGTGCAATTGGAGACGACCTGTCGTGGCTGGGTCCAGCGTAGCGTTTGTGCAATACACGTCGGGCTCTACCGGTGCGCCGAAGGGCGTGATGCTTAGCCACACAAACCTTCTCTGCAACGCGGCTTTGATTCACCATGCGGTGGAACATTCTGCGAGCGACCGATATGTGTCCTGGCTGCCGATGTTTCATGATATGGGATTTATGGCCGGTGTCTTGCAGCCGCTGTACGCGGGCATCGAGGCCGTTCTCATGTCGCCGGCTGCGTTCTTGCAGTGCCCAGTTAGATGGCTGAAGGCAATCTCACGCCACAAAGGAACCAGCAGCGGCGGGCCTAACTTTGCGTTCGATCTCTGTGTGCGGAAAATCAGGGAAGAGCAGAAGGCTGATCTCGACTTAGGGAGGTGGACCGTCGCATTCAATGGCTCTGAACCGATTCGAGTTGCAACGATAGATGCGTTCTCCAAAGCTTTTAGCAGGTGTGGGTTCAAGCGAGAAGCATTCTTTCCGTGTTACGGGCTGGCGGAGGCTACGCTCATGGTTGCCGGCGGGAGAAAGAGCGCTTTGCCCGTAGTTAAGACCCTTTCTGCAAAAGGAGTCGGGAAAGGGCGTGTCGACGGGAAGCCGGAAGAACCGTCCGACGAATATACCCTGGTCGGCTGCGGCCAAAGCTTAGTGAACCAGGAAATCGCCATCGTGGACCCCGCCAGCCTCCAACCCTGTTCCGCGGGACAAATTGCTGAAATATGGGTGAGCGGGCCTAGTGTGGCAACGGGATACTGGGGAAGACCGAAGGAGAGCAAGACCATCTTTGGGGCGACGCTCGAAGGCCAGCCGCAACGTACTTACCTGCGAACCGGCGATTTGGGATTCGTACTGGATGGGGAGCTATTCGTTGCGGGACGTCTGAAAGATCTGATTATCATCCGGGGAGTGAACTATTATCCGCAGGATATAGAAAGCGCTGTCGAAAGCGTCTGCCCGTCTCTGCGTCCTGGTTGCGGAGCCGCTTTTTCCGTCACCGTTGCAGGAGAGGAACGCGCGGTCGTCGTACAGGAGACGGATCGCGCCATCCTGCCAGAAATTGATTCCGTGGCGGCAAAGGTCAGGGATAAAGTCGCTGAAGTACACGGCGTTGCCCTCCATGCGATCATCTTCATCAAGAAAGGAACAATTCCTAAAACATCGAGTGGAAAGATACAGCGTGCTGCATGCCGCGATGCATTTGTTGAAGGCAAGCTGGTTGTGTTGGGGGGGTGGCAGGAGTCGAAGGCCGCCGTGGTTGCGCCCGACAACCCCCAGCCTATTGGGTCATTGCCTGCGAATGCGGAATACATCGAGACTTGGCTTCTCGCCAGATTGGAGGGAAAAAGAGGAATCAATCGGTCGAATCTGACGAACAATCGACCGATAGTGTCGTTTGGCCTTGACTCATTACAGGCTACTGAGCTGGTTCATTCGATAGAGGAGCAATTCAACATATCGCTATCTGTCGCTGATGTTCTCGAAGGTGTAACTGTTGAACAATTGGCCGCGGAAATTCTGGGGGAGATCAAATACCCGGCAGCCAGAGACATTGCCGCCCCTTCCTGTAAAGCGTCTGCTGCCGATGAGGCGATTCCGCTGTCTTACGGCCAGCAGGCGCTTTGGTTTCAGCATAGTTTATTCCCCAACAGCGCCGTCTATAACATCTTCGGAAGCATTCGTCTCCTTACGAGAATCGAGGAACCTCTACTCAAGAAAGCCTTCGACGTTCTGACGGCGCGGCATGCTGCTCTGCGCACTGTCTTTGAAGATACATCCGCAGGACCGGTGCAGATTGTTCGAAAGCAGCTACCGCCGGACTTTCGTGCGATTGACGTGAACGGATGGCCGGAGACGGAGATTTCGGCACTCGTGCAGCAGGAGGCGCATGGCCCGTTCGATTTACAGAAAGGCCCTCTGGTTCGGGTAAGGATGCTGGAAAGAGGTGGGAGCGAACAGATCCTGTTGCTCGTTTTGCATCACATCGTCGCAGATTTCTGGTCTCTCGAAATTCTGATGCGGGAGCTGTTCCTTGCCTATCAAAATGAACTTCAGCTAAAAACCCGCGAATTGCCTACGGTGCGGTGCCAATTCCCCGAGGCCGTGAGATGGCAGCACGACAGACTGAAGTCTGCAAAGGCGGAATCGGAATGCACATACTGGATAGAGCAGCTTGCTGGGGCGCCGGTGCTGGATCTTCCCGTGGACCACCGATGGCCTGCGGAGCCCAGTTATCATGCGGCAAATGTTCATTGCGTCATAGATCGGCGGGTCTCGGAACGGCTTCTGACGGTGGCGCAGGAATGCACAGTAACGAAGTTTGCGGTTCTGCTTTCGGCATTTCAACTGCTGTTGCACCGGTACACGAACCAGGACGACGTGGTTGTGGGCACGCCTGTTTCTGGGCGTACACGGGCTGATTTTGCGGGTACAGTGGGTTATTTCGTCAACCCCGTCGCTATTCGTTTGAAGTCGTTTGATCCTGAAAGCTACCGCGGGTTCGTCAAGCAGGTTTCACAGTGCCTGATTTCGGCTTTTGAACACCAGGACTATCCGTTTCCTTTGATTGTGGAAAAGCTTCATCCGGAACGGCTCAACCGACCGCCGCTGTTTCAGGTCATGTTCGTCAGCCAGACGGGAACATCATTGTCAGATGGGGTCCTTGCCGCCGTAGCCTCCGGACAGAAAAGGGTTCGGGCAGAAGTCTTTGGCATCCACTTCGAGACCATGGTTGTAGAACACAATGCCACCGACTTGGATCTGGTGCTGACTGTTTCCGAATTGCAGGGCCGTCTGGCCGTAACGATTAAGTACCGGAGTGACGTATTTGAAGTAGCGACGATCGAGCGAATGGCGGGGCATTACGCGAACTTGCTGGAGGCGATAGCGACCGGCCCAGAGTGCGACATCTGCGAACTGCCGTTGCTTGCGGATGCAGAAAGCCGCGAACTGTTAGTGGAGTGGAACCAAACGGAGGCAACTGATCCGGCAGATAAATGTGTTCATGAAATCTTTGAAGAAATAGCGGAATACTCCCCTGAAGCTGTCGCCGTGGAGTATGAGGAGCAAGGACTCACTTACTTCACCTTGAATCGCCGGGCCAATCAATTGGCGCATCGGTTGCGGCAATCTGGAGTTGGTCCAGAGTCGCTGGTCGGCATTTGCGTGGAACGATCACCCGAGATGCTCATTGGACTGCTGGCCATCCTGAAGGCTGGAGGAGCGTACCTGCCGCTCGATCCCGCATACCCGCAGGATCGGCTCACCTTCATGCTGCGTGATTCCGGTGCACTCCTGGTGCTCGTAACGCAGGAGATTGGGGCTGAACGGATGCGTGAGACGCAGGCACGAGTCATCATGGTTAACGAAGATTGCCGAGACCTAGATGAGGAAAAGATGTCTAACCTCCGTCCAATTGTGTCGCCGAGAAATATTGCGTATGTGATTTATACCTCAGGTTCAACCGGGAAGCCCAAAGGAGTGGCGATACTCCACTCTGCACTTACCAACGTTCTTGGGTCTTTCCGTAAGAGGCTAGGAATCAGCGCCCGCGACGTGCTTCTGTCGGTGACTTCGCTGTCCTTTGATATAGCGACGCTGGAATTGCTGTTGCCACTGATAGGCGGCGCACGGGTCGTGATTGCGTCGGCCGAGCAAGTGGTCGATCCCAAGATGCTGGCAGACTTGTTGTCTCGGTCCCATGCCAACGTTATGCAAGCAACCCCGGCTACATGGCGATCTCTTGCCGAGAACTGGACGGGAGACAGAGGTCTTCGCGTGCTGTGCGGCGGCGAAGCGCTCTCGGCGGAGTTGGCGCACGAACTGCGGTCGAAAAGCGAGTCCCTGTTGAATGGGTACGGCCCGACCGAAACCACAATCTATTCCCTGGCCCACGAGGTTCGAGCGTCCGAGAAATCGATTCCCATTGGCCGTCCCCTGGCTAACACGCGGGTGTATGTGCTTAATGCAAACATGCAGCCCGCCCCAGTGGGAGTGCCTGGAGAGTTGTTGATCGGAGGTACGGGGCTGGCACGTGGATACACAAATCAGCCTGAGCTAACGGCTGAGAAATTCGTTGCCGACCCTTTCAGCGACGCGCGAGGAGAAAGGTTATACAAAACAGGCGATCTGGTTCGGTGGACTGAGAACGGCACAATTGAGTTTCTGGGAAGAATGGATCAGCAGGTAAAGGTTCGAGGTTTCCGCGTCGAACTGGGCGAGATTGAAGCCGTGCTGGAACAACATGATTCCGTCAAACAGACGGTCGTTGTGTTGCGGGAGTATAAAACCGACGACAAGCGCTTGGTGGCCTATGTGGTCACAGGCTCGAACGGTAAGAACGCAAATGTCGATGTTTCTTTGAGGGCGTTTGCTAAAGCGAAGTTGCCGGAGTATATGGTCCCCAGCGCTTTTGTGCAGTTAGAGGCCTTACCCAGAACAGCAAATGGAAAAATTGAACGCCGCCAGCTTCCATCTGTCGGCTTGAGCGATCGGGAATTCGACCCTGAACCAGGAAGCCCGCGCACGGCAGTGGAGGAAATGCTTGTCGAAGCGTGGCGGGAAGTACTCGGGGTACGGCGAGTGGGAGTTCACGATAACTTCTTTGAATCAGGCGGGCATTCGCTTTTAGCCACGCGGTTAGTATCGCGAATCCGCAAACTGTGGGGCGTGGAAATTCCAGTTAAGACTGTATTTAAGTGCCAGACGGTTGCGGACTTGGCGCGGCAAATTCAGTCGCAAGAAAGAGAACAACGGGGAGTTGCTTTGCCCACGCTTGGTTCGAGAAGACGCGAATGCGGAGCCCCGCTGTCTTATGGTCAACAACGGCTTTGGTTCCTCGAGCATTTGGAGAAAGGTTCAGGCGCGTATCACATTACGGCAGCTATCCGTTTAGAGGGACCACTCGACATACAAGCTCTGACAGATAGTTTCATCTTCGTGATTCGGCGTCACGAGATCCTGCGCACCACGTTCCCTGTGGTGGGGAGCCGTGCAATCCAAGTTGCACAAGACAGCGGCCCGCTAATTGTCCAGCGGATTGACCTGCACGAGTCGCCGCCGGTTGAAGCCGAATCGCGGATGCGAGAGTTGCTACGGCAGGAACACAGCGCGGAATTTGATTTGGCAAAGGGGCCACTGCTCCGCTGCCTGATCGTGAGTCTCGGGCCGCATGAACATGTGCTTCAGTTGACCATGCACCACATCATTTCAGATGGCTGGTCCCTGGGAATAATGGTGCGAGAGGTTGCCGTTTCCTACCGCGCCTACCGGGAAAACCGCACGCCTATCCTTCCCGATCTTCCGTTCCAGTTCGGAGATTACGCGGTCTGGCAACGAGAATGGGTCGAAAACGGCGCGATTGATCAGCAACGCGCTTACTGGCAAAAGCAGTTGGCTGGATTGGAAGTGTTGCAACTGCCGACCGATCATCCGCGCGGTAGAGCAGCGAGCCATGCCGGGCGGGGCGAGACGCGTCTGACCAACAAAGAAGTGCAACACCAACTGAAGAAGATCAGCGCCGAAAACAACGTTACTTTGTTCATGACGTTGCTGAGCGCCTTCAATGTCCTGTTATGGCGGTATAGCGGCCAAACTGACATCGCCGTAGGCACCCCGATCGCCGGACGAAATTTGGAAGAGCTTGAGCCGTTAATCGGATTCTTTGTAAATACCCTTGTTCTGCGCACTCCCATGGGCTCCGGCAGCAGGACGTTCCGTGAGTTGCTTCGTGAAGTGAGCCAGATATCGATAGACGCTTTCGGAAATCAGGATGTGCCATTTGAGAAGCTGGTCGAGGAAGTCCATCCGGAGCGAACTCTTAGTCAAACTCCTCTATTCCAGGTGATGTTCGTGATGCAGAACGCCCCGTTGCCCGAACTGGATCTGGGAGAGGAAATTCGAGTAAGCAGACTCGCGAACGAGGAGCTCGCGGCACAGTTCGATCTAGTCCTCGAGGTTACGGAAACCGCCGAAGGACTTCTAATTGCGGCGAAGTATAGAAAGCAGTTGTTCAATCCCCCAACCATCCAGAGATTGCTAGGCCATTACCAAGAGTTGGTAGCCGCGATCATATCGGACCCGCAGCAGGCCATCGGCGCCTTGTCGATGTTAGGAGAGGAGGAAAGACAGCAAGTTCTGCATGAATGGAACCAGACGGGGCGGGAGTATGACGGATACAGGTGCATTCACGAACTATTTGAGCAACAAGCAATGCGGACTCCCGAAGCCACAGCGGTCGAATATGAACGGCAGCAGCTAAGCTACTGCCAGCTGAACACCAAAGCGAATCAACTCGCACGCCAGCTCAGGGTGTTGGGAGTAGGCGCCGAGGTGCGCGTCGCTATCTGTTTGGAGCGTTCTTTGGAGCTGATGATAGCGCTCGTAGGCATTATGAAAACGGGAGGAGCATATGTTCCCATCGATCCTGCCTATCCCAAAGAGCGGCTGTCATTCATGCTTGGAGACGCGCAGGCGCCGGTGATTCTGATCCAGGAGCGGTTTCTGCACCTCTTGCCCTCCCGTTCCGGCGTGATATGTCTGGATCGTGATTGGGAGGAAATCGCTGAACAAAGTGACCAGAATCTGGAAACCGCAATCGATCCACAAAACAGCATCTATGTCATTTATACATCCGGTTCGACCGGCACTCCCAAAGGTGCGATCAATACGCACGGCGGGGTTCTCAACCGCTTGTTGTGGATGCAGGAAGCTTACCGCTTGGGGGCACACGACCATGTTCTGCAAAAAACCACGCCTAGTTTTGATGTCTCAGTCTGGGAATTTTTCTGGCCCTTGATCGCCGGGGCCAGGTTGATCATGGCCCGCCCCGACGGGCACCGCGACAGCCGCTATCTGGCGGAAGTAATTGCAACCAGGCAAATCACAACTCTGCATTTCGTGCCCTCGATGCTGAACGCATTTGTGCAGGATGGCGGATTGGAACGCTGCGCCAGCTTGCGGCGCGTGATAAGTAGCGGAGAGGCCCTCTCCGTCGAACTGCAGGAACGTTTCTTCGCGAAGTCCGATGCGGAATTGCACAACTTATACGGACCTACGGAAGCGGCCGTTGACGTGAGTTTCTGGCAGTGTGAGCGGGGCCGCTCCAATGCCTCAGTGCCCATCGGACGCCCTATCGCGAACATGCGGCTGTACATTCTGGATGAATGGATGTCGCCTGTGCCTACTGGTGTGACCGGCGACCTGTATATCGCGGGCATCGGGGTAGCGCGTGGTTATCTGAACCGGCCCGAACTCACTGCGGAACGCTTTATTGCCAATCCCTTCGGAAGCGGTGGCGGGGAGCGGTTGTACAAGACGGGAGATCTTGCACGGTGGCGTGCTGACGGCGTTATCGAGTATGTGGGCCGCATCGATCATCAGGTAAAGATCCGCGGACTCCGTATTGAATTAGGTGAAATTGAGGCGGTTCTGCAGCGACACAAGACCATAAAGCAGGCGCTCGTGAGAGTGCGGGAAGACAGAACCGGAGACCGGCGCCTGGTGGGGTATGTGGTTTCTCATGCCGGGGCAAGCGCGAATCAAAGCGATCTAAGGGAGTATCTGAGACAGCAACTGCCGGAGTACATGGTGCCCGGCGCATTTGTATATCTGGATGCATTTCCGCTGAATGACAGCGGCAAGATCGACCATAAGTTGCTTCCGCCTCCGGAGCAAAGAGACGATGAAATGGAGCGCACTTATGTAGCACCGCAGACTGCCACTCAAGAGCTGCTTGCGGATATCTGGGCGGAGGTTCTGAGTGTGTCGCGCGTGGGTATCCACGATAACTTCTTCGAACTGGGGGGAGATTCTATCCTCAGCATCGAAATCATCGCACGCGCAAATGAGTGCGGCTTGCCGCTGACCTCCAGAAACATGTTCGAGTTTCAGACAATTGCGGAGTTGGCGCAATTGGCCGGCAAGACAGTCGCAGTGAACGCCGAACAGGGAAGAATCGAGGGTCAGGTGCCGCTAACCCCGATTCAGAAATGGTTTCTTGAGCAGCCGTCGGACAATCCGAGTCACTTTAATCAGGCGGTTCTTTTGGAACCAAAGCGCAAATTAGACCGGGATCTGCTTGAACAAACCATACAGGTTCTAGTTGGACATCACGATGCGCTACGGACGAGATTCCGGAAACAGGAGGCGGAATGGAGACAGGAGAACCTCGGAGAGGACGTTAGAGATGTGGTTTCCTGGATCGATCTGAGTGGGGTGAAACCGGAACTGGAAAGCGGCGCCATTTCCAGGGAAGCGGAGCAATGGCAGGCGAGTCTGAATTTGGAGCAGGGACCGCTCCTGCGCGTCGTATTGATGGAATTGAGAAAAGGTCAGCGTCTGCTGCTGATACTTCACCACTTGGCCACAGACGCTGTTTCGTGGCAGCTTCTGCTTCACGACATGGAAACGATCTATCTGTCGATTATCAACGGAAACAAACCCCGTCTTCGGAGGAAAACCACCTCATTCAAACAGTGGGCAGAATCGTTGCAATTGTACGCATCGTCGGACGAACTGCTTCTCGAAAGCGCTTACTGGAATGAGATCGCGGCAGGCGAGAGCGAAATGCTTCCGCGTGACGCCGACGCGCAACAGAATCTTGAGAAGTGGGCCGAGACAGTGACTTACTGGCTGGGCAAGAAAGAGACGTACAGCATCCTACAAGAGATTCCAGCCAGCCACAAAGTCGCAGCTAATGAGTCGATCCTTGCTGCTTTCATACAAGGACTGTCCGAAGCCACAGGTTTGGCGAACATACTTGTGGATATTGAAGGGCATGGCCGCGAGAGTTTGCGCGCCGACGTTGACGTGACCAGGACGGTAGGATGGTTTACTTGTTTGTATCCAATCCGCTTGCAGGCCAGCGGCCGTGAAGAGTGGAACGAAATCCTGCAGCGAATCAAAACGCAGATGCGAACGATTCCCCGGCACGGCATAGGATATGGGGTTCTTCGTTATCTGGCCGGCAGCCAGTCTGCTCGGATCGCGAAACCCGAGATCCTCTTTAACTATCTGGGACAACTCGACCATGCATTCCTTCGGTCGGAATTGCTGAAAGGATTGGCTTCCGAACACCATGGCACACTTCGCAGTCCCGGGTTCCACAGACCTTATTTGATCGAAGTAAACAGCGGTGTGCTGGGAGGACAACTCTACCTGAGCTGGACCTATGGAACCCGCATACATCGGCGGCAACGTGTCGAGGCTTGGGCGGAAGCGGTGCAGTCCGCTTTGCGGTCCCTGGTTCGGCACTGCTGCGAAACGGAGTCAACGAATTCCACTCCCTCCGATTTCACCGAAGTTGATCTGAGCCAGGAAGAGGTTGACCTTATTATGACCAAAATGAAAGACGCACTCGCATGAGCGTGAAACTGGAAACAATTTATCCGGTGACGTCCATGCAGGAAGGCATGCTCTTCCACAGCCTTTATGCACCCGAGAGTGGCATCTACGTGGAGCACTTAAGCTGTCGACTCCGAGGCCGCCTGGATGTGAGTGAGTTCGAAAGGAGTTGGCAATATGTAGTAGACCGCCATTGTGCATTGCGCAGCAGTTTCGTGTGGGACGGCGTAAAGGAACCCGTACAAGTCATACAACTGGGCGTAAGGGTACAGATTGAGCGGCTGGACTGGCGCCAGAAACCCCGCGAGGCCGCGCAAAAAGAAATGAAAGAGCGCCTCGCGCGAGAGCGAAAGAACGGATTCCAGCTGGACCAAGCTCCGTTGATGAAACTCACGCTTTTTCAGATCGGAGAAGAAGAATACGAATTCGAATGGCTACACCATCATTTATTGATCGATGGATGGTCGCTCGCGATAGTGCTCGGAGAAGTATTTGATTGCTACCTGGCGTTCCGGGAAGGCCGTGAAGCAAAATTGCCGCCACCGGCGAACTATAAAGAATACGTGCATTGGCGCAAACGGCAAGATCTTAAGCGAGCGGAGAGGTTTTGGAGAAACAAGCTACGAGGTTTTCGAACTCCCACGGCGGTCGGCATTAGGCAACTGACCCCGGCGGCTGCAGAAAACGGACAAACGGCTGTCTCGGGCGAAGTCTACTACGAACTTTCGGGGGAAGAAACGCGTGTATTGCGGAATTGGGCAATGCAAAATCAGCTCACGCTGAACGCCATTCTGCAGGGGGCCTGGGCGGTTTTCTTGTCTCGCTACAGCGGAGGCGACGACGTCGTTTTTGGCGCGACCGTAGCGGGCCGTCCTGCGGATGTTCCAGGCATGGATAAACTGGTCGGGTTATTCATCAACACGCTGCCTGTCCGCACGCAGTTTGAGAAAGAGAAATCCGTACTGTGCTGGTTGCAAGAGCTTCAGAATGCACAAGCGGAGGCGCGTGAGTATGAATACAGCCCGCTCGCGGCCGTGCAAGGATGGAGCGAGGTGGGCAGTGGCCGGCCGCTGTTTGAAACGATAGTCGTCTTCGAAAACTATCCTGTCAGCTATTCCCTACAGCAGATAAGAGCAGATGCCGGTCTACGAGTCACCGATATCAAGCGGGCAACGCAAACAAATTACGGGATAGTTCTGGCAGCCAGCCTGGAATCAGATCACCTAAAGCTGCAGATCGGATACGACCGCACTCGCTACGACGGAGCCGCAATGGATCGGATGCTGGCGGAAGTTGCGAATTTGTTAGGGCGGATTCCGGAATCATCGAATCATCCACTAGGCTCGCTTTCCCTGCTGGACCAGAACGCACAAATGCAAACGCTTCGCGGCTGGAACAGTACATTCACTCCCTATCCCCGTGGCAAGTATGCTCATCAATTGTTTGAGGACCAGGCGGACCGTACTCCAGAAGAAACCGCATTAGAGTGTGGTGAGAACGTACTCAGCTATCGGGAGCTCAATCAAAAAGCCAACCAGCTGGCGAACTATCTGAAGGAGATGGGAGTAAATCGAGGGAGCCTGATCGCTGTATTTGTCGAGCGTTCATGTGAAATGGTGGTGTCGCTGATTGGAATTATGAAGGCAGGTGCGGCTTATGTTCCTCTGGATACGACTTATCCCGAAGAAAGATTGAAAATGATGCTGGAGGATGCCCAGCCCGCAGTTATGCTCACGCGGGAGAAACTACTTCCAAGACTGCCGCAGTATCGAGCCAGGGTTGTTTGCCTCGACCGCGACGGGCCGGGTATTGCAAGCAAAGGCTGGCAATCGCCGCGTGTAAGTCTGTCACCGGAAGATCTGGCCTATGTCATCTACACTTCAGGCTCTACCGGAAAACCAAAAGGCGCCATGAACACGCATGGCGGGCTGCGCAACCATCTTTTGTGGCGACAGGCGACGTTCCCCTTGGGATTGTCGGACAGGATTCTTCAAAGAATATCAATTAGCTTTGATCCTTCGGTCTGGGAGATTTGGGGACCGTTAGTAGCGGGTGCCCGCCTGATCCTATCCACAGGGCCCACTGAGGATCTGCACTACGTAGCCGGTGAATTGCTGAAGCACAAGATCACCGTCTTCCAGTCTCCTCCTCCAATCATCCAGATGTTGCTGGATATACCGGAGTTTTCGCAATGTGCTTGTCTCCGGAGCGTACTTTGCGGCGCCGAGTCCTTGACCCGACCGTTGCAGGAGCGGTTCTATAGCACGCTGAATGCCGAGTTGCACAATCTTTATGGCCCCTCTGAGGGAGCGGTCGATGCAACTTGGTGGAAATGCGAGCGCAGTGCGGAAGAAGCCATCGTTCCCATCGGTCGACCGGTTGCAAATGTTCAGATGTACGTGCTGGGAGCAGACCTGGAACCAGCGCCGGTCGGCGTTGCGGGCGAGCTATATATAGGAGGAGTTGGACTGGCACGCGGTTACCTGAATCGCCCTGAACTGACGGCCCAGCAGTTTGTGGCGAACCCGTTCAGCGACAAGGGAGGGGAGCGACTGTACAAGACGGGCGACTTGGCGCGCTGGCGGCCCGATGGCGCGCTTGAGTTTCTGGGGCGGCTTGACCAACAGGTCAAGGTCCGCGGTTTTCGAATTGAGTTGGGTGAGATCGAAGCCGTTCTGGGGCGACATGAAGACGTCGAACAGGCGGTCGTGGTGAAGGATGATAGTGCCAACGAGAGCCTGATTGCATATGTGGTACCGAGGAAACATCCCCCGGTTGCGGATCGCCGCGCCCTACGCCGCTACTTGCGCGCAAAACTGCCGGAATACATGGTGCCGAGCGCGTTCGTGAAATTGGACGCGTTGCCTCTTACGCGCAACGGAAAGATCGATCGGGGCGCGCTTCCACGGCCAGACTCGAATCTTGTAGACGCGAGGTTCGAGGCGCCTCGCACACCCATCGAAGAGATGCTTGCCGCTGTGTGGGCCGAGGTATTAGGCATTGAGCGCATAGGGATCCGCGACAACTTTTTCGACTTAGGCGGCCACTCGTTGCTGGCCACGCGAGTGATTTCTAGAATCCGAAAACATTGGGGAATCAATGTATCGCTTCAGCAACTCTTCGAAGAACCCACCGTTGCCGGCCTAGCAGGGATCATCGATGAGGCTCAGCGCCGGGAGCTGTGCCGCCAGATTCCTGCCATCTTGCCGGCGCCGCGAGACAAAAACTTACCGCTGTCATTTGCCCAACAACGGCTTTGGTTTCTTGAACAGTTGCGTCCGGGCAATTCCATCCCCGTGACCGTTCGTCTGGAAGGCATGCTGGATGTTGCGGCACTGCAGCACAGCCTGAACGCGATCGTGCGTCGGCATGAAGTGCTGCGGACTGTTTTTCCCGCTTTCGAGGGGCGCGCGGTGCAGGTAATCAAACCGGCGGAAGCCCTGCAATTGCGGCAAGAAAATCTTGAGGATTTGGCAGCCGACGAGCAAAACGTAAGCGTTGGAGAATTGCTGGGCAACAATGAGCGTGAAAAGTTTGATCTGAATCAAGGACCACTACTGCGCGGACTGCTCATACACCTGAACGATCTTAGTCACATACTGCAAGTGACGATGCACCACATCGTTTGTGACGGGTGGTCTATGGCAGTTTTGGCGCGCGAGTTGCGGTCGCTATATGAGGCATACCAAACGGGCCAAGAGTGTCAGTTACCCGAGCTCAAGATACAGTACGCCGACTATGCGGTGTGGCAGCGGGAGTGGACGCAAGGAGAGGCTCTGCAGGTGGAGTTGAAGTATTGGGTGAAGCAACTAGCGGGTGTGCCGCGGCTGGAGCTTCCGGGCGACTATGAACGCTCCGTGCCGGAGCGGAGTGTAGGCGGATTTGTCGCGCGGGAGTTGCCTTCGGAACTGAGCCGAGGGCTGAAGAAGATGGCGCGGGAGCAGAATGCGACAGTGTTCATGGTACTGATGGCGTTATGGCAGGTGCTGCTGTGGAGGTACACAGGGCAGCGGGAGATGGCGGTGGGAACGCCGGTTGCCAATCGCAATCGCGAAGAAATCGAGGGACTGATCGGGTTTTTCGTGAATACGCTGGTGCTGCGGGGGCGGATCGAGGGAGGCGAGAGCTTCCGGGAATTGCTGAAGCGCGTGAAAGAGACGGCGCTGGGAGCGTATACCCACCAGGATGTGCCCTTTGAGCGAGTGGTGGAGGAGTTGCAGCCGGACCGGGACCTGAACCGTACGCCTCTGTTTCAAGCGATGCTGGTTCTGCAGAATGCGCCGGCTCCGCAGATGAACCTCGGCGAATTGACGATGACGTCGATGGAGAGGGTGGCAAGGGGAGCGCAGTACGACTTGACGCTGGAAGTCGCAGAGAAAGCGGAAGAACAACTGCAGTTGGGATTGCACTATCGGGGAGAACTGTACGAGAACACGACGATGGAGCGGATGCTCGGGCACTACCAGGAAATTCTGGCAGCGGCAATAAAAGGAGCAGAGCGGCAGGTGAGGGAACTCCGCCTGCTGAGGAAGGAAGAGGAGCGGCACTTGCTGGAGGAGTGGAACGCCACGCAAACGCCATTTCCTAAAGACGCGTGTATTCAGGAGCTTTTTGAGCAACAGGTCGAGCGCTCTTCCGAGGCAGTCGCCGTTCGATGCGATGGCTCTGAATTGACCTTCGGGCAGCTCAATGAAAGAGCGAATCAACTAGCCCACTACTTGCGGCAGCGTGGGGTAGGCCCGGAAGCGCTTACCGGTATCTGTGTAGAACGATCCCTTGCCATGATTGTGGGCATCATAGCAATTCTTAAGGCGGGGGGCGCCTATGTGCCGCTCGATCCCGAATATCCGGCGGAGCGCTTAGACTTCATGCTGAGAGACACTCAAATGTGCGCGGTCCTGACCGAGTCGCGGCGAAAGGGCAGTTTGCCTCCGACGGATACGCCGCTGATTTTGTTGGATTCCGACGACGAATGGGAGTGCATCGCATCTTACTCCAAAAATAATCCCCGCTGCACGGCGGTCAGCGACAACCTGGCCTATGTGATGTATACGTCCGGATCCACGGGTATGCCGAAAGGAGTCTGTGTACCTCATCGTGCGGTAACTCGCCTCGTCAAAGAAACGAATTACATTCAATTCGGACCACAGGAGGTCTTTCTCCAATTGGCCCCCGTTTCCTTTGACGCGTCAACCCTGGAAATCTGGGGTAGTTTGTTGAATGGGGCCAAACTTGTCCTAATGCCGCCGGGGGTGCCTTCCATCGCGGATATCACTCAGGCTTTGTCGCGGGAAAAAGTTTCCACGCTATGGCTAACGGCCGGATTGTTCCATGCCATGGTGAACGAACAATTGCCGGGACTAAAGAAAATCAAGCAATTGCTGGCTGGTGGCGACGTGCTGTCGCGGATCGATGTCGAAAAATTTCTGCAAATGGAAGGAAGCGGACAGCTTATCAATGGCTATGGGCCGACGGAGAACACGACATTCACCTGCTGCCATTCGGTTTGCGAGTTCATGAACCCGGGAACTTCAGTCCCTATTGGTAAGCCCATCGCCAATACAAGTGTCTACGTGCTCGATCAGGAACAAGACCTGGCGCCGGTAGGGGTGGTGGGAGAGTTATATGCCGGAGGGGCGGGTCTCGCGCGCGGGTATTTACACCAGCCCGACCTGACAGCCGACCGGTTTGTACCCGATCCGTTCGCCGAACAAGGTGGAGCGCGAATGTACCGGACAGGAGACTTGGCAAGATGGCGCGCGGATGGAAGCATCGAGTTCGTTGGGCGTAATGACTCTCAAGTGAAGATTCGGGGATTTCGCATTGAACTGGGGGAGATCGAGGCACGACTGGCGGAACACCCCATGGTCCGCGACGCGGTAGTGACGGCGCGCGAAGACGTGCGGGGAGAGAAGCGGCTGGTAGCCTATTACACCGTTGATGACAGCCACGAATCCGGGAATCATCATGCCGCGACCAAAGAGTTGCTGCGAAGCTACCTGTCGACACGGTTGCCTGAGTACATGGTACCTGCGGCATACGTGCGGATGGAGGCGATGCCGCTCACTCCTAACGGGAAGCTGGAGCGGAAAACTTTGCCGTTGCCTGAAGACGATGCATACGCCAAGCGGGAGTATGAAGCGCCGACGGGAGAGGTCGACAGAGTGCTGGCGGCGATATGGAGCGAACTGCTGCAGGTGGAGCGCGTGGGCATTCACGACAACTTCTTCGAACTGGGAGGAGACTCAATTCTAAGTATTCAGGCGGTTGCCCGGGCAAATCAGGCAGGCCTGGCGATCACGGCGCGCCAGATGCTGGAGGAACAGACGATTGCCGGCTTGGCCCGGGCGGTTAGGCATGCTCGTGCAATAACCTCTGAGGAGGAGGAAGTGACGGGGCCGTCGCCACTTACCCCCATTCAACATTGGTTCTTTGAGCAGGATTGGCCGCGCAAGAATCACTTCAATCAGGCCGTCTTATTGGAACCGCTGCAGCAGTTAGACCCAAAGATAGTCCGGGGAGTGGTGGAAACACTATTACAGCGGCATGATGCCTTGCGGATGAGGTACCGAAACGAGGGTGGCACGTGGCGCCAGGAAAGCGTTGCGCGGGAAGAAGTGGAAAACGTTGTGGTATGGGTTGACCTGAGTAATTCAGACGCCGACCGGCAAACGGGTGCCGTGACCGAAGAGGCGGAGAAGTGGCACAGGAGTCTCGACGTGGAGCACGGGCCTCTGTTGCGGTTCGTAGTGATGCAGCTTAGAGGATGCCAGCGGCTCCTGGTGGTAATCCATCACCTTGTGGTCGATGGAGTTTCATGGCGCATTTTGCTGGATGACTTCGAAAATGCATACCGCCAGCTGTCGAATGGCGACAGCATACAGCTCGGGTGTAAGACCACTTCTTTCAAGAACTGGGCAGAGCGGCTAAAAGAGTATTCACAATCAAGCCAAATACAGGAAGAGCTTCGGTATTGGAAAGGCGTTCTCCAGCCGACAATGCTGGACAGTGCCAATGCCAAGAGTGGCGGTCCCACATCGTGCGTCTCAGTGGCTCTCGACGTGGATTCTACGCGGATACTAACCAATGAAATGCCCACGGCTTGCCAAGCCAGCATTCTGGAAATATTGCTGACGGGGATCGGCCGTGCCCTTTCATCATGGGATTCGGGCACCGTGCTAGTAGATCTGGAAGCCCATGGCCGAGAGGATGTGATTGCCACCACCAATGTGTCGCGGACAGTAGGCTGGTTCACCACAATGTTTCCTGTCCGGCTACATTTTGAACGAGACGCCGGTCCCACGAGGGATCTGCAATCCGTCAAAAAGCATTTGCGCGGCATTCCTAACCACGGACTTGGTTTTGGTTTGTTGCGCCACATGGGACCGTCGGATGTGGTTCGGCAGTTGAAAGACACGGAGCGACCCACGATCTGCCTCAACTATGCGGGCCAGCTTGATCAGATGCTTGCAAACAGCCCCTACTTCGCTTGGGCAGAAGAATCGAGTGGCACCTCGATCGACCCCAGTGCGGACAGTGGATACACATCAATCATTAACGTCGAGGTAAAGGGAAGTAGATTGCATCTTCACTGGAGTTACAGGTCGGATGTGCACCGGACCGACACGATCCGTAGCGTTGCCCAGGAAGCCCTCGAACACTTGCGTTCTCTTATTGTTATGTCGCAGTCGACCCAGACTGCGAACTACTTGGCCTCAGATTTTCCGCTCGCCCACCTAAAGCAGGACGATCTGGATGACCTGCTCGCAGACCTGAAGTAAACAAGCGGGGTAGCATGAGAAACTCCATTTCCACAGTTGAAGATATCTATCCCCTGTCTCCCATGCAGGCGGGAATGCTCTTCCACGCTTTGTACGATGAAACGTCGCCGGTACACTTCGTCCAATTGACCTGGGGAATTTCAGGGGAACTTCAAGTACCTGCATTTCAGAAGGCATGGCAAACGGTCATTCAGCGGTATCCAATTCTCCGAACTTCTTTTTCCTTTAAAGGCCTTGAGAAGCCTTTGCAGGTAGTGCGGCGCGATATCGCATGTCCGTGGGTTTTTCATGACTGGGCGCGGCTTGGCGAGACCGAACAGAAACAGGAATTGCAGAGATATTTGGACACCGACAAAAAGCGGGGCTTCGATCTTTCCGAGGCGCCCCTCATGCGGCTGCACCTGATCAAGACAGGGAGGGAGTCCCATTACTTCATATGCAGTTTTCACCACTTATTGCTGGACGGATGGTCGTTCTCGCTGGTCGTTCGGGAGGTGTTGGCCTTATATGGGGGATTCAGCCAGGGTTCTGAAGTGCAACTCGATCCTCCTCCCGCATACAAGGAGTATATTGCCTGGCTCACGCAGCAGGATGTTTCCCGGGCCAAGGAATTCTGGCAGAAATCGCTCAAGGGGTTCCGCGCGCCAACGCCCATCAGGATTCGAAAAGAAAAGGTGAGTGGAGTTCAGCACGAGCAGGACTATTGCGTTTCTGCGCTCAATGTCCCCGAGCAGGTTACCGCTGATTTGCTGACCCTTGCCCGTCAACACCAAGTGACGCTGAGCACGCTGATACACGGGGCATGGGCGATTCTGCTTTCGCGCTACAGCGGAGAAGAGGATGTCGTGTTCGGCGCGACTGTGGCGGCCCGGCCGGCGGAACTGTCAGGCATCGAATCGATGGTGGGACTCTTCGTAAACACGCTGCCAGTCCGGATTCGCACCCCTTTGGACGCGCTCCTTCTGGACTGGTTGAAAGAGGTACAAAGGGAGCAGTTCAAAGCTCGCAGCTACGAATATTCTCAACTGGCGGAAGTGCAACGGTGCAGCGATGTGCCCGCGGGAATACCGCTTTTCGAAACCATTCTCGTTTTCGAGAACTACCCGGTCGATAAGGCGTTGCGAGACGGCGCGAAGGCTGCGGGGCTGGGCATTGAGGCGCTAGGGTGGACGGAGCAGACGAACTTTCCTTTGACGCTGGCGGTCTATCCGGGGCGGCAACTGCAGCTAAAAGCCGCCTATGATCGGAACCTTTATCCCACCGATGCAATCGAGCGGATGCTAGGTCATTTAACGACGCTGCTCCAGCGGATATCGAAGTGCGCCGACGAGCGCGTGCGTGATCTATCTCTTCTGGGTGATCAAGAAAAGCGGCAACTTTTGGAAGAATGGAACCAGACCGAGTCGGACTTCCCCCGGGAGAAATGCATACACGAACTATTCGAGGACCAGGTGGGGCGGACACCAGGCGCGGTTGCGGTGGAATACGAAAACGAAGAGTTGACGTATGAGCAACTGGATCGCAGAGCGGGTCAGTTGTCGCGTCAGTTGCAAGAACTCGGAATTGGGCCGGACAAGCTGGTAGGCATCTGCGCGAAACGCTCTCTGGAAATGATTATTGGATTATTGGGCGTCCTGAAAGCTGGTGGCGCTTATGTTCCCATCGATCCCGAATATCCGGAAGAGCGAATGGCGTTCATGCTGCAGGACACGCAAGCGTCCGTGTTGCTCACCCAACAGGAATTGCTTCCCCGGTTGCCGGCATTCTCAGGTTCCATTTTGTCGCTCGATCGCCCGTTGCCAGACTTGGATGAATCCCGCAGGGTTCATTCGCGGCCGCGGCCCAACCCGGGGAATCTGGCCTACGTCATCTATACGTCTGGTTCCACAGGAAAACCCAAGGGAGTGCAGATTCACCATGCCGGTCTTTGCAACACCATTACAACGACTGCGAGGACATTTCACCTCGATTCGAACAGCCGGGTCGCTCAGGTCGCATCGTTCACCTTTGACGCATCGGTCGCGGAAATTTTTGGAGCGCTCACCACCGGCGCATCCTTGCATCTGCTCAATGCCAGCAGCCTCTTGACTCCTTTGGAATTTAGGAACCTTCTGCTGGATAAACGGATCAACTTCATTGGTTTGTCTCCTTCTCTTTTGAATGTCCTGGAGGAAGATGAATTCCCGCAGTTGCAAACCATCGCCGTGGGTGGGGAGACCTGTTCTCTGCAAACCGCAGGCAAGTGGGGAAAGGGGAGAAAATTTTTTAACGCCTATGCGCCCACAGAGTCGACGGTGTTCTCAACAATATTTGATTGTTCCGGGAAGTATGACGGGGTTGTGCCCGTCGGCCGGCCAGTGGCAAATGCGCAGGTTTACATACTGGATCGGGAGATGCAGCCCTCGCCCGTAGGAATTCCAGGAGAACTGCACCTTGGAGGAGTGGGATTGGCCAGGGGTTATCTGAACCTCCCGGACTTGACGGCGGAGCGGTTTGTCGCCAATCCATTCAGCGCTGCAAGCGGAGAAAGGTTGTACAAGACTGGCGATATGGCTCGCCGGCAGCCGGACGGGAATATCGAGTTTCTGGGCAGAATTGACTCTCAGGTGAAGATCCGCGGTTTCCGCATTGAACTTGGGGAAGTCGAGACGGTTCTGCAGCAACACCAGGACATAGAAAATGCTGTCGTCATCGTACGGGAAGACCTGCCTGGAGATAAGCGGCTGGTGGCCTATATATCTCTCAAAGAACATCACCACAGGGCCGAGAAAGAGTTGAAAGCATATCTCGCGGCAAAGCTGCCTGACTATATGGTGCCAGGTGCGATTGTCGAACTGGAGGCATTCCCCCTCACCTCGAACGGAAAGGTTGATCGTAACCTGCTGCCCGCGCCGGAACTGGTGCGGCGGGAGACTGGCCAGGACTACGTTGCGCCTCGGACCACAACGGAGGAGATGCTCGAGGCGCTATGGGCCAAAGTGCTCGGCCTAAAGCGTGTTGGGAGAGACGAGAACTTCTTCGAACTCGGAGGACACTCCCTGCTGGCGACGCAAATCATATCGCGTCTGCGCCACACCTGGGCGATCAATCTGCCGCTGAAGATCCTTTTTGAAGACCCAACCATAGCGGGGTTAGGCCGTGCAATTGACCGGTTTGGAGGTACGAGGAGTGCCGCCCTACCTATTCTTCCCGTCAGCAGAGACCAGGATTTGCCCTTATCGTTTGCGCAGCAGCGTCTTTGGTTCCTGGAGCAACTTGAGGCGGGGAACAGCGGTTACAACCTGTCGACCGCAGTTCGTCTGAAGGGAAAGCTGAATCTTTCCGCTTTGGAAAAAAGTTTGGACTATGTAGTGCAGCGTCATGAGGCTCTACGCACCACCTTTCCCGCCGTGGAAGGCCGGGGCATTCAGTTCATCCATGAGAGGTCAGCGGTCAGTCTGGAGCTGATCGATTTACGTGCAACTAAGGACGGAGAACAAAGAACTGCCGATCTCCTGATGGAGAGTGCGCAGTCAGCTTTTGACCTGAGCAGAGGCCCGCTGTTCCGCACGCTTTTATTGCAGCTCGGAGACGAAGAACATGTGCTGCAACTAACCACACACCACATAATCTCCGATGGGTGGTCGATGGGTGTGCTGGTGCGGGAAACGAGCGCTTTGTATGACGCTTTCACAGCCGGTATTGAACCCGCATTGGAGGAGCTCAAAATTCAGTATGCCGATTACGCAGCATGGCAACGGGATTGGTTGAAAGGGGAAGTGCTTGAAGCCCAAGTGAACTATTGGCGCAGCCAGCTTGCGGATGCCCGAGTTCCGCAATTGGCCACCGACTATCCGCCAGGCAGGGTTGCAAGCCACATGGGCCGTCTGGAAATGCGGGTGCTCGATCGAGAGTTGACGGAAGAACTCACCGGGCTCAGCCGGCGGGAAAATGTCACGCTTTTTATGTTTTTGTTAGCCGCTTTCCAAGTGCTGCTTTGGAGATACACCGGAGAAAACGACGTTGTAGTGGGGACTCCAATCGCGAACCGCAACCGGCAGGAAATCGAAAACCTGATCGGGATGTTTGTTAACACGCTGGTCATGCGCACGACATTGAAAGTCGACGAATGCTTCCAGCAGTTGCTGAAACAAGTGCGGGAAGCGGCGTTGGCGGCCTATGCCCATCAGGATCTCCCGTTCGAGAAGCTTGTAGACGAGTTGCAGCCGGAGAGAGAACTTAGCCGAACGCCACTGTTTCAGGTGATGTTTGTCCACCAGAATCTGCCAACTCCGCAGATGTTCCTCGGCGGACTTACCTTGAGTCCGGTGGAGTACGAGACTGAAGTGGCGCAGTTCGATCTGATGATGGTCATTGCCGAGCGGGAGCAAGGCCTGCAAATTGCGGCTCAATACAAGAGCGAGTTGTTTAGCCGTGAAACTATCCAGCGGTTGCTTGGCCATTACGAATGCTTATTGATTGGGCTGGGCGCGAGCCTGAAGCAAAGCATCCACGCTATTCCGTACTTTAGTCGGGCCGAAAGAGATCAACTGCTTGAGGAATGGAATCACATCAACCCGCAATCTGAGCCGGATAGCTGCATTCAACAGCTTTTCGAAAAACAGGCGCATCGGACTCCCGATGCGGTAGCTGTCCGCCACAACGGCTGTGAATCGAGCTACAGGCAACTCAATGAGAGAGCGAATCAACTCGCCCATTACCTCCGGCGGTGTGGAGTGGGTCCGGAGGTGTATGCCGGAATCTGCGTAGAACGGTCGCTCGAAATGATTGTGGGCATCGTCGCAATTCTGAAGGCAGGTGGCGCCTATGTGCCGCTGGATCCAAATTATCCCGCCGAGCGGCTGAGATATACCCTCGAGGATTCAGGCGCGCCAGTACTCTTGGCCCAGGAAGCAACCGCGAACCGGCTGCCTCCCTATTCGGGAACGCTAATTAATCTGGACACGCGATGGGATGAAGTGAGCTGCGAAAGTCCGGAGAATCCGCAAGGCGCCACGTTCCCGGAAAATCTGGCGTATGCGATCTATACCTCGGGTTCTACCGGAAGGCCCAAGGGGGTAGCTGTCCGCCATAGCAGTGTTGCAGAGTTGTTGCGTTGGGCGCATTGTGTGTTTTCTCCCGCGGAGCTGCAGGGAGTTTTGGCCTCCGCTTCCATTTGCTTCGACCTCTCGGTCTTCGAAATGTTCGCTCCGCTGACCTGTGGTGGCACCGTGTTCATAGCGGCTGACGCTCTGGAATTGCCGAGGATGGCCGATGCGGCAGGGGTGACGCTGATTAACACCGTGCCATCGGCGATCAGAGAACTGGTTAGGATCAGGGCGATCCCCGAATCGGTACGAACGGTCAATTTGGCCGGTGAGGCTTTGCCAGCTGAGTTGGTGCGCGATGTTTACGCAACTAGCCGGGTGGAGCGAGTGCTCAATCTCTACGGTCCGACCGAGGACACAACTTACTCTACCTTCGCGCAGCCGGAGCGCGACGCGGCAACCGTAACAATTGGGCGCCCGATCACAAACACATCCAGTTATGTGTTAGACGATTGGATGCAGCCCGTCCCTGTAGGAATCGTGGGTAATCTTTACCTGGGAGGCGCTGGGTTGTCGCGTGGTTATTGGAATCGTCCGGCACACACTGCGGAAAAGTTCTTACCCAATCCTTTCGGCCCCGGACAGGGAGAGCGAATTTATGCAACCGGTGACTTGGCCCGCTGGCGTTCGGAAGGCACATTGGAATTTCTGGGCCGTAAAGACAGCCAGGTAAAATTACGCGGATTCAGGATTGAGCCCGGCGAAATCGAGGCTGTCCTGAGCAAACATCCGCAAGTAAACAACTGCGCCGTGACCGTGCGTGGTAGAACGTCTGGCGAGAAGCAGTTGGCCGCTTTTATAGCTGCCACGGAAGGGAGTGAAGTTACCCACAATGACTTACGAGCGTACCTAAAGGACAAGCTACCGGAATACATGATACCGGCGATCTTCGTGTGCCTGGACCGACTTCCCCTTACGCCAAATGGCAAGGTTGACTACCAATCTCTCACGCTTCCAAAAGACCTTGACTCTGATTCCGAAATCGCAGACCTGCCGCGCACGCCCGAAGAAGAAACTCTTTGCCAGGTGTGGGCCGAAGTGCTGGGAGTGCAGCGAGTGGGAACTCGTGAGAATTTCTTCCAGCTAGGCGGCGACTCCATCTTGAGCATTCAGATCGTGGCTCGGGCCAATCGCGCGGGCCTGCAAATCACGCCACGGCAAATCTTTGAAAACCAAACCGTGGCGGAATTGGCGATGGTCGCGCGGCGCGCAGACGTAATACAGGCCGAGCAGGGAATCGTCAGCGGTCCAGTGCCACTCACCCCCATCCAGCAATGGTTCTTTGAGCAGGAATTACAGGATCCGCACCACTTCAACCAGGCGGTGATGCTGGCCGTTCGGCACGAACTGGACCAGGAGATACTGGAAAAGGTGGTGGCGGGGCTGATGCGGCACCATGACGCGTTGAGGATGCGCTTCCGCCGCGATTCGGCAGGACAGTGGCAGGAGCAAAATGGCCTGCGGGAAGACAGCAAGACAGTTGTCGACCGAGTGGATTTGAGCCGCATCGATGAGGACTGCCGAACAAAAGAGCTGGAGCGGCTTGCAGGCGAATGGCAGGCAAGTCTGAACCTGGAAAGCGGGCCACTCCTGAGATTTGTGTTGTTTGATTTGGGGCCGAAGAAAGCGCAGCGGCTGCTGGTTGTGATTCACCATCTGGTGGTTGATGGAGTTTCATGGCGAATTTTGCTGGAAGACTTAGAGAGTAACTATAGGGAACTGCGACTCACCGGCGCTACGGAGTTCACTAAGAAGACGAGCTCGTTTCAGCAATGGGCCCGCTGGATACAGGAGCAACTGGCGCAATCGAAGGAACTCGCCGATGAGGTGGTCTACTGGCAGAAGGTGCTGGCAGGGAGCATCGAACCCCTACCCGTGGACTTCGCGAAAGGTGAGAACACAGTCGGGTCTGCGGATTCAATCCAATTGCAATTGAGCGAGGCGCGAACCCAGGCGCTGATCCAGGCCGCGTCGCGTGCGTACCGGCTGCAAGTGCAGGAAGTATTGTTAGCGGCCCTTTTCGGCACACTGAGTGCATGGAGCGGCGCGAAGTCGCTGGTGTTGGAGATAGAGGGCCACGGACGGGAGGAAGTGTCTGAACTACTGGATGTGACCCGAACTGTAGGGTGGTTCACCACCATATTCCCAGTGCGATTGGAGATGAGCGTAGCGGAGGACTTGGGACGTCTGCTTAAGTATGTGAAGGAGGTGCTACATAATACTCCTCAGCGGGGCTTGGGTTATGGCGTGCTCCGCTATCTGCACCCTGATCGGCAGATCCGAGAAGGGTTGCGACCGTTTCGGCCCATCGAAATCAGTTTCAATTATCTGGGTCAAATAGATCAGGTTTTGGAGCCCGAAGGGGTATTCACAGGAGCTCCGGAATCCAGCGGCATAGTGCAGAGTCCTTACCAAAAGCGCACGCATATCCTCGATATCACGGCCTCGGTGCAACACCGCGAGCTACAGATTCAATTGTTCTACAGCCGCAATTTACATCAACGCTCAACCCTCCAAGGTATTGGCGATGAGCTCATGCGGCGTCTGGATCGGCTGACCGCACATTGTGAGTCGCTGGCAGTTCGTCAATATACGCCCTCAGATTTCTCCTGGGTCGAGCTGGATCAGGGATCGCTGGATGAATTACTGCACGGTGGGGACGAGGTGGAGCAGATCTATCCACTTACCCCCATGCAGGAAGGCATGCTGTTCCACACAGTGGCGGCCGAACAGGCAGGAGTGTATTTCGAGCAATTGACCTGCATTCTCGAAGGCGAATTGCAAGTTGAGGCTCTTGCCCGGGCGTGGCAGCAAGTTGTAGATCACCATGAGATTCTGCGAAGCCGGTTCGCCTGGGGCGTGCGCGATCAGATTGTCCGAGTGGTAGAAAAGAAGACACAGATTCATCTCCAATCAAAAGATTGGAGAGCGCTTCCCCAGCAAACGCGAGAGCAAAATCTGCAGGAATACTTGCGGGACGACCTTGCCCGCGGTTTCGACCTTAAACAACCTCCGCTGATGCGCTTGGTGCTCATTCGTGTGGAAGCCAAGAAGTATTGGCTGGTTTGGGATTTCCACCACCTTCTCCTCGATGGATGGTCCCTGCCTGTTGTGTTGAGGGACGTGTTCGCGAGTTACACAGCGCTGTGCAAGGGAGAAGCACCGAGCCTGGATCGGCCGAGTGTGTACAAAGAGTATGCGCGATGGCTGAGGCGGCAGGACCTCCGCAAAGCGGAAGAATTCTGGCGGGAGCGCTTGAAGGGATTTCACGCCCCCACCAAACTGGGCGTCGAGAAGCCGATTGAGGCGATGCGTGACCTGGAGCCGGGAAGCGAGGATCTGTTTCTCTCGGAAGAGGCTTCACGGGGGCTGGACCAGCTTGCCCGAACGCACCAGTTGACTCTCAACACCCTGGTACAAGGCATGTGGGCTCTGCTCCTGAGTCAGTACAGCGGAACTTCCGAGGTGGTTTTTGGCTCCACCATTTCGGGCCGGCCGGGAGAGGTACAAGGAATTGAAAAGCTAGTGGGCGTATTCATTAATACACTCCCTGTGCGTGTGCGTGTAAGGGAAGACGAAGAACTTATTCCCTGGCTTAAAAATATCCAACAATGCCAGGTTGAGCAAAGGCAATACGAATACACGTCGCTGGCTGATATCCAGAGGTGGAGTGAACTTCCGGGGGGCACTCCGTTATTCAGCACGATCGTCGTCTTTGAGAACACGCCAATTGAGGCTGCGCTTGAGCAAGAGATGAAGGACAGCGGTCTGCATGTCGCCAGCCTTTTTCGCCGCGAGCAAACCAACTACCCTGTGGAAGTTATGGCGACCCCGGGGAGGAAGTTATTGCTGCGAATGATCTATGCGAAGAACGAATACGCTCCCGGCACCGCGTCTCAGATACTAAAGCATCTCCGGGATCTTCTGGAAAGCACAGCACGAAACGGAAATGTTATTCTGTCACGCATTGCATTTTCCAAGCGTCTTGAACTTCCGGCGCTCGTCCGTAACGTCGGCGATGCAGTGCCTCTTTCTTATCACCAAGAGCGCTTATGGTTCATCGATAGGTTCGAAGCTGCCACGGTCTATGAGTCCAGTCCCATTTACCATAATATTCCGCTGGGATTATGGCTCCAGGGACCAGTAGACAGTGGTCTGCTTGAACAAGCAATCAACGAAGTCATTGCGCGCCATCAAGCGCTACAAGTCCGAATTGCGGACCAGGGCGAGCGTACGGTTCAGGTCAGAAGTATTTGCCCAATCTCACTGAAAGTTGCGAACATAGAGTGCATCGGCGGAAGCATCAGCAAGGAACTCGCAATCGAGTGGATAACCCATGAATCTCGGGTTCCTTTTGCTCTGAGCCGGGAACCACTAGTCCGAGCCACTCTCTTGCGCTGCGGCGCCGAACAGTCTCTGCTGGTCGTGGTCGTGCATCACATCGCCGCCGACAGAGCCTCGTTAAAGATCATAGCCTCGGAACTATCGGAAATTTACACCGCCCGAACCCAACGACGTGATCCTTTTCTTAGCGAAGACAACTACAGCTACCTCGATTACGCTCTGTGGCAACATCGGGTGCCAGACCATGTGTGGATGCCAGCATGGCTCTATTGGAAGCAGCAGTTAGGAGGAGACAGAGCTAATCTAGAGCTGCCGAGCAAGCGTCCACGTCATGCGATTCACGTTTTTAAAAGCGCGAGCCATGAGTTATCCATACCATCCGTGCTTTTGGGTGCCGTCCGCTCCTTTAGCCGAAGAGCAGGCACCGGAGACATGCAGGTATTTCTGGCTGCTTTCTATGCATTGCTACGAATCTATTCGGGACAAGAGGATTTGTTTGTCGGCCTACCGGTTGGCTGCCGCAGACAAACGGGAACCGAAGTGTTGGTCGGACCGCTGTCCAACCTGCTCGCATTTCGCTGCAAGTGTATTGGTCGAACCTTTTCTGAACTGTTAAAAGCGGTTGCGGAAAGTGTCGATGGGGCATACCAGTTCCAGGAAATGCCTTTCGAGTTGGTGACCCAGCGCCTAAAACTCCCGAAGGACATGACCCGGACTGCGCTCTTCGATGTCCTGTTTGACTATGACTCTGAGGATTCTCCCTCGCTTCCGTTCGGTAGTGCACAAGCGCATGCCATCGAAACCAATCTCGGATATGGCAAATACGATCTGAGCCTGCATCTCCAGCCATCTTCCACGGAGTTGTCCGCCACTCTCGTTTACAACGACCTGTTGTATGACCGGGATGCAGTTGAACGCATGATGCGTCACTACCAGGTTTTGTTGCACGCCATGAGCTCGGATCCCGACCAAGTAGTGTCCAGAGTGCAACTGCTCGATGAGAAGGAAATCTCCCAACAACTCCTCGCTTGGAACAGCACTCAGGCCGATTATCCGCACTCCAGCACCATTCATCAACTGTTCGAACAGCAGGTGGCGCTAAGGCCGGAGAATATCGCAGTAAAGCTCCAGGACCAACAGCTCACCTATTCCGAACTTAACCGGCAGGCCAATCAGCTAGCCCATTATCTTAAGAGTCAGGGCATCGCCCCCGGCATGCTGGCCGCTATCTGCCTTGATCGTTCGCTCGAAATGATCGTAGGGATTATGGCCGTCCTCAAAGCGGGGGGGGCATATTTGCCGCTCGATCCGTCATATCCGGACGAAAGATTGGCGTTCATGCTCGGGGATGGCCGTGTTTCGCACTTGATCACGAACGAAGGATTGCTTCATAAGTTTGACAGCCACAGCATTTCATGCATCACGGAGCTGCACCGGGACTGGGAGATCATCCGGCAACAGCCAGATGTGAACCCGGCGCAGGATGCGGCTGGCCCAAAGGATCTGGCCTATTGCATCTACACGTCTGGTTCAACCGGGCAGCCCAATGGGGTCCTTGTCGAGCACACTAACGTGGTACGCCTTTTGAAGAATGGGAGATTCCAGTTTTCCTTTAACGAACGCGATGTCTGGACTCTCTTCCACTCCTACACTTTCGATTTTTCGGTATGGGAGATCTTCGGCGCGCTGGCGCATGGCGGCACCATAGTTGTGGTTCCGCCGGATCTCACGCGAGATTCGCCTGCGTTCCTCGATCTGCTCTGTCGCGAAAGGGTGACCGTCCTCAATCAGACGCCAGCTGCATTCTACAATCTCGCGGCTTGCGCAACTGAAAGTTACCATCCAGACCTGGCGCTGCGCTATGTGATCTTCGGCGGCGAGGCGCTTCAGCCGGCGCACTTGCGCGCCTGGAAACAGACTTACCCTGCCGTGAAGCTCGTCAATATGTATGGCATAACGGAAACCACCGTCCATGTCACATTCCGCGAAATCAGTGCAGTAGATATCGAGAAAAACACGAGCAATATCGGCGCGCCTATTCCTACGCTTACCACTTACGTAATGAGCGAAACCATGGCTTTGTTGCCTGTGGGCGTGATCGGCGAGTTGTATGTGGGTGGAAAGGGAGTGGCCCGCGGCTATATGAACCGTTCACGGCTGACGGCAATGAGATTTCTCCCCGATCCATTCAGTCAGGTCCCAGGAAGCAGACTCTATCGCAGTGGCGACCTAGTGCGGTATCGGGAAGATGGAAGCATGGAATACATGGGCCGCGCCGATCATCAAGTGAAAATCCGCGGATTTCGGATCGAGTTAGGGGAGATAGAAACGGCACTGCAAGCGCATCCCCAGGTGCAGCAGGCCCTCGTGCTTGCCCGGCAGGATGCGAGCGGCGAAAAGCAATTGGTTGCGTATTTGGTAAGTTCCGGCAAACAGGCGCCAAGTCAAGGCGGACTGCGACGCCACTTGAAAGAGTTGCTTCCCGACTATATGGTGCCGGCATTGTTTGTGCACTTGGAGAGGTTTCCGCTGACAGGGAACGGCAAGGTGGACCGAAAGGCATTGCCGGAGCCGAAGACAATATCTGAGGGAGCTCAAAGGGGTTTTGTTCCAGCCCGGACGCCTACGGAAGAAATGTTGTGTGAAATCTTTGCCGACGTGCTCAAAGTTGACCAAGTCGGCGTCGACGACAGTTTCTTCGAACTCGGGGGGCACTCACTGCTGGCCATGCAGCTTATATCGAGGATACGAAAGGTCTGGAAGAGCGAATTGGAATTACGCCGCCTCTTTGAGCACCCCACCGTTGCCGGCCTGGCGGCGGCGATTGCCGAACGCGAACCGGGCAGGCTGCTGCCGCCTATTCATGCGGCTGGACGGGATGGAGAACTTCCGCTGTCATTCGCGCAGCAACGGCTATGGTTTCAGGAACAGTTGGTCCCGGGGAACAGCGCATTCAGCATGGCCAGCGCAATCCGGCTGGACGGAAAGTTGGACATTGCGGCAGTGGAGAAGAGTCTCGCAGAAATTGTGCGGCGTCACGAATCTTTGCGGACTCGATTTGTCGAGCGCGATGGAATAGCGCTTCAGCAGATTTTGCCGGCGATTGATTCGGCGCAGTGGTTTGAGAGGATTGATCTGCAGTGCTGCGGCGACGCCGCGCAGAGGGAAGTTGAAGTTGAAGCTCTGGCTCAGGCCGCAGTTGAAACTCCTTTCGATCTTGGAAGCGGACCGTTGCTTCGCGTGAAGCTGTTGCAGCTTGGGCCGGAAGCGCATGTGCTGCAACTGACCATGCACCACATCATTGGCGATGGCTGGTCGATGGGCGTGCTGGTGCGGGAGTTTGGAGCGTTGTATGAGGTTTACCTGAACGGAGAAGATTCGCCACTGCCGGAATTGAAGATACAGTACGCCGATTATGCGGCCTGGCAGCGGCAGTGGATGCAGGGCGAGGCGCTGGAAGAGCAATTGCAGTACTGGGTAAAGCAATTGGCGGGAGTGCCGAGGCTGGAGTTGCCGACGGATCACGGAAGGCGGGTGCTGGGGCAGAGCGCGGAGGGATTTGCAGTACGCGAATTGCCGCCGGAACTGGGCAGTGGAGTGAAGGGGGTGGCGCGGCAAGAGAACGCAACCGTGTTCATGGTGCTGCTGGCGGCGTGGCAAATGTTGCTGTGGCGCTACACGGGGCAATCGGAGATGGCGGTGGGCACGCCGGTAGCAAACCGGAGGAGGGAGGAGACCGAAGGATTGATCGGGTTTTTCGTGAACACACTGGTGCTGCGCGTACGCCTCGACGGAGAAGAGAGCGTTGGGGAATTACTGAAAAGAGTAAAGGACACAGTGTTGGGGGCATATGCGCACCAGGATGTTCCGTTTGAGCGCGTGGTAGAAGCGTTGCAGCCTGACCGGGATCTGAGCCAGACCCCTCTATTTCAGGTGATGCTGGTGTTGCAAAATACGCCTCCAGGGGAAGTGAGTTTGCGCGGAGTGAAGGTAACTGGGCAAGGGAGCGTAAGACGGGGGGCGCAATATGACCTTACGCTGGAGGCGGAGGAGAGGGGAGCGGGGGAATGGCGGATCGGGTTGCATTACCGGCGGGAGCTGTATGAGAAGGAAACGGCGGAGCGGATGCTGGGGCACTACCAGGAGTTGTTGATGGGCATGGTCGGGAGCACCGAGCAGCGCGTGATCGACCTGCGCTTGCTGCGGGCGGACGAAGAGCAGCAGTTGCTAAAAGATTGGAACCGCACGAAGACGGAATATCCGCAGGGAAAATGCATCCACGAATTGTTTGAAGAGCAGGTAAGGCGCAGGCCGCAAGCGGAAGCGGTGCGCAGTGGCTCAACGGAGCTGAGCTATGGCGATCTCAATCGGAAGGCGAATCAGGTAGGGAGACTGCTGCGCGAGTTGGGAGCGGGGCCGGAAACTCTTGTGGGCATCTGCGTGGAACGGTCCCCGGAAATGATGGTAGGAGTGCTGGGAATCTTGAAAGCTGGATGTGCTTACGTACCGTTGGATCCGGCCTATCCACAGGAACGGCTCAGATTCATGATGGACGACGCGCGCTTGGAGTTGCTGCTGACCCGGGAAAAAATGCTGCCGCGCTTGCCTGAGTTTCACGGCCAGGCAATTTGCCTGGACCGGGACTGGGCTACGCTGGAGAACTGCGACGGAAGCAATTTGGCGGTCAATACGACACCTGACAACCTGGCTTATGTGATTTATACCTCCGGTTCCACCGGCCGACCCAAAGCCGCTTTGAACGTTCATCGCGGCATTTGCAACCTCGTTCAGGAGCATCGGCGGCTCTTTGGCATCAACGAAAAGAAAACGGTGTTGCAGTTTTCCTCTCTCTGCTTCGATGCTGCCACCTGGGACTGGAGCATGGCCCTTCTAAACGGAGCGAGACTTGTCTTTCCGTCCCGTGATGAAATGCTCGGGGGCTCGCTACTTGGGCAATTGTTGCGTGACGAGCAGGTCAGTATTGTCACGCTTCCACCTTCCGTTCTTGAGCTACTTCCCGAGGAAGCGAAACTGCCCGATTTAGAAACCATCGTGGTCGCAGGAGAAGCCTGTTCCCAACAGCTCGCGGCCCGGTGGGGATGCAAACATTACCGCATGCACAATGCTTACGGTCCAAGTGAAACCACAGTTTGTGCCACAGTTTCATCGCCGCTCCACGGAGAACAAACTCCGGGCATTGGATCCCCGATCGCAAATGGCAAGGTATACATCCTGGACGAGCGGATGCGTCCCACTCCGATCGGGATTCCGGGAGAGTTACACATTGGTGGAGTGATGTTAGGAAGGGGATATCTGAATCGGCCCGATCTAACCGCTGAGCGCTTCATTGCAAATCCCTTCAGCGCAGCTGGCGGGGAGCGGCTCTACAAGACAGGTGACAAGGCGCGCTGGAGGAGCGACGGCACGGTAGAGTTCCTGTGCCGGCTAGACCATCAAGTTAAGCTGCGTGGATTCAGAATTGAACTCGAAGAAATTGAGAGTGTCCTGCGAGAGCATGACAGCGTAACGCAGGTCGTGGTGATTGCGCGCGAAGACAGGCCGGGCGAGAAGAGGCTGGTCGCTTACGTGGCCAGCGCACCAGGGGCAATAGATACCCGGGAACTGAAGACTTATGCCGCAAAGAAGTTGCCCGACTATATGGTTCCGTCGGCACTTGTGTGGATCGAGAAGCTGCCGCTGACTCCAAATGGAAAGGTTGACCGGCGTGCTTTGCCCGCGCCCGACATGACTAATCTAGACGACCGTCCGGAATATGTGTCGCCGCGCACCGCCACTGAAAAAATGCTGACGGAAATTTGGGCAGATGTGCTCGGCTTGGAACGCGTGGGAGTGAACGACAACTTTTTTGACCTCGGAGGGCATTCTTTGTTGGCCACGCAAGCGATTTCCAGAATTCGCAGGAAGTGCGATACGGAGGTGCCGCTCAGGGCGCTTTTCGAGGAGCCGACCGCCGCCAGGCTGGCACAGAGGATCGATGAGCACAAAGACTGCAAGAATGAAACCAAGCTGGCGCCAATTACGCCAGTGCCGCGCGGCGGCGACTTACCGCTCTCCTTTGCCCAACAGCGGATCTGGTTCATGGAGCAGTTGGACAGTGGCAGCCAAGCCTTCCATATGCCGCTGGCGGTCCGGTTCAACGGACCACTTTCCGTTTCGGCCATGGGAAAAAGTTTCAACGAGATTGTCAGGAGGCATGAATCCTTTCGGACAGTGTTTGCTTCGGTCAACGCCGCACCAGTGCAGAGAATCCAGGCGGCCCGGGTGTTTCCCCTTCAGGTGGTCGATTTGCAAAGCCTCAGCCAGGACGAACGCGAACCCAGAATGCAGCAACTGCTGCTCGAACACTTGCGGCAGAAATTTGAACTGAGCGCGGGTCCGCTGGCGCGCGGGTTGCTGTTGCGCGTGCATTCCGAAGAGCATGTCTTGCAACTGGTGATGCATCACATCATTTCCGACGGCTGGTCAATGGGAGTGTTCGTCACGGAATTGGAGCAGCTCTATAACGCCTATGCTGCGGGGGAAGAGCCGGCTTTGGAAGAACTCCGGATCCAATATGCTGACTTCGCTTCCTGGCAACGAGATTGGATGGAGTCTGCTGCGCTGGAGCAGCAGTTGGGCTATTGGAAAAAGCAGTTGGCAGGTATGGAAGTCACCGCCATCGCAAGTGATCGGCGCAAGCCGGGTGTGGCAAGGCATCACGGCGCAGCCGAAAGGCTGATGACCAGCAGCGAGACTAGGCGGCGTTTGAAGGACCTCGCTCTTGAACACAACGCTACCCTGTTCATGGTGGTGTTGGCGGCTTTGCAGGTGGTACTGCATTCCCGTACCGGCAGCGTGGACCTCAGCCTTGGGACTGACATCGCAAACCGTAACCGCAGAGAGATCGAGGGACTGATCGGTTTTTTTGTGAATACCTTGGTGCTGAGAACGAGCTTGAAGGGGGATCCTCCATTCAGTGACCTGATCGAGCGGGTTCGAGAAACGACTCTGGGCGCCTATACGAACCAGGATTTACCTTTTGAGCGTCTGGTGGAAGAACTAAGACCCCGGCGTGATGGAGGGCATTCACCGCTGTTCCGCATCAAGGTAACTTTGGGGAACATCCCAATCCGAGCGACAGGCATGCATGGCTTGCAGCTTTCCCTATTGCCCCCAGCCGATACCATTGCGGCCTCCGATATGACTTTCTTTCTTGGCGAAGATGAAGAGGGCATTTCCATCAGTCTGGTTTATGACGCAGACCTATTCGAGGCAGCAACTGCAAAGACTGTCCTGCTCGGACTGGAAAGCGTAATAAGTGCTGTCGCCGACAGTCCCGAGTTGCGCGTGAGCGACCTGCTGGAGCATCTGAAGGAACGGGAAGCGCAGCATGCCCAGCAACTGCAGAAAGCTTTGGAGAGCGTCGTGTACGGGAAACTGAAATTTCGGCGTAACCCCGCCGTGCCCTTGCCGTCTCCACTGCCCGAGGAGAAGAAAAATGATCCCAGCAGAACAGGGCGAAGCCCCGAAGGTCCAGTTTAAGAAGGTTCAGCGCCGGCCTGTGGACGTATCTGCGCTTGTCGAGATAGCTCCCGAACAAGTTGGACGCAGCGCGTTGCTTGCCATTCGGAGCAGGCGCGGAAATCTCCGCTTGCAGGACTGGGCACAGGCGAACTTGCCCCTGATCAAGAAAGAACTTTTGTCCTATGGTGCGCTGCTGTTCCGCAACTTCGGCGGGGTGGGAGTCGAAGGTTTCGAACACTTCGGCCGCATAGTTTGCTCGGAGTTGTTTCGAGACAACGGCGAACACTCCCGCAGCAGTGTGGCAGAAGGAATCTACACTCCGGTCTTCTATGCCCCTGAAAAGAAGCTACTGTGGCATAACGAAAACTCATTCAATCTGGAGTGGCCCGCGAAAGTCATGTTTGTGTGCATCACACCCGCACAGGAAGGCGGCGAGACCCCCATCGTAGATAGCCGTAAGGTCTATGACGCGATTCATCCTGACGTGCGCAGGGAGTTTATTCGTAAGCAAGTCATGTATGTGCGCACCTATCACCAAGGGCTGGGTCTAGATTGGCGGACTATCTTCCGGACGTCTTCTCAGAACGAGGTTGAAGAGTCGTGCCGGAATGCGGGTATGGAGTACCGGTGGGTGAGCCCTGGAGTCCTGCAGACTCGCTGTGTGCGCCCATCGGCCGTCGCACATCCCGATAGCGGAGAAATGTCGTGGTTCAATCAAGCGCTGCATTGGCATAGTTCCTGTCTGGATCCCGAAGTCCGCAAATCGCTTCTGGCGATGTTTCCGGACGAGGCCCTTCCGAGGAATTGCTTTTTCGGAGATGGCTCTAGGATTGAAGATGCTGTGATTGACCACCTTCGGGATGTCTATCAGGGACTTGAATCCAGCTTTCGTTGGCAGCGTGGCGACGTAATGCTTTTGGACAATATTCTCGTTGCCCATGCACGAAACGCGTTCGTAGGCGAGCGCAAGCTGCTGGTAGCGATGGGAGAAATGATGTCTTATGACCGCGTACAACCTTGCTAAAGTCGAGGAGACAGCACTCAGTTTCCGTCTGTCACCGATCCAGCGCCGCACGTGGTCCTTGCATCGGCTTGGTCCAGCATTCCGGGCAGAAGCGGCGTTTTCAGTTGAGGGCGTCATTGATCATGCCAAGCTGAAAGGGGCTCTGGACCAACTGGTTCGGAGGCACGAGATCCTCCATACCCGATTTTCTTTTCTGCCTGGAACGGAAATTCCAGTGCAGAGAATTGACCTTGATGGGAGCTATACGTACCGCCTCCGGGAATCGACGGCAGTTCGGATTACCGAAGCGGAGATTGTCGAAACCGTGCTGCAAGAGTTCGGAGAAAAGGTGGTGGACCTTGCGGATGACCCACTATTTCACGTCACTGTAATTTCCCGCCAGGCGGCCCGACCTCTCCTTGTGTTTACCCTCCCAGCTATTTGTGGGGACTCGGCGACGCTCAGAATCCTCTGTCGAGAATTGATGCTGCTCTACCGTGGCGGCGATTTGGACTCCCCCGTGCAATTCGCCGAGATCGCCGAGTGGCAGAACTCGCTGCTGGAGGGACAAGACACGGAAAGCGGAAGAGCGCATTGGCGAAGACGCGAAATCGAGCAAACGCTCGCATCCCCGGTATTTCCAAAAGAGCACTTCGAGTTTCGCAGCGTGACACTATGCCCGGGCGCGACATTGACTGACTCGGTGAAAGCCATCGCAGACCGCATGGGTGTTCCTCCTTCCGATTTGTGCTTAGCGTGTTGGCAGATATGGCTGTGGCGATTCAGGGGACAGAGCCCCATGGTGAGCGGCATATTATGTGACGGGCGGAAATTCGAAGAACTGGCCGGAGCGCCCGGTCCTCTCCAAAAGTATGTGCCGATGTCCATCGAATTGCGGCCCAGCATGGCACTCCAGGAGCTTCTTAGTACTGTGCGGCAAAAGCGCCAGGAGGCAGTAAGGTTGCAGGAGTTTTTTGAGTGGCCACTTCGCACCGAGACAGAAACGCCCAACGGCATGCCATTTTTTTCGGCGTGCTTCGATGGGGAATGGCAAAGTCCCACCGCAGCCCACGGCCTCTATGGAGTCGTCAAAGAAAGCTTTTGTTGTGATCTGTTCCAGATCAAGCTCAGGATCAACAACTCTATGCTGGATGCGGAGATTTGCTATGACCCAACGCTTTATTCCAGAGAATACATTTGCTGCGTGGCGGACAGCTTCGTGGAATTGCTTGAGAGCGCATCCAAGTCTCCAGATTCCAGAATTGGCGATTTGAATCTTCTTCCGGAAAAACAGCGGCGTGAGCTCGTGGTCGAGATCAACGACACGGAAGCGGCATATTGTCTGGACAGGACCGTCACCGATCTGTTTGAAGAGCGGCTTGGATCACATCCAAGTTTGCCCGCCGTCCGCATCGGCGAAAAAGAAGTTACCTATGCGGAGTTGAACCTTGGCGCCAATCGACTGGCACATTTCTTGAGGAACGCCGGCGTACGCGGAGAAGATCGCGTAGGCATTTGCCTGGAGCACTCCTTTATTCTTTTCACAGCTTTGCTGGGTGTCCTCAAAGCAGGTGCGGCTTACATTCCTCTCGACCCGGAAACCCCACCCGAACGGATAGCCTACATCTTGCAGGATGCGCGCCCTAGTCTGGTTCTGACCAGCGCGGCGTTACGCGGAAAGATTGCCGAATGCGCGGGTTTACGGATCCTTTGCCTCGATGAATTGGAAGAGAATCTGGCCCATCAATGCGGCGAGAACCTTTCTGTACCGGTACTTCCGGAACAGCTCGCTTATGTGATTTACACATCAGGCTCGACAGGGCGGCCGAAAGGCGTAATGGTTTCGCACAAAGGCCTCACAAATTATTTGCTTTGGAGCAGGGATGCATATTCCGCTAAGCGGGCAAGAGGGGTCCCGGCATTTTCTCCACTGGGATTTGATCTCACGATCACTTCATTGTTTGTTCCGCTGCTGGCGGGCGACACCGCCATTCTGTACCCCGGACAGAACGGCCTCGATTCACTTGCGAATGATGGCGGCTTTACCTTCGTGAAATTGACCCCGGCACATCTTCAAATTCTGGCGCAATATCTTCCAAAGGAGAAGGTGCAGAATTGGAGCGGCGCGCTGGTAGTTGGAGGTGAGGCGCTCTCCACAGAATTGGTCTCGTTCTGGCTCCAACGGGATCCGGGGGCGAGAATTGTCAACGAGTATGGCCCAACGGAAACCGTCGTCGGGTGCTGTGTTCATGAGGTCAGGCAAGTCGATTTGGAGCGCGCCACGATACCGATTGGCCGCCCCATTGCAAATATGAAGATGTATGTCTTGGACGCTGCCATGAGGCCCGTGCCGGTGGGCGTAACAGGAGAGTTGTACATTGGTGGCGTCAACCTGGCACGCGGCTATGTCGGCAGTCCTGGAATTACGGCGGAGCGTTTTGTTCCTGATCCCCTTGGTGCAACCTACGGTGGACGCCTGTACAAGACGGGTGACTTGGGACGCTGGCTGCCAGAACACAGCATCGAATTTCTTGGGAGAACCGACTGCCAAGTCAAGCTGCGCGGTTTTCGCGTCGAGCTGGGTGAGATCGAATCTGTGCTGGAGCAGATTCCCCAGGTACAACAGGCGGTTGTGATGATGCTCGAAGATCAGCCGGGCGACCAGCGGTTGGTGGCATATTTCGTTCCAAGGAACCCAAATCAACCGGGAGCCATGCAAATCCGTAAGGCCCTCACTCAAGTACTCCCAGATTACATGGTACCTTCGGCGTTCATACCGCTCAAGGCCATGCCACTCACGGCTAACGGCAAGATCGATCGCCAGGCTTTGCTTGACCCCAACCGATATTCCAAAGCTATTATTTTCGACTATAACCCTCCCCAGGGTTTGGTTGAAAGCGAAGTCGCGCGAATTTGGGAGCAGATCCTTAACGTGGCCCGCGTGGGAGCAAATGACGATTTTTTTGAGCTCGGTGGCCACTCGTTATTAGCGGTTCGGGTTATGGCAAGAATTGCGGAAGTGTTTGCGGTACGCCTGCCTGTGGCTGTTCTTTTCGAAGCTTCCACTCTTAGGAAGTTGGCCGAAGTAGTGGAAAGCGGCCAAAAGGCTGCACCGACCCCTCCTTTGCCCATCCTTCTTCGCAAGGGTGGCCCGCAAAGACCACTCTATTTCGTCGAGTGCGATCCCGGGTTCGTTTATAAGGATCTGCTGGACTGTCTGTCTGAGGAGCGTCCATTTTACAGCTTGCAAATGGCGTTCGCGGCAAAGGGAGAGAATCCGGATTCCTCCATCGAACAAATCGCGGAACGCCGTGTGCACGCGGTCCTCCAAGCCGATACCGAGGGGCCGTATTTTCTGGTGGGCCATTCGCTCGCGGGCTTAGTCGCATTCGAAATGGCACAACAACTAACGCAACAAGGCAGGGAGGTTGCCTTCGTCGGCATATTGGATATGGGCCTCGATACACCCAAGGTTCCGGCGAATGCCGACGATGCGACGGTTCTGGAATACTTGTTTGGTCAACAGTTCGGGACGGCAACGGACCACTTTCGCAGCTTGTCTCCTGACGATCAAATCGCGCATGTCGCGGATGCCGCCGTGAAAATGCAACGAGTGCCCGCCGGCACCGAACGAGAACACATCCTGAGGTATATCGAGTTGTGGAAGGCAAACCTGCGCGCACTGAGTAATTATGAGCCGAAACTGTATGGCGGTCGCGTCGCGCTATTTAAAGCTGCCGAGAAGCTGTCCTTCCGATACTACTCTGCAGATCCGACAATGGGTTGGGACAGAATCGGATCGTCGAGGCTCAGGGTTCTGAATATCCCAGGTAACCACTACACTCTGCTGACCAATAACAACGCTCAGGAAGTGAGCCACAGCCTGCAGCTCTGCCTCAACCAGATCGGTTCTGAATGGTAGCAATGCCGCGGGAAAGCATCTCTTCCTCCCGCCGCCTCCTTTGGGACACACCATGATCTTGACTTCGAGTGGATCTCCGACGAACGGGTACGCCTCGGCATCGGAGCGTGCATGAGACTGCTCGCATTTCTTATTCGAGCTTCCGGCTGGAGCCTCTTGCCAAGCTCCGTCGCGGGAATTCTCAGCGGAGTGGGAACCGTTGCGGTAATCGCCCTCATTCGCGCGGGACTCGCCGATTTCGGTCGCGATTCGACTGCTTTGGCGTGGAGGTACGTGTTCATCTGCGGTGCAGTCTTAGTCAGCGGCGTGATTTCGCAATTATTGCTTGTTCGGTTTTCTCAGCGCGCGATTTTGGGTCTCCGGCTTGATCTGGGCCGGCAAATATTAGCTGCGCCGTTGAGCGACATTGAAACCATTGGTCCCGCACGTCTGACGGCCCTGCTGGCCGACGACGTGAATGTCCTTGCCAATTGCCTCATGGTGCTTCCTGGACTTTTCATTAATTTGGCCATCATCGTTACTTGTTTTGCGTACATGTGGTGGCTATCAGGAGCGACATTCTTCTATGTTGTGACCTTCATGGTGTTTGGCATCGTCAGCTATCAGTTACCTAGCGTCTACGCCTGGAAGCAGTTCGGAAAGGCGCGGCTTCAACAGGACATTCTATTTGTGCACTTTCGCGGCCTTACAGAAGGCGTTAAGGACTTGAAGCTGCATACCTCGAAGCGCGATGCCTTCCTGAAGAGAAGTCTGGAAGCGACAGCCGCCAAATACAGGGAGCGCAGCGTCGCAGGGTTGAACATCTATTCCATTGCCTCCAGTTGGGGTCAGTTATTGTTCTTCCTGCTCATAGCGTTTCTATTGTTCCTGCTGCCCAGACTCCGAAACATGAACTACGAAGTCGTAAGCGGCTATGTTCTGGTTGCTCTCTACCTAATGGCTCCACTGGGAACGCTTCTGGCTATGTTGCCCGTTTTCGGGAGGGCATCGGTGGCTTTTGCGAATGTCGAGAAGTTGGGGCTGTCGCTGCGTCCAGAAAGGACAAAAGCAGTCGTGACGAGAAAAACGAACGGCGCATGGCGAGAGATCAAGCTCGAAAATGTAAGTCACACTTACTACCGTGAAGGTGAGGAAGCTCCCTTTAGGATTGGTCCCGTTAACTTGTCCTTTGTGCCGGGAGAGATCGTCTTTCTTATAGGTGGCAATGGTAGCGGAAAAACGACGTTCGCCAAAGTGTTGACTTCCCTTTATCCTCCGGAATCGGGCAGGATAAGCGTGAATGGCGAACCTGTCACCAATGACAATCGCGAGACTTACCGTAACCACTTTGCGGCGGTGTTCTCGGACTCTTATCTGTTTGACAACCTGAACGGAATCGGCCTTGATGTGGACGAAGAAACAGTCAACCGGTATCTAAAGGAGTTCAGCATCGGGAACAAAGTCCATGTGAGGAATGGGGCATTGTCCACAATCGCACTGTCACAGGGCCAAAGGAAGCGCCTCGCGCTCCTTATTAGTTGTCTTGAAGACCGGGAGTTTTACATTTTCGACGAGTGGGCGGCGGACCAGGATCCAGTGTTTAAAAAGGTCTTTTACACCGAGGTCTTGCCTGAATTGAAGTCACGCGGCAAAACGGCTCTTGTAATTACCCACGATGAGAGATACTTCGAAGTCGCGGACCGATTGATCAAAATGGAGTTCGGGCAAATACGTTCCGACTTGTACCGTTCCACCGGCCCAGGCCCGGTAGTCCCGTCGGTTCCGGGTTCAAACGGAACGCATTCTTCCACGATGACCGCCTAGTTCGCATTGGCCTGGAGATCAGAATATGGAATCAACGGCAGTAGCGGAGACGGTAATCGGCAAAAAAGCGCAACACCAGCGGGGTTCTGCGATGGCCGGAGCCGTCTTCACGATCGGCTTCCTTCTAACAGGATTAATTGGCGTCACCCAGAAAGCACCACGACCTGTCCCCGCAAACGCAGCTGTTGGAGAGTTTTCAGCACACCGCGCTCTGCATCATGTCGAGCAGATTGCCCGACAGCCTCACCCTCCGGGAACTGCTGAACATGTCCAGGTTCGAAATTACATTCAGCAGCAACTCAGCGCCATGGGACTAAATCCTCAGATTGAGGCACAGACTGTCGTAAATTCCGACTTCAGCAAAAGAATCGGCATTCTGATATCGGCCGGTCGGCCAGAGAATATTCGGGCGACAATCACCGGGACGAAAAGTACGAAGACAATTCTTGTTGCCGCCCACTATGACTCGGTGGCCACCGGGCCCGGCGCCAGCGACAACGCATCTGCTGTGGCTGCAGCTCTTGAGACCATCCGGGCGCTGCGCGCTGGCCCACCTCTGCAGAATGACATCGCATTCCTATTTACCGACGGTGAAGAGTCCGGTCTGCTGGGAGCCAAAGCATTCGCCGAAAACAGTAAAGAGCTGGCAAACATTGGAATGGTGCTCAATTTTGACGCGCGTGGCACCAGCGGACAAGATCTGATGTTTGAAATGGGGCCCGAAAGCGGGCGACTGCTGCAAGAATTCGCGCATGTGGCGCCGTATCCATCCGCAAGTTCCTTAGGATATGAGATTTACAAGCACCTTCCCAACGATACCGATTTTACGGCGTTTAAACGGGCAGGAATTCCTGGTTTGAATTTCGCGTTTCTCAACGGCTACGCCTACTACCATACGGCAAGAGACGATGTACGGAATGTTGATAGTCGAACCATGCAACAAATGGGATCGAACATGCTGGCTCTGGTCAGATGTTTCGCGAGCCAGAACCTTGCCAACATTAAAGGTCCCGATATGGTGTTTTTCAATATACCGGGATGGATACTGGTTAGATATAGCATCGCTTGGGTAAAACCCCTTGCGGCTCTTACAGTCTTACTCTTTTGCGTTGCCCTGAATGTGGCTGTGCGCAGGCGACAAATTACGTATCGCGGCATAGCCTTTGGCGTTGGCGTTGTACTTCTCAGCGCATTCGCTGCTTTTGCTGGAGTGACGTTATCATGGGCGGGTCTGGTTCTGTTTGTTCATCCCGGCTATCGTCAGATTGCAGGCGGAAACTCATATATTCCGGCTGTCTACATCGCTGCTCTCAGCTCTCTAGGAGTTGCCGTTATTGCCGCCATTTACGGCTGGGCTTTGCGACGAAGCAGCATGTTCAGCCTCAGCATGGGCGCCGCAACCGTCTGGGCTTCTCTTCTTATTTTGTCTGCCTTCATGTTTCCGGGAGCAAGTTATGTTCTTACTTGGCCGTTACTATTCTTTTCAATTGCCTCGGCATTTCAAATGACGCGGCAGACGGCGGGCCGTGATGAAGAGCGGGGAACAGACTACAAACAGATAGCCTTAGGATTCCTCGGAAGTATTCCTGCGCTCCTGATTGTAATGCCGGTTCTTTACCTGATCTTTGTGGGGCTTACGGTGTTGGCGTCCGGCATCGCGGCGATCTTCATTGCTCTCCTCTTTGGGCTTCTAGTGCCCCAATTTCCAGCGATGCATAGAGAAAAACCGAAAATGTTAGCCTCGGTCGCGTTGCTGATTGCCATGTCTCTTCTAATTGCCGGGGCCTTTATCTCCGGCTTCAACGAACGCCATCCCCAGCCTGACAGCTTGATGTATGGCTTTGATCCGGATAAGAATGTTGCGATGTGGATCAGCTTCGACCGTAGTCCGGATGTGTGGACAAGGCAGTTCGTACCGGCGAATGCGGGCAACCAAAAACTCTCCGAGTATTTTCCTTGGACCGAAAGAAAGTTTCGTGTCGCGAATGCGCCAGTGGTTCAGCTCGCCCCTCCTGTCATAGACGTGCTTCAGGACCAAACCAGCGCTGGAGTGCGAACCCTGAAGCTTCGACTTCGTTCTCAACGACATGCTCCGGAACTGGCTGTAAGCAGCTCATTCGGAAGCAGAGTGACTGGGGCAAGCGTTGACGGCCAGGCGGTAGGAACCATTGAGAAAATGGCGCCTGTTCTCCAGAAGAGAAACGTCTGGGGTTTCGACTATACGGGACTGCCGGATCAGGGCATCGATCTTGTTTTGGAGATGTCCCCAGGGCCAATACAGATCACGTTCATTGACGTGTCCTACGGTCTTCCTGAGGTGTTGGCTCAATTGTTGCCTTCCAGACCCGCATCGATGGTCGCGCATCCCATACCGATTAATGACAAGACCTATGTGACTGTTACCAGAGCGTTCTGAGAACTCGCGCATCGGAAGTGTGTAAAAGAGCACAAGAAGCTCAAAAATCAGGATGTCTCTAGCTGGAACTGTCGTCTCACGTAAGCAATCGCAGCAAAGATGGCGGATAGCAGAAAGTATATATAGGGAACGACCGAATGGGGAGGGCTTGACGTAAAGTCCAGGTAGGGGACATGACTCAATACGCCAAGATACCACCACACTATATAGACGGCTTCAAATGCAGTACCGGTCGAGGTTAAAACACCCAAGGCCAGCGCCAGAGACGGAATGAAACAGGCCCCCGCAACCCAGGAGAGCAGCCCATGCGCGTCGCCCGCTTGCAGCAGCCGCACCGCCGTACCACAACCCGCTGCCACGGCGACGATAAATCCACTTAGCCATACAGCTGGAACGTATGCTCTGCTCATATTTGCGGACGTGAAAATCAGGGGAAAGACGAAGTAACGGTATTCCCGCGTGCCCATTTGGGACCAAATCGACAGCGGCCATAGCCACGCAAACGATAGAATGTTGCGGGAGACGGTAGGGGGAGTCGCAAGGGTGGCGACGAATAGACCAATCGCGACTAGATACCACCAACGCGACGCACTTGTCAGCATTAGACGTAATTGCGGAATCGTCAACCTTAGAAAAGATGTAGGTTTGGGTCTGGACGGCAAAGAATGCAATGGAACGGGCTTTGCTGTGGGCGAGTTTCGTGCCGCTATGGAGAACTCCGATGCTGGCCGGTGATTGACAGTTCTGGGCTGGGAGGCTGGGTCAAAGCGGTTAAAACAAAATGCTGCAAGCGCTGGCAACAGCAGAGCACTGGCAACCCAGACGAGACGGATCAAAACCATCATGCTAGTCCAGTGCACTCCGTTCCACTCGAATTGCTGCTGTGCCTCTCCCACGCCGATTTGAAAGGTAAACCCGGGCCTATAACTACTGTGGACTTGTATGAGGGCCGCTTGCATGCTGCGCATGTAGGAGCCCAGGCAGAACAAGTCGACCCGGGGCAATGTAATGGACGCGCTGAGCAGGCCCATCCAAAGAAAAAAATAAACGGCGTTTCCAAACGCTGTTCGTAGCAGAGGGACAGCTTCAAAAACAACCGCCAAGCCTGCGACAAGGACCATCACCGGCAAAGCAGCCAACAAAAAGGGCGAAAACAGAGGCCAGAAATCGAGCGTATGATCTCCTCGCATCAGTTGCATCAAAACCGCGCTGGCGGCCAGTACCGCGACCTGCGAGAGCAGCACCAGAAAATTACTCAAGGCTTTTCCGTATGTGTAACTTGACTTCCCCAAGGTTGTCGCAGCCAGAATTCCACCTACGTTGGTCTGTTCATCCCGTTGAATTGAATTCCTTACGACGTAGAATCCGGCAAGCGAAAGAAAGAGTGTAGATATTAACGCCATCAGCGCCCCGAACCAGGCGGAGTTATAAATCCCTCGATAATCGCCTAATCGAAGCACGATTTGCTGCGTATACACGGCGGAAGCCAGCAGTCCCGAAAATCCCAGCGTGAAATAAAAACTATGCCGCCGGACTCTTTCAAGAAAGTCAGCTCTCGCAATAGCCGAAATGACGCGCATACTCATGCGGCGTTACTCTTCTTGTGCAGAGAGAGCAGGTACAGATATGCGTCTTCAAGAGTTGGCGGCAACGGAGTCGCGCCGGGGGGTGGGGAGTCCGATACCAGCCGGACGTGGACGCCATCTGTGCGCTGCATGGTCGCAGTGACACGATAGGCCGACTTCAGGCCGGCCAATTCGGCGCTACTTACTACGCAACGCCATACGTTTCCCTCGACTTCTCTAAGTAGTTGTTCGGGACTCGCATGTCTCACCAAACTACCATTGGAAATGACCGCAATGGCGATAGCGACGGATTCAACGTCAGAGACGATGTGGCTTGAAAGAATGACGATCCGCTTGCTGGAAAGATCCGTTAGCAGATTGCGAAAGCGAATGCGTTCCTCGGGATCCAGACCCGCCGTGGGTTCGTCAACGATCAGTATCTGAGGATCATTGAGTAGCGCTTGCGCGATTCCCACGCGTTGGCGCATCCCTCCTGAGAACGTTCCGAGTGGCTGTATTCTTGCCTCAGTCAAATTTACAACGGTCAAGAGTTCATCGATGCGCTTGCGCGCAGATTGTTTGTCCAGTCCTTTTACTGAGGCGAGATACTGCAGGAATTCGACGGCGTTGAGATTGGGATATACTCCGAAGTTCTGGGGAAGGTATCCGAGAACGGCGCGCAAAGTATCCGGCGCGCGCACAATGTCGATACCGTTCCATTTGATCGTCCCTTCAGTAGGCTTCGTTATAGTGGACAAGATATTCATCAAAGTACTTTTCCCGGCGCCATTTGGGCCGAGAAGTCCGAGGACGCCTGGTTGTACCTCCAAACTGAAGTTCTTCAGCCCCCAAAGTCCATTCTTATAGCGCTTGCCGACCCGGTCAATCCAGAGATGCACATGCCTCCTCACGCGACTATTAATGACGTATTGCTGTGTAAGAGAGGATCATTTTAGCAGGTGAGAGTGGCGTTCGAAAGGTAAGTGTCGGGCTTAAAAGTCGGGCGCGATGGATGGTATGTCTCGCCGGACGAAGCCAGATAGCCTGGGCTGACCCGCTAGGCAAGATCTGGACTCCATACTCATCTTTGACTAAGCGGGAAGATGCGTTGTAACTCTCCGCGTCACGCCGGACAATCGGTTACTTGTCTCCCCTGGAAGACGTTCGGTCATGCCGATCTTTGGAGCCGCGAGCACGGGTGACGGCCGAAGCGTTTTCTCGCATTGAATGTCCAGCAGAGTACATAGCAGGCACAGTGTCAGCGAGGTAGAGTTTCGGGCTCTTTGCGATGGACTTGGTCCGATTTGGAAACCAGGGCTCGAGCAACACCGTTCTGACCGGAGGCTTCGAGCATAGACAGACAATCGGTCCAAGTTGACGTGGCAATTCGGAAATCGCGCGCCACATCAGCTTTGTTCAACAGACTTACAGACGTTCTCGGTGGTTTTGCAATGCTGGCCGGAACCATCGGGGTTCCGGCCAACCGCAAATCACCTCGCCGCTGGCATTCTGATGAAACTACTGTTGGTTGTCTTCCCGTGCTTCTGCGACGTGGGCCTGGTGGCCGGCTTCGGACACAGCCTTCACAAACGCGTCTCCGCTTGCGGGAGTTGACGCCTTGCCGGAAAGAATGTTGCGGAACATCATGTGGTGACCGTAAATGGCGCGAGTCGAGTCGTTATCCTGCTCGATTACCGCACCCTCCAACGTCAGGCCGGCGAATACACCCTTCGAGCGCGAGTACGTGAGCACTTCAGTGTTCAGCAATACGTCCGTCCCGGCCGATGTGTGACGACCTACTGGGCCCGCTGCCACTGATCCTTCACCGGTAAGCTCGAACTTGGTCGAAAGCAAATGCTGTAAACCACGATCGTTCATGACCAGCATGACTAGGTCGACGCCTTCGACGCCAATCTGCAATCCCCAGCTGCCACCGCCAACTGAGACGAATGCGGGAGCGCTCCAGCCATCAGCCGTGCGGCAAGAAGCCACGCCGCGTCCATGCTTGCCACCAAAGATGAATCCACCTTTGAGCAAGTTTGGCACTACGACGATGCATTTTGCACCGCTCAACACTTCTTCCGGGATGCCTTTGTCGGGGGTTGACATGATCGATTGCAGAACGTCCACGGATTTTTGCATGCGCTCGACCGTGTCTTCCCGATCCGAGCCGGCAAATGCATAGGTGCCAACCATGCCGATCAAACCCATTAGCAAGAGTGAAATTGTTTTTTTCATGAATTGTTCCTTTCGGGGCTGTGGAACTAAGGAGAAACAACTTCAGATGGGCTGACTTAGTTCAGAGAACCTGAAAGAGAGAAAGGAAGTGCTCGTCTCTGGCACCATGATCGTTCATGCCGCAAACAATAGCTGGTCTGAATTGCTCACTTCCAGTTTGCTGTCAAAGGCGCGTTCCTCCGAGTTTCACTATGCAACGTAAAAGTTATCGCCGATTGTGAGCAATCCTGCACAGCATCTCAGCCCGTCGCCTGTCATGTTGGACTTGCAGAAGGTACGAAATGAGAGACTGCTCGGGCCTTTTGGCTTTCCGACCGGGACAATCTTCCCAGATGATGGAAGGATCGCGGGTGAATAAATGACGTTTGGTCGGCTCCGTGATCGTTTTCGCAAAAGGCTTACGAACATCAGAAATTCTTGTTCGCGGCTGATGGAAACTAAGCCAGCAACTCGGAACGTCGGACCACAAAGGATGTGTCCCTTCTGCAGCCTGATTACACCGCGATCCCGGCGCTCTTGCCTGGAGTGCGGAAAGTCGTTCGGAAACGCTTAGTTGACCGAAAAAAGACTTCAAGATTTAAGAGATGAGTCAAGGAGAATCGATATGCTTTGGACAATTTTTGTAGTGCTTCTGGTTCTATGGCTGCTCGGCTTCAGTCTCCACATAGCCGGCGGTCTGATCCACTTGCTGCTTGTCGTGGCGCTTGTAGTCCTCGTCATCAACCTTCTGAGCGGGCGTCGAAGCGCAATCTGAAGACGTATTTCCTGGAAAAGTGAGCGGAGCTGAATGTCGCTCCGCATACGTCCCTACTTATGGAACAGGACGCGAAGGCTGCGGCTTGTGCCCCGCTTTAGGATTCGCAAAGTTCGCTGCCCCAGGTTCTCAGGGGGCGGGACCTTGGCGGCGGCCAACGTTCTGGCGAGATGTGTCTTGACGCACGGGTGTCCCGTGCTGAGGGTGCACTGTTCTTTCGGTCGAGCTCGGCACGTCGGGCAACGGACCGATAAGATCTGTCGCAGCGTGAACTTCGAAGTTTTCACATTCCCATTATTCGACAGCGCCCGGTCGATAGATGGTCAATTGTGCTCTGTTGGTAGTTCTCAGTGCCAAAGGGGACTGAATCGGGAATCGATCGCGTCTGCGATCTCAAGTTGATCGAGTATCGAGGTTAGCGGACATTTCAATGCCGCTATGGAGCATCCTCAGAATCGGATTGTTCCTGCGCGAATATCTTTCCACTCTCTTGCGGAAAACGGTTCGTTCTTGGGGACCGGTGACAGTCTGGTCCCCGACTGGAGCTTTGCTTCGCGACTCTGGGCTGGCTTCACATTCAATACAAAGTGAACGGTCGCCCACAGGAAGTGAGCCCCGTCGGACTTGGTGACTAGCGCGTCGATTGATCTCAAAGCGTCATAAGGCAATTCCAGATCGTCAGCGACCATGACGATGGGAATCGTCGGCCGGAGCCGCTTGATTTCATTTGCAACCACTGCGCCATCCAACAGTCCGAGGTGGTAATCGAGCACAATCGCATCCACGGGCTGGGAGGCAAACAGTCGTAGACCATCGTGGCCAGTGGTTGCGGTTAACAGTTGGTATCCATTCTCCTGCAAGGAGCGCAATTGCGCCGGGTCCCGGTTTATGCACAGGAGAGTTGGGTTGGTTGCCATGCTGCCACTTATATAAGAACGGCTTCCCACAAGTCTGTTCAAAATTGCTCACGAGTCGGCGAAACGGGCATGGCGAGGCTGCCTGTTTGAGGGCTGGGAAAACGAGCGAAACTGACCAGACGTCCTATCATCAACGGGCTTAAGATTTGAGAGACGTCTTCTAGGGCGGGAGGAAATCCATGCGAAAACAATATCTTCACCTGTCCGCTTATGCTTGTGACCGGTGTGCCAGTCCAGTCATTGCCGGAGCTATTGCGATCCGTGAGAACGAAATATCAAAAGAGACTGACATCAGGCAGGTGGGAGCGATTTGCCTGTCGTGCGGGCATCGGCAGAACGGGCCAACCGAACCGGCGCGTGTCCGTCATGTGTTGCCCATTGAATGGGATCCAGTGAGCGCGAACGGTGCGCGACATCTGACGACCGCATACGTGGAAGCGCTTAATCGTGCAGAACTACATTGAGCAGAGAGCGAGTTGTGCGACGGACGGCGCGGCTTGTTACTTCGACGATCTGCCAGTCGGAACAAAAGGAATGAACAGGGAATGAAGGTGTCCAGAGAAATTTCGTCCGGGTTTCGGATGACTCAGAAAGAAAGAGCGACGGATCAACGTCAGATCTGCCGTCAAATCGTGGGACCGCTCAATCGTGCAGAACTACCTAGAGCAGAGAGCTATGCAGTTGCAAGGCTCCTTCTGTACCACCAGCGTAGTCAATAAAGCAAGTCGATTTAGACGAAACAACGGCGTGTCCTTCCTTTGCACTAGCCGGAGTTGCTTTAGTTAGAGCATGCAAAAAGTGATGGCTGAGTTGCCGCGGGGAGAATTTCCGCTCTATCGACAAATGGTGCGCGCTAGTCCTGCTCAACCCAATTGATCAGTTGTCCAGAGGTCAAATTCGGACACCACCGAAGGTTACAAGCTTTGATGCCGCCGCTGTAATCTCTGCGCAGTTAATTCTTGACGATTCTTCGGCTGGTCCATTGTTCGAAATTTCCGCAAAAAAGGCGATTCACATCGCGTTCAATTTCCCTTCTGGTCACCTTCCTTCCGTCCGTGGAGATTTTCCGGTAAGCACTTGCCAAAATCGGCGCCAGAGTCACCCGTGTGTTTCGCCACTTGTAGATGAGCTGCTCGAGTACCCTGGCGTTCGGAATGCTGAGGGATGAAGCTCGTCCCCAGCAGTTCCAGCCTCTCGCGAGTAATCTCTTCCACGGTGGAGGGTTATTGAGGAGCCACCAGCAGCCGAAGGGCATGAGATTGTTGAACTTTCGCGCATAGACGCAGAGTTCATGCTGATTCTCACGGCTGAGAACGCTCACCAGAAAACGATTTTCCGGATAACTGCGGCACAAATATTCGAGAGATCCAAGGTCTGCTCTGCCCACACCGTCGCCGGCCAATCGAAGCCTGGGATTGACCTGACGGCGCACGCCTATCATCAACGACAAGGGCAATTCTAATTCCCGGCACGATGGCAAGATGGCCTCGCTCAAGATCTTGTTTCCTGGTGTGTCGTCCGGGAATTGAAATGTGTACGGCGGCGACACCGCCGTGTATGCCGGGCGCATCTGTTCGCACCAGGAAGTGAGAAACCTGCGAACCTCCGAAATCGACGGTCCCGACACGCGCTCTTCTACGCGATAACCTTGACTCGCCAACGCTTGGCAATCCTCCGGCCAGCCGCGCAAGATGCGATCTAAATGCAGTACCGCCTGAAACCGCGGATCAGACTTGATGCCACTTTTCCAAACCGGAGCCTCCTCAGGATCCAAAGGATCGTTGGTAATTGCCACCCGGCTCACCCCGGCTAGTTCAATGACGCGGCGAACATGCGCCTCAACCGGTCGAGCAGAAAAGAAGGAGCGCGCCTCGGACAAATCCGGGCTGTCGGTAGGCAGGCCGAACGCGTGAAGGACCGCAATTACGCCCCGTGTAGCTTCGGAAACCGGGCTGTTCTCGACGAACAAAGCCTGCCAGATGGCGTCGGCGCGCTCCTTCTTGGAAAGAGACCAGTATGATCGGGAGTGAAGTCCGATGAGCGGAAGAACTCCGCTTCCAGATAGTTTTAAGTCAGCAGTTCGTCGATACCCCACAATCCGAGTCTGCCGAACGCGGGAGGAAACAGGTGCGTGTGCATGTCGATGAATTGCGCAGCCGCCAATACTTCTTCAACGGTAGACTGGATCCGATCTGCGGCGATCGGATCATCGGGACTACCAGATGTTCTGCCGGGGTCGGATTTCTTGGGGGATGTCGATTCCATGCCTTACCTTGCGCCGGAAGTTTTTCCGCGTGCCAGTTTAACCCGGCTGCAACAGTAAGTCACACTGTCCCCGATTAGAAGATCGCACGTGCAACCTGGACAATGTGCAGCGACGATTTGGCCAGAGAAGCTGCGCACTGGAGACTGGGCAGAGAAGGCAAAAGACAAGCAATACTTAAGAGCAGAGTGTCGACGTATGGATAACACCGGCTGGCCGGCATGTTGAGTTCCTCGAACAAATCTACAGCGACCCCGCCGTATCTCCCCGCGGTCAACGCCACGGCGAGGGGTGTGGGCCATTTTCGCTGGGTGATTTGTACACTCCTTTTGTTCGGCGTCACCAAGAATTACATGGACCGCCAGGTCCTGGGCGTTTTGAAGACTACGCTGCAGCACGACTTAGGGTGGAACGAGATCGATTACAGCAATCTTGTTTCTGCTTTTCAGGCCGCCTACGCGGTAGGAATCGTCTTGATGGGCCGGCTGATGGATCGCCTCGGTAGTCGCCTTGGTTATGCGCTGGCTATGATCTTCTGGAGCCTGGCCTCCATGGCGCATGCGGGGTGCAATTCCCTCGGCAGCTTTGCAGTTGCGCGCTCCGCGCTGGGATTTAGCGAGGCAGGAGTTTTTCCGGCCAGCATCAAGACTGTCGCCGAATGGTTTCCCAGAAAGGAGCGGGCTTTGGCCACTGGAATCTTCAACGCTGGGTCTAACATTGGCGCTATCCTCACTCCCTTGATTGTGCCGTGGATTACGATTCACTGGGGCTGGCGCTGGGCTTTCATTGCGACGGGCTCCTTGGGATTTATTTGGGTGGGGTTTTGGCTATTGCTCTATCGCAGGCCCGAGGATCATCCGCTAATCTCCCGGGCAGAACTGGATTACATTGGGAGCGATTCCCAGCCGCCAGCGTTCAAAGTCAAATGGGCCAGTCTAATACCGTATCGGCAGACGTGGGCGTTCGCGCTGGGAAAATTCACTGTCGACCCGATCTGGTGGTTCCTCTTGTTCTGGATTCCTGACTTCCTGCAAAGGAACCACGGACTCCGCTTGATGCAGCTGGGGTTGCCCATCATGGTGATCTATGTGCTCGCCGATGTGGGTAGTGTGGCCGGAGGCTGGCTCTCCTCCTGGCTGATTCATCGCGGCCGGAGTGTTAATTTCGCGCGCAAGTTTACGCTGCTGATCTGCTCCGTCTGTGTGGTTCCTATCGTATTCGCGTACCGGATGGAAAGCTTGTGGGGCGCGGTGCTGCTGATCGGGCTCGCCACCGGCGCGCATCAGGGCTTCTCGGCCAACCTTCTCACCTTGGCCTCGGATCTTTTTCCCGCACAGGCGGTCGGTTCGGTCGTGGGTATCGGCGGGATGGCCGGTGCGATCGGAGGAATGTTGATGGCGAAAATCGTGGGCTACGTACTACAGTGGACCGGCAGCTATATGATCCCGTTTTTCATGGCAGGTTCCGCGTATTTGCTGGCGCTGGCGATCATTCAAATTCTCGCGCCACGTCTGGAGCCTGTACCGATCAGCTCGTGAATCCGCCGAGCAACCAACTTTCGTCATCAGGAGAAAGAACAATGTCATACGAGATCTCACGAAGAGGATTCATTGCCGGAGTTGGAGCGTTCGCGGTCAGTACTCAGCTTTCGGCATTTCCTTTCCCGTCCTCCCCGAAGCCGGGGGCCTCGCTCCTGAGCAAATCGCCGTTTCATATCTCCGTTATCAATGACGAAATTTCGCAAGACTTTGGTCACGCCTGCGAAGTGGCGTCCAAGGAGTTTGGAATGGGATTCATCGAAGTGCGCAGCATGTGGAACAAGAACGCCGTTGCCCTGGATCCGGGCGAGATTGCAGAAGCGGTGCGAATCGTGAAGCAGAATAACTTGCAGGTTACGGATATTGCCAGTCCGCTGTTCAAAGTGGACTGGCCGGGAGCGCCGGAGTCAAAGTACAGCGAAAAGCGGGATCAGTTTAAAGCCAGCTTCACCTACGCTCAGCAAGATGAAGTTCTGGAACGCAGCATCGCGCTGGCCAAGAGTTTTGGTACCGATCGTGTGCGCTGTTTCGATTTCTGGCGACTGGAAGACCAAGGTCCCTACCGGCACGCAATGAACGACGCTCTGCAAAAGGTTGCGGAAAAAGCCGGCAAGAGTGGCATCATCCTGCTTTTGGAGAACGAACCTTCCTGCAACACCGCAACCGGAGCGGAAGCGGCCAGAGTTTTGGCCGGCGTGACTTCGCGTTTCCTTATGCTTAATTGGGATCCGGGCAACGCCGCCAGTCGCGGGGAAATACCGTATCCCGACGCATACAACCTGCTGCCCAAAGATCGAATCGGGCACTGCCACTGCAAAGATGTAATCAAGAAGGGAAAAGACTACGACTGGGCAGCCGTAGGCCAGGGCGTCATCGACTGGACAGGACAGTTTGCCGCCCTCAAACGGGATGGATATCGCCACGCGGTTAGCCTGGAAACTCACTGGCGCGGAGCCGGAACTGCCGAAGCTTCCAGTGCGCAGAGTTGGGCCGGTATGAAGGAAGCACTGCGCAAAGCGGGAGCGCTCTAGCTGGGGGAACGCGCAGCCGCGCCAGTGTAGAGTAAGAGCAATAGAATTGGCTGAACAGGATGATTGCAAAGATGTGCCCGGAGTCCCGTTTGGCTCGGACTGTCTGGTGGTCCTAAAGTCCTGCACAGTCCTTTGCTTATGTATGAAAAGCGAACGTAAGCGGAGGAACGCGCGAATGCGTTTTCCCCGATTGGAGATGAGTACAGCCGTATGCCTATAAAAGCTCTCATCGTCGACGACTCCACTCCCTTCCTGCATGGCTGCCGCTCCTGAATTGCGTTTTCCTTGGGTGAGTACGATCTCATGTTGTGGGGAACAGTCAATTCCCACTCCTCGCTCCATCGGCGGCTCAAGCGATTACCGCTAGGCGGCTATCTTCTTCAGGGACGGACGGGAACACAACGGCAGGGATCTCGCTGCTGCCGGAATGATGACTCTCAGCCTACTGAAACCCACGCGGTATAATCGGTGCCTGCCTATGCGATGCTTGCTTTCCGTGTGGACGCTTTTTCTATGTACGGAATTGTTGATAACCCCTATGCTGCTGGCGCAGGCCGCTCCTGCCAGACCATCGGCGACTCCATCAGTTTCGGTCAAAGAGGCGCAAGAAACAGGTTCCCAGCAATCCATTCCGCGGTTCGAAGATGTGGCGCAGAAGGCCGGACTTACGGTCGCGCATATTTCTTCCCCCGACAAGAAGTACATCGTCGAATCGATGAGCGGAGGCGTAGGGCTGATCGACTGCGACAACGACGGCAAGCTCGACATCATCACCGTCAATGGTTCCACGGTGCAGCGCTACCGCCAGGGCGGCGACTTAATGATCACGCTCTATCATCAGGATACCGACTCTAAGAACGGGGACCTGAAGTTTACCGACATCACCAAGTCCGCGGGCCTCACGCGCAAAGGCTGGGGCATGGGAGTGGCCGTGGCCGATTACGACAACGACGGCCTGCAGGATATCTACGTTACCGGCTTCGGCGGCAACGCTCTCTATCACAACCTGGGCAACTGCAAGTTCGAAGATGTTACTGATAAGGCTGGCGTGGGCGCCGGCGGATTCAGCACGGGAGCGGCCTGGGCCGATTATGATCGCGACGGCAAGGTGGATCTTTTTGTCTCGCGCTATGTGCATGTCGATATCGACAATCTGCCGCAATTCGGCAACGATCCGCGATTTTGCCGCTTCAAAGGCGTGCTGGTGCAATGCGGTCCGTGGGGCATGCCCGGCGAATCGGATTTGCTGTTTCACAACAAAGGCGATGGCACGTTCGAAGAAGTTTCCAGGAAGGCGGGTGTCGACGACCCTCATCACTATTACGGGTTGGGCGCCACCTGGGGTGACTACGATAATGACGGCTGGCCCGATCTTTATGTGGCGAACGACGCCGGCCCCAATTACTTGTATCGCAACAAGCACGATGGCACGTTCGAGGATGTCAGCTTGCTGTCTGGAGTCGCGCTCAGTGGCGACGGCATGGAACAGGGCTCGATGGGCGTGGCTTGGGGCGACTATCTTCACGAAGGCCGCTTGTCGATGATCGTGACCAACTTTGTCGAGCAAGGTTCCACGCTGTATCACAACCTCGGCAACGATAACTTCGCCGATGTCAGCGTGCGCGCCAAGTTGCTGAAGCCGACTTATCCTTTCGTAAGTTGGGGCACGTCGTTCTTCGATATGGATAACGACGGCTGGCTGGACTTATTCGTCGCCAATGGCCACGTCTATCCCCAGGCCGATGCGACTTCCGGCAGTATGACCTACCGCCAGCCGATGCTGCTCTTCCGCAATCATCGCGACGGGACTTTTGAGGATGTTTCTTCCGTGTTCGCGGACATGCCCCTGGAATCCAGGCGGGGCGCGGCTTTTGGAGATATCAATAACGATGGCAATGTCGATATCGTCGTGCTCAACGTGGGTGAGCCGCCATCGCTGCTGTTGAATCATAACGACAGCCCGAATCACCGCGTGCTGTTCAAACTGGTGGGAATGAAAAGCAATAAGGCCGCCATCGGCGCGCGCGTCACGGTGAAGGCCGGCAAGCTGGTGCAGTTCGATGAAGTGCGCGGCGGCGCCAGCTACCTTTCGCAGAACGATTTGCGCCTGCATTTTGGGCTAGCCGAAAACGACAAGATGAGTGAAGTCAGCATTCGCTGGCCGAATGGAGAAACGGAAGTTCTGCGCGACGTGGCCGCGGATTTTATTTACACGGTCGTCGAGGGCGCGGGGATTCAGCAGAAGGTGGCGCTGCCCGCCTTACCGGAGCACTGAAGCGTTGAGCAATGATGGCCCTCACCAACCGGCGATAGAATCTCGAAAACGGGAGGCAGCAGTGGGCAAGCCGACAATTGACCAGATTCTCAACAGCCTGACGAATGAAGTACTGCTGGGTCGTGCATATCTCACCATCGCCGACGGATTGAAAGATTGGGACCCTATCGTTCTTAAGTGCTCTCCGACCTTCTTCGGATTGTCAGTAGAAGCGTCTCTTCAGATGTCACAGATGTACGTAGCAAAACTCTACGACAAAACGAAGGGCGCGATTACGGTGAAATCGCTACTTGATCGGGCGAAAATTGAGGCATCGACGTTCACACACGGAACGGCCCAACAGGTGGAGCTAGCTGTAAAGGAATCGCAAAATCGCATTGACGGTCTTCAGGGAATTCTCAAATCGATAGAGAAGCGGAGGAACGAGGCCCTTGCCCACTTAGATCCAAGAACCGTGATCGATTCGGTGGGTCTTGCAAATCGCGCCAAGCTGACGATTGCTGACCTAAGAAAAGTGTTTGAAGAGACGAGCATAATTCTCAATAAGATTCTTCGTCTCTGGAAAGACACTTACGCATCCCTGGAGTTTATCGGTAGCGATGACTACAAGACAGCCCTAGAGTTGATTGCCGACGCGAAGCACGCGCAAGTTGACAGGTGGGAAAAGGAGTTCCCGAATACACCCTGTGATTTCCCGCGGCCAAATACGCCTCGCCGCCCTTACTAAAATCTGAGGGGAAAATTCGGTCCCCATTTTTGTTTCCGAGCGAACGAAAGGATTTCCACAGCCCAACCTTGTGACATCTGCCCTTGCGCCCAGCCTCCATTTCGTTCCATGATTGTCCCACCAGAGGAAGTAGGCGCAGCAACATCGGCAAGGGCGCTCGCGGTCAGAAATCGGCCCGTAAGTCCCATGCCTTCAAGATTTTGACCTATAAGATCTTTGTTATGAAGATTTTGCAAGGAATTTCGCGGTTCGAAGTCTGTAAGTTGCTGATTCTAGATATTTTGACAAATCGAGGGGGAGGGGGGGTAGGGTAACTAAAAGATAAACTTAACAGCCCTACACGATCCCCAATTGTTTCTGGATCTCCTCCAGCGGTACACCCTTCGTCTCCGGGACCATGGTCTTTACCCAAATGAGTTGCAGAACCATCATGCCGGCAAAAAACAAGAAGACGTAACCGGTCGGGAACTTGGTGACCATCGCCGGGAAGAAGGTTGTGAGCAAGGCAGCAAAGATCCAGTGCGTAAAGCTGCCGAGCGTCTGCCCTTCCGCACGATGGCGATTGGGAAATATCTCGGAAATGAGAACCCAGATGACCGCTCCCTGCCCGATCGAGTGCGCCGCGATGAACGCGAAGATGCAAATCGGTACCATCGCGAGATGATTTGTGAAGAAGGCCCAGGCTACAAGGCCGAGCGAAATAATGTAGCCGAACGATCCTATATAAAGGAGAGTGCGCCGGCCTAACCGATCAATCAGCCAGAGGCCAACGAAGGTGAAAACCAGGTTGGTGATGCCAATGCCGATCGACTGCAACAGCGCCGCCTTCGCGCCCAGGCCGGTGAGTTCAAAGATGCGCGGCGCGAAATACAAAATCGCATTGATGCCGGAGAGTTGATTAAAAAAGGCAATCAGGATGGCAAGCATGATCGGCTTGCGCAGACGCTTCGTCCAGAAACGTCCCGACGATGCCTGCTCCGAGGACGCAGCGATAATCACGTCCGCATCGGCTGCGATTTGAACCTTTGAAGCGTCCGGCTCGATTCGCCGCAGCACTTCGAGTCCAGCCTCGCGGTCGCCCTTTCGGCTCAGCAGCCAGCGTGGGCTTTCGGGAAGGCCGAAGCAGAACGCAGCATAGATCAATGACGGGAACGCGGCCACGCCGAGCATCCAACGCCAGGCGTTGGCGCCGATGCCTGCGAGCAGCGCGTTCGAGACGAAGGCAATGAGGATGCCGAAGACGATATTGAACTGGAACATTCCCGCGAGGCGCCCGCGATACTTGGGCGGTGCGATTTCCGAAATGTACATCGGCGCAACCACGGTCGAGATGCCGATGCCCAGCCCGCCAATCACGCGAGCAATGATGAAAGTCACAACGTTCGGCGCCAGCGCCGAGCCCACCGCGCCGGCAAAGTAAAGCACGCCGATCCAAAGCAGCGTTGCCTTGCGACCAAAGCGGTCAGCTGGCCAACCGCCTATCAGTGAGCCTACCACGGTGCCGTAGAGAGCCGACGCCATGGCAATGCCGTGCAGCCCGGGACTCAGGCCCCAAAGCGTCTGAATCGTTTTTTCGGCTCCGGAAATAACGACGGTGTCGAACCCAAAAAGAAATCCCGCGAGCGCCGAGGTGAGCGACCAGAAGAAGATGCGTCCATTCATAGTTGAAGAAGTGCCCAGTACCCAGTACCCAGAACTGAGAAGCGTGTTACGAACCTAAGCGGAGCACTCGGTACTGGGTACTAGGTACTGCCTTTCGTCAGCGGAAATCCTTTTTCTCGCCAGTCGCGAATGCCGCCGTCCATCGAGATCACATTGGCATAACCCATCTTCTGCAGATTGTCGGCCGCCAGCGCCGAGCGGAATCCTCCGCCGCAGTAAAGCACAATCTCCGATTTGAGGTCGGGCACGCGGGCCTCGATGTCGCGCTCGATGATGCCTTTGCCAAGATGAATCGCGCTGGGCAAATGATCTTTTGCGAATTCGCTCTCTTCTCTCACGTCCACGAGCGTGAATTTTTCGCCGCGATCCATCTTCTTCTTAACTGCCTCGACGTTGGTTTCGCGCACGCGCGTCTTGGCGTCGTCCACAATCTTCAGAAAACGCGGAGGATGTTGGGGAGCCATGTGAAATCTCCTTACCTGTTCGCCGACGATAGACATCGTACCAAGTGCCGCCGGATTGTGCATCGTGGTTGATCGAATTCTCGGTTAGCATGAACCGGTGAGAGAGAACGAAGTCCGCCGCAAGATTGGCCTGGCGCGTGCCTTGTCGAAGCTCGGTTACTGTTCACGATCGAGCGCGGCCGAGTTGATTCGTGCCGGGCGCGTCAGCCTGAACGGAAAAATCCGTCGCGATCCGGAGACGCCGGTGTCCGGGAAGGATCAGATTGCGGTCGATGGAAAACTGGCTGAGGCGCGGGAAAAAATATACCTCATGATGAATAAGCCGCGGGGCGTAGTGACGACGGCGTCGGATGAAAAAGGCCGCGCCACGGTGTACACAATACTGATCGCCGATTCCCAGGGCAGAACGAACCTGTTCGAAGGAGCCACGCCCTGGGTCGCCCCCGTCGGTCGACTCGATAAAGCCAGCGAGGGCTTGCTCTTGCTCACCAACGATTCCGAATGGGCCGCGCGCATCACCGTACCCGAAACGCATATAGACAAAACTTATCATGTGCAGGTTGGAATCGTTGCAGATGAGGAGTTTGTCCAGGCATTGGTTCGTGGAGTGAAAGCGAAAGACGGCGAAGTGCTGCGAGCGAAGCAGGCTCGCCGCCTGCGAGCAGGTCAGAAGAATTGCTGGCTTGAAATCGTTCTCGACGAGGGAAAGAATCGCCAGATCCGGCGCATGATAGAGAGCATGGGCGTCGAGGTGTTGCGATTGCTCCGCGTGGCCATTGGACCGTTGCAACTGGGTGACTTGGCGAAGGGCGAACACCGTTTTCTCACCCCAGACGAAAAGCGAATGCTCGGTCGCGCCTTTCGAGGAACCTCATGAACGACCTGACATTTCTTCCTGCGGTTTCCATGGCCGAACAAGTCCGGAAGAGGAAAATCTCCCCGGTAGAACTCGTAGAAGCGCATTTGGCGCAGATCGAAAAGCTGAATCCAAGATTAAACGCGTTTGTGCAAGTAGACGCGGAACGGGCCCTGCGATCCGCTCGTGACGCGGAGAACGCAATCATGCGCAAGAAGACGCGGGTAAAAACGCTCGGCCCGCTGCACGGCGTTCCCATCAGCATCAAGAGTTCCATTAGCGTCGCGGGGCTGCGTTGCGAGGCCGGAACCCGGCTGCGCGCAGGATTTATCGCGCGGCAAGATGCGCCGCTGGTGGCGCGGTTGAAAAATGCAGGAGCAATCATTCTGGGAGTAACCAACACTCCCGAACTTCTCATGGCGTGGGAAACCGATAACCTGCTTTATGGCCGCACCAACAGCCCATGGGACCTGGAGCGCACACCCGGCGGCTCCAGCGGCGGTGAAGCGGCAGCGATTGCCGCGGGCATGTCTGCGGGAGGCGTGGGCAGCGACGGCGGAGGATCGATTCGCGTGCCCGCTCACTTCAGCGGCATCTGTGGTCTGAAGCCTACGCCAGGACGAATTCCGGCCACCGGGCACTTTCCCGTATCCGCCGGGCCGTTTGCATTGCTTGGCGTCCTCGGCCCGATGGCGCGCACCGTTGCCGACCTGAAAGTTCTGTTCGAAGTGATGCAAGGCCCGGACGTTGGCGACACCTGCTCTGCTCCGGTGCCCGTGCGTTGGCCGAATGCAAAGGAAGTTAGAAATTTGAGAGTCGGTTACTTCGAAGACGACGGCCGCACGCCAGTTACGGGGGAAACCCGCGCGGCTGTTCACACCGCGGCGAGCGCCTTACGCGATACGGGATTTCAAGTGGAACGGTTCCGGCCTGAGGGACTCGAAGAAGCGCGGCAACTGTGGTGGAAGTTTTTTGTTGTCGCCGGTGGGATGCTCCTTCAACCCATGTTTAAGGGAAGGGAAGCCGATCTCAGTCCGATCCTGAAACAGTTTCTGGATTGGTCTTCGGTTCAACCTCCGCATACGGGTCGGACCCTGCTCGATGCCTGGATTCGCCGCGATGCCGCACGGGCCCAATTCTTCTCCCAGATGGAGCATCATCCGATCCTGTTGTGCCCGGCGGCCGCAATCCCCGCCTTCCGGCACGGCGAGCGCAGTTGGCTGATCGAAGGCAAAACCGTCGACTATCTCGATGCCTGGAGCTATACGGAATTTTTCAACCTCTTGGGCAATCCCGCTGCGGTTGTTCCCGTGGGCAGTTCGTCCCAGGGATTTCCGATCGGCGTGCAGATCGTCGGCAGGCCGTGGGAAGAGGAGCAGGTGTTGTCCGTCGCCTCGGCGCTTGAAAAGCAATGCGGCGCCTGGAAGATCCCTCCCAACGCATAGGGCGATTTTTTCTCTAGTATTTTTGTATTATTTCTTCCGTTCTCCCATCTGAGTAAGTTGAGTGGCACGCGATTTCAGTCACTGTGGGACTGAAGTCCTCAGCTGTAAGTGTCCACCGATTCCAATGACAAATAACTTACGATCCATGAGGTTCGCCGGCCGGGCACTGTCTTGGCTGTTGCCATTTCTGGTGGTTTCAGCCGCGTATCTGTATACGTTCCCGCAGCCGAACATTTTTTTTGCCAGCATGGTGCTCCTGCACGCGCTGAGCGGAGTCATTGCCGCGCTTCTGCTGATTCCCGCCCTCTTTCGTTTGCTGCGAAATGGGAGCTTTGTGTCACGTGCTGGCTGGCTTCTGGTGGGGGCTGGTGCTGTGCTCGGAATCGTTCTGATCAAGACTGGCACCCCGCGCACGGAATGGAACTGGCTTTACCTTCACATCGTCATCTCGCTCCTTGGCGTTGGCCTTCTCATTGCTGACAAACTTGGGCGACGGGGATGGCTCGCGTCGAACGTCGGTGCCTCCGTTCTTCGTGCAGCAATCTGCCTGATGGTGCTGGCCGGAGTCGGCTATGGCGCGCGCTACGCTCGCGAAGGCTGGCAAACCCGATCGCGAATTCAGAATCCGACCATGCCGCCCGCCAACATGAACGGTGAGGGCGACGGGCCTGAGGGATCGTTCTTCCCCAGTTCCGCGCAGGTTTACGGCCAGCAGAAAATTCCCAGCAAGTTCTTCATGGAGTCCGATTCCTGCAAGCGCTGTCACGAAGATATTTACAACCAGTGGTTCAGCTCGATGCACCATTTCTCCTCGTTCAACAATCAGTGGTACCGCAAATCGATCGAGTACATGCAGGATACGGTCGGTACCAAGCCTTCAAAATGGTGCGGCGGATGCCACGATCCGGCCGTGCTCTACAGCGGGCTGATGGATACTCCCATCAAACAGATTGTGCATCGCCCCGAATCGCAGGCCGGGCTGGGCTGCATGATGTGCCACTCCATCGCCGACGTGAAGAGCACGATGGGTCAGGCCGACTTTTATCTCGAGTATCCCAAGCTGCACGAGTTGGCGGCCACGCAGAATCCCGTGGCGAGAGCCCTGCATGATTTCGTCATCCGCCTGAACCCCGAACCGCATCGACGCGTGTTCCTCAAGCCGTTTATGAAAACGCAGACCGCGGAATTCTGCTCCACCTGTCACAAGGTGCATCTCGACGTCCCGGTAAATCACTACCGCTGGTTCCGCGGATTCAACGAGTATGACAACTGGCAGGCCAGTGGAGTCTCCGGGCAGGGTGCGCGCTCTTTCTACTATCCACCGAAACCGCAGCAATGCGCCGATTGCCACATGCCCATGGAGTCGTCGAAGGACGCGGGCAACATCAACGGCCTCGTACACTCGCATCGTTTTCCGGGCGCGAACACTGCCGTGCCCACAGCAAATGAAGATGCTGCCCAACTAAAACTTACCGAAGGTTTCCTGAAGAGCGGTGCTCTCACTGTCGATATCTTTGCTGTATCTCCCGCGCAGGCGCCGCTGAAGTCAGGGGCAACGACTCAATCGGAACTGGCTACAACTTTCGCCGTGGGCGAAGAAGCCGAAACCAAAATCACTCCAGAGACGGGACGAGAAGTTGCGCCGGTCACCGCTCCGCTGAACCGCGTGCAGCCTGCGCTACGCCGCGGCGACACCGTGCGCGTCGATGTCGTCGTACGCACCAAGAAACTTGGACACTTTTTCCCCGGCGGTACGGTCGATGCCTACGACACCTGGCTCGAACTCAAGGCCACCGACGACAAAGGCCAGACCATTTTCTGGAGCGGCATGGTTGAAGACAATGGCAAGGGTCCGGTGGAAAAGAGCGCGCACTTTTACCGCTCGCTGCAGATCGACGCGCACGGCAATCCCATCAACAAGCGCAACGCCTGGGCCACTAGAGCGGTGGTATATGTCCGGCTGATTCCTCCCGGCGCGGCCGACACGGTGCATTACCGCATGTCGATTCCGGACAGCACCGGCAACAAGATCACGCTGCACGCCCGCCTGTGCTACAGAAAGTTTTCGTGGTATGGCACGCATGAAGCCTTCGCCGGGCGGCCCGATCCGGCATCGCCGGACTCGGTGTCCCCCGACTACGACGATCGTCCGACGGTGTTCACCGCATCGCTGAGCGGCGTTTCGGCGAAGCAGGAAAAGATACCAGACCTGCCTATCGTCACGGTCGCGGAAAACGAAGTGACGCTGCCGGTGGTTGCGCACAACGCTCCCGTGGCTGATCCAAAGACCATCGCGCGCAAAGACGAATGGCAGCGCTGGAACGATTACGGCATCGGCCTGTTCCTGCAAGGCGATCTGAAAGCCGCAGCCGCCGCGTTCCAGAAAGTGACCGAAGCCGACCCTGACAATCCCGATGGCTGGGTCAACATTGGCCGCTGCGCCGTGCAGGAAGGCGACATGGATCGCGCTCGCACCGTGCTCCAGAAGGCACTGGCCCTGTCTCCGAATCTCGCCCGAGCGAACTACTTCTACGCGCGAGTGCTGCGCGCTGACGGAAACTATGACGGCGCTGCGGAACGCTTGCGCATCGTTCTGGCTCAGTATCCACGCGACCGTGTTGCGATCAACGATCTCGGACGAATTCTATTCCTGCAGCGCAAATACACCGAGGCAATCAAGACCCTGGAGTCCGTTCTGGCCATCGATCCCGAGGATTTGCAGGCTCACTATAACTTGATGCTATGTTACAACGGTCTGGGAAACGAAAAGCTCGCCAAGGAGCACGAGGCACGCTACCTGCGATTCAAAGCGGACGAATCGTCGCAAGCGATTACCGGACCCTATCGCCAGTCGCATCCGGAAGACAACAACGAGCGGCAGGCCGTGCACGAACACGTCTCCGTGCCGCTCGTGGCGCTGCATCCTGAACGTACAGTCGTGACCCCCGCCAACGCCTCTACCGGGGGCTCAAAATAGTGAAGACCACAAAAGTACATTCCACCACAGAGTCACAGAGTCAAAGAGAAAAGACGCACGCGTATTGTTCGGGGGTTCTCTGTGTATCTGTGTCTCTGTGGTGGATTTTGTTTCTGGGGTACACCGCCCAGGCCCAGCAAATCCGTTTCCGCGACGTCACGGCGCAAGCTGGAATTCATTTCACGCACAACAACGGCGCGTTCGGGAAAAAGTGGCTGCCCGAAACCATGGGCCCGGGCTGCGCCTTTATCGACTACGACAACGATGGCTATCCCGACATTCTATTCGTTAACGGCGATGACTTCCCCGGACACGCTCACGGTGGGGCGACAACCCCAAAGCTGTACCACAACAATCGCAATGGAACTTTTACCGATGTAACCCGCCAGGCCGGACTGGCCGTGCCCATGTTCGGCATGGGAGTGGCAGTCGGCGACTATGACAACGACGGTTTCGATGACATCTTCATCACCACTCTTGGACAAAGCCATCTCTTCCACAACAATGGCAACGGCACTTTCACCGATGTCACCAGGGCCTCCGGCTTGCTCGGTCCAAACGAGTTCTCCACCAGCGCCGCGTGGGTGGATTACGACCGCGACGGCAAACTCGATCTCGTAGTTGCAAACTACGTGCAGTGGACCGAGCAGACCGACCTCTACTGCACACTCGACGGCGCGCACAAATCCTATTGCACGCCGGAGTCGTACAAGGGAACCTCGGTGCGGCTGTGGCATAACCTTGGCGGCGGTAAGTTTGAAGATGCCACGCAGAAGGCTGGTCTCGGCGATCCCACTTCAAAGAGCCTGGGCATTGCCATCCTCGATTCCAACGCCGACGGCTGGCCCGATATTTTGATCGCTAATGACACGCAGCCCAACAAGCTCTATTTGAACAAGAAAGACGGCACGTTCGAAGAGCGCGGCGTGGCCGCTGGAATTGGCTTCAGCGAAGATGGAGTGGCGCGCGCCGGCATGGGCGTGGATGCCGCCGACTACGACCGTAGTGGTCATCCCAGCGTCCTCATCACCAACTTCGCCAACCAGATGGCCTCGCTCTACCACAACGAGGGCAACGGCCTGTTCGTGGACGAGGCCCCACAATCGGAAGTAGGCCGCGCCACACTGGTCACGCTTGGCTTTGGCTGTTTCTTTTTCGACTACGACAACGACGGCTGGCCCGACATCTTCGTCGCCGACGGCCACATCGAAGACGCCATTGAGCGCGTGCAAAAGCGCGTAACCTACGCCGAGCCCTCGCACCTGTTCCGCAACCTGGGTGGAGGCAAGTTCCAGGAAGTGACGGCGCAGATGGGCCCGGCCTTTGCCGCGCCCAGAGTGGCGCGGGGCGCGGCTTATGCCGATTTCGACAACGACGGTTTTCTGGATATTTTGCTCACAACCAACGCCGGTCCAGCCTATTTATTTCACAACGAGGGCGGAACGAATCACAGCTTGCGCGTGAAGCTTGTGGGAACAAAATCGAACCGCGACGGCATCGGCGCGGTTGTGCAGGTCACCTCGGGAGAAGGTAACAACAAAGACAAACAATCGAAAATGCTGCGCTCCGGTTCGAGTTATCTCTCGCAGAGCGAACTGGTGCTCACCTTTGGCCTCGGCGCGCAAACGAAGGCTGACGCCGTTGAGATTCAATGGCCCAGCGGCCAGGTTGACAAGATCTCAAGCGTCAGCACCGGACAGACAATCACGGTCGGTGAAGGGAAGGGAATCCTCGGCACACGCGCGTACAGTCCTCCACCGAAATCTGCGAAGTAGCGATTTACCCTGTGTCCTCCTGTGCCTCTGTGTTTAAATCTTTGATCAGATGACTCCCCGAATTTCAGTAGCCTTAGCCGGCATACTCCTGGCAGCGTTTGGTCTATTCGCAACCGCCCCGCCAACTCAACCCAAAGCGAATCCGGCGGAGGCGGCACGCCTGAACAATCTCGGCGCCGCCTATATGAATCAGCAGCTCTTTGAGAAGGGACTCAAGTCCTTCCAGCAAGCCGCGGAGCTCGATCCGAAGCTGACCATGGCGCGGCTGAATGAAGGCATCGCCCTCCTGAACCTGCAGAAGATCGATGAAGCCAAAGCCGCGCTCGAGGCTGCTCTAAAGCAGGACCCGAAAAATCCGCACGCGTGGTACAACCTCGGCCTGCTCGCAAAGAATACGGGCGACGCTCAAGCCGCGATTGATGCGTTTCACCACGTCGTCGATCTGGATGCGAATGATGCCGACACTTGGTATTTCCTGGGCTCGGTCTACGTGCAGGCGAAACAGTTTCCCCAGGCCATCGACGCCTTCCAGCACGCCCTGCAACTCAACCCGCTGCACGCTTCCGCTGAGTTCGGACTCTCGCGCGCCTATCAGCAATCGACCGACATCGACCACGCCCGCGAGCACCTGAAGAAATTCCAATACATCACGCAAAACAAAATCGGCGCGCCCATGAGCCTCGCTTACGGCGAGCAGGGCCAATACTCGCGCGCAGTCGAATCGCCCTCGGCAGTGCTGAAAGCGCCGTCGCAGATCAAGGTGCGGTTTGTGGATGTTACGGCGGAATCGGGAATCGCCACTCAGGGTTGGCCCTTTTCGCCGCTGACCAAAGGCTCCTCCTATCTCGCCCTTGGCGCGTGTTTTCTCGACTACGACAATGACGGGCTGATTGACCTCTTTCTACCTGGCAACGGCGCTCAAAGCGGGATGACGCTGTACCACAACGTCGGACATGGAAAATTTGTAGACGTAACCACGAAGGCTGGATTCGATCCTGCTGCCCACGCAATCAGTTGCACAGCGGGAGATTACGACAACGATGGATTCGAAGACTTGGCGGTGGGTTTTGAGGATCGCGTGGCGCTGTATCGCAATCAAAAGGACGGGACCTTTAAGGATGTGAGCCGCGCCGCCGGATTTCCGGATGGATTCGGCGGTCGCCTATATGGCCTCACATTCCTGGACTACGACCACGATGGCGACCTGGATCTGTACGTCGGCGCCGCCAATTCCGTGGTTGGACACCAGGCGGTTCTTGGGGTTCAGACCGACGTGGAAGAGAAAGAGAAGAAGGTAAATGCCGAACCGCTCAAGGAGGACCTCCCGCTTTCCCTCGCTGGTCCGGGCAGCATGATGTGGCGTAACAACGGAAACGGGACATTCACCAGAGTAGAGGCGGAGACGGGGCTGACCGGCGACTCTGCGGGTCTTAACGCAGTCGGCAGCGACATCAATAACGACCGCGCAGTGGACCTGGTCACCACGCAAGCTCTGCTAAATCCCATCATTTACGAAAATCCGCGTGAAGGGAAGTTTATTACTCACAGAAATCTGAGTAGCGCCAAAACCGGCGGGGCGCACGGCGTAACGGTGCTGGACTTTGACCACGACGGCTGGATGGACATTGCGTTTACGCAGTCTGGCGAACCTGGTTTGATACTGTGGCGGAACAACCACGGCAAGACTTTTGATCGCATCGAACTTCCCGCCACTAATTGGGTCCGCGCCTTTGGCGTCGCCGCCATCGACTACGACAACGACGGCTGGGTCGATCTGGTCGCCGTCGGCGAAACGAAAGAAGGCAAAGGCGAAGTGCGGCTGTTTCGCAATCTCGGAGCGGATGGTTTCAAAGACGTCACCGCCGATGTTGGTCTCGACAAGATTCAGCTCAAAGATCCCCGCGCCATCATCACCGGTGATTACGACAACGATGGTGCGACCGATCTGCTGATCACGCAGAATCACGGTCCCGCCGTGCTTCTGCGCAATGTCGGAGGCAATCAGAATCACTGGCTGCGCCTTTCGCTCAAGGGATTGGCCGACAACAAGAGCGCCATCGGCACCAAGGTCGAAGTGTTCGCCGGCGGCAACCGGCAGAAATTTGAGATCGCAGGATCGAACGGATATCTGGGGCAGAATTCCACCGACATCGTGGTCGGCCTGGGCGACTCCAAAGAAGCCGACATTGTGCGCCTGACGTGGCCTACCGGCGTGCTGCAGGATGAAATCAACGTCGCGCGCGACCGGCAGCAGAACATCACCGAGATCGACCGCCGCGGCAGCTCCTGCCCTACGCTGTTTGTGTGGAATGGCGAGCGCTACGAACTGGTCGCCGACATGCTAGGTGCGGGCGTCGTGGGGCACTGGGTTGGCCCCGGCCAGCGAGATGTTCCGCGCCCGGTCGAATACATCAAGATCGTTCGAAGCATGATTCGTGAGAAGTCGAACGAAACTGGGGATCCTGGAACTCTGAGCTTCCGCTTCATGGAGCCGCTGGAGGAAGCCGTCTATCTCGATCAGGCGCGCCTGCTCGCGGTCGATCATCCGGCGGATCTGGACGTTTATCCCAACGAGTACTTCGCCTCGAACCCGCCGTATCCCGAATTCAAGGTGGTGGTGAGCAAGAGCGAAGAAGCGCTCCCTCCCGCGGGCGCGTGGGATGAGCACGGCCACGATGTGTTACCGAATCTGCTCGCGCATCGTTATTTCGGCGATTTTGTCTTGACCCAGTTCCAGGGCTTTGCCCAGCCGCACAGCCTCACGCTCGATCTGGGTGAACCTTACCACGGCGGCCCGCTGTGGCTGCTGCTGCACGGCGAAGTAGAATATTTTTCGGCGAACAGCATGTATGCCGCGTCGCAGGCCGGCGTGCAGGCGATCTCTCCTTATGTGGAAGCGCTGGTTGGAAATGAGAAAGACGCAAGCGGCAAGTGGGTGCGCGTGATCGATGACATGGGCTTCCCCGCTGGTGGCCCGCGCACCATGACCGCCGATCTTACCGGCAGGTTGCCAAAGGGTACGCGGAAGATTCGCATCACCACGAATCTGCAGATTTATTGGGACAGCATTCTGGTGAGCCGGACGTCGCAAGATGTAGCGCGGCCGTCTCGGCGGCTTTCCGCCGAGGGCGAGACGCCCCTTCGGCGAGCTCAGGGCAGGCGCTCGGGACAGCAGGCAAAGTGCCGGCGCAACGCTAGCGTCTGCCTCACGCCAGTTCCGCTCGTCCGTGCCGATCTCGGCTTCCACGGATTTCCGCTGAAGATCGAAGGCGCGCCGCCGGGGAATGTAGATTACATCTACGAAAAAGTCAGCGCGACCGGGCCGTACACGCGTCCGGCGGGAAACTACACGCGCTATGGCGATGTGTTGCCGCTGCTGACGGCGCTCGACGACAAGTTGGTCGTGTTTGGATCGGGCGACGAAGTACGTCTCGACTTCGATCCGTCGAAACTTCCTGGACTGCCCCAAGGCTGGGTGCGAGATTACTTTTTCGCGGCGAACGGCTACGAGAAAGATATGGATTTTTACGCCGCCGAAGGCAACTTCGTCGCGCCGCTGCCATTCCTCAGGATGGGCGACTACCCTTATCCGGCGGGCAAGTCATTCCCGCTCGACGATGCCCACGTGAACTATCTTCTCGAATACAACACGCGGCAGATATCGGGGAACGAGCAGCGCGGGTATTGGTTCGACTACGGTCCGAAGTGACTTGGTCCTCTCGGTTGACGCAGGGCGCAACCGTCCTCTAATTATGAGCCACTGAATCGTTTTAATATTGACATTCTCCACTCTCCATAATCCAATAGGCGGACCCATGGAAACTTCCCCGGCTGTCTCTACATCGTCCGCCCCGCGGCTGCGTCGTACGCTCACGCTTTGGGACTTGATTCTTTACGGCATCATCGTGATTCAGCCGGTCGCGCCCATGTCAGTATTCGGAGTGCTCAGTGATCGTGGGCGCGGACACGTGGTCACTGCCATTCTCATTGCCATGGTGGCAATGCTGTTTACCGGCATCAGCTACGGACGGATGGCGCGGGCCTATCCCAGCGCGGGCTCTGCCTTTACCTATGTTGCACAGGAGATTAACCCTGGCGTCGGCTTTGTCACCGGTTGGAGCATGGTGATGGACTACATGCTCAATCCGCTCATTTGCACAGTGTGGTGCGCGGGGCAGGCGAACCAATTTGCGCCAGGCGTGCCCTCCTGGATTTGGAAAATCTTCTTTGCAGTTGTCTTCACCCTCCTGAATATCCGCGGCATCAAGACCTCAGCGCGAATCAACACCGCCATGGCTCTGCTGATGGGGATGGTAGTGGTCGCCATTTTTGTGGCGGCCGCGCGGTACATTTTCGGAGCGCCGCAGGGAACGATCTCCTACCTCACGCCATTCTACGATCCGCATACCTTTAGTTGGGGCAACCTGATGGGTTGTACCTCAATTGCGGTCCTAACCTATATAGGCTTCGACGGAATCTCCACGCTCTCGGAAGAAGCCGAGAACCCGCGCCGGAATATCCTATTGGCGACCGTGTTCACCTGCGTGGTGATTGGAGTCCTTTCGGCAGTGGAGGTATACGTCGCGCAATTGATCTGGCCGGCACGAGAAGCGTTTCCCGACGTCAATACCGCGTACTCTTACGTTGCTGGACGTGCCTGGAAGCCGCTGTTTCCGATCGTTGGCTTCACTCTTTTGCTGGCCAATTTTGGTTCTGGTTTCGGCTCCCAGATTGGGGCAGCTCGGCTCCTGTACGGAATGGGGCGAAGCAACGCATTGCCCAAATCTTTTTTTGGTGTGATTGACTCGAAGAGTCGCGTACCGCGGAACAGCGTCATTTTCGTTGGCGTAGTTGCCATTCTTGGAGCTTTTCTCTTGGAGATCGTCGCCGGCTTCAAGACCTATTCGCTGAATACTACGTCTCTAACCTGGGAGACGTTCAAGCGAATAATGAATGGTGGCGAGGCGTACGGACTGGGCGCGGAGATGTTGAATTTCGGCGCTCTGATCGCGTTTATGGGCGTCAACCTGGCCGCGTTCCTCCGCTATTTTGTGCGCGCGAAGGAAAAGAAAATCGGGAATTTCCTGCCGCCAATTCTTGGCTTCCTGATCTGCCTTGGATTGTGGCTCAACCTCAGCAAACCGGCGATGATCGTAGGCTCGATTTGGATGGCGGCGGGAATTCTTTTCGGCGCGATACGGACGAAAGGCTTCCGCGGTAATCTGATTGACTTTGAATTGCCGCCGGAAGAGTAGGCAGAGCATCGGGTGATTTGGTGATCGGGTCATTGGGTGATTTGAAGGCCCGGATATACAAGGCGGCTTGCGGGGGGGAGCGAATGCTTGGTTCGATCGATATTGTGGCTTTTGTGCCTACCAAAGACCCGGAGAAGGCGCGAGCTTTTTATGAAGGCGTGTTGGGATTGCGTTTTGTGAAGGACGATGGCTTTGCGCTCGTGCTGGATGCGAACGGAATCAAGGTGCGGGTGGCGAAAGTTCCACCGCCATTCACGCCCGCGCCATTCACTATTCTGGGATGGCAGGTGACCGAGATCGAAAAGATTGTGGCGGGACTGCAAGGCAAAGGCGTGCGCTTCGAGCGCTTCGGATTCTTCGAGCAGGACCCGCTTGGAATATGGACCGCGCCGGGTGGGGACAAAGTGGCGTGGTTCAAGGATCCCGATGGCAATATTTTGTCGGTGTCACAACACGGGTGAGAAAATTGAGCAATCGAGCAAAAGGTAATTGGGCGATTAGAGAGTTGCCTTTCAAATCGCCCGATCACCCGAATCACCCGATCACACAATCACCCGATTGCCTCACTCCACATTCCACCCGCTGACTTCTACCGCCGGTTCGGTCGTTCCTAATTCGCTGGTGCGGTAGCTGGCGGTTACCTCGCGCTTCTCGCCGGGCAGCAGAGAGATGTAGTTGTCTTCCCAGACCACCGGCAGAATCTCTTCGCCCTTGGCGCCTTTGTCGACTTTCAGGCGGACGAAAAACGCTAGACTCTGGGAGGGATTTTCTATGGTCACGTGGGTGATGGATTCTTCGCCTTTGCGATCGGTGCTGTCGATAACTTTAAGCTTTACCTTGGGAAGCTGCGCCAGGGCGGTGAAGTCGGCGAAGGAATCGGTTGGGGTCATCCACCAGTTGCTTTTTGCCCAGTCGAGGGTTTCGGGCTTGGCGGAGAGCCAGTAGAAGTTGGAGCCGACCAATTTGCCGGTCGAATCCGCGAGGCGCAACGCTACGAAGTAGACGGGACTGAGGCCATCGACTACGGGCAACGTGAATATCTTGGCCGTGCTGTCAGCGGACGCGTCGAGAGAATCCTCGCGGGAAAATCTCTCGGTCATATCAAGGTTGTAGATTTTGGTCGTGAGCTTCAGGCCTTTCACGTCTTCATACTGGCTGCTGACTACCCAGATGGAATGGTCGTCGTAGCCATAGACGGGGTGCAGCGCTTCCATGGCGCGCTTGGCGCCGAAATAGCCGCCCCCGGGGCGCAGGTAGTAGTCGTAGAGATGCCAGATCATCGAAGGCCAGGCATTGTTCAGCATCCATTGGATCACTCCGGTCGATTGATATTTGTTGCGGCTGTAGGCTTCGTACATGGCGCGCACGCCTTCGTAGGTCTGCAGTTGGGATTTGGAGGCGAAGTCTTCCACGTTGTCGGACTTGCCGTAGCGATTCGCAAGCGCAGTGCTGAAGACCTGAATGGTTTTGAATTCTCCGCCGCCGGCGTGGTAGTTCCAGGTGTCGTCGATTGGCCACAAATGATCTTTGCCCACCATGGCCCGAATGCTTTCGATGGGCGGGACGGCCGGCCCCATGCTGGTCTCGGTGTTGAAGCCGTAGGCGCCGCCGCAACCCCCGGGGTTGCAGAGCTTGCGGTTGGGCTGACCTTGCGGCGTGTCCTGTTCCCAATAGCTTGGAGCAATGTACTCATAGGGGCCTGACATCTTAACGCCGCTTTCTCCGGTGACCGTGGTGGCCTTGCCGGTGGCCGAAGAAACCACTGGATTCGGCCACAGGAGCTGCTTTTCGATGTCGAGATACATTTGCTCGACATCGGGCGGTGGTGGGTTGTCGCTGCCGTTCAGCCACATGACCATGCTGGGATGGCTGCGCAGCCGGTAGATCTGATCGCGAAGGGATTGCTGCGCGATTTCAAAATCCTGCGGCTTCCAGCGTGTCCAGCGTTCCCAGAAATCGCAACAGCACCAGCCGGCCATGACCAGAATTCCCTCGTGGTCGGCGAGATCGAAAAACTCCTGGGTTTCAAGCTTGCCTTCGAGACGGACCGTATTGAGGCCAATATCGCGCACGTAGCGGAATTCGTCGTGCAGGCGCTGGGAGTTCTCGCGAAGCATCATTTCGGGGGTCCAGCCGCCGCCGCGGATGAGGATGTTCTTGCCGTTAATGTGAAAGGCGCGTCCGCCGGTGGCGTTGATTTCCGAAGTTACTTCACGAATGCCAAACTCGGTTCGCGAGCGGTCGCTGACCGCGCCATTGGCCTCGAATACCATGGTTAGCGGATAAAGGTTCGGCTTGCCCATCTGCGCCGGCCACCAGAGGCGCGGATTGGAGAAGACGAGTTGAGGAAACTGATCGGCGGTGAACGTCACATCTTTGCTTTGGTTTGCTGCGAGTTCGACTTCCTGCTCGAAGGCGACGTTCTCGATCTGGCCTTTCAATTTGCCCTTCACAGGCTGGCTGGTGGCATTCTTCAGTTGAGCGGTGACGGTGAGCGCCGCCGAATCGTTGGTGCGTAGGTCCAGCTTCGACAGCACGGTGGGGTAGCGCAACGCCACGGGGCCGCTGGTGGTGAGGTAGACCTCTCGCCACAAGCCCATGTTTTTGTCAGGAGGCGCGGGATTCCAGTCGACGAAGGTGATGGCGAGATCGTTCTCCGTGGGCGCGAAAACCTGCACGGCGAGAACATTTTCAGCGCCAGGCTTCAGCGCAGCGGTGATATTGAATTCGTAGGTGCGCCACGCTCCGGCGATGTCTTTCGAGTCGGCAATCTGCTTTCCGTTGAGCCACAGGTTGGCGCGATAGTTAATGCCTTTGAAATTCAGCCAGACGGTTTTCCCCGCGTAGGATGGGGGCGCGGCGAATTGTTTGCGATACCACCAGGAGACCGCATAGGGACTATCCGGCTGCATGGCGATGAGGGAGAAATTGCCCCCGACCGGATACGTGACACCGGCAAACTGGCGGAGATTCATGGCAAAGAACGGATCGGGCAGAGTTTTGTCTTTCACGAGCGCTGCGACCACCGTGGTCGGAACCGTGGCGTCGTGCCATCCCTGCGGAACAAAGGCGGAGGTAGAGATGGTCTCACCCTTGGCCTCAATTTTGGTGGAGGATTGCAGTGTCCAATGGTCGCGGAGGACCAACTTATCGGCTTGTGGATTCGAGCCGGCAGGTTTGGAGGCGATGTGGTCTGCGCCCAGGACAAGGTGCGAAGCGAGAAATGACATCACGAACAAGTGCGCCAGAAGGCGGCTGGGGAAAGCTGGCCGTGATTCTCTTGCGAATTTCATGTTGCTCCCTTGCGCGCCAATGCTGGAACGCGCGTGCCAATGCGTTTCCGCGGATCTGGGTCCGGGAACAAGATGGATAACACGTCTATTGATACGTTTCAATAGATGATTTTGAGACTGTGTGGGAAGGCGGGAGATCCGGCCGGAGAGCAACCCAAACGGCGCGGACGTCGATGGAGGAAATGACGGGGCAGAGCGGCGCGGGCAAGTTGCACGGATCCCCTTCAGCTTCGCTCAGTGCAGGCTTTCGCGTTGTTCAGGATGACAATCGATTAGGGCGCAGGATGGAGGGCAGTGATTGGTTTATAATTACTAATTCTGCGGCACACTTCCGGAGTGATAAGAAGATGATTCGATTTCTGCAAACTGAAGGACCGTTCAAGAAAATCGTGCTGAGCGGCCTGCTCCTGCTCATCTGCGCGGCCATGGTCATCGCATTTATTCCTGGCAATCTGGGCACCGACCTGATGGGTACGCCCGGCAAAGGCGTTCTTGCCAAGGTGAGTGGTGAAGATATTACGGTTGAAGAGGTTCGCGAGGCGGCGCGCCAGATGGCGGAACAGCAGGCGCAGCAATACGGCAAGAATGCTTCTATGCTGATGCCTTTTCTGATGCAACAGGCCACGCAGCGAGCGGCCGACCAGTTAGTAGATCGCCAGGCCCTGGTAGCCGAGGCGCAGCACCTCGGGTTGAAGGCTACCCCGCAGGAAGTGAAGGATGAACTTCAGCATGGCCGCTATGCCGCATATTTTTTTCCGGGAGGCAACTTCGTCGGGCAAGCCGAATATGAAGGCATGCTGCAGCAGCACAACCTGACGCCAACCGTTTTCGAAGATTCCGTGGGCAAGGAAATTCTGATCGGCAAGTTGCAAGCGTTGATCACCGGCAGTGCCTCGGTGAGCGATGCCGCCATCCGCCAGGAGTTCGATAAGCAGAATACAAAAGTGAAGTTCGATTATGCCGTCCTGAAGCAGGACGACATCAAGAAGGGCCTTCATCCCACGAATGAAGAACTGAAGGCCTTCTACGACAGCCACCAGAAAAGCTACGCAAACTCCATCCCTGAGAAACGCAAGATCAAGTACGCCATGATCGACCTGGCGAAGGTTCAGGGCGCAGTGCAAGTGACGCGGGACGAATTGCAGGCTTACTACAATCAGCATCGCGATCAGTACCGGGTTGCGGAGCAGGCGAAGGTCAGCCACATTCTAATCAAAACGCCACTTCCTGACGCTAACGGAAAAGTGGATGAGAAGGGCGTGGCTGAGGCGCAGCGGCGGGCCGAGGATCTGCTGAAGCAAATCAAGGCCGGAACGAAATTCGAGGACCTGGCCAGGAAGTATTCGGAAGATCCGGGTAGCGCCAAGGAAGGCGGATCTCTGGGCTGGATCGACAAAGGGCGGACGGTTCCGGAGTTTGAGAAAGCCGCGTTCTCGCTTCCCAAGGGGCAGATCAGCGACCTGGTGAAGAGCACTTATGGGTTTCACATTATTCGCGTGGACGACCGGCGCGATGCCCACCTGAAGACGATCGAGGAAGTCCAGGGCGAGATCGAGCCAATTCTGAAGCAGCAGAAGGCGCAGGAAGTCGCGCAAAAGGAAGCGGCGGATTTGCTGCAGCAGGCCAAGACGCAGGGCTTGGACGCTGCCGCAGCCTCCAAGGGCGTGCCGGTCGTAACTTCGGACTTCTTTAGCCGCAGGGACGTGGTGCCGGGATTAGGCCCAGCGCAACAGTTGATGGACGCGGTTTTCACCACAAAGGAAAAATCGCCCCCAGATGTGGCTTCGACCTCACAGGGCTTCGCAGTATTTCAATTGCTGGCTGTGCAGCCGCCCTCGACGCCCACGTTCGAAGAGATTCGTGCGAAGGTCGAGGAGCAGTTCAAGAGCGAGCGCTCGAACATTCTCCTGTCGCAAAAGACCCAGGAACTTTCCGACCGCGCCAAGTCCGAACATGATCTGAAGAAAGCGGCCAAAGAGCTGGGCGCGACGGTGAAGACGAGCGATTTCGTTTTGCCGGATGGACAGGTCCCCGATATTGGGTCGCTAACGGGAGAGGCGGCGGTTGCCTTCACCATGAAGCCGGGAGACATCAGCGGGCCGATCAATTCGGGCGCCAACGGGGTGGTGATCTCAGTGATTGAAGTACAGGCGCCGACGGAGGCTGACTTCGCCGCCAAGCGCGACCAGATTCGGGACACGCTTCTGCAGGGTAAGGAGCAGGAGCTTTTCGGCCTGTTCGTAACCAACCTGCGCGACCAGATGGAGAAGTCGGGCAAAATCAAGATTAACCAGGAAGAGTTAAAGACGCTAACCCGGGCGGGAAGCGAACCTGGAGCTTGAGGCAGGCTTCAGCAGGCTGGGGACGGTGAAAGTGGTAATCCCCGGAGCGAGTGACCAAGTTGCATGTCGTTTCCGCGTGCCGCAGGCATTTTGTTGCATCCCACGTCGCTGCCATCGCGCGGCGGCATCGGCGATTTTGGTCCGGCCGCTTATCGGTTTGTTGACTCCCTAGCCGGGGCTCGCCAGGGTTTGTGGCAAGTGTTGCCGCTCGGTCCAGTCGGTTACGGCAATTCGCCTTACTCTTCCACGTCGGCATTTGCCGGCAACCCGCTGCTGATCAGCCTGGAACGCCTAGCCACCCACGGTTGGATCGATCCCGCGAAACTCTCCGCTCTTCCTTTGCAACTCTCTTCTAACTCGCATCCGGTCGAGTACGATCAAGTGTTTGCCACCAAGATGCCGCTGCTGTTTGAGGCTGGGCGGAGCTTTGTGGCTTCAGCGCCGGCCAACGCGCGCGAACGCTTTGAGCGTTTCTGCTCGGAGAACGCGTGGTGGCTCGACGATTTCGTCCTCTTCGATGCCTTGCGCGCCCAACAAAAGCTGGCCAGCTGGAACGAATGGCCGCGAGAGCTGGCGCACCGCGAGCCGGCGGCAATCGAGCGCGCGCGGAAGGAGTTGGCGGTTGATTTGAAGATCCGGAGCGCGTTGCAGTTTGCGTTTTACGAACAATGGCAAGCCCTACGGCGGTATTGTTCGGAGCGATCGATTCGCATCGTGGGCGATGTCGCCATCTTCGTCAACTACGACAGCGCCGATGTCTGGATGCACCGCGACCTCTTCCGTCTGAATGACAATCTGGAACCCGAAGTGGTTTCGGGTGTTCCTCCTGATTTCTTCAGCAAGACCGGACAGCGCTGGGGCAATCCTCTTTACCGCTGGGACGTGATGAAGGAGGAGGGCTACGATTGGTGGGTGCAGCGCTTGCGCTGGGCCACGCGCAACTGCGACTACATCCGGCTCGATCACTTTCGCGGGTTCGACCAGTTCTGGGAAATTCCGGCCTCCGATCCTACCGCGATCAACGGCCGCTGGGTCGATGGTCCACGCGACGATCTGTTTCACAAGTTGCGCGAGGCGCTCGGAGGCTTGCCGTTCTTCGCAGAAGACCTGGGCTACATCACGCCAGAGGTTCATGCTCTCCGAAACCGCTTACAGATTCCAGGCATCGCGGTGTTGCAGTTTGGTTTTGGTGACGAGGGCGCGCACATGTACCTGCCCCATCGCGCCGCCGGCAAGGTCATCTACACAGGAACTCACGACAACGACACAACCGTAGGCTGGTTCCACTCCGGAGCTTCCGAGCAGGAACGCCGCAGTGCGGAATGCTACTTCGGCCGCTGCGACGACGGGATTCACTGGGCATTCATCCGCGCAGCTCAGACCTCGCCCGCCGAGTTTGCCCTCATTCCGCTGCAAGACGTGCTGGGGCTGGGCAGCGAGGCCCGCATGAACACGCCCAGCCTGCACGGGGGAAACTGGAAGTGGCGCTTTGCGGATGGGCAGTTCACGACGGAATTGGCGGCCAAACTTGCCAGTCTTGCTCAAGTGACGGACCGGCTGCCGCGGCCACTTCCCATCCTTCCCGATGAAAGCTTTGCGGCCTGAGCCAGCAACTCAACTCCTGGCTGTTAATAGAGCATTACAGTGACGCAAAGGCTTTGCGCCCTGCCTCGAATCGTGTATAGAAGTTACGGGGAGTTTTCTTGGCGAGCGAACCCATTATCGAAGCCCGGGCGATTGAGAAGTCCTATCCACAGCCCGACGGCACGCGTATTCAGGTCGTAGGGCTCACGGATTTTATGATTGAGCCGGGCAAGATCATCGCCCTGCTGGGCGCTTCCGGCTGCGGCAAGTCCACGCTGCTGCGCATTTTGAGTGGTCTTTCGCAGCCCTCGTCTGGGGCGCTGTTTTGGCACGGCAAGCCGCTGGGTGGTGAATCGCCCAATGTGGCGATCGTCTTTCAGAGCTTCGCTCTCTTCCCCTGGCTCACGGTGCTCGAGAACGTGGAGGCCCCACTGGAGGCGCGGGGCGTGGCTGCTGTAGAGCGCCGCAAGCGGGCGTTGCGCACGCTGGACACGGTGGGCTTGGATGGTTTCGAGACCGCTTATCCCAAGGAGCTTTCCGGCGGCATGAAGCAGCGGGTGGGCTTTGCGCGTGCGCTGGTGGTGGAACCCGAAGTGCTTTTCATGGACGAACCATTCTCCGCCCTCGACGTACTCACGGCGGAAAACCTGCGCGGCGAACTGCTGGAGCTGTGGCTCAACAAAAAGATGCCGACCAACGCCATCTTCATCGTGACCCACAACATCGAGGAGGCGGTGATCCTGGCAGACCGCATCGTGGTGCTGGGCAGAAACCCGGCCCGCATCCGCTCGGATTTCAACGTACGGCTTGCACACCCCCGCGATCGCAAGTCCGGCCGCTTCGTGGAATTGGTGGACTACATCTACAAAGTGATGACCGAGCCGGACGTTGAACACCCGCTGCCGGATCCGGAAAGTACGGGGGAGATAGTGGTGCCGCCGGGAGGCTTGAAGAGAGGCCAAGCGCCGGTGCGGGTGAGCAAGTACCAGATTCTGCCGCATGCGCGCGTCGGTGGAATTGCCGGCCTGGTCGAGTTGCTGCACGATCGTGGCGGCCGGGAGGACCTCTTCCGCCTGAGCGAGGAATTGGTGATGGACGTCGAGGATCTGTTGCCCATCCTGGAAGCGTGCCAGTTGCTGGGCTTCGCGTGGTTGAAGGAAGGCGACGTGCAACTCTCGGGGCAGGGAGTGCGGTTCGCCGATGGCGATATTCAGGCGCGCAAAGTCCTGTTCCGCGAGGCGGCTCTTGAACATGTCACCATCCTGAAGCAGATCGACAGCGTTCTGAAGCGGAAGTCGGACCACTCTATCAACGAAGATTTTTTTCACGACATTCTCGACGAGCATTTCTCCGAGGCGGAAGTGCAGCGCCAGTTCGATACGGCGACGAACTGGGGCCGCTACGCGGAAATTTTCGATTACGACCGGGATAGCGGACGGCTGATGCAACCCGAAGCAGCACAAACCGAAGCGGCGCAAACCGAAGCCGCGCAGATGGACCCGGCACAGACAGAACCCGCTCCGTCTGAACACATAGTCGAGACCAATAATTCAGCTCCTACACCAAAGGTCTGATCCGATCCAGTTGATGGGAAGAATGAGCGCATGAAGAAGAACATCAGCTGGCGGGGATTTTCGGCCTATCGTTTGTGGTCGCAGCTGCCGCATCTCGAAACCTCGCATCTGCCCGATGTCATCATGTTCGGCGCGGGCATTGCGCTGTTCTACGCTGTCGTGACCGTCGGGCGCTCATGGTTTGGACCGTTCACGCCCACGGTCGAGATTTCGCGCAGCCTGTGGGCGCTGCCGGCTTACGCGGGCTACTCGCTGTTGCGCATCACCATCGCCTACGTGCTAAGCCTGGCCTTCACGCTGGTGTATGGCTACGTAGCCGCCTATAACCCGCGCGCCGAGCGCTTCATGATTCCCCTGCTGGATGTTCTGCAGTCGATCCCCGTGTTGAGTTTCCTTCCCGGAGTGATGCTGGCCATGGTGGCGCTGTTTCCCGGCCGGCAACTGGGAGTTGAACTGGGCGCTATTCTCCTGATTTTCACGGGGCAGGTGTGGAACATGGCTTTCAGCTTCTACTCCTCGCTGAAGAGCATTCCGAAAGACATGCGGGAGGCGGCGACGATTTACCGCTTTAGCTGGTGGCAGCGCTTCACGCAGATGGAGTTGCCGTTCTCGGCGATCGGATTGGTGTGGAACTCGATGATGTCGGTCGCCGGCGGATGGTTCGCGCTGATGGTGTGCGAAATGTTCGTGCTCGGGTCCCGCGACTTTCGTTTGCCCGGCCTGGGATCCTATCTGCAAACCGCAGCCAGCGCGGGTGACACGACTTCGATCCTGTGGGGCATCGCCACGATGGTCGCCGTGATCGTGCTTCTGGATCAGTTCGTGTGGCGTCCGGTCATCGCCTGGGCGGAGAAGTTCAAAGTCGAGACAGTCGAAAGCACGGACGCTCCTCGATCCTGGGTTCTCAACCTGGTAGAGCATTCCAGCGGTCTGGCCAGGATTCGTGAAAAGACTCTGCGGCCGCTGGGTGAGCGGCTCCTTTTGCATTTTGCGCGGAAACATACGGAGGAGAGACCAGAGGAAGTTGCGGCTCCGTGGCGAGATTGGCTCCTGCGCGCGCTGGCCGTGCTCGTGCTCGTCGGCATCGGTTACGCCGTAGTTCGCGTCGCGGTCATTCTCAGCGGCCTGCAGAAAGCCGAATTGCATGCTACAGCTCTCGGACTCGGTGCCACCTTCTTGCGCGTGAACCTTGCCTTGCTGATCGGTGCGCTGTGGACGATTCCGGCAGGCGTGGCGATCGGCCTTAATCCGCGTCTGGCTCGCATCGCGCAGCCACTGGCGCAGATTGCCGCCTCGGTCCCGGCGACCGCATTGCTCCCGGTGATCCTGCTGCTGCTGATTCGAATCGGAGGAGGACTCGGGCTGGCGTCGATCGTTGTACTGCTATTGGGCACGCAGTGGTATGTGCTGTTCAACGTCATCGCGGGCGCGATGGCCATCCCGACCGATTTAAAGGAATGCTGCTCTGTCTTCAAGATCCGGGGCATCGAGCGCTGGAAGAAGCTGATCCTGCCCGGAATTTTTCCCTATCTCGTGACCGGCTTGGTGACGGCCTCTGGCGGAGCCTGGAATGCCAGCATTGTGGCCGAGTATTTTCATTTCAAAGGACATATCTACACCACCACGGGGCTGGGCGCGACCATCAGCCAGGCCACGGATAGCGGCGATTTTCATCTGCTGCTGGCCGCTACCATGATGATGGCGGCCACCGTGGTGACGGTTAACCGACTAGTTTGGCGCAAGCTCTATGGGCTGGCCGAAACCCGCTTCCGGCTCGAGACATAGAGCAAGATTTCGCGCGACCTATTTTTTTGGCTTTAGCTTGGTTGCTTCGCTCATCAGGATGCACGCGTTCGTGGCCTCTCTTAGAGCAACTTCCAACTGAACCCCGAGGTCCGCGAGTTCTTTCGGAGTCATCAACTGTTGCAAGTGCTCAAAGAGTTGGCGTTCTTCCTTGCGAATGTGGGCGGAAAGCCGCTGGGCAAAAACAGGTAAATCTTCCTTAGACATCCGTTGCGCTTTCGCTCGGGAGAATGATTCGCGTAACGATGCATGGTCGGCGGTTAATTCTTCCACGAGTGAGACCAATTCCGGGTATCGACGAGCAGCCGGGAATAACACCTGCTCCTCGGCACAGAAATGAATCCTGATTTCCTGTTCGAAGTGCTGCTCGATCTCCGCTTGCCAGGCATGCAGGTCCGCGTCAGGAATAGGTTGTGCGCGATCGATACGAACGCACAGCGCCAACGCCTGCTGGTGTTGGCGAGAGAGCGGAATCAGACTCTTATCGCGCAGCATGGAGTCGCCGTTAGTTTGTGACGAGAGTGAAGCGCGTCACGCCACCGGCACCGGTTCGGTAGCGTCGGTGATCGCCGGACGCACCGTTAGCCAGTCCGTCCGCACCCGCTCCCACTCCTGAATGAGCATGCCGTTGAGCTCAAAGAAGGTGCGGATACGTGAGCGTTCCCATCCCGCAACTTCTTCCAGAATCGGAGCCAGCACCGCGAAAGCACTGGTGCTAAGCACGGTGCGCTTGGCAATCTGGGAAACATGGGGCGACTCCGAAACCGCAATGGTGAGGCCGTCGCGCGCATTGATTTCCAGCATCACATGAATATCGGAGCTGCCGTCTCCGCTGTAAATGACGTGATCGGGCCCCATCACATGCTGCACCAACAATTGCTTGAGCACCGCCACTTTGCCGTAGCCCGCGGTGGCGCGAACGATGGTGTCGATCTCCCCGGAAGGCTTGTAGCGAAACTCAGTGCCGAAAATGTGATCCTGCGGAACGATACCTTCCAGAGCGGAATAAATTACCTCGATGGGCGCCGCGGAGAGAACGTAGAAGTCGAAAGAGTATCCGTCGACGCCGGCTTCGAGGATCTGGTAAAGCGGTTTGATGTCGCCTTTGAGACGGATACGCTTGCCCACTTCGTGCAAGTGTTCCTTCCGCACCTTGGCCTTAAACTCTGGGTCGTGCAGCAGCAAGTAGGCGAGCTCCGCTCCCTGCTGCACCAGGTTAATCTTTGCCATTCCTTTGGCTTTGCGTTCGAACTCCGCCGTGGGAATGCCGACCAATTCGGCCAGTACGTAGCCGGAATCGTTAAAGGTGAGCGTCTGATCGAAATCGCTCGCAAAAATATAGCGTTTTAAGGGCTTATCTGCCATGCCGAATTAGATTCGCGGTGAGCCGAGATGACCCATTTAACGTTTCGATACAGATTATATGCGGTTCCGGTTAAATTATTGTGAACAAACGAACACGCGAATGGCTGCATCAGCAGCTATTCACTCGGTAAACCGGCGAGGCACGCCTTTACTAAATTCGCTGACGCGTCCAGAATAAAGAGTCCGGTTCGAGACAATTTGCGCCGTAGAGGCAAGCACCAAAGTCAGCCGGAATCGATCAAGAAAATACAGGAGCACTCATGCCAGTATCTGGTGAACTGATTCGAGCCATGAATTACGTGGAGGACATGACGACCACGCTACGCCGTATTTGCATTTATATTCCCAGCATGAACTCCGACGAACGGCAGCGACTGGCGGAGGCTCTGCGAGCCGCGGGTGCCGCAATTAATGCGGCCGTCGCCGACTTGGAAAAGGTGAGCACGTAAGTGGCGCAAGTGAAAACCATCGCGGTGATCGGCGCCGGCATTATGGGCCGTGGAATCGCGCATGCTGCGGCCATTGGTGGCTATCGCACGATTCTCGAAGATTTGTTGCCGACTGCGCTGCGCCGGGCCGAAAGCGAAATCCGCGCCAATCTCGACAAAGCGGTTGAATTGGGAAAAGTGTCTTCCCCCGACGCGGACGCAGCATTCCGTCGGCTGGAATATGCGGGCTCGGTGGAAGATGCCGCGCGCGAGGCCGATCTGGTGATTGAAGCGGTTCCGGAAGAGATGGAGTCGAAGATTGAGATTTTCACTCTGCTCGACAAAATCTGCCGTCCGGCGACGATTTTGGCTTCGAACACATCTTCCCTTAGCGTCACGGAAATCGCCAGCGTCACCTATCGTGCGAAGAAGTGCGTGGGCATGCACTTCTTTAATCCTGTACACAAGATGATGCTGCTCGAAGTGGTGCGCGCTTTGGAGACTGACGACGACGCGCTCGCGACCGCTCTCGAAGTAGGGAAGCGGATGGGGAGGGAAGTTGTGGTGATCAAGGAATCGCCCGGCTTCATCACCAGCCGCATCAACGCCATGATCGGCAACGAAGCGTTCTACATGCTGCAGGAAGGAATCGCTTCTGCGGCGGACATCGATAAAGCGCTGAAGCTCGGGCTCAATCATCCTATGGGTCCGTTCGAGTTGGTCGATCTGGTCGGACTGGATACGCGGCTGAATATTCTCGAGTACCTGCACAAGTCGCTGGGAGAAAAATATCGCCCCGCCCCGCTGCTGGTGCAGTATGTGAAAGCGGGAAGGCTGGGACGAAAATCAGGACGCGGCGTGTATGAGTATCCGGAGGGAGCTGCGACTGCTAAGACTGCCGACTCGGCGCCGTCAGAAACTGTGCTTGCGGTATCCCGACAAGTTAGCTCTAGCACTTCGCACGGGGCATAAAGGCGCGCTGCAATGTGGCATCGGCACAAGGTCTTAATTATCCTGCGCGAACTCCTGTGGTTCTTGGTTCTCCTAGCAGGCATCGTTGGTATCTGGGTATTGGAGATTCGAAAGGCCACAAAATGAGTGGGGATACCTGGTAAAAGGCAGCGGTGGTGCAGTATTCAGCGCGCGATTGCTCGACGGCCAAAGTTCAGGCCAGACAAAGATTCGATTCTCTCCTGCTGGACTCCCTTGCTCGCAATCAAAACCTGAAAGCTCTCTCCCATGCCCGCTGGTGTGACCAGGTGCTTGAGCTGCAGCGCCACTTTCGCTCGCTCCTGCGGCAGGCGGCATTCTTCGAAAGCGTCGGCAAACTGGTTGCCTTCGCCGATTCCCAACAGAAATTGGGATTGCGTGACGAGTTTGTGCGTCTGCATACCGTGTCTTTCGGCGGCAGCAGCGAGCGCGGTGAAGTTTACGTCAGCGGTGATGTCCTGTTCGCCCGGCGCTTCATAAGGACTGCTGCTGACCGAGTGCTGCCGAAGCGCCTTCAGCGTTCCCCGATGGCGTCCCGCGAGCTGTTCTTCGCGCGTGTAGCCGTAGTCGATGGCGATCAAGAATCCGCGAGAAATCCCTGCCGCAATCCGGTTCATGAATTGCTGCGCAGCCAGCGGCGCCTCGACGCGTTCGTCCGGCTCAGGATGAACTGAATTGCGGTCTAGAAATTCTAGTTCTTCCGGCGAAGGCTGCACCCAGGCTTCAATGAAACGGCCGTTGTGTGCGTCGATGCGCAGGGACCCTTTCGCGCTAAGAATTTCGACCGGAAGCGCATCGAAGAATTCGTTAGCAAAGATGATGGTTGGATTGTGCGATGATGCCTCGCCACTGGGAAACAGCGACGCGAGTTCTGCCCGCCCTGATTCGAGGTGATGAGCCAGAGCCAGTCTAATTCGCCTGCGCAACGCGGGCGAACTTTCGACGAGAACGTAGCGCAGCGCGCGGAAGAAATCCGGAAACTTCTTCTCAGACCAGTCGATGACATCCTGCGCGAACAAACCGCTGCCAGGGCCGAGTTCGACCAGATCGACCTGCTCCGGCGAGCCGAGAGCGCGCCACATCTCTTCGAACTGGCGCGCGAGAAGGCGCCCGAAAACGGCGTGCACATCGCTCGACGTGTAGAAATCGCCGGCCTTGCCGAACTGCTCTGCATTTCGCGAATAGTAACCGAGCTCGGAATCGTAGAGGCAAAGTTCCATGTAGCGCGAAAATGGAATGGTCCCGCGCTCTCGGATTTCCTGCTCGATCTTCTGCCGCAGTGAACTCACGATTCCCTCCGGCGGCGATCGGCGCGGTCCTGCGGCGTGCGGATGAACATTTCGACGAAATAGTCGTGCAGGGCGTCGTAGAGCTGGCGCTGGAAGCTCCATTCGAACTGCGGATGGTCTAGGTCGCGGGGATGCAGATCGAAATAATATGTGTGCACAGGAATCGATGCGTCTTTGAACTGGATGATGACTTCCACGCCTTCGCCCTTGGAGCGCGCAGAAAAATTCAACAAAGGATGTTCGTAGAGACTCAGTTGAGCGAGGACGCGATCAAGCCGGGTCGCAGCGGTTTCGGGCACCGTGGGATTGTAAAGCAGGGAAGAGAAAATGGGTGCGAGGATACGATGCCGCCTCTCGCGACTGCCGGCGGGACGCCGGTGCTACTCGTAGCGCAATGCCTCGATGGGATTCAACCGCGCAGCCTTGATCGCTGGCAACATACCGCTGACGATGCCAACGAAACTTAAGATAGCGGTCGACCAGATCAGCGTGGCGGAGTCAATATACAGGTGGATATCGCCTTCGCTGGCGTCTTCGATGAACGCGCTCCACAAGGTGAGCGAGCCCACCGACCAGGAAACGAGATAAGCCAGCACCACCCCCAACAGCCCGCCAATGGCTGTGATTACCAGCGCTTCAGCCAGGAACTGAAACAAAATGTGCCAGCGATGCGCGCCCAGCGCTTTTTCCACTCCGATTTCGCGCGTCCGCTGAGTCACTGAAACCAGCATGATGTTCATCAGGCCCACGCCGCCGATGCCCAGCGTCAGCAAGCCGATAAAGCCCAGAAGAACCTTGATTCCAACTGTAATCACATTAAGGTCAGCGAGATCTTTCACAGCATCAAAGACGAAAATCGCGCGCTTGTCCTTCGGATCAAAGCCGTGATGAAAGGCCATCGAGTTACGCACGGCTTCGACCACCTTGCTGTGGTCGCCTTCGTAATCCATCATGATGCCGTCAAGATAGTAGGTATTCTTGAGGTCGCTCATGGCGCTGTACGGGACATAAACCAGCGAGTTCATGTCTTCGTCGCCGTTGGAAATTGTATGTCGCAGCACGGCAACGACTTTGTACGAAATGCCGTCGACGCGAATGCTTTCGCCCAGCGCATTCTGGCCGGAAAACAGTTTCTTTTTCACCGTGGAGCCGATGACGGCTACGCGAGTGTGCGTAAAATCATCCTGCTCGCCGAAGAACGCGCCTTCGCCCACGTCGAGCGCGCGAATTTTCTCGTAGGTGGAATAGATTCCATGCACACCATAGCTTCCGCTGCGCGTGCCGAAAGCCACCAGGCTTTGTTTATCCACTTCAGGAGACATGCGGGTCAGCATGGGGACCTCGGCGCGCAGGAAGTCGAGATCGTCGCGGGTCAGGCGAACCTGCACCCCCGCCTTGGTGCCGCCGGCTTGCAGCGACGTTCGGCCCGGAAAAATAGCGACCAGGTTGCCTCCAAAGGTACGGAAGGCGATCATCAAAGCGCTCTCAAAGCCCGATCCGTAAGCCAGCAGCAAAACCACGGTCGCAATACCCCAGGCCATGCCCAGCATAGTGAGCATGGACCGGCGGCGGTTATGTCGTAGGGCTTCCAAAGCTTGTTGTCCGAGATCGCCTAACATGACTACTCCCAAACTTGATGAAAGTCAGAACTCAAAAATCAAAATGCAAAGGTAAAAACGGTTCCGCTGTACTTCTGCATTCTGCCTTTTGACTTCTGCATTTTTCCTACTCCTGCCGCAGCGCTTCCACCGGAGGAAGCAGCGCCGCTTTGCGTGCGGGGTAAAGACCGGCGACAATCCCCGCCAGCGATAGCGACAGAATGGCAACCACGGCGGAAGCCGGCACGATGCGCGGTGTGTCGAATCCCTCCGGCGAAGGCAACTGCGCCAGTAGCGCAACAAACGCCGCCGTAATCGCCAGCCCGATACCGCCGCTAAACGCGGTGAGAAATGCGCCCTCGACAAAAAACTGCGTCATAATGTTGCGGTGCGTCGCGCCCAAAGCCTTGCGCAGACCAATTTCACGGGTCCGCTCGGTTACTGAGACCAGCATGATGTTAATGATGCCGATCGCTCCCAGACCCAACGTCACAACTCCAACCACGCCCAGGAACCAATCCATTGCGTCAAAAATCTTTCCCACGCGGATGGCGCCATCGATGGTGTCCCAGTCCTGAAACGCGTCGTCAATACTGGCATCGAAACCATGGCGCCGCGCAATGATGGCGTGAACTTCATTCTTGGCTTCGACGTGCAGCTCCTTTTTTATGGGCCGGTAGTTGAGGAACGAAATAGCGTTCTCCGAGTTCTGCAAGGTAAGCGGGAAAAGCATGCGCATGGTGTCGAAGGGCACGAAGATGCGGTGGTTGGTGCCGTTCTCGCCCTCCTTGCCGATCTTCGGGATGACTCCAATCACCTTGAAGTCCATGTCGTTCAGCAGAATGGTGCTGCCCACGGCGGGCTGTCCGGGAAACATATTCTTCAGCAGTTCCCACCCCACGACTGCCACGCGGCGATGCTGGGAGTTGTCTTGGTCGTTAAACCAGCGTCCCGGTTCGATCGGCATGTTGCGAATATCGCTGTACTCGGGAACCACGCCGAAGACCTGCCCGTTGGTGGACCCGTAATCACTGACGGCGCGGATGTCGTCACGTTCCAGTACCGGAGACACCGCACGCAGAAGTCTGGACTGATCGCGAATGGCGAAATAGTCGCCATAGGTCAGGTAGTAGGGTTGTCCTGAGGCGTAACTGCCCACCACAGCCGGAATGCGGCCCGGAAAGACAAACATGATGTCTTGCCCGAGTTCGGCCATATTTTTTTCCTGGCCGCTGCGGAAGCCTTCTCCCAGTCCTACCAGAAGCAGCAGCGAACCTACACCCCATGCGATCCCGAACATAGTGAGGAACGAGCGCAGCTTGTGCGCCCACAGAGTGGAGAGCGACTGCCGCACGATGTCGAGAAGGATTCGCATTAGGGATACACCCCCACGCCTCCGGGAGGTGCGTAGGGGTTCCGGGCAACGCTCAGGCGAGGGGTCTCAATCCCGCCCGACCGCTTTCCGCTTAAGCATCTGATCAGTAATACGCAGCTGGGGCCGACAAAGTTCCCCCTGCTGTCGTTGTTTACTTAGACCAGGAGAAGACGAAAAAGGTTAGCCGGAATCATGATTGGGACGAGCGCGATTTTGCCAGAGATGCGTTCCGATTGGCCTTGTCAGAATTCGAAATACCCTTCGGCTCGCGCTGGGCGGTGGGTGCCGTCGGTACCGGTTGCCGTCAGTAGTCCTGAGATTCCGTTAAGACTTTCCCATGCCGCCTGGTTTAGCGCCGGGTCTGATCCTACCAGGTCGCGGATCATGTCCCACGCCGCCAGGTTCAGAGCGCCTTCCGGCGGAGGTCCCATAGCCAGAGACACCGAGCACTGGGGGCAAAAGGAAATGCGATGAGCCGTCGACTTCTGGCGCGGCTTTATTCCTACCGTTTGCGCGAACATGTACAGCGCCACGGATTTATGTCCAGCCTCAAGCTCGCGATTACAGCGAAGACAGTGCATGTTTTCCAAGGATCTCTCCCCGCACGGATGGCAGCCCGTAGAGATAAATACTGGTCGTTCCTGGTAAGGCGATACAAGTATGTAGGCAGATTCCGGCGCGATGGGGGCGGAGTTAATATGCAAATTCTTTGATCGAGAACCAAGTTGTGCTCTAGCCAGAGGCGGCGGGCAAGGTGCACTCTGTTGCGATGAGTGCCAACATCAGGAACCCTCGAAATAAGCGCTTGCCGGCCGTCGAGCCGCCAACTCGGATACATCCGCCATCTGGCCGGTTTGTTCGGCTGTCGCAACTTGGCAAGTTGCGCGAATGCGAACAGGTCGCCGCGGTTTGCTACCGGGTACGCAACGGTGACATCGAGTTCCTGCTGGTTCGGACCCGTGGCAGCGGTCGCTGGACTTTTCCCAAGGGTAGCGCTGAACCGGGATTGTCCCATGCCCAGGCCGCGGCGCTTGAGGCTTTCGAGGAGGCCGGAGTTCACGGGCGGATCGAAGAAACTTCATTCGTCCGGTATGTCGGTCGCAAGCGGGGCGACGCGCGGAAATCCGCCGCCAGATCTCGCAAGAAAGAACTTGCGGTCAACGCTCATCTCTGTGAAGTGCTGCGGCTCGGCTGTCCAAAGGAGTCCAATCGAAATCGCACCTGGTTTAGGGTTCGTGATGCCAGGGTGCGCTTGCGGGAGGGTCGCGAATCCGATGAGGGGTCTGAGTTCTCCCGCGTAATCGACCGAGCTGTCGCACGCATCCAGCGATTACGCGGTGCAAGCGGCATCCTCGGTGGTCGCCCGCAGGATGGTCGGGCGAAACTGCTTCCGCCACCCCGTGAAATGCCGCAAAAAGACGCGCTGCAAAAAGTACAGTTCGAGCCTTCCGCGGAAGCTCATGGCCGGGTCGAGCAGGCTTCACTCACGGCATACATTCGCTGGCAGCGCGGGATCATGGGGCAATCCGTTGTGCCTGCAATCGTGGCGCACCGTCGCGAGGTTCTGCATGGCGAAATCCTGCAGTTCCGCCCACCGCGGGAAAAGAAGTCTAGAGCTTTGGGAAACGTCACAAGCAACGCCTGAACGGTCTCTACCCCAAACTCTGCCGTTCATTGCTCTTTGTTTTTCGGCCGCTCGTATGCTTTCTGCATATACCTGCGCGCTTCTTCCAGAGCGGCAAACGTATCGTCATTGGTCTGGATCGCCTGCCGGTATTCGTTGATGGCGCGCTCGCGCTGGCCAGTAATGTCGAAGATCTTGCCCAGTTGGATATGGCTCCAGACTTCAGTCCATCGCGGATCGCCGTCACCGTTAATGGAAGCGCGGTAGGAGTTGGCCGAGGACTGGTAGTTTCTCTGCAGGAAGAAAATCTCCGCCACGCGGTAATGCGCCAGGGAACTGTTCTTATTCTGGTCGAGCGCCTTGTTGAACTCCGCGAGCGCACCGGAGAGATCGCCCTGCTGCTGCAAAGCCTGGCCGCGCAGAATCGACGAACGCAGCTTCACATCCGAGGAGTTCGTCAGCACGTGGTGGTCGGGATCGATGGAAATCCGCCGCGGCCGTCCAAAGGTCTCAATGATAAAAGCTGAGTTCGTCCCTACAACATCGATCTTCTTATTTTCCGTTTTGCCGTCGGTATCAATCCGTACGTCAACGGGCATGCGGAACAAATCCAGATCCTGGGAAATCTCGCCGGTAACGCGAAAGCCTTTGTTGCTGCCCAGCCGGTAGGTCGTATATTTCAGTTTGAATTCAGGCGCTCCGGTGGAATCCAGCCACTGGGAAAAGAACCAGGTGAGCTGCTCGCCGTAATATTTTTCGGCGATCGCGCGGAACTCGTCCATGGTGGCCGATTTGCCCGCGTAGGTTTCCGCGAACTCGCGCATGGTCTTCAGATACTTGTCTTCGCCCAGCACCCAGCGCAGCATGTGCAGGATCATCGCGCCTTTGTCGGTGACCAGCGACTGAAACTCGGTGGAAAACGGATCGAGTTTGCTGGCGCTGGAGAGCGGAATGTTGTCATAAGCCAGCGCTCCCACCGACATGTCCTTGATCGCCTCTTCCAGACCCGCAGACCCGGCTGCGCTTTCCACGTACATCGCCTCGGAGTAGCGCGAAAATCCATCGGTCAACCACCAGTCGTCCTTCGTAGCGGGACTAACAGACACCCCCCACCACTGATGCGCGATGGCATTCGCCAGCAGACGGTAATTCGTTTTCTCCGTAATGGAATGGCCGGCAAGAGCCGCCATTTCCGGTGCCCACGCGTAAGGAACCGTGTCGCCCGGCAGTTCCACCACGTTGAGCCTTTGCGAAAGAGGTGTGCCGTACAGCGTGATGAAGTAAGTGAATTCCTGAATCGCCGTCGTGGTGTACTCGGGAGCCAACTTCTGGTGGTCGGGTTTGAAGAAGACGTGCAGGTCCATGCCGGCTTCGTCGCTCTTATATTCCTGGAAAATGCCGGCAACAATGGTGCCGGGGAAACTCGGCTTGGAATAAACGAAGGTAAACGTCTTGGTGGGAAGGCCGTTGGAATTAGGCTTATTCGACGGCGGATTGTCAGTAACCGTCGTTTTTCCGCTTCCGATCACCAGCATGTGCGAGGGGACAGTAACGCTAATAGTCGACGTGAACCGGTTGAGCCCGTATCCGCTCACCGGGAACCACCGTCCGGAGTAGAGCAGATAGCTGGTGTCGTCGCCAATGGAAGCGAGTTTCAGGCCGGGCACGGGGCTGTCGTCCGCGCTTTCGATCTCGCCTTCGTATTCGAAGGTGAGCGTGGTGGATGCGTCTTTCGCCAGGCCAGCCGGAAGCGGCACGCGTATGGTCGAATCCTGCGTAACCCGCTCGGCGGATAGCGGCTGGTTCTGGTCGTCGAGCACCCGCGTCACCCGTAGGCCGTTATGCAGTTCGAAGATGGCCGTGTTCAGGTCCTGAAGCGCCGTGAACTTTACCTTCGCCCGCGCCGAAATCTGGTGCAGATGCGGCGTCAACTCGGCTTCGATCTGGTAGTCGTCGACGCGCAGGCGAATCTTCTCCGCGGCCCGCGATGGCATCGCGACGAAAACCAATAGCAGCAGGGCGAGGGAACCCGACAGGACGCTCGGGGCGCGCCGAAAACGAATCTGCATTAAGGAGAGTCTCCCGGAAATGGGCCTAACCATTCCTATGATGAAGATTCTCCTCTAAAAGATGCTGGGAGCACAAGGTTTAGAGAGCAGCTTCTAGCTTTTAGCTCCTAGCTCTTAGCCACGACAAATCGGTTTGGGAAGGGCACGGCTTCAGAGGCTGCGGAAAAACTCGATTCGCAGCCGCTTTGAAAGGGCGCGACTTCCAGTCGCGCCGCAAAAGCCCAATAAAATCAACAGCGGCTTCAGCCGCCGGATCAATTATTCGACCCGCGAAGGACTTTTTCCGCAACCTCTTCAGCCGTGTCGACAAGGCCGCTAAAGACGCGGGCTTTAGCCCCTGAGGGGCGTGCGTTGCTCCAGGCTCTTGCGAGATGCTCTGGACAGCAGCAGCGTTAGGATGATTTCTGCAGCGCGGTCTGCCGGGCGCAGAACTGGCCTTGCAACGCCGCTTCCGGGAGGGCGCAGCAGCGTCTTCACGCGGGTTAAGCCCTCTGCTATGCGCTCGCGCGCCTCGCCCTCCGGCAGGATTTTATTGATTTCCGCCACCACGTTCGACGCCGAGAAGTCGTGCTGCACCAGCTCCGGCACGACTTCCTCTCCCGCAATCAGATTCACCATGGCAAAGCGTGGCACTTTCACTCGCGGCTTGCCGAGCAGATAAGTGAGCCGCGAAACGCGGTAGACCATCACAAACGGAGTGCGCATCATGGCCGCTTCCACGGTCGCAGTTCCGCTGGCCACAATGCCGGCCCGCGAATGCCACAGCGCCGGCAGGGATTCAGGAACGAGAGTGATTCTCTGGCCAGCAATCAGGCTCTGCAGGAAGCCGCGATCGAGCGTGGGCGCGACCGGCAGCAGAAAATCATAATCGGAACCCAGCTGCGCGGCCGCCTCAAGAATAGTCGGCAGGTTCATCCGCACTTCCTTCACGCGGCTGCCGGGCATCAGCGTGATCCAATGCTTTGTGGAATCGAGACGAAATTGCGCGGCGTAGTCGCTGCGCTCGATGGTTGGCTGCGGCAAGTCGGCCAGGGGATGGCCGACGAAGGTCGCATCCACTCCGCGGTCGCAGTAGAACTTTTCTTCAAATGGAAAAATGACCAGCGCCTTATCGATGTAGTCGCGTAGCAACCGCACCCGTCGCTGCCGCCACGCCCAGAACTGCGGCGCGACATAGTAAACCACCGGAATGCCGCGCTTCTTCATCTGCCGCGCCACCCGCCAGTTGAAGGCGGGCGAGTCGATCACGATGGCGAGATCGGGCTTGCGCCTATCAGCCTCGGCAATCAGATGCCGGTACAGACGGTAGATCTTTGGCAGATGGCTGAGAATTTCCGTGATGCCGACGACAGAGAGGTCTTTCGCGTCGACGACAGTGTCGCAGCCGGTGGCCCGCATGCGCTCTCCGCCAACGCCGAAAAACTCCAATGAGAATTGTGTGGGCTGAGATACAGGTGTGGGCTGAGATGCACATGTGGGGACAGCCGCCCCCGGCTGTCCGGTCGAGCGAAGCTCGACAGTCTCCCCAACAGCAGCCCGCCGGAGAGCTTCAATGAGCTGTGCCCCGTACATTTCCCCGGAAGCTTCGCCGGCTGAGATCAGGATTCGCAAGAGAGCATTGTAAGGCCGGAGCACGTCGCGAATACTCGATGGAAAATCATTTCCCATGAAAGCCACCCGAACGAGCGTGATAAAATAAAAAGAAGTTGAAAGGAAGTTCGATGCGACGCCCCGTTAAGCTCGATTTCAAGCCGCTCTCCCTCCGAGAGACTGCCAAGCGCCTCGGAGTTCCGCCAGCCAGAGCGCGGAAAATCCTTGCGCTGGTCGGTGTTGATTTTGACGGACGGATTGTCAGCACGGCATCCCCGAAGAGGCAGGCCCGCGTGGTAAAGACATCATCCCGCAGAGCGAAGACGTCGACGAGGTAGCAGGTTCTCACGATTCAGCGCCCTGGTGACCATTCTGTCGCCATGCCGAAAACCAAAGAAGCCGTTTTTCTCAACATCCCGTACGACCCGCAGTTCACCCGGCTGTACCTCGCCTACATCACGGCGCTGAGTGCCATAAGCTTCCTGCCCCGAGCCACGCTCGGAATCACGGGCAATCGGCGACTCGACCGCATCGCCAGCCTCATCGAAAGTTGCGCCTATTCGATTCACGATCTCTCACGAGTGCAACTGGATCGACATGCGCCACGCACGCCTCGTTTCAACATGCCGTTTGAACTCGGCCTGGCGGTGGCCTGGGCTCAAGCGAATCCGCGGCATAAGTGGTTTGTTTTCGAGTCCGTGAGGCGTCGTTTGAATAAGTCTTTGAGCGACTTGGACGGGACCGATCCCTACATTCACGGGGGAACTGTGCGTGGCGTAATGAGGGAAATCTGCAACGCGTTCGTGTCTCGGGGAACGCAACCTACAATTCCCCAGATGATGAAGATGTATCGCGAACTGCGCCGGGACTGTCCGGGAATCCTGAAGAATACGGGGGCGCAGTCGATATTCACGGCGAGGGTGTTTTCAGACCTCTGCGTGGCGGCGGCGGGTTTGCGGACCAAGCATTTGGGGTCGGATTGAGTGCATGATCAGCGGCAGATTCGCTAAAATTCTCTTGACTTCGCTCCTCTACCCTGCAATCCTATTTCTCTACGCATCTGATCTTTGACATCTAAATAGCAATGAGCTAACCCACGCAAATGCAATATTTTACGGCCCGGACCATCGATTCCACAGCATTTCGATCAGGCGGGTCCGCATAAGTCCTTTGAACGGAATATTTTGCGGGCAAGTTATTTGCTTTCAAGATTTTAGCCAGATCAGGCAGATCAGAAATTCGCTAACTTGCTGATTCCAGAGATTTTACTGGATCGATCTGATGTTTTTCTTGATCCGGATATCTGACCACCGGAACTGGCTGGCAGGCGAGTCCGCATCTAGTCATCCGCGCTGGCAGTGACCTCGGGAAGCGGTGCCCGCGCCACGCTCAACTCCTGATCCTTGTACTGGAGCTGGTAAAGCTTGAAGTAAATCCCGCGCTGGGCCAGCAGTTGCTGGTGCGTGCCCATCTCTCGTACCTGCCCTTTGTGCATGACGATGATCTTGTCGGCGCGCTGCACCGTCGAAAGCCGGTGCGCGATGATCAGCGACGTGCGTCCCTCGACCATGCGGTTGAGCGCGTCGCGCACGCGGAATTCGGTTTCAGTGTCCACGCTCGAAGTAGCTTCGTCGAGAATCAGAATCTTCGGTTCGTGGGCCAGCGCCCGCGCGAACGAGATAAGCTGCTTCTGTCCAGTGGAAAGCGTCGAGCCACGCTCCCGCACTTCTTCGTCGAAACCTTTCGGCAGCGCGCGAATGAAGTCAGCGAGGTTCACATCCTCGGCCGCCTGCTCGACGTCCGCGTCCTTAATACGCTTTGTGCCGAGCCGGATATTTCCACCAATCGTGCCACTGAACAGAAATGGATCCTGCAGCACCACGCCGAAGCGGCCGCGCAGGTCGGTGAGGTCCATATCCTTGACGTCAACGCCATCGATTCTGACCGCGCCTTTCTGCACGTCGTAAAAGCGGAGCAGCAGCGAGATAAGCGTGGTCTTCCCCGTGCCGGTGTGGCCCACGATGGCCACGGTCTCGCCGGGTTCGATCACAAGGCTTACGTCACGCAGGACCCAGTCCGGGCCGGTCGTCCCCCCGGATGCCCCCTCATGGTCGTTCCCAGATTCTTCCGGCGTGTCGCGATAAGCGAACCAGACGTGTTCGAACTCAATGCGACCGGGCCCTTCAGGCCGCTTGGTTATCGCAGGAGAAACCACCTGCACCGGCGTGTCGAGCAGTTTAAAGATGCGTTCGCTGGCCGCCATGGCCGATTGCAGGATGTTGTATTTTTCGCTGAAGTCCATGATCGGCCGGAAGAATCGCAGAGCGTATTGAATGAACGCCACCAGCACTCCGAGCGACGCCACGGTCGGTATCAGGCGGAATGCAACCAGCGTTCTCCAGTTGAAACTGACTGCAACACTGTCCGCGCGAACATTTCGCATCGCGTCGCCGCCGCCGAACCAGATCACGCAGGCAATCGCGATGGCAGAGAGAACCTCGACGACGGGGTAATAAACCGAGTAAGCCATGATCGCGTCTTTATACGCGTCCATGTGGCTGCGATTGATCTCCGAAAAGCGCTTGTAAGCTTTGCGCTCGCGATTGAAAAGCTGCAGCACCACCATGCCGCTGATGTGTTCCGACAGGTAAGAATTAATGCGCGCGATGGCGACGCGGATACGCCGGTAGGAATCGCGCACCCGGTCGCGGAAAATCTTGGTCGCCACCACGATAAACGGCAGCACGGCAAACGTGATCAGCGCCAGCTTCCAGTTCATGCACAGCATCACGCCCAGAATGCCGAAGAGCACGAACAGGTCTTCGAAAATCGACACTACGCCGGAGGTGAACATTTCGTTCAACGCGTCCACGTCAGTCGTGACGCGCGTCACCAGCCGTCCAACGGGATTTCTGTCGAAGAAGGCAACGTGCAGGCGTTGCAAATGGCGGAAGATCTGGCGGCGCAGATCGAACATCACTTTCTGGCCGGTCCATTGCATGTAATAGGTTTGCAGGAACTCCAGCAGGAAGCTGAAGACCAGCAGTCCAACGTAGATGGCCGCGATCTGCGCGATGCCGGTGATGGCGTTCGGGCTGAGCCAACTCCATATGCCGGAGGATGCCCCCTTTGTGGGCGCCAGGTAGCGATCAATCGCCACCTTGGTGAGATAGGGGCCAAGCACGTCGGCAAACGACTTCAGGACAATCGAGACCAGCGCAATCGCCACCTGCCAGCGGTAGGGCCGCAGATATTTCAGCAGCCGCGCCATCAGGCGGCTGTCATAGGCTTTGCCTAATACTTCTTCTTCCTGGGACATCGGTTTCTTGGCGTTCGGTTAGTGCAGTGGCGCTGATAACAGGGTACTTCAAATATGGATGCCAAGGCAGAGCTGAGGATGGAAAAGCTTTCCCGATCAGCCGCTGGCACGCAGATGGGATAATGGCAGAGTGCCCGCAGGCATTTACATTTCCGTTCCGTTCTGCCGCACCAAGTGCAGCTATTGCAACTTCGCCTCCGATGTGTTCTCGCGAGCGGTTTTCCAGCGCTACGTCGATCGCGTTTGTGCTGACATTGAGAACGCCCCGCAGGTTGCGACGAAAATGGGTGGGCAGTTCGATCGCGCGGCGGATTCCATCTATCTGGGCGGAGGTACGCCGACCGTTCTCGATCCCACGCAGTTGGAGCGAATCTTCGCCACGCTGCGACGGCAGTTCGAAGTAAGTCCCGATGCGGAAGTCACGGTCGAATGCGCCCCCGGCACGCTGACCGGCCCCGTCTTGGAAAGCCTCCTGCACTGCGGCGTGAACCGCGTGAGCCTCGGCGTGCAGTCGTTCGTGGACCAGGAGGCGGCCGCGGTCGGCCGTCTGCACAAGCGCGCGACCGTGCTGGAGGACATTGCTCGCCTGCGTGCGGCTGGAATTACGAACATCAATATCGATCTCATCGCCGGGTTGCCCCACCAGACTGCTGAAAGTTGGGAATTTTCTCTGGCGGAAACCATCGCGACCGGCGCACCGCATGTGAGCGTCTACATGCTCGAAGTCGATGAAGATTCGCGGCTGGGTCGAGAATTGCTGGCTGGCGGCACACGCTACCACGCGCACTTCGTGCCGGATGAAGAAACCGTGGCGGATTTCTATCTCGCGGCCTGCGAACGACTCAGTGACGTGAGTGTCGCGCAATACGAGATTTCCAACTTCGCGCGCGTCGGCTTCGAATCACGCCACAATTTAAAATATTGGACGCGGCAGCCCTACTTCGGCTTTGGCATGGACGCGCACTCGATGCTGGCTTCCGCCTCGCCCGGCATCGACGCCCTGCGGTTCGCGCCCCCGGACTCCCTGGAACAGTACATGAGCGCGGCGGAGTTGCCGAGGACTGTGGTCTCATGTCAGGCAGCGTTGGAGGAAAGTTTTTTCCTTGGGTTGCGGCTGACACATGGCGTTAGCCTTCGTGAATTCGCCGCGAAATTCGGCGATGAAGCAATCGATAACGCTCGCGCTACGATTGCGGAGTTCATCGCCAGCGGGCTGATGGAGCAGCAAGGCGACTTCGTCCACTTGTCCCCGCGCGGGCGATTGCTTTCGAACGAAGTGTTCGAGAGATTCATTCTGGCTAATGAAATCGCTCGTTAGGCTGCGGCGATGCGAAGAATTCGTCACACTTGGTTTGCAGCCAGACCATACGGTCGGTTGGGCTGAAGGCTTTTGTGCTTGAGATCGCCAATGCTGGCGCGGCTTTCCATGCTTTCGCCTGCACGCCCCTGAGGTAACTTTTTTCCCTGCCCGCCGCTATGTTCTAATCAAAAAACCGGTCGCCTCGGGCGGAGGAGTCGTGGATTTTCAACTCAGTGACGAGCAGCAGCATTTGAAGAAGAGCGTCCGCGAGTTCGCCGAGCGCGAGATTGCGCCCAACGTCATGAAGTGGGACGAGGCCTGCGAGTTTCCGCTGGCTACCATCAAAGAACTGGGCAAGCTTGGCTTGTTGGGAACAGTTTTCCCCGCCGAATACGCGGGCGCGGGCATGGGCTATGTGGAATACGTCATCGCCATCGAAGAGTTGTCACGCGTGGATGGCTCGGTGGGCATCATCGTCGCGGCGCATACGTCGCTCTGTTCCAATCACATCTTCCTCGCTGGCGACGAGGCGCAAAAGAAGAAGTACGTCAGCAAACTTGCAACCGGCGAATTCATCGGCGCATGGGGACTGACTGAGCCTTCTTCCGGATCGGACGCGGGCAGCGCCCGCATGACCGCAAAGCGCCGCGGCAGCAACTGGGTCCTTAACGGTACGAAGACTTTCTGCACCAACGGCCACTATGCCGATGCAATCGTCGTGATCGCCGTGACTGACCGTGCCGCCAATACCCATGGCCTTTCCGCGTTCATCGTCGAGAAAGATACCAAGGGATTTCGTCCCGGCAAGAAAGAAAACAAGCTTGGCCTGCGCGCCAGCGACACGGCGGAGATGATTTTTGAGGACTGCGTGATTCCGGCGGAGAATCTGCTGGGCAAGGAAGGCGACGGCTTCATCGACGCCATGCGCGTGCTCGATGGCGGACGTATCTCGATTGCCGCTCTGTCGCTCGGCATGGCGCAGGGCGCATACGAGGCCGCGCTGAACTATTCGAAAGAACGCAAGCAATTCGGCAAAGCCATCGGCGAGTTCCAGGCGATCCAGTGGAAGCTGGCCGACATGGCCACGGAAATTGACGCTGCCCGCCTGCTCACCATGCGCGCGGCATCGATGAAAGACGCTGGCATGAAGACTACGCTGGAATCATCCATGGCTAAACTCTACGCCAGCGAGGTCGCGGTGAGATGCGCCAACGAGGGCGTGCAGATTCACGGTGGGTACGGGTTCATCAAAGACTATCCCGCCGAGAAGTATTACCGCGATGTGAAGCTCTGCACCATCGGCGAAGGGACCAGCGAGATTCAGCGGCTGGTGATTGCGCGGCAGTTACTGAAAGACTAGCGTCGCGCTTTCAGCATCGGAGGTCATGCTTGCGGTGGAGGTCGGCGAGAAACTCGGTGGCCGGTCTGGTGCGTCCGGCTCTCAGATCCTCGTAACCGCGACCGATGCCCTCGACCGCTTCTGCGAAGTCCTGGCGCTCCCACTCGAGATAGGCGGCCAGAGCTTCGTCGAGGGCCGCAGAGGTTCCTGGCCTCGCCATCTGGCGTATTCTTCCGGTCGTGCCTTTCGCTCCGGCTTCAGCGGAATCATGTCCATGTGTTGGCCATGGTTTCCTCTCACTTATCGCAAGGGGTTCGGGGCTAAGGTCAAAACCTATCTGCTGGCAGAGGGAGCCGTCAAATGGTGAACGGAAATCCACTAATTCTTCGACGCCTCGATGAACTCATCGCGGAGGGAGAGCGGGTATTTGAGGAATCTACGAAAGCAAAGGGAGGTCCTGTCGATTCAGTTTCCCTTGCTCGGTGGATAACCAGTTGTCTAAACCTTCTCGACAAGCTCTCAGTATCTACAAATCGGTTTGTCAACCAGTTCGAGCTTTGGACAAGACCCAGCGTCGCGGGAGTCATGGTCGTAGGCGCAGCGCTCGGAGTGCTCAAATCAGCAAAGGACGAATATTCGTTAGGTCTCGCGGTGGAATATCATCTGTCCGTATCCGCCGCTGTTTTTGAGGGATTGCTTGACCAGGCGGATTACTTGCTCAAGCATGGATATGAACGGGCGGCTGCGGTCTTGGCGGGCGCGGCGCTTGAAGAGGGGTTAAAGAACCGGGCGAGAGCTGCCGGGTTGGAGGTCGGTCCAAAGGAGACGTTGAGTCCCATCATCGTTAAGCTCAAGGCGATGGATGTTGGAGTCTTGACGGAATTCGAAGCCAAGCGTCTTGAGGCGGTGGCCAAAATGCGAAACGACGCCGCCCATGGTGGAGAGTTCACTTACCGCTCGGAGCAGATTTCTGAAGCGTTGTCTGAAGTCCGAACGACTTTAGAGAGAGTCCTCTCGGCACATTAATACAGCCTGAATACAGCGTGGCTCAGGGAATCATTTCGGACAGCCCATCGCGATCCGCACCGCATCTGCTATCTGGCACACTCGAGTGTTGCTCAAGGTGCGTAGTGGAGATTTTGGTTCGACTAGAAACTCTTTTTTCACGACTGTTAGATCTTCGCAGCGGATGCTGGAGGGATGAAGGCCGGTCTCTCCTGGAGAAAGCCGGATGTGTGTCTCGAAGTCTCTTTCCACGGAGCCCGTCAAGGGCGCCACGAGCACTGTGCTGGCACCCGAATGTCGGTTTCTGGCATCGAGGGAAACAATGATCACCGGCCTTGCGGATTTTTCTGGCGGATCAGAGGGGAGCTTGACGTACCAAATTTCACCACGCAACGGCATTCGCTTCATGGCTAGTCCTCGCTTGGAAATTGGGTTGCGGCAAAGTCGCCCCAAGCGCGATCTTCCGCGATCTCCTCAGGGGTAAGCGAATCGTAGTAGCGCGTGACTGAGGCTGAGATGCGCTCCATCTCTCTTGCTTGTTGCTGTTGCCGAATGAGATCTTCCAAGATCGACGACATGGACCTGCTTCGTCTTTCCTTACGCAAGGCTTCCAGGTACATCACCGATTGACGGGAAAGCGAGAATGTCTTCTTTTCCTTGTGTGCTGTGCTCGACTTGGGCATGACGATTCCCGGACTCCTAAGTTTTGATTAAGGCCATCATAACACCTTCCATAGGTATGAACAATAGTATGAATGTGGGTATGACCATAGTGCATCCAGAGGATAGCCGTTCGGGTCGTCCTGAGATTAATGCAGAAATAGCGAAAGCACTATTTCCTGCTTTTCAATACCTGCTTTACACTGATCGCTTGAACCCTACCATCCAGACCTGGATCGAGCAGCTCCGCGCGGGCGACGTGCGCACGCTGGCTCGCGCCATCTCGACCGTGGAGAACCGCGCACCGGGATGGTCCGAGCTGCTGAAGGCGTTGTTTCCGCACAGCGGAAAGGCGCACGTCCTTGGGTTGACTGGGCCGCCGGGCGCGGGCAAGAGCACACTGGTCGATCAGTTGGCCCGTTTCTATCGGAAGGATAACCACACCGTGGGCATTATCGCCGTGGACCCGACCAGTCCCTACACTGGCGGAGCGATTCTCGGCGACCGCATTCGCATGCAGGAACATTTCTCCGATCCCGGAATTTACATTCGTAGCATGGCGACGCGCGGCTCGTTGGGCGGGCTGGCTCGCACCACTGCCGACGTAACTACTGTGCTGGACGCTTCGGGGCGCGACCTCATCATGATCGAGACCGTAGGCGTGGGCCAGGATGAAGTGGATATCGTGCGGCTGGCCGACATCACGATTTTGATACTGGTGCCGGGCATGGGCGACGATGTGCAAACCATCAAAGCTGGCGTTATGGAGATTGCCGACATCTTCGTCGTCAACAAAAGCGACCGCGACGGAGCGGAGCACGTAGAGCGCGAGATTCGCTCGCTGCAATCGCTGGCTATGCGCCACGATGGCTGGACTCCGCCGATCGTCAAGACCGTCGCCAGCCAGGGAGTGGGAATCGAAGAACTTGCGGGCGCGATTTCAGATTACGAGAACTATCTTCAGAATCAAGATCTGTCGCTCAACAAGAGCGTCGAGAACTGGAAAGAACGTCTAATCGAGATGCTGCGCGACGCTTTGCTGGAAAAGGCGCGGACACAATTAGAAAACGGCAACCTCGCACGGCTGGCAGCGGAAGTGGCCGAGCACAAGCGCGATCCCTATACGCTAGTGGAAGAGATCGCCGCCAACAAAGGGAAAAGCTGAGCGTGGGGAAACGCTGATGGCTGAAATCGATCACATCGGAATCGCGGTGAAGTCGCTCGGAGCGGCGAAGTCGATCTACGAGAAGCTGGGCCTGAGCATCTCTCCCGAAGAAACGGTAGAACAGGAGCAGGTGCGGGTGGTCATGATTCCGGTGGGCGAGAGCCGATTGGAGTTGTTGGAAGCGACCTCGGAAACTTCCACGATCGCGAAATTCATCGCCAAACGTGGTGAAGGTCTGCACCACGTTTGTCTGCGCGTTCCAGACCTGCCAGCGGCTGTCGAACGATTAAAGAAACAAGGCGTTCGCCTGGTCTCGGATGAAATCAAGACTGGCGCGGGCGGGCATAAATATGTTTTCGTGCATCCGTCGAGCGCGGGCGGTGTCCTGCTGGAACTGGTCGAGGAGTAAGGTCTTCATGCTTCTTCTCGCCATCGATACTTCCGGCAAGCAGGGCAGCATCGCGCTGGCGCGAGCCGGAGAAAAATCCTCCGATAGTGACGACGTGGAGTTGATCGAGACGGTGCCCTTGGCCGGCGGCACGTTCTCCGCACAACTTGTTCCGCAGATTGCCGAACTGCTCACCGCTCAGGGATTCGACAAACGCGACATCGGCGCTTTCGCCGTCGCTTCGGGGCCGGGATCCTTCACCGGTCTCCGCATCGGCCTCGCGGTGGTCAAGGCTCTGGCTGAGATCTTGGGCAAGCCGATCGCAGCGGTATCGCTGCTGGAAGTGTGCGTCTTTACCAGTGGCGCTCAGGGCAAAGTCATGGCCGCGCTCGATGCTGGACGAAGTGATGTCTACGTGGGAGAGTACGAAATCCCGGCCAAAGCCGGTCAGTTTCCACGGGAGCGTATTCTGACCAGAAGTGAATTTCTTGTTCAGGCGAAAGGATGGATGGTCGTGACCCCGGACGCTGCTCTTGCCGAGGCGGCTGCGGCAACCGGGCTGTCAGTCTCAACTCTGCCGCCAATCTCAGCCATTGCGGTTGCCCGGCTGGGCTGGCGCAAGATTCAGTCGCGTGAGACTGTAACGCCCGAGCAGTTGGAAGCGAACTACATTCGCCGCACCGATGCCGAGGTGCTCGAAAGAATCGGTTCCTAGCTTGCATATTCGACGGGCAAATGCAGCGGACATTCCCGCCATGATGGACTTGGAGCGTATGAGTCCCGCTGCCGGACACTGGTCCCACCAGCAATATGGGAGCATATTTGGGACCGGCCATCAGCGGCCTTCGGGACGGGTCGCGTGGGTGGCTGAGGACGACTGTGAACAGCCGGAGAAAGCCCCCCGCGCAGTTCTTGGATTCATGGTGGCAGCCCAGGTCGATGCGGAGTGGGAGTTGGAGAATGTCGTTGTCGCCGCTACGGCTCGCCGCCGCGGCGTCGGCACCCGACTGGTGACCGAGTTGTTCGAGCACGCGCGATCCAGGAACGGCAGCGCCATATTTCTGGAGGTTCGAGAGTCGAATCAAGGCGCACGCGCCCTGTATCGTAGGGCAGGCTTCCAAGAAACGGGTTTACGCAAGAGTTACTACGCCAGTCCGCCGGAAGATGCAATCCTATGTCGCCTCAGTCTTTAGTTAATACTTTCTCATATCGAGACTGCACCAGAATTTGGCATTGAACCGATTTTGGGGCTGTGATAGTTTGAAGCCGTGAATCCCGGTTGGAGGTCTGCTGGATGCTGACTCCGAAAGACACTCTCCTGACCAGCCACGACGAATTCCGCAGGCTGGCTCAGGAGCATACGCAGTATTCCACTCGTCTTGATTCTCTCACCCAAAAACGTTATCTCAGCGAAGATGAAAAGCTGGAGGAAGTCCGGCTCAAGAAGCTAAAGCTGCGGCTCAAAGATCAAATGGAAAGCATTGAGCGGCAGTATCGGCAACAGTACGGAGTTCACGTAGCGTAATTTATTGCCCAATGGCATGGCGGCCGTCGCCGCTACAGGGTTTTTGTATCTACCCACTGGCGCTTACCGGCGCCTTTCTTTATTTGCACTTACGTGGTTTCTATTTCAAACGTCAGCCAGTGCCGCCCGCCTCTGCTCTATAATGGGACTTCCCATGGTTCGTGACGGCTACTTTTACGGGCTTGGTTTCATCCTGGCTGGGGTCCTGGTGGGCTGGTTCGCCCAGCCGGCCTGGGCCTTGGTGCCGCTGTTGCTTGCGGTGTTTTTTCTCTGGTTCTTTCGCGATCCTGAGCGGGCCATTCCCGATGCGGCGGGCGCCGTGGTTTCGCCGGGGGATGGGAAAGTTACCGATGTCTCACTCGTGACAGTGGCGGGCCGAAAGCAAGCTCGTATCAGCATCTTCCTTAGCGTCTTCGATGTGCACGTGAACCGTTCGCCGATTGCCGGAGTTATTCGCGAGGTCCGCTACCAGCGCGGAAAATTCCTGAACGCCATGAATCGAGCTTCCGCGGACGAGAACGAGCAAAATATTGTATGCGTGGAAGGCGATGGCCAGGTGGTCGTCTTCAAGCAAATCGCCGGCCTGCTGGCGCGTAGAATCGTTTTCTATCCCAAGGTGGGTGATCGACTGGAGCGCGGCCAGCGCGTGGGGCTGATCAAGTTCGGTTCTCGTGTCGATGTATTGCTCGATGGTGAGTCTAGACTGCAAGTGAAAGTCGGCGATCGGGTTCGCGGCGGAGCCAGTGTCCTGGCCTATGTGCAGCCCAAAGGCGAACTGGCAAGCGTGGGCAGTTCTTCCGCCTCCGAAGGGGCGCGCTAATGGATCTTCCCATTCCAAGACGCAGGCAGGACGAGCGGCGCCCACGCCGGATGCGCAAGGGAATGTACATCCTTCCTTCGCTGTTTACCACGGGAAACATGGCTGCCGGTTTCTACGCCATCCTCGAGATCGTTCACGCCAGTGCCGTGTCTTCCTGGCATTTGGACAACGCCGCTAAGGCGATTGGGTTTGCCGTTTTGTTCGATGGCCTCGATGGACGCGTGGCGCGCATGACCGGAACCAGCAGCGAGTTTGGCAAGGAACTAGATTCCCTGGCGGACGTCATCACTTTTGGTGTGGCGCCGGCGATGCTGGCCTGGACGTGGGGATTTCACCTGATGCCGGCGGTTGCGCTCACCGAGTGGAACTTCGAGTGGAACATCAAGCTCACGCAAGTGGGTGCGATTGCCGGTTTCTTATTTCTGATGGCCGGAGCCAGCCGCCTGGCGCGGTTCAACATCACGACCAACCCTCAGCCCTCAAACCCCGGACGTCCGGGAAAGAAGTACTTCGTTGGCATGCCAATTCCGGCAGGAGCGGGGGTGATTGCGGCCGTGGTTCACTTCCGGTCGGGAGTTCCACTCGATTCCTGGTACACCGCAATCAGCTGGTTAGCGATGGTTGCGGCTGTGGGTTACCTGATGGTGAGCACCTGGCGCTTCTACAGCTTCAAAGACATCGATTTCGGTTCGCGCCATCCTTTCCGTTTGATCATTCTTCTTGCGGCGCTGTTCGCCGGCGTCTGGTACTTCTCCAAACAGGTGCTGTTCGGAGTTGCGCTGCTCTATACGTTCTCCGGCGTTTTCTGGCGCCTGCAGTGGATTTTCCGCCGCCGCAGCCAGCCCCCGCCGCCCACCTACAAGGAGGCCTCACAGACTTCATGAGTAGTCCGTCCAAAATCGCGGCATCGTCTCCTTCCTCCTCTGCGCGCGGACAGCTCTTCCGCGCAGCTATCGTGGGCGCGGCCACGCTGAAAGGGAAAGAAGTCGCCGAAATGCTCAGCGAACGAAACTTTCCCGCGGTGGATATTCGCCTGCTTGACGATGACGAATCGATTGGCCAGTTGGAAGCGACAGGCGACGAAATCAACTTCATCCAGAGCGTGCGGTCGGAGCAGTTTACGCACGTGGACTTCACTTTCTTTGCGGCCGATGCCGAGTGTACGCGCAACAACTGGAAGCGCGCTCGCGATGCCGGCAGTGCGATCATCGATCTTTCCGGTGCGTTGGAAGAGGAACCGGGCGCCACTGTGCGCTCTCTGTGGACCGAGCGCGAGCGAGGCGAGATGTGGCAGCCGGAACTGCAACCCGCTCCCTGCATTGTGGCTAATCCTGCCGCCGTGACTCTGGCGCTGCTGCTGCTGAGGGCGCGCAAGGCTGGCGCCATCCGCAGCGTGGTGGCGACGATTTTCGAGCCTGCCTCCGAACAAGGGCAGAAAGGCATGGACGAGTTGCACCAGCAGACCGTCAATCTGTTATCGTTCCAACCCCTGCCGAAGGATATATTCGATGAGCAGGTGGCCTTCAATATGGTTGCGCGCTATGGGCAGAAATCGCAGCGATCGCTGGAGTTGCTGGAATCGCGCGTGCTGCGCCACTATGGAAAGATTGCCGGAGCGGACGCGCCTCAGCCTTCGCTGATGCTGCTCCAAGCTCCAGTTTTTCACGGCCATGCTCTGAATATCTTCCTGGAGATGGCGCACGCCGTCGATCAGGAACACCTGTCGCAGGTCCTTGCGGGAGATCACGTGACGCTGGCAGGAACGGAAGACGATTCGCAGCCGAGCAACGTGAACACCGCGGGTCAGGCCAACATTCTGGTTTCTCTGAAGAGCGATGCGTCACGGCCCAATGGAATCTGGCTGTGGGCGGCGATCGATAACCTGCGCGTGGCGGCCATGACGGCGGTGGAGTGTGCCGAGAGCATGATCCAAACCCGCCCGCTGGGAAAAATCCAATGAGAACCTGCCGGGCCGCGTGGCTGGCATTGCTCGTGGCGAGCGCCAGTTGCGGATACCACACGGCCGGCCACACGGTGCAACTTCCGGAAAACATCAAGACCATTGCCGTCCCGGCCTTCGTAAACGAGACTAATACTTACCGCATCGAGCAGTTGCTTACCGCGTCCGTGGTGCGGGAGTTCACCACGCGCACGCACTATCACATTCTCAACGATCCCAGCGAGGCTGCCGACGCCACGCTGCGCGCCACCGTGGTCTCGGCATCTTCCACGCCGCTCACCTATAACTCCGCGACCGGACAGGCTGCCAGCGTTTTGGTGGTGGTCAGCATGAGAGTAGCTTTGACCGACCGCCAGGGCAAGGTGCTGTACCAGAATCCTTCATATCTGTTTCGCGAGCAATACGAAGTCTCGCAGGACTTAGCGAGTTTTTTCGAGGAAGACTCGCCCGCCTTCCGGCGGCTGTCGCAGGATTTTGCCCGTACCCTGGTCTCTAACATTCTGGAGGGCTTCTAGATGCTAGAGTTTGATTGTCATCCCGAGCAAGCGTTCTTTGCGCAGCGAGGGATCTGGGCGAGCCGCGCGAAGCAGCCTGCCCTGAGCGAGCCGAAGGGTCGCGTTCTTTGCGACGCACGAACCGCGCGTTTGGCTCGCTTCCTTATCAGTCCCTGCTTAGAGTTTTTGGCAAGTGTTTCTTCCATGGAGGACATCTTCTGATGCGGGCTTTCGCCCAGGCCGAGCGTTTTGTCAGCGAGCTTGAATCGCGCAAGCTGCGGCCAGCCTACGTGTTCGTCGGAGACGAAGCCTTCTTCCGCAAGCGCTTTCGCGACGCCATCATCGAGCATCTGGTCTCGCCCGATCTCCGCGACTTCAGCCTGTTCGAGTTCGACTTGGCGGAAAATGACCTTGCGGAAGTTCTCGACCGAGCCCGCACTCCCTCGCTCATGGCGCCCTTTCAGGTATTTTTCGTGCGCGGCGTGAAGAGTCTTTTTGGCCGCGGCTCGAACGATGAAAAGCTCGCGGCCATCGAAGCGTACTGCAAGAACCCGAATCCCGACGCGCTTGTGGTCTTTGTCGCCGACCACATCAGCATCCCCGCCGACGTACGCAAAATGGAGATGCAGGACAAAGAGCGTTACCAGCGTATCCGCGAAACCATGGGCCAGTACTGCGGCATCGTCGAACTGGCGCGGGTGGAAGAAGGCGAAGCCGTGCGCTGGATTTCCGATTACTGCACCAGCCGCGACGTTCCAGTGAAAATCGATCCCGATGGCGCCCGCGAACTGGTCGACGCGCTCGGCGGGGACATGATGATGATCTCCAACGAACTGGAGAAGCTCATGCTCTACGTCGGCGCCCGCAACCGCATCACGCTCGGCGATGTGGAAACCATGGTGCTTGCCGCCAAGCAGCGCTCGCTGTATGAGTTGACCGACGCCATTTCCGCGAAAGACCGCGTACGGGCGCTGGAAGTGCTGGATGCGATGCTATCTTCCGGCGATGGCGAGGACGCCGCCATCGGCCACATCTACATGTTGGCGAAAACCTTCCGCCAGATGCTGGTGATTCTCGAACGTAATGTGCGCGACCAGCGCATGCTCTGGGCCGCGCTGTGGCAGGGCTTCCGCGTCCCTCCCTTCGCCGCCGACGACATCATCAAGCAAGCCCGCCGCTACAAGTCACGCCGCGAGCTGACGCGCGCCATCCGCTTGGTCGCCAAAGCCGACCTCGCCCTGCGCTCGAATCCCGTGAGCAAGCGCATGGTACTGGAGCGTCTGGTGATGGACCTGACGACCGAACCGAAGCTCGAAGCTCCGGGATGGATGCAGGAACAGTTGCCGGTGTGAAGGGCGGCTTCTAGCTTCTGGCTTTGCAACTGCCGGACCGGCGATTTCCACGTTGTCAGAGGCCACCCCTCCGCAGATCGATCCAGATCAAGAAAAAACGCAGATTTCGTGAGCTAAAATCCCTGGAATCAGTGAGTTGCATTTTCGGGTCTGGCTAAAATATTGAAAGCAAATAACTTGCTTGCAAAATATTCCATTCAAAGGACTTAGGCGATGCTCCCTCTCGCTAAGTGCCTTAGAATGAGCGACCGGACCGCAAAATATTGCATTTACGGGAGTTATCTCATTGCTATTCAGATGTCAAAGATCCAATGCGTAGAGAGATAGGATTACAGTCTTGAGAATCGAAGTCAAGGAAATTCTGGCGGGGTCTTGGCGGGCACGGCATTCCGGTTCCGTAAACTCAAGACTAAATCGTTGGGGATCAGCCGCGGCCTGTTCCACCTTTCGAAAGGCGCGAAAGGTGCAGCAGCCCTCCAGGCCGGGTGAAGACGCGCAGAAGGAATTCGAACCTGGATAGCGAAAGCTGAATCTATCCTAGTTTTCCGAACCTAGGGTCCGGCATCCACTTGTTGTCGTATGGACGAACAGGGCCGTTGTAGCCTCTTTCGTTGTTGAAGAGCAGCACTCCCTTTGAACGGTAGAAAGCAAGCAGCTCTCGTTCGAGCTTTCTGGCTTGTTCTGAGGTGCGCCTTCGGAATTCGATCCTCACGTATTCGTCCGGCGCAAATCCGTGATTTTGGAGATCGCGTAACCATAGTCCGTGCGCCCGGGAGCAGGGCCTTGTATCGACCCAAGCCCTTGCACGCGTTCCTTTTCCAACGTATACGACATGATCAAATTGCCCCTTGTCTCCAGGCCGCACCTTTCTAGGGTCGAAATGAACGTAGACGTAGCAACGGGGATAGGGCCTGAGAACGACATGAACGACTTTTTCTGGCATTGCGGTTCCCAGGTGCGAGACCTGCCGGATTGCGGGTTGGCCCCCAAAAGCAGGCCGCCACGGGCCAACAGCTACTTCATCGCACCAACGCGCACGCCCAGCCGCGATTTATACCGCGCGGCGGTATTCTCGTGCAGCGTGCCCTTCTGGATCGCTTTGTCGAGCGCGGAGACGGTGGCACGGTAGGTTTGCTCGGCGGTTTGCTTGTCGCCCTTCTCGATGGTCTCGCGCAGGGTGCGCAGCGCGGTGCGCAGGCGGGAGGTGTTGGCGCGGTTGGTGGCCGTGCGCTTCGTGGTCTGGCGGGCGCGCTTGAGCGCCGAATGATGATTAGCCATGTGTGGTTCGTTACCTTCGTGTGTGTAGCGAGATATTCCGGTGAGTACCGAATTGCTTATTATAGGGCAGCAACTCTCGACCGGTCAAACACATGGCATGGCCTCTGATTCCCGATCCGCTGGCGCGTTTGAAAGTTCTGCTCGATTCCTCGACCCCAATCGTAGTAGTAGAGACGGTTGAGGAAGTCCGCACCGTTCGCCTGGTGCGCGCCGCTTGTGCGTCCTTGAGCCTTGCCGCCTTTGAGTGGACGATTGCCAGCGGCCTGGTGCGCTGCGGCGGTGACGTGGGCGAAATCGTGCCCGAGAGCCGGAACTCGATCTCGGCTCATGGTCCGGCGGCTCAGGAAGCGCTGGCCAACTCGAAAGCCATCTACAACAGCCAGGATCCCGCGCAGATGCTGGCCAACCTGGAGGCAATTTCGCTGGGCGCGGCGTTCATCTTAAAGGACCTCCACCGCCATATGGATGAGCCGGTCGTGGTCCGGCGTTTGCGCGATGTGGGGCAGAAGTTTTCCGAGAACCGGCGCACCATCATCCTCACCGCGCCGAAGATTGAGATTCCTCCTGAATTGCGGGGACTGGTGGAGTTTCTTGAGCTGCCGCTGCCTGACCGGCAGCGTTTGCGCCAGATCATTGACGAGGTCGTTGTCCGCATCTCAAAGGATCACACCCTGCAGCGGAAGCTCGACGCCAAGGGCTATGAAGGGGTGGTGGAAAGTTTGCGCGGCCTGACCGAAGAGGAAGCGGAGCGGGCCGTGTCTCAGGCTCTGGTAGCGCGGTACGCGCTGTGCCCTGAAATTGCGGGCGATGTGATCGAGACCAAGAAGTCGTTGCTGCGGCGCTCGGAAATGTTGGAGTTCGTGGAGGCGAGCGAAACTTTTTCCAGTGTCGGCGGTATGGATAATCTGAAGCGCTGGCTGGCGCAGAGGCGCGGCTCATGGGAAGACTCGGCCCGCGAGTTTGGGCTGGAGCCTCCGCACGGCGTAATCATCTTGGGTGTTCAGGGTTGCGGAAAATCGCTCTGCGCGCGGACTGTGGCGGGAGAGTGGAACCTGCCTCTCGTAAAATTCGATACCGCAGCCATCTACGACAAATATATCGGCGAAACCGAGAAGCGAATTCGGAAAGTCTTCGCAGTCGCAGAGGGACTTGCTCCATGCATACTCTGGATCGATGAACTGGAAAAAATATTTGCCGGCAGCGGGCCGGACTCGGCATCGGTCGACGCGGGAGTTTCGTCGCGGTTGCTGGCGTCGTTCCTTTCGTGGATGCAGGACCGCAAGGCGCCCGTATTCGTGGCCGCCACCTGCAACAACGTGACCGCATTGCCGCCGGAGTTAATTCGCAAAGGCCGGTTTGATGAACTCTTCTTCGTCGACCTACCCAGCCAGGCGGAGCGCAAGCAAATTCTCGCGATTCAATTGGCGAAGCGGAAACGCAATCCGGCGGAGTTTGAACTCGACCGGATTGCCGCTGCCGCGAAAGGCTACTCCGGCGCGGAAATCGATGCGGCGGTGCAAACTGGACTCTATGCCGCGTTCTCGGAAAAGAAAGCGCTCACCACGCAACTGTTGCTGGACGCTTTGGCGCAGACCGTGCCGCTTTCGACCACTCGTGCCGAAGAGATCGAGGGCTTGCGCGAGTGGGCGAGGACACGAGCCGTGCCGGCCTCGGCCACGGGCGAGGGCGGATAAAGCTGCCATTGACTCCCACCCCGGCGCGGGGTAGGCTTTAGCTAATGGTAGTGACTTGCCCTCTGGGCATGAGCATCCCGGCTGGTCCCGTCTCGAAGCATAATCCTGTTTTGTCTGCGAAGTGGCTGAGATGTAAGTGTTCCCAGACCGTCCTACATGGTTCATCAAGCTTTGTTCATCAAAGAGACTGAATGAAGAAAAGCATCGGGATTAGTCCCAACATCGAGACTTTGTTTGGCACGCGCGACGAGAATGTGCGCGTACTGGAAGACGGCCTGAACGTCACGATTGATCTGCGGTCGAACGCCATCGAATTGGAAGGCGCGGCGCGCGACGTGGCTCGCGCCGAGCAGGTGTTTGCCGATTACGAAAGCCTGCAGCGCTCCGGCTACAGCTTCAACAACGGCGATCTCAACAGCATGTTGCGCGTGCTCACGGCCGATTCGACTGCGACGTTGCGCGGGCTTGCCGATGCAGGCCGCCAACGCTCTCTCGGTCGCCGCATGGTGCAGCCCAAGAGCGTGAACCAGCGCCGTTACGTTGAAGCCATCGAGAAGCACGACATGGTGTTCGGGGTCGGCCCGGCGGGCACGGGTAAAACTTATCTCGCAGTGGCCATGGCGATCTCCGCGCTGCTGGCGAAACGGGTGAACCGCATCATCCTGGCGCGTCCGGCGGTGGAAGCTGGCGAGCGCCTGGGATTTTTGCCGGGCACCTTGCAGGATAAGATCGATCCTTATTTGCGTCCGCTATACGACGCGCTGTATGACATGCTCGATCCGGAAAAGGTGGATCGCTATCTGGAGAAGAACGTCATCGAGATTGCGCCTATCGCATTCATGCGCGGCCGTACCTTAAACGATTCTTTTGTGATTCTCGATGAAGCGCAGAATACGACTTCAGAGCAGATGAAGATGTTCGTCACCCGCTTGGGATTCAACTCCAAGGCGGTGATTACCGGGGACATCACGCAGATCGATTTGCCCAACGCGCGGCGCAGCGGCTTGCTGGAAGCGATCGATATTCTGAAACGTGTTGAGGGTTTGACGTTCGTGCATTTCGACGAATCCGATGTCGTGCGTCATCACCTGGTGCAGCGGATTATTCGCGCCTACGACGAGCACAAAACGCACGTCGCCGAACAGCAGATGCTGCTGCTCGCGGGCGGGAAGAGCGTCGACACCAAGAGTCCGGAGGCGCCGAACCTGGGCCCGCCGAACCTGGACCCGAGGTCGAGAGAAGCTTCGGGAGAATAAAATCGCAGGCAGGCTGGAGGGCTGAAATGGGGCCCTCCTCTTTATTTTGCGAGATGTTCCTGAGGAGCGAACTGGAGCAGGTTGGTTATTCTTAGAAAAAGAGTCGCAGGGTTGAGTTCGTCAACCCTCGAACGCTTCGTTTTGCGGGCGCGGCGAGCGGTTCGTTTGCGTGGCACAGTGAACGTGTTGATCACAAACAGCTCCGAGTTAAGATCTCTCAACCGGCGATTCCGGGGAAAAGACAAGCCCACGGACGTGCTATCGTTTCCGTTGCCGCTGGCGGAGTGCGCCGCTGATGGGCGCGTCGCCGGAGACGTTGCGATTTCCGCGGATATTGCCCGAGAAAATGCCGGGCGACTCGGGCATACGGCAGCGGACGAGGTGAAGATTCTGGTGTTGCACGGCATACTGCATCTGGCGGGCTTCGATCACGAGCGCGATCATGGCGAGATGGCGCGCAAGGAGATGAAGTTGCGCCGGCAACTCAACCTGCAAGTAGCGCTGATCGAGCGGTCCGAACCGGGTGTCCGCGAAGTCATTATCGGCAAGAAAGATCGTCCGCCCGGCGCGAAGCGGAGAACGGCATGAACTGGGCCGTCGCACTCGCGCTATGTCCACTCCTGGCCCTCCTGGCCTTGGCTTCGTACGTCGATCGCGTCTACCAGGAGATGGGCAAATTTCTTTCGCGCGATTTTCAGGACAACATCGACGTCTTCGAGCAGAAGGTTGAGCCCAACCTGCATGTCAGCCGCGCCCGCGCCTCGCTTTCCATGGCGGTGCTCAAGCAGTTGACCACGGCGACCATCGCCTTGATCGTGGGCTACGCGGTCTTCGGCGATCAGTTGTGGAGCATATACGAGATCCTGCAAGCCGCCGTCAGCCTGATTCTGATCGTCATCGTGTTCAATCAGTTTCTGCCCTTTGTTTTCTTCTCCCGCACCAACGGCGCCTGGCTCATCCGCTGGACATGGCTGCTGACTGTGCTGATTTATCTTGTGCTGCCCGTGACCATTGTTCTGGGTTTCCTGCAATCGGTGGCCTCGCTCACCCGGCAGAACACGAGCGAGCAGCCGGAAAGCGCGTCCGAGGCCGTGGATGCGTTGATTGAAGCCGGTCAGGAAGAAGGCATCATTCAGAAAGGCGACCGCGACCTGATTCAGTCCGTGGTGGAGTTCAGCGGCAAGACGGTGCGGGAGGCCATGAAGCCGCGTCCGGATATGTTTGCCGTACCGGTGGAAACTACGGTCGAGCGTTTCATTCAAATGCTCGGCGAGAAGCACTACTCGCGCGTGCCGGTGTATGAAGACAGCATTCACAACATTAAGGGCATCGTCTACGCACAGGACGTGCTGCAAGTGCCGGACAGCGAAGCCTCGACTCGTACGCTCGAAACCCTGATGCGGCGCGACGTGTACTTCGTCCCCGAGAGCAAACTGGGCAGCGATCTGCTGCGCGAAATGCAGAAGAACAACATTCGCATGGCAATCGTGGTTGACGAGTACGGCGGCGTAGCGGGCCTCGTGACGATTGAAGATCTGGTCGAAGAAATCGTTGGCGAAATCCGGGACGAGCACGAGAAACCGGAGATCGTCAGGGAGAACGATCGGTCGTTCATCGTTTCCGGGGGCATGGACGTGGACCGCCTCGCCGAACTATTCGGAACCAAACCGGAGGGCAGGGAATCGGCCACCGTCGCGGGTTTGGTCAGCGAACTGGCAGGGCGAATCCCGCAGCGCGGCGAAACGGTGGACGACGACGGTCTGCGGTATGAGGTTCTCGAATCGACGGATCGAAAGGTCGAACGCGTGAGAATTACGGCCGTGCAGCCGCGGCAGCTGAAGCTGATATAGTTCAGTAGCGCCGCCGTCGGGACAGCCGGCAGGATGCCGGCGCTACTCAACCCCTATGCCTTTCCGCTCCGGTTTTGTCTGCATCCTCGGTCGTCCGAACGCTGGCAAGTCCACCCTGCTCAATGCGCTCGTGGGCGAGAAGTTGGCCATCATCTCGCCCAAGCCGCAGACCACACGCAACCGGATCCAGGGCATCGTGAACCTGCCCAAGGTTAAGGGCCAGAGCGGCGCACAGATCGTGTTGATTGATACTCCGGGCGTGCATAAGCCCGACAGTTCCCTGGGCCGCAAGATGATGGTCGAAGTACGGGAGGCTATGGAAGGCTGCGATCTCGTCCTCCTGATCATGGATGCGACGCGCAAGCTCGATCAGCGCGACGAATTCGCGATCCAAATGCTGGGGCATTCACCCACCCACGTTTGTCTCGTCCTTAACAAAGTTGATCTGTTACGGGGCGGCAAGAGCAAGTTGCTGCCGCTGATCGAGGAATACAAGAAGCTGCATCCATTTCACGCCATCGTCCCGATTTCCGCGCTGAAAAAAGACGGACTCGATATTCTCCTGAAAGAGGTAACCGCGGCACTGCCCGCGGGCCCTCCTTTGTTCCCGGAAGACCAGGTTACCGACCAACCGGCACGCTTCATGGCCGGAGAAATTGTTCGGGAGCGAGTTTTACTGGAGACTGAGGAAGAACTTCCGTACGCAACCACGGTGATCGTTGAGAGTTTCGAGGCGGGCGCCAGGTTAACCCGCATCGCGGCCACAATCTACTGCGAGCGCGAAGGCCAGAAGGGCATATTGATCGGCAAGAAAGGACAGATGCTGAAGCGGATCGGCACTTCGGCGCGCCTGCAGATCGAGCGCATGTTAGGGACGAAGGTCTTTCTCGAGCTGTACGTGAAAGTGCAGCCCAACTGGCGCGAGTCACGTGGCTTTGTGGAAGAACTCGATTGGAGAAGGCAACTGGACCATCTGACGGACGGGCGGGTCGAACTGCCAAAGACGCCACAAAAAGCGCGAATGCCGAGGAAACCGAAGGACGACAAACACGGCCGGGTGCTCGATTAGCGGGCCGTGGCTGCGGTTTCGCAACATAACAGCGGTTGTAGCTATTTTCGGAGGTTGGCGTAGAGAGCGTTTGACAGCTAAAATCAATCGTGTGCGGCGCTGAATCGTAACTAACGAGCTAAAACATGCCACCGGCGGATTCTCCCGAGCAACCTCTTCCCGAAAAAGATTTCGATCCCGATAAGTTGCATTTGCTTTTGCGCGTGACCCTTGCCGCTGACCGCAGGGCCGTGGATCCGGTGGTGCAGGAAGTAATGTCCGTGGTCCGCCAGATGAAAGGCGTTGACGGCAAGGAAGATGCGATCGAGTTGGCGCTGCAGGAAGCGCTTGCCAACGCCGTGATTCACGGCGCTAAGGAAGATCCCACCAAGACGGTCGAATGCCTGGTGAGTAGCGACGATGAACGGGGCGTGCTAATCGTGGTGCGGGACCCCGGTACTGGTTTTACGCCCGAGTCCATCCCCAGTTGCACGGTCGGAGAAAACGTCTATTCCAATCACGGCCGCGGAATTTTTCTCATCAACCAGCTCATGGACAAAGTGGAGTTCCGAAAGAACGGCACTGAAATTCACATGGTGAAGCGCTAGATCCCGATCCGCGGCAAGCCTACTCTTTGGCCGCAATCCCGAGAGTCTTCATCTTGCGGTAAAGATGGCTGCGCTCCAGCCCCAGCACCTCGGCGGCGCGAGTAACGTTGCCGTGGTTCTCGTCGAGCTTCTTGAGAATGAAATCGCGCTCGTAGGCATCGCGGGCCTGGTGCAAGGTGGAGAACTCGCTGCGCGCCGCGCGGCGGTGGCCGTCACGATAAACCAGCGGAGGCAGATGCTTGCGGTCGAAGCGCGCCGTCATGGGATTCATGATCACAATCCGCTCGATCACATTGCGCAGTTCGCGCACGTTGCCCGGCCACGAATAGCGCATTAGGGCCTCCACGGCGTCATCCGTGATTTCGCGCGGGCGTCTTCCGTAGGTCGCGGCCAGGTCCTTGAGGAAGTGCCGTGCAAACAGCGGAATGTCTTCCTTCCGGTCGCGCAGCGGCGGCACGAAGAAAGGAATCACGTTCAGCCGGTAAAACAGATCCTCGCGAAAATTTCCCCTGGAGATTTCCTCTTCCAGATCTTTGTTGGTGGATGCGATGATGCGCGCATCCACCATGATGGTTTCGTCGCTGCCGAGAGGCGCCACTCGCTGTTCCTCGAGCGTGCGCAGCACCTTCGATTGCGTCTTCAGGCTCATGTCGCCTACTTCATCCAGAAACAACGTTCCACCACTCGCCTTTTGAAACTTGCCTTCCTTGTCGGCGGCCGCTCCCGGAAACGATCCTTTGTAATGGCCGAATAGTTCGCTCTCGATGAGGTCTTCGGGAATCGCCGCGCAGTTGACCTCGACGAAGGTCTCGTCCTTGCGCAGGCTCTGCGCATGGATCGCGTGGGCCACCAGTTCTTTCCCCGTGCCCGATTCGCCGTAGATCAGAACGCGGCCGTTGGTGGGCGCCATGAGGCCAATCTGCTGGCGCAGCGCCTTCATGGGAATGCTGTCGCCAACGATCACGCTCTTGGCGTGCAACTGCTTCTTTAGATCGACGTTCTCGTGCCGCAGTTTTTTCGATTCAATTGCGTTCTTGACCACGATCAGCGTTTTATCGATTGAGAGCGGTTTTTCCAAGAAGTCATAAGCGCCGAGTTTGGTGGCGCGCACCGCGGTTTCAATGTTGCCGTGGCCGGAGATCATGATCACTTCAGGCGGGTTGTCGAGTTCCCGGATTCTTTCCAGCGTCTCCATGCCATCGATGCCGGGCAGCCAGATATCGAGCAACACCACTTCATATGTGTGTTCGCGGCGCAACAGTTTGAGGCATTCTTCACCGCTTTCGACCGAAGCGGTCTCGTAGTCTTCGTCGGCCAGCACTCCCTGCAACGATTCGCGAATGCCGGTTTCGTCGTCGACAATGAGGATCTTATGCATGCTGAACCGCGGCGCCGGCCAGTGCGGGTTCGGAAACCACCGGCAGTTCTACGATGAAGCGCGCTCCCACCGGCTGGTTCTCCTCTACGCGGATGGACCCATGGTGCTCTTCGATGACGCGGCTCACGATCGCCAGGCCCAGACCGGTTCCGCGCTTCCTGGTGGAGAAATACGGCAGGAAAAGCCGTTCCTTCAGTTCACGGGTCACGCCATGCCCGGTGTCCGCGATGGTAATTTCGACTGCCTCGCGGCTGGCCACGAGCGCGGTTGAAATCTGGATCTCGCGTACTAGAGCGTCCTGCATCGCTTCCGCGGCGTTGTCGACGAGGTTGGCTACTGCCCGCTTAATCGCTTCCGCGTCCGCCATCACTTTGGGCAGGCCCGGAGCCAGCGATTTGTGGAGGCCAATGCCGTCCAGTCGCCCGTTGAACATGGCGAGCGCGCTCTCGATGACCTCGTTGATATCGGCCGGATGCGGGCTGGATGCGGGGAAGCGCGCCAGCGTGGAGAAATCGTCCACCAACCGGCGCACGGTTTCAACCGCGCTGGCGATGGTTTCGGCGCAGGAACGAACGATGTCCAACGTCGCCTTGTCGGGTGCTGTGGCGCGCTCCAGGTGACGCTGAATTCGCTCGGCGGAAAGTGCAATGGGAGTAAGCGGATTCTTGATCTCATGCGCGACGCGCCGCGCTACCTCGCGCCATGCCGCCTGTTTCTGAGCCTTCAACAGATCGGAAAGATCTTCGAATACGACCACGTATCCGGAGCGTTCGTCCTGATGGCGCAGGGTCGCCACCGTCACTGCCACATTCAGAGAGGTGCGCTGCAGCGCCATCTCCATTTGGCTGGTGGTCATGCCCATGCGATCGGCGCGGCGCAACAGCGGTTCCAGATCTTCCAGTACTTCAGGAGGAAATACATCTGCCAGCCGCGCCCCGCGCAGCATGTGCTGCCCTGCCGCATAACCTTCCGGGTGGAACATGCGCAGCAAGGCGTGATTGGCATGGGTCACGTAGCGGGCGGCATCGAGCGACAGAACTCCTGTCGGAATACTTTCGAGAATCGTCTCCATCTGGCGGCGGCGCTGGTCAAGTTCCGCATTCGCAGCGCTCACATCGCGGCTGGACGCTTCGATCTGCCGCCGGCTGATTTCCAATTCCTCCGCCATACGGTTGAAAGAGCGAACCAGATCCCCGATCTCGTCTGCGGTGCTCACGTCAATCCGGTAATCCAAACGGCCGCGAGAGATCTCCTGCGTCGCCTCCGCCAATCCCGCCAGCGGACGAGTCACAGCTTTCGAGAGAAACAGGGCCAGCCACGTGCTCACAAACAAAACCATCATCGTGAGCAGCAGAAGCAGGCCCATGTAGGTCTGACGCACGTGTTTGCGCTCGAGGCTGAGCTGAAGATAGCGCTGCTGGCTGGCTTCGATCTGTTTGACCGTCCGCGAGAACTCCGGCGGCAGCGGCATAGCTACCAGGATCACGCCATCGGTTCCAACGGAAGCGCTGCCCAGCGTGTACTCGGTTTGCTCCCAGGTAAAGCTGGCGGGCTGCGCCGCGGCGGCTTGCGCCAGCGGCAGCTTCTCCTTCAACACCGGCCACGGACCGGGAACGCCAAGGCTCGCCTCAGCGATGCCATTTTCAACGGCGACGACAAATCCGCCCTGCAAGGTAGGCTCGTGCCTGCGAAATTCCTCGGCTGCGGCCGAGAACCCATGACCATCAAACGCGCGCTTCGTTTCCGGCGAGGCGGCAATGGCGACGGCCTCGGAGCGCGCGTTCTGCGCCGCATAGCTGGCCAGCAACGAAGCCATGGCGTCGGTATCCGCGCGAACCTCTTCCACCGGCGTGGAAAACCATTTGTCGATCGAGCGGTTCATCAGTCCGTAGGCAAACCAATACATCACCATCACGGGAACGAACGACAGCAGCAGCGCTCCCACCACCATGCGCGTGCGAAACTTCGACCCCAGCACACCCAAGCGGCGCTCAGCCAGCAGCTTGAGCAGATTGCGCGCCAGCACGAAGGTGAGAGCGACGAACAGAAGCGAAATCAGCAGTGAAAGAGCATAAAAGACCACTGTCTGCTGGTTGGTGCCGGGGCGCAGCATTGTTTCATTAAAGGCGGTCTGAGAAACCAGAATCGCGAGCAGAAAAAACACCGCGACCGTCAGCGGGATGATCACCCGCTTGCGCTGGGAAGTCCTGTGAGGTCGAGTTGGAGCGGTCTGCGCCACGCGAATCGGCGGTCCAGCCATCAGTGTTCACTTGCGCTGTAAGCCTGCATGGACCGGAAGTCATTATAGATGCTGGGACCGTTCCCAGAGAGGCCTCAATGTCTGCGAGCCGCAACCGCGGCAAGTAGATTCCGCGGCAACTAGATCCACCGTAAGGTAGATCAGCGGCCTGCAGGCCGTCCGGCCGCGAGTTCCTCGAACACCGCACGATAAGCGGTTTTGGGCTGGTACGCTCGATCAAAGGGCAGCGCCTGCCCGCGAGCGCCGCGCGAATGCGATCCAATCCACGAGTATTTGTCGGTGAATCCCCAGGTCTGGATTGCGGTGCAGCCCGGGCTGTTCAAACAAGCCCGCGCGATCCCTCGATACACATCTGCCTGGCGGGTCAGGTCGTCGGTTCGCGGTGCATCGGAGCCCACCGGCACAGAAACGTCCAGTTCGGTGATGTGAACCTGCACGCCGAGTGCGGCCAGCCGCGCAATGTTCGCGGCGACGGCCGGGACATCCGCATCGAGATTGGGAACGTGCAACTGCAGTCCCACGCCGTCGATCGGAACGCCGCGCCGCTTGAAATCCTTGACCATGGCGTAAATCGCATCCGACTTGCGATTCGTACCTTCGCCCTCGGCTTCGTTATAGAACAGCAGCGCCTTTGGGTCTGCCTCATGCGCCCAGCGGAATGCCTGTTCGATATAAGCCGTTCCTTTGCCTGCGAATCCAACGCCGGGCTGGTTGTACCAGATGGAATCGCGCACGTTTCCGTTCTCGTCGAGAGCCTCGTTGACCACGTCCCACGCGAACACCTGCCCCTCGTAATGCTTCATCACCCGAGTGATGTGTTCGTGGAGGAGTTGCGCCAACTGCTGAGAGGTGAAGTGGCCTTGCGTCAGCCAATCGGGGTTGTATCGGCCCCACACCAGGCAATGGCCCCGGACCTTCATCTGATGCGCCTGCGCGAAGCGCACCACGTCGTCTCCCTGGCGAAAGTCGTAGGTAGCGGCATCGGGCCGCAGCACCCACCATTTCATCGCGTCTTCAGGTTCTACCATGTTGTACTCGCGAGCCAGCGTGGAAGCGTAAGCGGTCTCTGAAAGCTGCGATGGTCGGACGGCGGTACCAATGAGCATGCCGTCCTGGTCTGCTGCCTGGCGCAGGGATTGAGCGCAGCAGACAGAAGTAATCGCTCCTGCCAGAATCGCAGATCGCCAATAATGTTTAAGCCTGCTCACGGCTCTTGGAGTGGCAAAATCGTGAAAAAGCTTGGGTCGTCGTATTCGCCCTCATCCTCATGCGAAACTACAGCGCTGGCAATCACGTATCCCTGAAAATTCGTGCTGCGAACGACGAACGTCTTTCGCTCCGCCATTTCTTTAGAACTGACTTGTAAATTCAAGTTGGCTCTTTCCACTCCGGACGTTTCAGCGATTGAAAGCCGATCAAATGAAGCTGGCAAATGGAGCGCTGCAACGTTCTTGAATAGCACATCGATTCGAGTTGGCTGGGCGGGAGTCTTGGTGCTTCGCAGGAGCAACTGCCCGTGGCCCACTGCGTATCTCCACACTTGAAAATTCCGTGGATAATGTATTGTGTCGGTCGACATAGAATCCTTAACGTTAAAGGGATTAGGGATTACTTGTCCACCTCATGAAGGTACTTCATGAAGGTACTGCGCCAAGTCGCTCCGCTCTAGTTAGCCTTCGCAAGGAACTTCTGTAAAGGGCATTCGTCACACCGGGCCTTTGACTTCTTGCAGTAGTTCTTTCCCACTCCCACGATAAGTCCATGCATCTCGTTGTAGACCCGCGCCACGGCGGTGCGCTTCGCCGTGCTCATAGGCGACGGCGAATGCGCCGCGCCGCGAGAGCCGGCGGCGAGGCTTTCATTGCGTGGCTCGCGAAGGTCGGCAACGGATCGTGCAGCCGGCTCCAGCGCACGCTCAAACAATTTTCGAATCTCGTCATACTCCGTCCTTTCCGGCAGAATCCCGTGGCGAGCCAGAATGCGCCGAGTGTAGGCATCCACAACGAAGACCGGATGATTTCCCGCGTAGAGCAGGATCGAGTCGGCAGTTTCGGGGCCGATGCCGTGCAGACGGAGTAGTTCCTCTCGCAACTGTTCCGTGGGGCTTGCGAACAGTTTCGCCAGAGAACCCGCGTATTTTTCATCCAGATACGCGATGAAGATTTTCAGCCGCCGGGCTTTTTGTCGGAAATACCCCGCGGGTCGAATCAACCGCTCGAGTTCCGCAAGCGGCGCGCGGCGAATCCCGTTCAAGCTAAGCAGGCGAGCCGCGCGAACATTGGCCAACGCCTTTTCGACATTCGTCCACGCAGTATTCTGCGTCAGGTAAGCGCCTACGATGACCTCAAACCGCGACTGCGCCGGCCACCAATGTTGCGGTCCCCAGGTGCGAAATAAAGCGCGGTAGTAGCTCCGAATCTGTCTCTGTTGTGCGTCAATACGCAATTCAGAACTTCCTCATGGATGAGTCTACGCCGGTTCGCAAGCGGGACAACCCCCGTCACGGCAGCCCGGTGCTGGCGCTTACCGAAGTGCATGTACTGCAGCCCGAGACCCGCCCACTGCCAGGGAAAAAGTGCATCTGGCGCGGGTTCGGCAAGACAGCCCGCTATCTGTTTGGAACGGCTGACAGGTCCAAGTACTACGGTAACTGGTACGGTAATCGACTTGCGTTGACAATTTGTGTCAACACAAAGACATTGCTCTTCTCCCAAAGTAAAAGCAGCGCTTTGTGCGAAATGCCGTCGTGTTGTCCGGCATCGTTCCACTACGGGGATAGGAGATCGACGTATGTCTCAACGGCTGGGTGACCTTCTCGTCAAAGAGAAGATCATTACCCCAGAGCAGTTGGAACAAGCGACCAAGGCACAGAAAGAGCAGAACACCCGCTTGGGCTCTGCCTTGGTGAAGCTCGGCTTCCTCACGGATGAGGACGTCACCAATTTTCTTTCCCGCCAGTATGGTGTGCCGGCCATCAACCTTTCTTATTTTGAAATTGACCCCGCCGTCGTCAAGCTGATTCCGTTTGAAACCGCTAAGCGCTACCAGATTCTTCCCCTGAGCCGCGTGGGCGCGTCGCTCACCATCGCGATGGTTGACCCCACCAACGTCTTTGCGATGGACGACATCAAGTTCATGACCGGCTTCAACATCGAGCCGGTCGTCGCCTCCGAGAGTTCCATTCTGGCGGGCATCGATAAATCCTACGGAGCCACCAAGGAAAAAGAAGAAGACCTCGAAACCGTGATGCAATCGATGTCGGAGATGAACGAGTCCGACGTCGAAGTGCAGGCCGAAGAGGCGCAAATGGAGCTGTCCCAGCTGGAGAAAGCTGCGGATGAGGCTCCCGTAGTCAAATTGGTGAATCTGATCCTTACCGACGCGGTCAAGCGCGGCGCCAGCGACATTCACATCGAGCCCTACGAAAAGGAATTCCGCGTACGCTTCCGCATTGATGGCGTCCTGCAGGCGATCATGTCGCCGCCGCTCAAGCTCAAGGACGCGATCACCTCCCGCCTCAAAATCATGGCCAAGCTGGATATCAGCGAGAAGCGCCTGCCGCAGGACGGCCGCATCATGCTGAAGATGAACATCGGCGGCCGCAAGAAGCAACTCGACTTCCGCGTCAGCACTCTGCCCACTCTGTGGGGCGAGAAGATCGTGCTCCGCTTGCTCGACAAAGAAAACCTGCGGCTCGACATGACCAAGCTCGGCTTCGAGCCCGAGTCCCTGGTCAAATTCGAGAAGGCCATTCTCAAGCCCTACGGCATGGTGTTGGTGACCGGCCCCACGGGTTCAGGAAAAACCAATACGCTCTATTCGTCGATCTCGCGTCTGAACCAGCCCGATACCAATATCATGACGGCCGAAGATCCGGTCGAATTTCAGTTGGGTGGAGTCAACCAGGTGCAGATGAAAGAGCAGATCGGATTGAACTTCGCCGCCGCTCTGCGATCTTTCCTGCGTCAGGATCCCAACATAATTCTGGTCGGCGAAATCCGCGATTTCGAAACCGCGGAAATCGCCATCAAGGCCGCGCTCACCGGCCACCTTGTTCTTTCCACGCTGCACACCAACGGTGCGCCCGAAACCATCACTCGACTGATGAACATGGGCATTGAGCCTTTCCTGGTGGCGACCTCGGTTCATCTGATCTGCGCCCAGCGCCTGATTCGCCGGATTTGCAAAGAGTGCACAGAGGTCGTGGAGGTTCCGGTGCAAGCCTTGATCGAGGAAGGATTCACGCCCGAGGAAGCCAAGACGGTCAAGATCCAAAAAGGCAAAGGCTGCGCCGTGTGCAACAACACCGGCTACAAAGGCCGAGTGGGTTTGTATGAGGTGATGGAAGTAGACGACGAGATCAGAGAACTGGTTCTCGTGGGCGCATCGGCGGTCGAACTGAAAAAGAAAGCGATCGAGCGCGGCATGATCACTCTGCGTCGAAGCGGGTTGATCAAGGTTGCGGCGGGCATGACCACCCTCGAGGAAGTTGCCCGCGAAACCATTCACTGAGGAAGAGCGTCGTTGGTCGCTAGTCGTTGGTCGTTCGCCAACGACCAACGACAAACGACTAACGACCGAAGAATAGAAGATTAAGAACGTCAAGGAAGGATTCTTGCCATGGGTTTGTCGTTAAGCGATTTGCTCAAGAGAATGCTGGAGATGAGCGGCAGCGATCTCCATATCACCACCAATTCGCCGCCTCAGATCCGCGTGCATGGCCACCTGGTGCCGCTCGATTTGCCGCAGATGACGCCGGCCGAGACCAAGCAACTCGCCTACAGCGTCATGACGGACTCGCAGAAGCACCGCTTCGAGGAAAGCCTGGAATTGGATTTTTCTTTCGGCTTGAAAGGGCTGGCCCGCTTCCGCGCCAACGTTTTCAACCAGCGTGGCGCCACAGCCGCGGTCTTCCGTCTGATTCCGTTCGAGATCAAGTCCTTCAACCAGCTCGGCCTGCCCGCTGTGGTGAGCAAGCTCTGCGATAAGCCGCGCGGTCTGGTGCTGGTCACGGGACCGACCGGCTCCGGCAAATCGACCACGCTGGCGGCCATGATCGACAAGATCAACAGCGAACGCCATGATCACATCCTCACCATCGAGGATCCGATCGAGTTCGTGCACATGAACAAGAACTGTTTGGTCAACCAGCGCGAACTCCACGCCGATACCAAGAGCTTTACCGACGCCTTGCGCGCCGCGCTTCGTGAAGATCCCGACGTCGTGCTGATCGGCGAAATGCGTGACCTGGAGACCATCGAGTCGGCTCTGCGCATCGCCGAAACCGGTCACTTGACCTTCGGCACCTTGCACACGAATTCGGCAACTTCCACCATCAACCGCATCATCGATGTCTTTCCCGCGCACCAGCAGCCCCAGATTCGGGCTCAGCTTTCGCTGGTGTTGGAAGGCGTGATGTGCCAAACCCTGCTGCCGACCATGAATGGCAAGGGCAGAGCCATGATCATGGAAATCCTTATCCCCAACCCCGCGGTCCGCAATCTGATTCGCGAGGACAAGATTCACCAGGTCTATTCGGCCATGCAATCCGGACAAGACAAATTCGGCATGCAAACGTTCAACCAGGCGCTCGCTACGGCGTACTTGCAGAAACAGGTCTCTCTGGAAACCGCTCTGCAGCGCTCCAGTAATCCGGATGAGCTCCAGGAAATGATTAACCGCGGCGCCACGTTGTCGAACCGTGGCGGAGCGCCTCAGGCGCGAGGAGCAACGTCATCGAAGGGCTAAAACTTTGACGGCACACCGCGCGTAAGTGACGGCAGCGGCGAGCAAGGTCCAGAAAATTGGGCCGCACGAGATTTCAGGAATCAGCGAACGATCAGTTGAGGAGAAATTAAAACCATGCCAGTCTTCACATTTTCCGGCAAGGATGCCGACGGACAGAAGATTTCTGGGGAGCGGAATGCGGCCAACAAGCAGGCGCTCGGACAACAACTGCGGCGCGAGCGTATTACGCCGGGCTCGATCCGCGAAAAGGGCAAGGAATTTGTCATGCCCACCTTCGGAACGAGCAAGGTCAAGGTCAAAGACATCGCAATTTTCTTTCGCCAGTTCTCGGTCATGATCGATGCCGGGCTGCCGCTGGTGCAGTGTCTGGAAATCCTGGCCGCCAACCAGGAAAATCAGACCTTCCAGAAGACGCTGACTGGCGTGCGTACCACTGTGGAAGGCGGCGCAACCCTGGCCAATGCGATGCGGCAGTATCCCAACGTGTTCGATGACCTCACCACCAACATGATTGAAGCCGGTGAAACCGGAGGTATTCTCGACGTCATTCTTCAACGCTTGGCCATCTACGTGGAAAAGGCTGTTCGCCTGAAATCCGCCGTGAAATCGGCGCTGATCTATCCCGTCTCCGTCATCAGCCTGGCTACGCTGATTGTCGGGGCCCTGCTCAAGTGGGTCGTGCCCATCTTTTCCAACCTTTTTGCTGGCCTGGGCGTTGCCCTGCCTCTTCCCACCCGTATCGTCATGGGATTGAGCGGCTTCGTACAGAGTTTCTGGTGGGTTGTAATCGGGAGCGTGATCGGTCTGGTGGTCGGCGTCAAGCAAATCCGTAAGCACCCTCGAGGTAACTATTACTTCGACAAAATGCTGCTTCATTTGCCGATTATGGGGACGCTGCTGCGCAAGATTGCCGTGGGTCGCTTTACCCGCACTCTGGGCACCCTGATCACCTCGGGCGTGCCGATCCTTGAAGGCTTGGCAATTACCGCCAGGACTTCTGGCAACGCCGTACTCGAAGAGGCGCTAATGAAGGTGCGGAAAGCCATCGAAGAAGGTCGCACCATCGTCGATCCTCTCAGAGAATGCGGAGTCTTTCCGAACATGGTGACTCAGATGATCGGCGTCGGCGAAGCCACTGGTGCCATGGACAACATGTTGCAGAAGATCGCTGACTTCTACGAAGAAGAAGTGGACGCGGCCACCAAGGACATGCTGGCCATGCTGGAGCCAGCCATCATCGGCCTGCTGGGCGTAACGGTCGGCGGCATCGTGATTTCGCTCTACATGCCACTGTTCGCCATGATCGCCAAGTTGGCTGGTTAAACAACTCCGGCCGGGGAGCGGCAGGTTCCAGCGAACTTCCCGGCCTTGTGTGAAGAACCTGCTTTTTGCTGGTGGGTGAAGATTCGGTCGGTCGAGCCTGGGGCTCGCGCCAACGTCTCTTCCAGAACATCGGGACCTCAATGCAATCGACGTTTGACGAGCGCAATTGGCTGGCTTGGCTGGTCAGAGTAAGGATCCTGATCCTCACCTTTCTGCTCGGCATCCAGTTGGCAGTCGCGCAACTGACCCCCGCACGTCTGCCTCTGCGCCTTTTCATCAGCACCATCCTGCTCTGGTTTACGGTCTCGCTCTTCTATGTAGTCTTATTATCCTTCTGGCAGGAGCACCGCCTGCAGGCCTCCTTACAGGTCCTCACCGATCTGATCATGGTCAGCCTGGTGGTGCATGAGACGGGAGCATGGGACAGCTCTTTTAATTTTCTTTATCCGCTGGCTATCATCGTAGCGGGTATCCTGCTTCCGCGGGTGTGGGCCTATTTGGTTGCGGCGCTCGCCTTCATCCTCTACGGCACAGTCCTCGAGCTTAATTATTACGGAGTCGTGCGGTCCTACTGCACCACCCATCCAGAGTTGAAGGCGTTGCAGGGAATCATTTTTGTCAACCTGTTTGCCTTTCTCGCCATCGCCTACCTGGCTGGCCAGTTGGTCGCTAAGTTACGCCAGGCGCGCGTGCAGCTGAAGCACGCCAGTGGCGCTCTCGAGGATCTTCAGATCCTGCACGAGAACATTATCCAGTCCATCAGCAGCGGATTGATCACCACCGGTCTCGACGGGCGCATTACGCTGGTCAACAACGCGGCACAAAAACTTCTCGAGCGCACGCCAGACCAGTTGCTGGGGCAACCAGTCGCTGGATTCTTTCTCGACGCGCTGCCCAATGCCGAGTCACAAAGCCACGCCGAAGTTCGATTCGATACGCGTTCAACCTTCCGCAAGACGGTTCGAGTACGAGTCACTGCTTTGAGCGGGTTGGAGCGCGGCGCCCTGGGCTACGTCTATGCTCTGGATGATCTCACCGAGATCCGGCGTCTGGAGCGCGAAGTCCGCATGCAGGACCGTCTGGCGGCAGTGGGCCGTCTCGCGGCCGCCATCGCGCACGAAATACGTAATCCCCTTACCTCCATCGCCGGCTCGGTCAGCATGCTCTCCGGCATACCCGAGATGAGCGATGAGCACCGGCACCTGCTCGATATCGTCACCCGGGAATCGCAGCGCCTGAACGGCATTATTACTGACTTTCTGGCCTATTCCCGCGGCAAACAGTATCGCTTTGACAAGACTGACCTGGTGCTCTTGCTGGAGGACACACTCACCCTCATGCGTCACCGCATGACCGCCGAGAATACAGGCATCACCATTGAGAGCCGGTTTGCCGTTCCCGAAGCCTTGGTGATCGCGGACGGAGACAGGATCAAACAGGTTTTCTGGAACATCGTCGAAAACGCGGTCCGTGCCATGCGCGACGGCGGCACTCTGAAAGTCATCATCGAACGACACGACGCCGACTGGCAGGTTAGCTTTGCCGATACCGGTACTGGAATGACCCCGCAACAGACGGAGAAGATTTTCGAGCCCTTCCAATCGAACTTCGAAGGGGGCACCGGCCTCGGCCTGGCGGTCGTCTACCAGATCGTGCAGGCGCACGAAGGCAAAATATGGGCGCGATCGAAGCCCGGGCAGGGAACTACTTTCGTTCTGAGGCTGCGCCGCCTCGACGCAGAAAAGCTCGAAGCAGAAAAACAGGACGGCAGAAATCCCGAGAAAGAAACCTTCGCCAATCGAACGCAGCCCGCGCCCACACCACTCGCAGCCGCTGCGGCGGAAGGCAGGCTGCATGGCTAATATCCTGGTTTGCGATGACGAGCGCTCCATCTGCGAAATGCTCGATATCGCCCTGCGCCGCGATGGACACCGCGTCGAAACCGTGCAATCCGGCCAAGCGGCCAAGAACAAGATTGACGGCAATCTTTACGATCTGATCGTCACCGATATCAAGATGCCGAACATCGACGGCATCGAAGTGCTGCGCCATGCGCACCGCGTTTCTCCCGATTCCCCGGTCATTCTCATCACCGCCGTAGACGATTACGAGGCCGCCGTGGAAGCCGTGAAAGCCGGAGGCGCGTCGGATTACATTCGCAAGAGTCCCGGCCTGGTCGATGAAATCAAGCTGGCCATCAACCGGGTGCTCGAGAAACTATCTCTCAGCAAACAGAATTTTGCCTTGCGCCGCGACGCCGCCTCCCACAACTCACTCGACAACATCATCGGCTCCAGTGCAGCCATGGAACGGCTGAAACACACCGTCCGCACCGTCGCTTCCACCGCCAGCACAGTCCTGATTCACGGCGAGAGTGGCACAGGCAAAGAGCTTGTCGCCCGCGCCGTCCACATTTGTTCGCCGCGCGCCACCGAACCCTTCGTTTCGGTGAACTGCGGCGCCTTTCCGGAAACTCTCCTGGAGAGTGAACTCTTCGGCTACCTGAAGGGAGCCTTTACCGGCGCCAATCAGAACAAGCGCGGACTGTTTGAAGTGGCCGGCGGCGGCACCATCTTCCTCGACGAAATCAGTGAAATGACGCTGGCCATGCAGGTAAAACTGCTGCGCGTGTTGCAGGAGCGCACCGTGCGTCCGGTCGGCAGCACCGCTGAGATCTCCATTGACGTACGCGTGATCGCCGCCACCAATCGCGATCTGGACAAGGCCGTTGCCGAGAATACGTTCCGCGAAGATCTCTACTACCGCCTCAACGTCATTCCCATCCGCGTGCCCGACCTGCGCGAGCGCCGCGAAGACATCCCCCTGCTGGCCAATCACTTCCTGAAGAAATACGCCGCCGCCGCCAACCGGAGCATCCTTCGGGTCAATCAAAAATCACTTGACGATCTCTGCGGCTACGAGTGGCCGGGCAACGTACGCCAACTGGAAAACACAATCGAGCGCGCCGTCGCCCTGGAAATGACGAACGAGTTGCACGTCGAATTACCGGCCGAACGTCCCAAAGCCCGCGCCGCCGCAGCGGGAGTAGGCGCTTCAGGCGGCATGTCCGAGATCGAGCCCGGTGCGGTGCTTCCGCAAGGCGTGGGCATGGAAGGTTACGTCGCCAACATCGAGCGTACGCTGTTGCAAAGCGCCCTCGACCGCTCCAACGGCGTGCAGACCAAAGCCGCCGACCTGCTCGGCATCTCCTATCGCTCGTTTCGGCACTTGATGAAGAAGTACGAGCTGTAGCTGTCAGCTATCAGCCGTCAGCTTTCAGCTTTGACGTTGAAGAATCATTTGCTGACTCCTAAGTTCGGGTTAACGGCTGCAAGGAGGGTCTGATAGCTTATGGCGGAAAGCTGACAACTAGCTTTTCTTCAGCTGCTGCTTCCATCCCAACACCCGCGCCTTCGCTCCCTCAGCCTCAGCTTCCGGAATCATCCCTTTTTTCTGGTAAAGCACCGACAAGCTGGTGTGGGCAAGCACGTCATCCGGATCCAACTCCGTAATCCGCTCCGCCACCGCGATCGCTTCATCATAACGCTGCAGATCCTGCAGAGCGCGCGCCAGCCCGTGCATAGCCTCTGTAAACGTAGGATCGACAGCCAGCGATTCCCGGTAGGCCGCAACCGCCTCTTCCAATTTTCCATCCCCCATCAAATCAAGCGCGGCGTAGTAGCGATCTTCGGCCTTCTGGCGGGCATCGGCATCGGACATGGAAGGACTTTCCTTGGGCGGAGACAGGATTCTACCACGCTCCCATAGCGGCGATCCGCACTACACCACGCCCTGTCATCCCGAGCAAAGCGAGGGACCCTGGTTCTCGCCTGCGCCGCCTCCGTGCCGCGCAAGGCTGGGACCAAGATCCCTCGCGTTGCTCGGGATGACAACGGTCGAATAGTCGGAAAGCGCCGCTTGTGGTTATCATGATCCCATGCGCTACAAGCTTCGCTTTCTCTGGAACGCCACCAAAGGCCACCGCCTGGCTCCGTGGCGGAGCCCCTATCTGCTGTGGCGCATCGAGACCTACTGTGGCGTCAAGATGACGCAGATCGGATTTCTTGAATTTTGGGAGTTTCTGTGGCGGGAGCGCACCAGCCTTTGGCGTTTTCTCAAGTGGACGGCCGAGATGGAGCGCTACGCCCACCCCAAGCCAAAAAGCTAAAACAGTGGCCAGTGATCCGTGATCAGTGGCCAGTAAAATCGTCAGCGCGCCAATAGCTGCCCCTTTTTCACTGGCCACTGGCCACTGCCCTAGGCTCCCTTGCCTGCCGCGGCTGCCTCGCCGAGAATGATGCTCACTTCGTTTCCCTTGCCGGCTCCGGTCAACTGGGCTGCCGCTCCGCGGTTGGCGGCAATCTCCAGAAAGCCCATGCTTCCCAGAATGCCGATCACTTCTCCTGGAGCGCCCTCGGCATAGGCATTGCGGATTTCCGTAATCTCGCGGCTGCCCACGACGATCTTGAATCCCGTAGCTCCGGGGGCAAAAAGCGCGGGAGCATCCTGCGGAGTAATGTTGGTGACCAGGTTCCCGAACCGGTCGACCTTCAGCACCACGCCGCGTAAACGCTTCGCATCCACGGCTTTCGGTTTCGGCGCCGAAAAACGCACATACTCCGTCACTTCGTCCCCAAACTTCAGCGCGTCCACCTCTTTGGCCAGGTAAGCGGCTACAGGAGCAAAAATGTCGCGCGCATGGAACGTGTTGCTCACCGGCTGCAGAAAATAATGTTCGGAGGTGATGTGCCGCACGTGCATGCGCTCTTCGCGGGAGTAGACCAGCGAGAGCACTCCGTTATCGGGCGCAACGAAATGATATTTATCGCTCGAGGCCAGGATCGGCCGCCGCGCCGTACCGACCCCGGGGTCCACGATGACCACGTGCACCGTCCGGTTCGGAAAATAGGAATACGCTTGCGAAATGGTGAGCGCTCCATCGAGCACGTCATAGGCTTGCACCGAGTGGCAGATATCGATAATCTGCGCCTCCGGCACAATATCCAGGATGACGCCTTTCATCGCTCCAACAAAGTGGTCGTTGCCGCCGAAGTCGGTAGTCAGTGTAATGATTGGATGGTACGCCAAAGTTTCCTCGCGGATGGAAGACAAGCTTCTCCCAGATGATCGAAAGTAATTGCTGGGTAACCGCGGCGTCAAGGCACGGAGGTAATAAGAAAGTGATCAGTGGCCTGTAAGCCCGGCCCATGCGTTGAACCTGGGCTTACTGACCAATGACTACTGATCACTGACCACTGTTATTCGATGTGAATGTCGCCCGACCCGGTGCGCAACGAGAGCAACGGGCCGCCGCCCCGCACTTTGCCTACGATCTGCTTGTGCGTTTCCTGAACCCGCCCCTGCACCGTCATCGTGATCGGCGCATCCACGTCGAGTGTGCCCGAATTGGTGGAGATATTTGCATCGAACGCGGCATTCGTCGGCAACCGCACATGCACATTGCCCGATCCGGTGCGGATGTCCCACGCGCCCGTCTGCGTACCCTCGGCCGTAATGTCGCCGCTCCCCGCATCCGCGTGCAACGCCCCGTGGATGCCGCGAGCCGTTATGTTGCCGGATCCGGTGTGCAGATCGATGTCTCCAGTTCCCGTTTCTTCTACCTCAATGTTTCCGCTGCCCGCGACCCCGCGTACCGGACCCGAGATTTCTCGCGCCCGCACATCCCCGGATCCAGTCTGCAGACGAATCTCCCCGGTAAGCCGCGAGAGTCTCACATCTCCCGACCCACTCTGCAGATCGATGTTGCCATGCGTGCCTTCGATGGTCTGATCTCCCGAGCCGCTGTGGGTGCGGATCGTGGTCTGCTCGGGCACGGTGATTTCGTAATCCACAGAAATGTCGCGGGTGGTGACGTAATCAATATGGATGCTATTGCCGTCCTGCCGCAGCGGAGGATGCTGCTCGATGTCGCTGACGTCGGTGTGCCGGTTCCCCAGCAGCCAGCGATCCCCCACATAGATCTTGCCGCGAATGGAAACTGAGCCCGCCGGCCCGCTATGCACAATAATATCGCCCGAGTGAGTTTGCACTTCCAGATCCACCGGCCCGCTGACCTGGAAGGTTTGTTCAAAGTGTCCCTGCGGCGTGGAAGCTACCGCCAGCGTGGAAGCCAGCAGCACCACCAGCGCGATCGCCAGAAATGAAGAACGCGCCGGAATCGAGGTCGGAATACCGCAGATGGGTTGATGATTCATGTCGAAGCCACTCCACTAGGGTTTTTTCGTAAAAGTCTGCCTTCACTGCGGGGCGACGCCTTCGGCGAGGAGCAGGCGGCTGTGGGTAGCACTTTGCCGGAAACCCCTGATCGCCTTGTACTCCGGTGAATCGTACCACTCCCGCGCCTTTTCAACGCTGTCGAATCCGATTACCACCACGAGGGCTTTGGGCGGTTCGCCCTCCAGAGCCTCCACCTTGCCGCCACGAACCACGTAGCGTCCGCCGTAGGATGCCACGATTTCCGGCGCCTTCTCTCCATACTTTTGTAAGGTCACGGGGTCCGTTACCTCGACTTCCGCGATTATGTAGCCAGGCCGCGTCTTCGCCTGCTGCGCATAAATCGTCCGGGCCCCAGCGACGTCGATCAACACGCCAGCCAACACTGCCAACGCCACTTTGTAATTAGTTTTCACGGACTTGTTCTCCTACGTGCGTTCTTGTGAACAAGGGCCAAACCACGAAACGCCAAGTGACCCGAAGCCCGAAGTCCGGAAGCCGAAGCCCGAAGCCCGAAGCCGAAGCCCGCTTACTGCAGCACCACCTGATCGCCTTCCTTCAGTCCGCTGAGCACTTCCGTCTTCGCGCCATTCGAGATTCCGATGTTGACCGCAACTTTATCCTTGCCTTCCTTGCCCTTAGGATCGGGAATCTCCACCGACGCTTTCTTATCCTTGTCGTAAAGGATCGCACCCTCCGGAATCTGCAGCACGTTCTTATGCTCTTCCAGAATGATTTCCGCGTTGGCCGTCATCTCCGCCTTGAGTTCGCCGCCAGGATTCTGGATCGAAACCCGCACTTCAAACGTGGTCACGTTGTCTTTTTCCACACCCATCGGAGAAATCTTCGTCACCTTGCCGGTAAACGTCTTGTCCTTGAACGATTCCACCTTGATCCGCGCGGGCTGTCCCAGATAAACCTTGCCGATATCGCTCTCGTCCACTTTGCCTTTCACGTAGACTTCGCTGGTATCGCCGAGCGTCATTACCAGAGTGGCCGAAGAGCCGAGCACCAGAATCGAGCTCACCGCATCGCCCATCTCCACGTCGCGCGAGAGCACAATGCCATCGATCGGCGAAACGATATCGGTATAGCTGAGCTGTTCTTCCAACTGCGTCAGGTTGGCTTGATCCTGCGCCACCTGCGCCTTGGACTGTGCAATCTTTGCCTTCAGCACCGTCACCTGCGCCTTGGACACATTCTGCTTGTTCAGAGACATCTCATAATTCTTCTCGGCATCGTCCAGCGCTGAAGCCGAAACTACGCCGTCCTTCGCCATGCCTTGCGCGCGATCATAGGCACGCTTCAGCAGCGGCACGTCGGGACCCTCGGCATCCACCTTGGCGCGTTCGAAGTCGGCCTGCGAGCTGGTCAGGTTGGCCTGAGCCGCATCCAATGCCGCGCGCGACTGCGCCACCTGCGCCTCGATCTCCACTTTGTCCAGCTGGGCTAGCAGTTGTCCCTTCTTCACCCGATCGCCGTAATCCACCAGCAACTTTTTCACAATGCCGCTGGCCTTCGATTTCACCTCGACCTTGGTGATGGGCGTCACCTTGCCGGTCGCCACCACGCTCTTGGCCAGGTCGCCCTTTTCCACCTTCGCCAGCTTGGTCGGATCAATCTTGGTGCCGCCACGCGTGGCGGCGAACACGCCGATCGCAATCAGCAGGACAATCCCCACCCCAATACCGCCCCAAATAAACAGTCTGCGACGCTTCTTCTTATTATTTCCGTTTCCGTTCACAACCGCCTCCTGATGCTTGCTGGAAATGTTTCGCCGAAGTTGGAGATGTTCCGTGCTCTCACTCTGTTGTACGCGGCCTGCGCTGTATTAGTTCCAGAGATCTCACGACGGGCCTGAAATGAGTCGGGCGGCGTAAGTGACCAGCCACCTATCGATTAGACCGCTCTGATCGAAAAAAGGTTAGCCTTGCGGATGCAAAAGTCTTACCCTGTGTTCCCCCCGTGACCTCTGCGTTAAAGATCCCGCTGGGATCCTGCTCGCTCTCTCAGACTATCCCACCCCCTTTGGAATGTTAGAATTACCCCATCAGAATTACTCCTAAATGATCGCCTTTGTGCTGCTCCGCGTGCTCCTGATCCTTCTCCTGGTGGCAGCGAATGCGTTTTTCGCCGCCGCGGAGTTCTCCCTGGTCAGTGTTCGCGACACCCGCATCCAGCAGCTCATTGAATCCGGCCGCACCGGCGCCCGTGTCGTCCAGCGCCTGCATCAGCACCTCGACGAAGTCGTCAACGGCGTCCAACTCGGCATCACCATCGTCAGCCTGACTCTGGGCTGGATCGGCGAACCCATGGTCGCCCAACTGGTAGGTTCGCTGCGCTTTGTGCATGAGATTCCGCACGCGGCCGTCTACGCCCACGGCATCGCCATCGTCATCGCCTTCAGCCTCATCACCTATCTCCACGTCCTGCTCGGCGAACTCGTCCCCAAGACTCTCGCCCTGCAGCGCTCCGAGCAGATCGCCCTGGCTGTGGCTGCTCCCATGGAAGCGTTCCTCACCCTCACACGCCCCATACTTTTTTTCATGCGCCGCTCCGGAGGCCTGGTCCTGCGGCTTTTCGGCGCCCGTGATGCCCGCCGCGGCGGCCCCGTCCACTCCCCCGACGAACTCAAGCTCATCGTCACCGCCAGCCGCCAGGTCGGCCAGATTCCCGCCTCGCAGGAAGAGATGATCCACAACGCCATCGAACTCGACAGCATCACCGTCCGCGAAGTCATGGTCGCTCGTCCCGATATTTTTTCTCTGCCCTCCGACCTCACCCTCGATGAAGCCCTCAACCGCGTCGTCGAAGGGCAGCACTCGCGTATCCCGGTTTACGACCCGCAGCGTGGCCCCGAACACATCGTCGGCGTCCTTTATTACAAGGAACTCGTCCGCTGGGTGCGCCTCCGCCTCGTCAATCTCGGCCAGCCTCTGGCAACGCGCATCGCGCGTACCCAGATCAGCCAGATCATGCACGATGTCCTGGTCGTTCCCGAAACCAAAGTCCTCGCCGAACTCCTCGACGAATTCAAACAACGCCGGCGTCATCTCGCCGTCGTAGTCGACGAGTTCGGTTCCACCGCCGGCGTAATCACCGTCGAAGACATCCTTGAGCAGTTGGTCGGCGATATCGAAGATGAATTCGACGTCTCCGCCCCGGAACCCGCATTGGCAGATGAGTCAGTCCTGGTCCTCGAGGGCTCGGTCAACATCCGCGATCTCGAAACCCAACACGGCCTGCTCCTGCCCCGCGACGCCGGCTTCGAAACCCTCGCCGGATTCGTGCTGGCCCGCCTGCAGCGCATCCCGTACCTGGGCGAATCGTTCGAGTATGAAGGTCACCGCTACGCGGTAGAAGAAATGGAAGGTCACCGCATCGCCAAAGTGAAAATCGAAAAAGTGGAAAGCGCCGAGAACGAAGCAGAACCAGCCAAGCAGGCCGGAGATTGAAGATGCCCATCCCTGTCATCCTGAGCGAAGCAGATGGCCCGCGAAGCGAGCCATCTGCGAAGTCGAAGGACCCCTTACCCGCCTGCATTACTCCGAACTCCGCAAGGAGTTCCAACTACACACTCGCGAGTAGAACTGGCAACTGGCTACTGGGTACTGGCAACTGAAACTCCTACTCCAACGCGTCCTCTACACCCTCCCAGTAATCTGGCTGGTGGTAAGTCTCGTCTTTCTCCTAATCCACCTGGTCCCCGGAGACCCCATCCAGCAGATGCTCGGTGAAGGCGCGCCGCCCGCCGATATCGCCGCCATTCGCCACGCCTACGGCCTCGACGCCCCACTCGGCGAGCAATACCTCCACTACTGGAAAGGCGTCCTACACGGCGACCTTGGCCCCTCGTTCCGCTACAACCAAAGCGTCACGCGCCTGCTCACCCAGCGCTATCCCTACACGCTGCAGCTCACCCTGGCGTCTCTGTTCGTCGCCATCATCCTCTCAATTCCCGCCGGCGTACGCTCCGCCCAGCGCCGCAACCGCTGGGACGACCGCCTGCTCTCGGTCGTCAGCCTGTTCGGTTTATCTTTTCCAAATTTCGCTCTTGGTCCGATTCTGATTCTCTTGTTCGCGATTAAGCTGGGATGGCTCCCCGTCTCCGGCGCCGGCTCCTTCGCCAGCCTCATTCTGCCCGCTATCACCATGGGTGGAGCGCTCGCCGCCATCCTCACCCGCATGGTCCGCACCTCCATGCTCGAAGAGCTAAGCCAGGACTACATCCGCACCGCCCGCGCCAAAGGCCTGCCCGAGCGCACCGTCGTCTATCGCCACGCCCTGCGCAACGCCATGATCCCCATCATCACCGTGCTAGGCCTGCAATTCGGCGCGTTACTAGCAGGCGCAATCGTGACCGAGACGATCTTTAGCTGGCCCGGCATCGGCCGCCTCACCATCCAGGCAATCTCGAACCGCGACTACTATCTAGTCCAAGGCTGCATCCTCGCGATTGGATTGACCTACGTCGCGGTAAATTTCCTGACGGATGTGCTTTATTCGGTGGCGAACCCGAGGATAAGACAGTAGGGGAACCTTCGGTGCCAACTCCACCGACTGCCTGCAGTAGTAAAATGCCAACCACCAACAATTTAGTGGGAAGGAGATATTTG